>Ga0306920_100000826_pt1 | contig 37483 bp, 31 predicted proteins | sample flu12Cox44000170_FD_204666 | JGI IMG/M metagenome (GOLD analysis project Ga0306920, IMG submission 204666) | Lab enrichment of tropical soil microbial communities from Luquillo Experimental Forest, Puerto Rico - flux4day.12C.oxic.44.000.170 (v2)... | ecosystem: Environmental > Terrestrial >... | reverse complement strand
ATGCAGGAGAAGCGGGAAGCTCAAAGCAAACTAGTGCGCCTGGTGCTCTACAAAGGCGAGACACTGGCCTAACTGGACCAAATTGGACCATGAGCAAAATTGCCAATTCCCTACAAGTGCTTGAAAGGAATGGCGGGGACGACGGGACTCGAACCCGCGGCCTCTGCCGTGACAGTTCTTCCCCCGATGTGACCAGAAGTGAGCAGGAATGAGCCCAAGTGAGCAGCCGTCTTGGGGTTAGTCCTATTGAGCCCAGTTTGCATGTGAGCAGGAGCGAGCACGAGTTTGCAGCACTTAGCTGAGGTGGCCAACCTGGGTTACGACACAAGTCGTGGCACAGATTTCTCGGCTCACCCCGGGTAAGGTATCTCGTCATGCGCCCAGGCCGAGCCCCGGTCGTTTTCCAAACCAGATGGCGGGGTGGCTCGGGAGCAGGTGGCCTCGCGCCGTAGAGTGAAATTTTCGCCACTACGGGTTTGTGCGAAAAATGAGTCTCGAGAGGGGAGTGTTGCCCACTGAGGTTGCACACTGCAGGACGAGAAACCGCCCCGCCCCTCTTGATGTGTCTGTGCTGGGCTCGATGAGCGCAATGGCGGGGGAGTCGAGATGTGGCGCGGTGGTTTAGGTGCCAGCCTATCTGTTCCCGGCTCTTTCGTCTGCCGGTGCCTCACTAGGCAACGAAGGACATGGGGATTGACGATGAGTCTAGGCTCATCGAACCGGACGGGCGGAGTTACCGCATCCAGCTCTCGGAAAAGACTCACGTTGTTCTGTGGAAACGGCGCATGGTCGCTCGTGGTTCGCTGGATTTCTTCTTCCTTGCGCATGAACCAGTCCGTGGACCAAATTCGATGAAAGCGCCATCCGAGGTTCTCCAATTGTTGCTGCCTCAACCGATCACGATCTCGACCGGAAGGTCGCTGCGTGGCAAACGCACAAAAAACGGAAATTGAGCTAGAGCAACGACTGTTGTCTTTGCTTTTTGATACGTTACATTTCGTCCGGCCCCGACTTTGATGAATTCTGGCTTTTGTGCCTCTTCTCAAGTCACGGGAAGATATGAAAAAGCGATGTTAGACATATCAGCAGTTCGCTCCGACCCTTCAGTGTGGACCTCAAGCCTGCTCGATTGCAAAGCTAGTGTTGTGACCTTGGTCACTCCCGATGGCCAACAACAAGCGTTACCATGTTGTGCGTAGTTCTCCCCCAAAACAATAACCAGCGGGATGCGCGAACCGACAAACTGAGGCGGTCAATCCGAACCTGACTGTTAACATCAGGCATCACCTCGCTCCAGCATTGGTTAGCCTTGAATACAGCAGCAAAGACAACGATAGAAGAGAAACATCGCACTCAAGGCCGTGCTGCGCCTGGTCGCGGATTCATGGTTAGGGCATTCGTGTATTCTTTGCACCGTTCAGCACAGCTCTCTCGCTTTCCAGGTCTCGAAGCTCTCTTTCATAAGCACATTGAGAGCCTCTCTGATGTGCACGGGCAGACTTGTTCTTGGGAAATAGCCCCGTCAGTCGACCGCTTGCTAACACGAGAAAATGTCGGCTTCGTTGTTGCTGGTACATTCGATATCGACTCAGAATCCGGGCTACCGTCCTCAATCAGACCCAGAGCAACAATTGATCGTTCCCTCAAGACCTTTTCGCTCTCAACACGTCTACAGGGCTGCTTTGAAAGAAATGAAATATTTACGGTCAGCGACCTCCTTAGGACACCTGAATCAAAGCTGTGGCGGATCTCAAATTTTGGTCGCAAGTGTCACAACGAGGTTCTTGAACTCCTGGCTGAGCTGAGCCAACTGACCCAAACGAATCTAACCCTCGGAATGAACGCCGACGCGATTTCCATGATTTCCGAGGCAGTAGACCTGCGCGTTGTCTATCTCCATACATTCCGGAGAATCGAGAGTCTTGGACTACCGCCCTCGACAACTTGCATTCTGAACAGACTTGGACGGCGATTCATCGCGGACGTCATCGAACTGCGCACCGCAGAACTCACAACTCACTTGAGTGCGGACCAGATCGCGGAGCTAGGCGATGCTATTCGTGAACTTAAGCTGCGCTTTGGCACGTTTATCCCCGAGTGGCAGCGAGGTAACATCGAGGACTTGGCTTCCATCTTTCACGGAGACCTGAAGCCGTACGAGGATGTGAAGGCGAGTCCTTTGGACCTGAGCCTGCTCTCCTTGCTGGATGGCGTTGTCGATGTTCGGACTAGGAAAATCACGATCCGCTTCTTTGGATGGGACGGGCAAGGGGGAACAACACTTGAGCAGGCAGGTCAAGAATTCGGTTTGACTCGCGAGCGCGTCCGTCAGATCGTTGCGAAGGCCCCGTTGCGGAATGGAGAAAACCGAGAACAAGTTCGCCGTCTCGTGCGGCAAGCGTCAAGCCTTGCAGCGACCATGGCGCCATGTCGAGCTGAGTCCGTTGAGGAAGCTATGGTAAAAGCTGGGCTCACCTCGCAGCCCTTTCGACTAGAAGGACTCTTGAAGGCTATTGACATGCTTTCACTGTCCCCATGCTTCTCGCTAGTCAGCTGCCAGCAAGGGAGGATCGTCGTACGAGAGAATGATCGTGAAATCGCTTCCGATGTATTGGAAGAAGCACGGCGCCGAATCTCACACTTTGGGATAACAAATGTCGAATATGTGACAGGTGCACTGAGAGAAAAAGGGTGGCGTCTGACCGCTGAGCAGGTTCGTCATCTCGTTGTTCTTCTTCCGGGCCTGGTGTGGCTTGATGGTAACGAGCACTGGTTCTGGTCTGGGGCCATACCTCGCAACAGTTTGCTTTCCCGTCTTCGGAAGGTCCTCGTCGTCGCTCGCGAAATAAGTATCTCGAGCGCTCGTGAAGCCATCCTTCGCGATGACCGTATGCGGCAACTGGATCTTCCGGAACAGGTATTCCGGCAATTATGCTCCGACCTTCCAGGCGTTTGCGTCGTTCGCGCAGAGTTGATTTGTGCTGACCGCCTGCTGCAGGAAGAAACTGAGCTCACGGAACTAGAGCAATTGTTTGTTGATGTACTCAGAAGGCATGGCGGCGTTCTCGAAAGAGATCAGCTGCGACATGAATGTTGTACGGTGGCACAGGTAAACCCAAACACGTTCGACAGATACGTTTTTGCGTCACCCATACTTGTACATCACGACAATTCGTTGTACGGATTAGTTGGTACTTCTTGTCCGCCGATCCGCGCGGTTCCGTCCTCCACGAGTACGACGTCGTCACAAGTTCAATCATTCGTAAGCGAGTTGGACTTCCAGCCATTTCCACCTGGATTTGATTTACAGGGCAACGATCAACTTACTGCCGATCTCGCTGTCGGTGAACGTGTTTTTGTATGGTCTTGTGCATGCAGAATGCTTGACCGAGCAAGCAAATTGGGACTCTTGAATGCACGAAATCCGTGGTCAATTGCGGAGTTGACATGGTCTGAAGCCGACATGGCAATCCTGAAGAGATGGGGAATCGAAGGAGTGGTCGATTTGGGCCGTCTCGGACCTCGGACGATCGAGAGGGAACAATTTAGAATCACTGGGCTTCAGGCACTCGCCTTGGTATTTCTGGCGTTCTCGGCAAACACTGCTCGAGACTCCGCGACAGAGGGCGAGTTGTGGCCTTACGTGCACGGAGCGCTAGGTCCATCGATTGCCACTGAGCTGTTCATTGCCCGAGGCATTCCAAAACCACGCCTACGAGAGGCAACGGAAGAGGTCTGTCGTAAGCTTAAGATCCGTCATGCATTTGGACAAGAGGGGGCGATGTCTTGGATGCGCACCGTTTACCTTCAGTTCGGCATCACACGCCAAGGTTTCGAGAGATTACCGCAGTGGTTGAGCGGACTCTCTAAGCCCACCGTTACGATAAGCGATTTACTAGACAACCCTGATCTGCGATCGGAGGAATTCCGCAAAGCGTGGCTCGTTCTCCAGGAGCTTCGGAGGGGCGTCCGAGACGAAGAGAGCGCACGAGGTGAGCTTGGGTCTAATCGGTGGATTACATTTGGCACGCTAGATGCCGTCACACTTGCGGTGCGGGGATGTCAGAGAGAAAGTGTTACCAGCCACGATGAAGACCTACCGGTAGCCACCGTCGCGGCAATCTTTGAGAAGAAACGACTTATTTGGCGAGAAGAGGAGCCCTTCTTCGAGGTGGTGATCGGCGGTGCTTGGCCCGAAAGCTTCCCCGACACAGAGTACGCAATTCAGTTTGGCAATGTTCACCGAGCGTTGGTGAGGCGAGACGAAGCTGGACAATTCTCGACTGACCGCCCAGTCGTAGTGCCGGTGGTTAACAGAGTCGTGCCTACAAGCATTTTGGCAAGAGACAACCCTGTCCCAAGCGGACAACTTGAGCTAACGTTGTGTAATGACGACGATGAAATCTTGCTCTTCGATCTCGCTTCCGGCGATCAGTTAGATCTCTGGGACGATCGTTTGAGTCCACGCCGCGGTTACCTCATTTTGTGTAGGAGCGACTTGCTCGTCTGTCCCGATGCAATCCGTTCTCGACGGATCTTCTCAGGCGATTGGACGATCCATTGCTTTCCTGCGGGACTGCCATCCGACTTGAAGGTGCAGCTCGAAGGAGAAACTCTTTGGACGCTTCCAACCAAACAATCAGTGACGCTACGGAAAGACCCTGAAATTGAGGTGATCTGTTCCGGGGGGTCGGTTGGATATGCTTCTAACATTCGAGTTATATCCACTTCCAATTTCCGCGTCCGGGCTCTGCACGTTGGCCGTCAGATCGTACGCCCGCCTGCCAGTGAGAACTCCTCGGACTTGAAGCTTGAACTTTTGCCTGATGTTGATTACACACGAGTCAGGACCTCAGTAATAGTCGAGGAAAATGCATCCCTCCGACGGCTACCCGCACGTTTCATTCTTAAAGCTCCCGTAACCGGTGCAGCGATTGAGAATTCTGGGCGTTGGAGCCCACTGAACGGGAACCAGATACTGGATCGTGCTGATCTGCCCAATTGTCGCTTACTAATAAGGCCACCCCTGCGCCTGCACGGAGAAAATGTTGCAACTGAGGATTGGGCACTCCTTGAGGGGCCGTCTTTCTGCGCACGTTTGCGTCGTTCTTCCATTGCTAATGTTGACAGCGTTACTGCAGGGGTTGGGCAACCTTTGACTTTAAATAAAGGTCCCTACAACAATGATCTGCCAAGTATCCCTATCGCTCGCGCTGTAATTGACTCCGGAATAATTCGGACAGTGGACGCTTCGGACAATCAACATTCCCTTCAGCTCCGTTATATGATCCAGTTCGCATCGGATCACAAGGTCTTGGTGTGGCAACGGTCTTATCAAGTACCGACCACAGCAGCGCCATGTTCGTGGTCACAAAAAGGCAAATCGATCGTACTGTTTGACGCCCCTAATGACACGATCGCTTATGCAGTTGCTTTCAGGGATACGTGGTTGGGCTCAGTATCAGTGTCCTCTGAGCACTCTGACTTTGTGGAGCTCATAAATACGACGAAAGACTGGCCCTCTCTGGCCCGATGGTTACAGTGGTGGCGACTACCGTTTCTGTACGACCCCCTTCGTAAGGCCGTTTCGCGTCGAATTCAAGAGGAGCCGGTTATGACATTCTCAGCTTGGTTTGTCGAAGATCGGACTTTTGCGAATCCGCCGATGCGCCTCAGCCACCCAAACTGGCAGATCATGATGCGTGATCTTTTTTGGGACTGGAGTCCAAATCCCACACAATCTGCCGAAATGCTTTGCCGGACCGGGTTGCTGAGTGGCGATCCGGTCAAAGACATCCTCCAAGGATGGACGTGCCTCGGAGAATTAGTAGCCATGAATCCCGTGCTATCTGCAGCGATCGTAGTGCGAGGTGTACCAATCCTTTATCCGACTGCATCGCAGACAGAACGCCGTTTATTATGCATGATTGCTTGCAACGAAATTGCTGACCGTCCTAGACAGGCTGCTGACCTAGCACGAGTCCAGCATTCTCTTATCTCCGAAGCTGCTTATCAAATGAAAGTCGACCGTAGTTTTATTGAAAGGGGCCTCTTTGTCGAGGCTCTGGAGCTTTACCGTGGCAAACGATGTCCGGCGCACAACCTACGCGTCGCACTCGCAGTACAACCATTTCGCCAGTGGCTGGCGATTCAGCTTATTCAAAGACACTGTTGATTAAAAGCCTTATGACCGCGCACGAAAAAGTTCAGCTCGATGCTCTGGAGACACACGGACACCTACGTCAGCGAATCACAGAGTTTGCCGAGTCTTACACGTACTTGAGGGATCGCGATCTAGCCGGGGCCTGCAAAGACTTGTTCGTTGGCGATAGTGAAAACCCGGGACTAGTGGGTGACTTGTGGGTCGAAAGCATCTATCCTGCCCTTCAATCTTCAAAGACACTGATCGACCTGTGCCAAGAAGGTATTCTCAATTCGGAACTCCTGACGTGCATCCAAAAAAGCGGAGTGTTTCCCCAAGATCGACATCTGTATGCACATCAGGAGCAAATTATCCGGGCTGCAAGGTTCACGGATGATGGCAATCGTCCCGGCGTGATCCTCACGGCTCCAACCGGAGCCGGCAAGACGGAAGCCTTCTTGCTGCCCGTACTGAATGATTTGTACAACTATCCCCGTAAGCCTCACGAGGGCGGAGTACGTGCAATTCTTCTTTATCCGTTGAACGCTTTGGTCAACGACCAAGTAGATCGTCTCTATCGATGGTTGCGACCCCAATCGACGCTGACTATTTTCCACTTAACGAGTGAAACTCCTGAAGATGACTCTCGCGCCGATAAAATCGGCTACCCACTGTTCGATCACTGTCGATTACGAACCCGCCATAGCGCGAGGCGAAATCCTCCAGACGTTCTCATCACAAACTATTCGATGCTTGAGTACATGCTCTGTCGTCCCCAAGACTCGGTATTTTTTGGTCCTGGCCTTAGGACGATTGTTCTCGATGAGGCACACCTGTACAGCGGAACCTTAGCCGCTGAAATCGCTTTATTACTTCGCCGCGTGCAGCTCCGCTCGCTCAGAACTACGAATCAGATTCTGCATATCGCCACGTCTGCGACACTTGGAGGCGACGAACAAGCTATTCGCAACTTTGCGTCTGAGATCTTTTCAAAACAGCCTGAGAGGATTCAGTACGTACAAGGACAGTCGATTCGTCGTCCATTACCCAGAAGCATCTCCCCAACCTTACTATGCACACCCGAGCAAATCGATATTCGCGGACTTGAATCTGCTGCATTCGTCTTGGGCGACACGCTGGTGTCGGATCCTGCACTTGCCCGGATGGTCAGAAGCGCGACACAACCGCTTGTGGGAGCTCTGGCCGTTAAGAGAACAGAGTCGGATGACGTGCCAGCGCGCGTGTTAGCTGACTTATTGGAGCAGTCGCCTCTCGTAACGCAATTGGAGGATGTTTTTTGGCGCACTCGTGACAGTGGAATTATTCGACTGCAGGAACTTGTTGCATCCCTTTGGCGCGACGTTGACGCAAATAGCACTCGCGCCACGGTCGAAATACTTCAATTGTGTGCTCGTGCTCGACGAAACGTTGATGAGTTGCCCCTGATACCGCACAAGTTGCACTTTTGCGTTCGTGCACCGTTTACAATTTCTGCATGCGTTAATCCGACGTGCACAACCACAAAACATAGGCTTCCAGGGGGCGGCCGCCTCATCGGCGAAGCGCGCGACAGGTGTCCAAGTTGCTCCTCGGCAATGTTGACCCTTGCTCGCTGCTCCAGCTGCGGGGACTGGGCGCTGGCTGCTGTGAAGCGGCACTCCTCAAATACACTCCATATACGCCATCGCTGGCATCACGACCAGCGACCTGGTACATCTTATGTCTTCTGTAAGCCCGGTGATTCGGGCGAGTCACTATTCAATTTCGATCTCCGGTCAGGACGCTGCGAATTTGGACTGGCTTCGAGTATTTCAATGCGTGCCCTGGAGAAGTGTGTAACATGCGGCGTGGATTTGTCTGCGTTTGAACCGATTGCTGTCCCTGATGCTTTGATGCTGCCAGTTGTTACCGAGGGCCTCCTTGTGTCGATGCCCCCCTCGGTCAGTCCAGACCGCGATTGGTTACCAGCTCGTGGTCGACGTCTCTTGGTCTTCAGCGACAGTCGCCGGGAAGCGGCTCGCCTCGGACCTCTGCTCACGCTCCAACACGAACGGCAAATGGCTCGCGCTCTTCTCTTGGAGGTATTGGCACATGGATCCTCGGATTCACAGTCTCGAGCGCGTCTCGAACGCGACGTCCAAAGCCTGGCCCGCGACCTTGAAGCGTCGGGTCTCTCTTCTTTCGAACGACACGATATTTGCGAAGAGCTTAAAGCGAAGCGCCGAAGACTCGAAGCTCAGCAAGGCGTTTCCATTGAAGAATGGAAGACTCTGGTAAATGGCCACCCGGGTCTCGCCCAGTTTTTCGACCGTGAACGCGGGCAGGTGCACCAAGCCCATACATGGAATCAGGGCACGTGGGAGACCAACCATCGCGATGTTTCTCGCAATGTCTCCCGATTGCTTACCGTTGAGTTTGCAAGTCCCGCCTGGGCTCAAATGTCGTTGGAGACTATCGGGCTCGCTGAGGTCGTCTACTCTGAGTTGCAGTCGTTACACCCACCCGACGCGCTTGTAGGTCGAATGCCGACTGAAGGCACCGCGAATGCTCTCACTGAGATATGGCCTGCCTTTTTAGCTGCGTTGTGCGATAGCGCGCGAAGAGACAGAACTGTCACTCTGGGAAGTACGAGGGCTGATCTCGAGGATTTCTACTATCCTCTAGGCGCTTGGATGAGCCTTAGCGATCGCGGTCCCGCCCTGGTCTCCTTTATCGGCGATCAACAGCGCACGCATCAATCTCAAAGGAACAGCTTTTCGTTGGCAGTACTGGAGTCGATTGGATGTTCGGCCGACAACGCTCAGCAGCTGTTTCCGTTCGTACTGGAAGGCGCTTTTCACCAACTACTGAATCTTGCTGCTTCGGGAGTTCCGTGGATAGAAGCTAATTCACGTCAGAATCATCAAGGCGTTCCCAGGAACGCTTTTAGGTTGCGTTTCATGGATCTTGGCCTTCGGTCGCCGACGACTCTGTTTCGTTGCAACATTACCGGCAAAGTATGGCCCAGAAGTGTTGCCCAGTGTGCTCCCGACCCAGGATGCGTCAATTCGTTAAAGCAAGTATCCGATGCCGAGCTAGACGACGATCCGCGTATCGGTCGATTACGCCGGGCCTACCGTGGGGATTCAGCATTCCGCGTCGGTTTGTGGGCCGAGGAGCATTCAGCGCAGTTAGATAGCGATGAAAACCGTAGGCTACAACAGCTCTTCATGAGTGGAGTCAGAAATGTGCTGAGTGCTACCACTACGTTAGAGGTAGGAATCGACATCGGCGGGCTGTCTGGGGTCTTGCTTGGCAACGTACCCCCGGGGCGCGCTAATTATCAGCAGCGCGGCGGTCGAGCTGGTCGACGATCAGACGGTTCGTCAATTGTTTGTACCTATGCTCGCACGACTGCTTACGATCGAGCGGTTTTCCTTAATTTCGATTTGTTCTTTCATAGGCCGTTGAGAAAGCCAACCGTACTTCTCGACCGTGAGCGTTTCGGACGTAAACACTTTAGTGCATTTTTGTTGGGGGAGTTCTTCCGCGCGATCTATCCTCCAGGATTGAGGGTAGGAGCTATGACTGCGTTCCAGCGCATTGGCTGGCTTCTGGGTCGACCACGCCCTTCTCTGCTGCGTACGGGTGAGCCGTTCCCTGATGGACTAACTCGATTTACATATACCGATTTTCTACAGCCTGACGTCTCATGGTGGAGGGAGGAAGAAGCACTCTCAGTGGCTCAGCAATTCGAAGGTTTTCTAAGCTACGTGTCCGGTCACCCGGAAGAGTACTTAAGAGATGCCTTGACACTACTATGCGGCACGCCGGCTGCCGAGGGGTTGCAAGAATGGTCTAGATCAATAGAGGGTGTGAAAATAGCATTTAAGTCAGTATGCAATGACTGGCAGCAGGACTACGATGGCCTAACAAACGAATGGCAGGCACGTCTCACGGACCGCGCGAACACATCACTGTCTCAACTTAATGCCATCGCTCACCAAGCTGCAGCCCTTTGGAACACCACAGTCATCGAAGAACTTGGAATTCGTCAGTTTTTGCCCCGTTACGGGTTTCCGATCGGCTTACAGTCTCTGACTGTGCCTCAGGGCCCTTCGCTTTCTAAGGATCCAATCAAACTACAGCGAGATGGAATTCTTGCTGTGAGCGAATACGTCCCTGGCTCAACGCTGCTAGTTGGCGGTCGCACTTACGCTTCACACGGTCTAATCCGCGCGTGGCGTGTGGGATCCGAGGAGACTGGGTTTGGCAAACGTTGCTGGAAATACACTTGCGACATTGGTCATGTGTCATATTCATACAGCAGAGATGATGGTGCGACTTGTCTCGTAGGGGGATGTAGTCAGTTGAAGCGCGACAACGGCGAGATGCTGTTGATCGCTCGGTATGGGTATTCGACCGCTGCATGGGACCCGCCTATCTGGTCCGGAAATACCGAGCGCGTCGGCGAGACTTCTCTTGCAACGATGGCATTTATCGGTTCGTCGTCGAACGTGAAATTCCGCGCTTTTGGAGATGTACCGGGCATTGAGGCCGAGCTTTGTGAGGGCGGTGAAATGCTCGCGTTCAATCGCGGTGATAAGGGCTACGGCTTCGCTATTTGTCTGCGATGCGGCTACGCGGAGAGCGAGATAACCCTGGGTGATGGCCTCATGCGCCTGCCGAAGGGATTTGAAAATCACGTCCCTCTTCACTTGGAACATGGTGTCTGTTGGACGGACAATAATCCCCCAATTCTGCGTAACCATCTTCTCGCAGCTACTCACGTCACAGATCTTTTGCAACTGGATTTCTCCGCCCTACGTAGTGACCGACTCAACAATGATGTGGTCGTCACGCTTGGGCACGCTCTTCGACTGTCAGGCGCTGAATTGCTCGAGCTTGACCACCGTGAACTAGGTGTTCATTTTTCTCCGGTCGGCAGCCTTGCCCATTTGGGAATACATCTATTCGACAACACGGCAGGCGGTGCTGGCCACGTTGTAGAGTTGGCAGATTGTGCATCCGAGTGGTTTAAACGGGCTCTCGCTGTTATGTACCGGGATTCGAGCCACCACAACAATTGTGAATCAGCGTGCCTACAATGTTTACTGACGAATGCCAGTCAAACTGACATGGAGATGGGAAGGCTGCGTCGGGTGGAGACCTACAAACTGCTCTCAGATCTCATTACAGGAGTTCAAATGCAAGCGCCGACGGGCAACGAGCCGTCCCAGAATGCCCAAGGTAACTTCCTCGCTCGAACCGAGCGAATCAATCGGTTCCGGGACAAGCGAGCTAGACAAAGCTGATTCTGACGCACCGCTTCGGCGTGATTTCGCACGACACTTGAGGATGCCCGCTGTGCTGAGCAAGTTGCGTCATTCGATGCAGGGCCTTTGCACTCGCTAACCACACTGACGCAGACAGAGAATCCGCAGTACGAGGAGCAGGGACTCCCGTTCAAGTCGCCATTCCCGAAGAAAAGCTATTTCGTACCGCTGTTTGCAGAGTTTCTGGCGAAGCCGAAGCTGCTCTACATCCCCAAGTCCCGCACGATGATGACCTCATGGGCGGCGATGGGACTGACCTGACCGATCTTTTGTACCAAGCAGAGTGAGAGTCTACATCACAGCTCGGGACTGCAAAAGAGCACCGGCGGCTGGGCGAAAGGCCGCCACCGGCGCAGGCGGCCTGTAGCCCAGTGCCGAGTGCGGTCGTTCGGTGTTGTATTCCATCCGCCACCTTTCAATCACGATTTGCGCCTCCTTCAGCGAATAAAAGATTTCCCCGTTCAAACACTCGTCGCGTAACTTCCCGTTGAAGCTCTCGCAATATCCGTTCTCCCACGGACTCCCGCGTTCGATGTACAGCGTCCTGGTTCCTACTCGCGCCAGCCAGTTCTGTAGTTCGCGGGCGATGAATTCCGGTCCGTTGTCGGAACGAATGTGTTCCGGGATGCCTCGCACCAACATCACGTCGGCCAAAGTGTCGATCACTTCCAAACTGTTTAGTCGTCGCTCCACTCGCAGCGCCAGGCATTCCCGCGTGTACTCGTCGATCAGTGTCAGAATCCGCAGCGTCCTGCCGTCGTGCGTCAGCGCGCTCACAAAGTCGTAGCTCCACACATGATTGGCTCGCTCCGGCCTCAGCCGCACACACGAGCCGTCCTCCAGCCACAACCGTCCCCGGGGCTTGTGTTTGGCGGGTACTTTCAGCCCTTCGCGTCGCCAGATGCACTGTACTCGATCCTTGCCCACCTGCCACCCTGCACTCCGCAACAGCGCCGTTATCCTCGGTAGCCGTAGCGTCCGTACTTACTCGCAAGGGTGACAATGGCTCGCGTCAGCTCATCCTCGTCGTTGCGCTGGATCGGCTCGTAGCGCTGCGTCCCGCGCCACTGTTCCAGTAACCGGCAAGCGTGTCGTTCCCTCATCCCGTACTGCTCCCGCGCACGCTTCACCGCACAACGACGCCGCTCCGGGCTCAGAAGTTTCCCGAGGCCACGTCCTTCAACACCTGCTTCTCCAACGACAGCTCTGCCACCAGCCGTTTCAGCCGACTGTTCTCCTTCTCCAGGTCCTTCATTCGCTTCGCCTGTTCCAACTTCAACCCGCCATACTCCTTCCGCCAGCGGTAAAAAGTTTGCACGGTGATGCCCGCTTCGTTACAGGCTTGCGGTGTGGTCTTGCCGTTGCCGATCGATACTTCGATCTGCCGCAGCAAGGTTACGATCTGCTCAGGCTTGTACCTCTGGATAGCCATGACCGGCTTCCTCCTCGGTGGATTCTCTCACTCCACCTGGTACAAAAAGTGCCGGTCACGTCAACTCAGGCCGCTGCTGACGCGGCGGAGCTATAATTTTGCGCTGTTGGTGCCCCAGGAGTCACCTGATGGAATGTCCAATCTGCAACGAGAACACGGACGTAAAAGCAGAGAGCGGGGGTCCGGATTGGTATTACTGCCCACGGTGCCAATTCAGCTTTCAGTTGCACGCAGACGGAGGCTTTAGCGGCAGCGGAAGCTTGAGCGAGCAAGCCGAGAAGCTGCTCCGGGCTTCCATGACTGACGATCTTGGCGACGCACAAATCACGGTTAACTTCACCATCAAAGGCGCGAATCCAGGCAATAAGATGCCTCCAGACACGCGGTGCCCGATCTGCGACCGACTTGTGACCGAGCACTCGGGAGAACAGGTTCGGCAATGCGCCCATATCGACAGGGACCGGCGCTTCCCGCAGTTGCGGGACTTGTAGCCGCGTCCTCTAGACGAACAAAAAGCGAAAGCGTAGAATGCCGCTCTCATGGACGAGGGGCGCAAAAGTGTTCTGCTGATTGCGGCAGCGATCCTTGCAGCGCGGAAGCTGGCTCAACTGCCCGCCGGTCGCACACCTGCTTCCAATTGCGCCATCTCAGACGCAATCCAATTCGAGAATTACCCCTACGAAAACGCCCCGATTCCCAAGTATTCTCTGCGGGCGCAGGCTTCTTGAAAGTAACTGACTCCGAAATTGCACTAAGCCCAACAAAGAAGCCTCAGCCCCAAGCTGGGGCCTTCTATTTCGTCGGCCACGCCCGGTCAATCTCCGTCATGATCTGATTCGAAGCTTCATTCCAAATGGAGGGAAGGAGTGGGAGTACGGTCAGGTCTTCTGTCAAAAGAAAGTTCCACCCTGAAGGCGCACAGGTCCATCCCCTCGCGCCTCACCTGCGCCCCCACGTCACAAACCCGTTGCCTGCCGTGTTTACGTATAGGCGCAGATATCGTTAACTGACTCGTCTCCGGGTCATTTCTCTTAAGAAGTGGAGACAACACTCGCGTGCATTGGCGAGGAGTCGCGACCTGAGGAAGATTCACCATTGTGACCTCGCCTTTCCAACCTAGATGTTCCACTCAGGCTTCATCAGCTGTATCAGGGCAACTTCCATTCCCGCCGAGGTATTGACCGGAAGCCCATTCCATTCGCAAGCTTCAGGAGTGGCAGTCAGGACCTTGATGGTTTGTCCGCTTTCTAGAGCAGTTTTGATAAGGCCATTTACTCTGCAACTGGTCCGCTGGCGCGGGTCGCCACGGCGGTATTGACGCATACGACCTTGCAAGCTCCGAAGCGTCACTCCGACATAGACAATCACGTCACCGAGGACAAAGGCGTAGATGCCAGGTTCGTCGGGCGCGTGACCTTCCAATGTGATTTTCTCTGCTGGGGCAAAAGCCCATTCCCCAATTAGCCGAAATCCCGCCTCAAGTAGAGTTGATGGAGGAATGTTGCGGCGCGGTGCGTCGGCAACCGGAATTGGCGGCTGCGGCACTTCGGCTCGGCGACGCAATCCGATTGATATTCCCGCATCAAGCAGCACCTTGCGAACGTGCTGATATCTGATGCCAAGCACCTCGCTAATGTCGGTGCGCGAATATCCGGCCTTCGACAAAGCTCGTATCTTGTCAGACTTCGTTTTGAGATCCTGAATCAGCAGGTCTGCTCGAACTCGTTCTGTCGTCATTTGCCCAGCGCTCCTTCTGCGGCGGCAGACTTGATCCGTTCGCACCATCGGTTCGGGTTCATTCGGAAAGGCTCCAAATCTCGTAACCAGTCCGGCCCCGGATTCGGTATCGAATATCCATTCTTTATCCGCCAGCTGCTCGTCTTGGTGTGTTTACGCTTGTCCAGCAGATGGAACGCTTCCCGGTACGTTAGGGCATACACGCATGCCTTGGCCGGGTCGTCAATGTACCAGACGTAAGCGATGAGAAGATTAGCTATCCTTTCGTATTTCTTCTCCAGCCCGAACCGAGCCTCCTGACTCGCCTTCATCTGAATCGGACACGACACGAATTGCTGAGTAGCCGCGCTCAGGTCAAGGTAAGCGATCAAGTCCACTCCTCGGTCCCGCACCGGAATGGCGACCTCTAGCCCTCCGGCCACAAGTTGAGCAATCAGGAAATGGCGACCGCCAAGCTCCGTGAGTTGAGAATCTCTCATTATGAACACCTTACTCTAATTCGCCGGAAACTCTACCCAGATTAGCGGCGCTGCCCCGCACTCGCCCGCCCCGTGCTGCCCCCACCACCTGCCCTCCCTGCCCCGCCCGCTCCCCTGAGGTGGCAGCACCATGGTCCACTCCCACTGACCGTTGACGCACCTCCTAGAATGCGGTTGTGAGAGGTGCGCCATGCCTGAGCCTCAACGAGTGAAGCAATGTCGTAAGTGCGGCCTGATCAAGCCGCTCGCATTTTTTCCCATTGATCGCAGTCGACCGGATGGCCACTGGCACACCTGCCGGGCCTGCAGCGGTGCATATCGGAGGCGGCGTGGAAAGCTCCTAGCGCCGCGAAGGCAGTGCAGCAAGCCGTCCCGCAGAGGCCTCCAAGGGCTAAAGCATTACGGGCATGGTCGCCCGCGGTTTTCCTCCTTGCCACCTGAGCTGAGGCCGGTCGCCCAGCGCTTGCTCAGCGGCTACCTGGTCAAGCACGCCCACCACATGACTCGCGCCCTTTATGCCTCTCTGGTGGCCTGCGCCGCCAGCCATGCTCGTCTTGTGGGGAACCGGGCCTGGGCGCTGAGCATGCGCGCCAAGAAGGGCTGGCGCACCCGGGAGCGACGGCAGCCCGAACGGGACAGACGCTTGACCGAGATCCGCAGGGGGAACGCGGGCAAGTCCAGAGTCAGCTACGGTGGGCTTGACGGGGTGTAGCGAAATCGAGGTCGCTCTCGTCGGCGACCACCCCGGGCATCCCGGCCCTGCTCGTCGCTGCCCTGGAATGCGCTTCGCCTGGCGGGCCGTCTTTGTGGCGCGGTCTTGATGGTCTCGCGCTTTCGCGCTGCTGTTCTCCAAGTGGATGGATTCGTTAATCGAACGTGTCAGTGCTTATATGGCAACCTAACTTTCCCCACTTGCCGATGCTTGACTGATCCGTGTGTGGGGCTTGACGACCCCAACGCCGGGGAGCCTGCAGAGAAGCGTCAAGCGTCCGCACCGTGGGTTCTCTGGACCAAGCCGTTGTATTCAGACCGTCCGGTGGGCTGCCACTGCAGCTGGATCAACGATCGATCTTGGGGTTATATCAAGCTTGCCGCGAACAGGCGGCGCATCATCGAGAAAAATGGTCCAACTGATGCGAGCAGGAGGCTTGCTGACCACTTCTCCGGCCGGAACATCGACGAACCAACTCTGTTGCGGGAATTGGATTCGTTCGCCGGGGAAGAGCTTCTCCTCCGTCGGTGTATATTCTCCGCCGCCTAGGGTTTTTGACGTTTTCGTACCCTTAGCGAATCTGTGCCTGAATACCGTCCCAGACTCAGTGTGTTTTTCAGTCTGACCGTCGACAAGTGACTGCATCTCAAATACCGGAAAATCAGTCTCGAAGCTAAGATGCAGGAGGAAATCTCGAAGTGTCACTTCACCGACATTTTCCACCGCGAGCCGGACCTGATACTCGTCGAAATCTCTTTCAGGGGCCTTAAGAGAGTCAAGTTTTGAACGCCGACGAAAGTCGCCCCTGGCTATTTCCAGTTCCGCCTTCCGTACTGCCAATTCTTCCTGTGCCGTCAGCAGATTACAGCTGTAAAGGTCGACGCGAGCTTGTGGAACTCGGCCACGTTCCATCAGCAGGCGAATTTCATGGTCATATAACGCATTTGCGGAGAGCTCGCTGCGACCATAGTACAGACGGGTTTTCCTAGCTTGGTAAGCAGTGGAACCCTTCGGTACTGTTACAACGTATGCGACTTTACCTTCCTTTGCCCCGGACAAGGGAATGGCCCGGACTGTCAAGCCGAGAATCGGAGGGCTGATGTTGGACGCGATGATTTGTTCGAGTCTTTCAGGCGGCATCTGTTCAGGGTCCGTTCCTTCGTCGACCAGGCTAGCGACGCTCTTCTTTCCCTCACGGATACCGATAATGATCGTTCCGCCTTCTGTGTTAGCAAAAGCGGACACTTCCTCTGTAAGCTGCCTGATAATTCTGTCGGTATCCTCGGACAAAAGGCCTGAGGCCTTGAATTCTAGCCTTAGCGATTCGTATTGCCCGATCAACTGCTGAAGGTCTTGTTCGGTCTGAATCTCTCTTTCCATATTTCGTCCTTAAGCGCATCCCGGCGTCACAGCGTAGCGCAATTTGGGGTCAATGTGGCGGGCGTTGTGGCGTTGCAGGATCACTGTAGCTAGTCGTACTGACACCGATGGGCTCGCTCTTTCGCGCCCATATCCCACGCCCACCTAACCCGAGCCTAGACCCTAGTGGTCCCCGTGGTCACCCAGGGCTACAATGTCGGGCTGGTAATCAGGGAAGCCGGTATGCGCTCTTGCCTCGTCAATCCCAGCAAGCCTTTCCCCTTTGTGCGCATCACCTTGCTGGCAGTGCTGACGCTGTTGTTATCTGGTTGGACCACCTGCACTGCGATCGTTCATTTCGGCACCTGTCCCAGCGCAGTGCCGCAGCCCATAATCATTGCACTCTCGCCCGACACCCTTTCAGACGATGGCGAATCCGTTCCACTGGATGTGGATGGAAGCGATTTTGTTCCCCAATCGGAGATCATGTGGAACGGAAATGCATTGCAGACCAGATTCATGGACTCACGCCATCTTCAGGCCACCATTACGCAGCAGACCTTTGACTCCTTTGGCGGGTCAGCGGGAAATAGCGTGCAGATTTCAGTCAGGTCTCAGGAATCAACGGTTGTATTGGGATGTCCGGATGGCCTGATCTCTGCCACGCTGGTTCTCTTGGTCAACTAAACGCCCACGCGGGGCTGCGCCCAATCTTGGTATCGACAGCACTAGGGGGTGCCTGTCTCGTAGCAGCTAAGCCTGAGCCTCTGCCGATTGAAGAGGAGCACTCAGACCCGTTCAAACATCCTCGGCAGGCTCGTTTTCAGTCCCTTGCCTATTTTTTCGATGTTCACCACGGAAACGTTCCTGACTCCCCGCTCGATTCCGCTGTAGTAGGTCCTATGCAGGGCGCAGCGCGCTGCCGCCTCCTCCTGCGAGATCCCTTGCTCCTCGCGTATCCGGCGGATTGCACGGCCAAAGCGGATGCGGATGTCGAGCGGCATCGCGTGCCATACTGGGACCGAGCAGCCTATGCGTCGACATCCGATGAGTCACATTGTTGTTGACCGTCCATGCCTCCTTTAGCGAGCATAGATTCCTCAAAAGTCAACTGAACGGAGATTACCTGCTTTGCTCCAGCGCGAGGACCGGGACACACGGAGTGCAGTTCGCGAGTTTATAACTCGGGATGACGAACTGACGAAGCTGTATAGAAGTACTGGCCAATCCCAATACGTAGAAGAATTTAAGGCACAACTGTCGCAGATGAAGCGTGATCTAGATAACCTCCCAGCGGGCGAGCCTGCCAACCTGCCTCGAACTCTCGATGAATTATCCCGGCAACTGAGAGACGGCTACCTCTTCGGAGATGAGGATCGAACGGCATTCCGACGAATGGTGTTGAAGGCTAAGCAAACACTGGCCGAGACCGGTGCTGCGAACGCAACCGACGAGTTGAGAAACACCTTGGAAATGTGCATTCGATGGACCGGTGAAAACACCTTAAAGCGTCGGCAACTAGACAAGTTTCTTGGCGCCCTGCTTAACGCCAAACACAGCTACGAGTACATGTTGGCTGACATTGATCACAGATTTGGCGAGGACTCTCGTCGAGAGTTGTCTGCTGCCTCAAGGAGTGTTGTCGAAGCAACGACGATCCAGTGCCGGGAATACCTAGGTTGTCCGTGGATGCACACGTCGGTGCTCACGAACTTCCTGCTAACAGGCCTCATCGATCCGTGCTTCAGGAGAGTGGAATGGGAGTCACAGTCCCACCACTTTCCCAGCCGCTTCACAAGTACTTGGCCGCTCCCCTGGGGTGTTCTTGTGCCCGCGGGTATGTCATTCACTTTTTTCGCGGCCACCACAGCATTGATTGCGTTGTTCTTCCGGCTCGGACTTCCGTGGTTGGCCTGGCCTTGTATCGCGCTTCTCATGTGGCACTACGGGTGGCGTTTTCGAGAGAACCACTTGGCAGACAAGACGAGGACAAAAGCCGCCCATATGGCGGAGGCACTCAATGCAATTCGCGCCGAGGTGATCTCAGGTCGCTACGATGCCCCGACCGTGGCAAATCGCCTTAGGCAGTTGGAGAAGCACGGACTTCTTGTGCACTCACTCGCCTATCGTCTCCTACGGATGCCCCCAGTGGCACTGGGGGATGAATGTCCCCAGGAGCAGAACCACGTTCCGTAAGAAACACTTCGTCTCACTAGCGGAGCCCGCTCATTCCAAATGAAGGTCGCTGCGGTTGGGGGGCCCAGGGGTAGTTTCCTCCGGAACGTCTTTGTAGTCAGTGTAGTCAGATTGATTCAGGGTATGAGGGGACAACCTTTCACTCGTGCATACCAGCATCTAGGACATAAAGTTGACCTTCTATTATTGCAAGCTTTTCGTCCTTCAGTTTCCATGCTCGACGCGGGCCGCATTCGAGTCGTGCTTCCGTTTGTGAAAACCCCCAGCTCTCCAGTAAGTCGTGGAGTTCCCGTTCTCCGATCGACAGCTTCTCTGCACCCAGGTGTTCAATCAGCTGGGATGTCATCCCCACAACTTCACCTTCGCCGTTACCGTATCTGCGCAGTCCTTGAACGATCGCCAAATTGCGAGCATCGTCGGCAAGGTCTGTGTCGCGCCCCATTTCCCGAGCCAGAGAACTCAGGTCTCGCCACAATTCCTCCTCATTGACGACCTTCGCAACTGCAAGGAGCGGCCTCCAGATGTCAGTGGCGCGGTCGTTTAATTCCAACTTTGCGAGTTCTTCCTCTAGGCCAGGGCTCTCATATGCGTTAGCGACTTTCAGAGCGTTCTGAAGCGCCCATAGGTACAGGCACTCGCGCACGCTAGTTGCTGCCTGCTCGCATCTAGGATGGCTGTACGCGGTTTTCTTCACACCCCGGGGCTTCCGCTCCATTTCAATTACGAACGAGCGATCCAAAGCTGTATCTGAAAACGAAGCCCTGTTTATTGCTGCCAAAATGTAAGGGGCGTACACGGTGAAGACTTCTTTCCGCCATTCGTCGCCATGCCTGACCATCTTTGCAACCGCGCCACCGTTGCGGAACCCGGCATCGAGAATCTCCATGGCTGCGGAGTATGCTTCTGCGCTCTTGCCTTTCCAACGCTCAAGCGTGTCGAGGATCAAAGTGCGGCCTTCCGCAGCTGTATCGCGGATAGTGGCTACTGTGGGACTGTTCAAAGGCCCCTGCGCCTCGAAGCAGAGGTGCGATAGGATTTCTTCCGTCCGCGTTTTCCCGGACCGCCAAAATTTTGACCATAGGACCAGATAACCAAAGTGACTGAAGATTGGATACAAATACGTGCCGATGGTCCATGCTCCAAGCAAGGAATACCTACGTTGGTCGCAAAAGTGAACGTAATCACTGATAAAGGACTTGGCATTCTTCAACAGGTCGCGGCCATCGACAGGGCCGGATTTTGCCCTGAACTTTCGGACTGTTTCCGCGCTGAACCTTGTGCCCAGCACCGAACCTGGCATGGCCTTCGAGAGGCGCCTTGCGGAGGTGATCACGACAGCATGTCGGTTCCCACCACATCCGAAAGACAATTCTCTCCGGTCTGCCTGCCATGAGACTAGAAAACGCTGGGCATGTTGGACGGGCTTAATCTTGTTGAGAACCTGAGTTGCACTGAGCCGTGAACTGCCGTTCTCACGCGTCGGCTTTACCATAGTTGCTTTCCCCTACGGGAAAGTGACTACAATGACTACACCCTCGTGTGGGCATGCTGAGCATCCGCGCCATTAGCTCCGGCATGTATCCCCTCTTTGGCAACCCTTTCGCACTCGGCCACGGGCACGAGCACCCTTCTGCCAACTCGGACGGCTCTCAGTGCCCCCCGCTTGATGTACCGGCGAATCGTGAACACGCTGAGGGACGTAAGCCGGGCCGCCTCCCGCACGTCAACGGCTAGCGGTTCCATGTCGCTGTTCCTTGCGCTTCAATCTTTCGGTGATCGCCGACGCGGGAATCCGCCAACGCCCTTCGACACGTCGCGCAGCTAATTTTCCGGCCCACAGCAGCGCGTATACCGAATCGAGCCCAATTCTCAGCTTTTGTGCTGCTTCCCTGGTGGTGAGTTCTTGCTCGGTCTGCATTTAGATACTTGCCACCTTTCTGGGAGTAAAGTCTTCCTGTCTCACTCCCAACAAGAGTAGTAGTATTAGTGGGAGTGATATCTGGAGTCAATGCTCCCACCGAACCAATTCGTTAGGTGCCGTTTTTACGCTCCCATCGGAGTGAGTGGTGTGCACTTACGGGACGAGAGCGTCGTCGGGCAATGGAAACTGCCTTCGAGGAAGTTCTACGGAGTTGGTGGCAAAACCTTGGCCGAGCGGGTCGCGAACCTTCCCCGGGAAACCAAGAACGTCCTGTCATTCACCGAACGCTACGGCCCGCTTTCCGGTAATCCGCTGGATGGTGGTCAGTTCAGCTTCACGGTGGAATCGTGGTGGCGAAACCAGATGTTGTTCCAGAGGAATTGGCTCTCTGGCCAGGTAAACCCTACGACGCTTTTGCTCCCCGATGGAAATACGACAATCGAGTTTCGCGACCGCTGGCTCCAGTTGGGCTGCCCTGACCTTTGGACGTTCATGACTTTGGAATTGCTCAGCAGACCAGAGAGGTTGAGGGTTTGTGAGCGACCGTCTTGCGCACACCCGTATTTCATCGCGAATCACGGCAAAGAACGCTACTGCACGACAGACTGTGCGAACTGGGCACAGAGCAAGTGGAAGAAACGATGGCATGCCGAGCAACGGCAGAAGGAACCTAAGAAAGGGAGGCAGGCATGAGCTTGTTCAAACGCCACAAAATTTGGTGGACTGATTTCTCCGTCTATGGCCAGCGTTACCGTCAGTCGCTCGGCACGACCGACTGGCGGGTTGCACAGACCAGTGAGAAGGAACTCATCGCGCAAGCCAGTCAAGGCAAGCTCGCGCCAGCCGGTCAGCAGTTCTCGAAACTCAACATCACCGATGCGCTCGACCGGTACCTCGCGGACCGGGCCGCTCACGTTCAACCTAGAAGCAAGCGGTCTGAATCAGACCATGCGAAGCCTCTCCGGGAATACTTCGGGCCTCTTCCGCTTGCTCGCATCGATGCAGACTCGATAGCGGCCTATGTCAGACAACGCAAGGCCAAAGGTCTCTCGAACACAACTGTCAACATGGAGATTGGCATTCTCCGGCGTATTCTGAAGAGGGCCAAGCGCTGGCATCTTGTCGCGGATGACGTCCCACGGCTCCCGGAGCGGCGGGACATCGGACGCGCCTTGCAGCCCGAAGAGAAGTTACGATTGCTCAAAATCGCCCAGGCCAGGCCCGAATGGGAAACAGCATACCTCGCCTCCGTGCTCACTCTAAATACGACGATGCGCGGCTGCGAAATCAGGCAATTGCGCTGGCGCGACATCGACTTCATGGACCATAGCCTGGTGATTCGCCGTTCCAAGACCCGTGCTGGTGAGCGTGTGCTCCCACTCAATGCAAATGCGCACAAGGCGATCATGCGCCTCAGAGAACGGGCTCAAGCGCTTTTCGGACGGGATCTACAGCCTGACTGGCATGTCTTTCCTAGTGCGGAGGGATATTCTAAGCCCGATCCAACGAAACCAATGAGCGGCTGGCGCTCTGCATGGAGAAGCTTGACACGAGCGGTAACGTGTCCGGCCTGCGGGAAGCTGCAGAACCCCTCGGCGATCTGCTCCAATACGAAGTGTGGTGCAGACATCGCGAAGCTCAAAAGCACCACGGCCGGTTTACGTTTCCACGATCTGCGGCATCACGCCATCACGGAATTGGCGGAATCCCAGGCGAGCGACCGGACGATCATGTCTATCGCAGGCCACGTCTCCCAGCACATGTTGGCTCACTACTCTCACGTCCGAATTGAGGCGAAGAGAAGAGCGCTCGATGCCCTGGCGGTAGGAGTCAAAACGGTAGGTTACGACACAAACCACGGCACAAATCCAACGGGAGGTGCCGCTCCCTTTTCGCAAAGTCTTGAAAAGAATGGCGGGGACGACGGGACTCGAACCCGCGGCCTCTGCCGTGACAGGGCAGCGTTCTAACCAACTGAACTACGTCCCCAAATGCCTTGTTTTCAGCAACTTACTAAGAGATGCAAAAACCGTATCAGCATTGATTCCCGTCCATATAGTCTCCCCAGTCCACTGCCTCAATACGATAGACCGGATCTACCGGTCACAAAGCAAAAAAACGACAGGAAACAAACCACGCACGACAGAACGGAAGCATCTCTACCGTTTTAGATTCTAGCAGATCGCGGTGACTCTGGTGCTAGAAAACTGAAGAGCGCACCCTGTCACAGAAAGTTGGCACTCCCCATCTCATGCTAAGAAAAAACGGAAAAAACGTCGTGATTCTCTGGAACTTTAACGAGGAGTACGACTTTCATGTTCGACTGACGGCACCAAGTATGTTGGAACCAGCACCAGCGGCAACTGTGTCATAGGAGCCGTTGAAACAGCTCCATAAAAATTGGGAGCGTGGAGCGGGACCAGCGCCCGATACTCACAGCCACGGTGAGGTCCAAAGTGCCGTAAAAACTCCAAGCCACTAAGCTCTTGCCCGCCGCAAGACCAGGCCGACGCAGGAGAGTAGCCAACACCAAAGGAGCAGTCACACCGATCGCCATATCGCCGACCCCGGCAGGCCAAGCGAAGATTCCAGGCAAGACCCCGTAGGCGTATAAAGTCAGAAACCCAAAGCCGGCCCGTCTCCATACGTGCATCCCGATAATGAGGCGAAGGTCAGCTGTAAGAACAAATTCCCGCAGTGGCCGAATGGCTCGATATCCAACGAGAAAGAGGTTGAGGGGGCGAGAGACCGATCAGTAGTGCGAGCGGCGGCGCTTTAGTTTTCCAGCCAAGTTTCTAGCTGAAATTATCCGAACAGCTTATCCCAAAAAGAGCGCTTGCTATCCACTCGCCTGATGAAATTGGAAATCGAGTCCCAGCGCCATTCGACAACACGCCGACCGCCAAGCTCAGGAGGAACCGCTCCCTTGTCATCTTTATGGATATGTATTCCGAGGATCGGAATTCCTTCATCGGCCGCACATCTTATTTCCCAGCGTGCCCCCTCCGCTCTCCAGGTTTTCTTACTGATGAGGGCTATAAACCCGTTACAACCTGCGATTTTCTCCCGGCAGCGAGTCTTCCATCGTGAATCGAACGGCTCTTGCAGAGACGTATCCACAAAGTTGAACGGGGTGTCACTGTTCTTGGCTTGCCCAGCCAAGAGATCTCTATATCGCACGTCTTCTTTCGCGAAACTAATGAAAATACGTGGCGCCATATACATCCTTTGTTAAGTACTAAGTGCTGGGAAGTAAACCGGCAACGTTCAGAGGAAATCAGAGAAGGCCCATGCTGCGTTTGACCGGATTGACCTGTACCAAGAGCTTCCTGAGTCCTTTGGCGTACTCCACCATATCTGCGGTACCTCCCAACCCGCGTGCCGGTTCACCATCCCAAACAGCAATTAGCAAATCAGATTCCCGAACAACGATCTTTCCCGCCTCGTAGAAGGCCTCTTCGCTGGGTTTTTCGAACGGCAATTCTCGAATGTTGCACGCTCGACGGAGGAAATATAGGTACTTCGGCAAATCAGTTTTTGAAAACGTCTCCGCATATAATGAGCAAGGCACGATTGCTACATACGGGATTTTCATTTTTAGCAGAACAGCGGCGAATAACTGATCTGCTCCGATGGCTAGCGATCCTACTCCCTGTGTGACGCGGTGGTTCTCAAGAATCGTCCGAACTTGTCGTCGCACCCATACCGTGGCAGCATTCGATCCCAGTCGCTGATGTCCCGTGATCCCGGCGACCATTCAGATTTTGCCTTCATTCGCAAGCTGCCAATAGAATTGCCCCAAACGCGTCAATCTGCATGATTTACGATTCATCGCTGCGTAGTACATATGTTCCTCGCCTACTGGGACAAGCAAACGGGCTGCGCGAAACTTCTGCAGGTGATGAAATATCATTTCATTCGCAGGGTTCGAAGCACATTTCTCATGGGCATACGCTGGGTCGTTCTTGTATCTTTCGAAACTCGGGTCCAGTGTGAAGTCATGATCGCGCTTTGGAAAATACTTTGGCAGGAGCCTGAGTTCCGGCAAGGGTACACTTGGGCCGCAATTTCGTAGGGAAATCAATTTTGATACGTGCGATTTAAACAGTGGCCGCTGCCCCCACGCGCCCAGCATCTGGTCCACATAGGCGTAGATGCTAGCAATCGTAACCTTGCCTAGAACGTCGGACGCACCTCCGCTGAGAGCTGCACCGACCAACCCAGTGAAAATTCCACCCCCGTTTTCCTCAAGCGCAAGCTGATCCGATCGGCTCGCTGTCAGAACAGCCAGACCCTCGCGTAACATCGCCGCGTCATTCCCAATAGCGGGTACTTGTCCAAAAGCCCCACTGTGGCAGCAATCCAGCAGAATCACGACCTCCCTGATCTTCTTCGCGTTGTTAGCGAACGTAAGTACGTCCTGCATTGGAACGCCTTCGTCGTAGCGCTCGGCATCTTGTGTTACCAGGTACCCGCCCAAGTTGTTCGCTGTACCGTGCCCAGAGAAATAGAAAAGAGCCACATCGGCTTCGTGCTGGAAAAGTTCTTCGACCTGTTTCTTCAACGATTTTCTAGTGACTTGCCCGCTTGGCGCCGTGACCAGCATGCAATCAAAGTTCGGGGACCCGTCCTCGTGTTTGGACAGAAGACCCTCTATTGCGGCAGCGTCTTTGACGCAGCCACTCAAGGGTGCCTTTGCATAGTCATCAACGCCAACGGTCAGGGCACGACGCATCACTTTAGCCCATTCATAAAACTGGCAATTCCGTCCCAGGTCCATTCGATCACCTTCTTCCCTGCCATCTCGGAGGGAATCGCCGGTTTGGAGTTCTTGTCGATGTAAATCCCGAGGATCGGGACCTTTTCTTCGATGGCGCATTTCATTTCCCATTTAGCTCCATCAGCCTTTGCAGTATTGGAGCTCAGCAAAACAATCACGCCATCACAGCCCTTTATCTTGCTGCGACAGTTGGTCTTCCACTTTTCGTCCCAAGGCTCTTTCACCGACAGATCGACGAATTCGAATGGAGATTTCTCATTGCGGGCTTGTCCCACAAGGAAGTCACGATATTTCATGTCCTCTTTAGCGAAGCTAACGAAGATGCGCTTGGCCATGATTTTCTCCTGCCCCTCAGGGCGATGTTTGATAATAGCACTATACACGATGTTTTGTATTTGACAAGCGTTCGTTTTACGATCTATCATAATTGCTAGTCGCAGGAGGTAATGATGCCAATTACCAAACAGGAGCTCGGAAATCGGCTGCGTCAGCTTCGCGAAACGCGTGGCTACACGCAGGAGGATGTTGCCGAAATTCTTGGGATTTCCCGCTCTGCCATGGTTCAGCTGGAAGCGGGAAACAGGAATCTGGACAGCGTTGAATTAATGACGTTGGCCAACGAGTTTGGGTTTGACCCCAAGCAGCTGTTCGAAGAAAGCTTCGATGCGGTGCAAGATTCAGTCACTGCATTGTTTCGCAGCGATAAGCAACTTGCTACGAATAAAGAGTTGACCCGTGCAGTTTCTGAATGGTCGAGCCTGTGTCGACAATTCACGACTCTAGAGAAACTGGTAGGCTCGGACCGCAAGACCGTCAGCCCCGCCCAATATGAGCTTCTTTCCCCAAGGAACAAGTGGGAGGCAATTCAGCAAGGTTCCCTAATTGCTGATAACGAGAGGAACCGCCTTCGCCTAGGCACTGGGCCTTTGCCTGAGCTTCCTGAGGTCATTGAAAGCCAGGGAGTTCGGGTGGGGCATCTGCCGTTAGAGGACTCAATTTCAGGGTTGTTTCTTGCAGATCAACAGAATGGTCTGGCCATTCTCGTAAACTCAGTTCACAGCGAACAAAGGCAACTGTTTTCATTTGCGCACGAGTATGGCCATTTGTTGTTCGATCGACAGATCAAGGGCAATGTGAGTCGCCTTGCAGATCGAGAGCACTTGAGTGAAATTCGTGCCAATTCTTTCGCTGCTGCTCTACTCTTGCCGGAACAAGGTGTGCGGGAGTTTCTTTCCAACGTCGGCAAGAGCCGCGATTTTCCTCTATTGCAGGAGATCTATGACGAAGAAGGCGATGCCGTAAGAGCCCAACGTCGAGAGACTGCCGGTCCAATTGCTATCCAGTTCTATGATGTTGTCCACCTAGCATTCTATTTTGGTGTCAGCTACGAGTCGGCTTTGTGGCGTCTGAAGAGCCTAAAACTGATTTCGGAAGAGGAGCGTGCAAATCTCGCTGCTCAAAGCAATAGCGCAAGTGAATTCCGCAGACTGCTCTGGACTCAATCGGGAAGACCGCAACGTTTGTCGGCCAGGGAGGGAAAGTTCCAGCACAAGCTGCTAATGCTTGCACTGGAGGCTTTTAGGCTGGGTGAAATAACTCATGCAAAACTTCAGGAGGTGGCAGGGCTAAGTAACATTTCCCCAGATCAACTTCACACGTTTGTTGCATCGATTGAACCGGAAAACCATATTGAATCGAAGCCGCTGTTGCCTTCCTAGAGTATGGACGTCGCGACTGACACCTGCATCGTGATCAACCTGCTGCGTGTCAGCAGGCTTGACCTTCTGGGATCCTTGCCGCCGTATGTTTTTTACGTTCCACCGGAGGTAGAGCAAGAAATTGAATACCCGGACCAGCAAGAGGCAGTAAAGGAGGCAATTCGGCAGGGCTGGATCCGCCAGACAAAGTTGGAAGATCCGGCGGAACTGCAAACCTTTGCGAGGGCAACCGCACAACTCGGAAAGGGCGAGAGCGCGTGCATTGCCCTGGCGGAGAAACGAAGCTGGGTATTGGCAACCGACGACTCAAAAAGTGCCAAATGGAAGAAAGTGATCTCCGCTCCGGGAATTCAAGTATTGAACACCCCGGGAATCATCTTGCTCGCTATTCGGAAGGGTGTTCTCACTATCCAGCAAGCTGATGAACTCAAGGTTGCCCTGGAGCGCAACCGATTCCAGATGGGGTTTCGTTCCTTCGGAGATCTGGTTTGAAATGCGGAGTGATGCGCGACCGGGGCGCATTTGATAGTTGAGTCCGTTGCGAGTTCTTGAGTGCTAGTGCAATGAAAAGGGGCAGTTGAATGGCCGAGACAATTGTTGAGCTGTATTCAAAGATCCGAGAAGATCCCTGGCGGCGAGAGCATGGGTTTACGCCGGAATTCAGCGATGCACAGAGCCGATTGCTGATCGCGCCTTCCGATGAAAGGGAAACAATTCTTGGCGGCTGGCTGCAGAAATTTCAGCCCTGTCTCTTTGGTCGCATCGTCGCAAAAAGCGGCCTCATCACCTATTGCTTTTTGGATGAACATGACCTGGCGGGCACTGACGAGAGCATTCGCGACAAGATCCAACACAGTCGGACTGAATGGACGAGGCAGGCTTACGAGGGCCGGAAAAGCGCGTTCGTCATTTTAGCTACTTCTCCGAAGCTCTCAACCGCGTTGCCGGACGAAACGTTCTTGGAATTATCGTTGAGGCTCGGTTCGCTCTATCTGCTTCAGGAACTTAATCCGAATACGATCTACACAGATGAGATATTCCTCGAACTTCCAGGCACGCGCCGCATGACTTGGCGATGGAATGTCGGTGTGAACTTCTTTGGGGCGGCAGGAGACGGAAGGTGGTGGCAGGACCATCGCATCCCCGGTGGCATAGCGTTTTCGATGAATTCGGTCGGCCACCTGGTGAAATCTGGACAGATCGCGACCAAGATGAGCGAGCTCGCAGCTTTAATCGAAGCACCGACTGAAGACCTCGTTGCTACAAAAGTGGATTCACTGCCCAAGGCGTTGGATCTCGCGATGCGAACGATCGATATGGCAAGTGAAACGCCTTCCGGAAGAGCTACCAGGCTTATGCCGCTTCCGTCAAAGATCGAGGACCTAACTGTGCATCCTTGTCCCGTGGAGTTGCCAGCCTTCCTGCGCGGCAAAAACTACTGTGAATATGAGGGCTACTACCACACTGACGAAACGATTCCTGCGGAATACTTCACTTCATCTGTAGATCGTGATCCAGCGATATCTCCGCGTCGCCTGGACTTTACGTACCTTTTCCGCAGCGACATCGAGAATCCAGATTTTGTAACAACCGGAAGTGGTCGAAGAGTACGTGCGATCGAATGGACTGAGACTGGATCGTCCCGTGACATGAAGAGCACCGGCGAAATGGTCGAGGTCAAGTCGTCGAAACGCTTGTGGTCGTTGCTGAATCAACGATAGAAGTTGGAAGTTGGAGCGGTTTATGCGATACAGGCTCGTGTTCATCGGCGTAGATCAATACTCAGATCCTCGGATACGTGACCTGTCTGGCGCAGTGAATGACGCTCGCGCGTTGTGGTCGTTATTTACCGATACCTTTCCCTCAGCTGACTCACACTTGTTTACCGATGAGCTTGCAACACGTGACGCAGTGCGCCGGCAAGTACAGGATGCCATGATCGGAACCGACGCCGACGATGTGGCCATCGTGTTCTTCGGCGGTCACGGCACACGGGACCACCAGCTGGTTCTCCACGACACAGTCAGATCTGACCTCCCAAGTACAACGATTTCGATGCAAGAGATCGCCGACTTGTTCCGCCGAACCACCGCGCGAGCTGCCATTCTAATTCTCGATTGCTGCTTTAGTGGAGGTGTTACCGCGCGTGTCATCGAGGATAGTCCGCTGTCGCGTGATCTCACGGTTCCCCTCACCGATATCGCTGGCAACGGTCGCGTCATTATTACGGCGTCCAAGTTTGATGAACCCGCTTACGAACTGCCTGGACACGATCACGGCGTTTTGAGTAAGGCGCTGGTGGACGTGCTACTCGGAGGTGAGCATAACAGCGTAATGGCCCTGATGAACGATGTGATGGAAAGGGTTCGCGCCGAGGCGCTCCGCATGGGCGTCCAACAAACCCCGGCATTCTTGGGTGAAATAGCGGGCGGCATTACGCTGCCTCAGCTCATTAAGGGCGCACACTACGACAATTTCTTTCCGCGAGTTAGGCCCATCATCGCGTCCAGGATTATTCAGGACCTTGCAGCATTTGGACTTCCTCAAGCTGTACTCAATGAATGGGAATCGCGCTTTCCTGGGGGCCTCAATGACGTCCAGATTCAAGCCGTCAACGACCATGGGATTCTAACCGGGAAGTCACTGACCTTGATTGCTCCAACCAGTGCCGGTAAGACCTTTGTTGGAGAGATGGCCGCAGCGAAGGCGATTGTAGAAGGTCGAAAGGCGGTTTTCCTCCTACCGTACAGGGCACTCGTCAATGAAAAATTTGACCAATTTGTGAAATCGTATGGACAATCTCTGGGATTGCGCGGGATTCGTTGCACTGGTGATTACACCGACCAGGTCGAACGGTTTACCCGTGGTAAGTACGACTTGGCCATCTTGACCTATGAGATGTTCCTGAACCTGACTCTGTCGCTACCGGGAACCCTACAGCAGATTGGCCTGGTGGTTGTGGACGAGGCACAGTTCATCACCGATCCGAATCGTGGAATTGTAGTCGAACTGTTGCTCACTTACTTGATAGCTGCTCGCGAACGTGGCGTTGAGCCGCAAGTGATCGCACTATCAGCCGTTATTGGCGATGCAAATCGCTTTCATGATTGGCTCGGAACCAGCATTTTGCGCACCGACAAACGGCCAGTTCCTCTTACCGAAGGCGTGCTGGATCGAGTCGGCATCTTCCGTTACGTCGATGATCAAGGAAAGATTGCGCAGCAGCAGCTAATCAATCGGTTTGAAATCGTGCAGCGTCGAGAGAAGCCGAGCGCACAGGACGTCTTGGTTCCCTTCATTCGTTATGAGATTCAACACGGTAGAAAGGTGCTGGTCTTCCGCAACATAAGAGGCAAGACAGAGGGCAGTGCAGCATACCTGTCCCGTGATCTGGATCTCGGACCGGTAACAGCGGCGTTGCGACTCCTGCCGCGATTCGATGCTTCAAGCTCCTCACTAGCGCTCCGCAACTGCCTGCAAGGAGGCACAGCATTTCATAATTCGAACTTGACGCGAGATGAGCGCGAGATCGTTGAGAGGGAATTCCGTGATCCCCGATCAGGCTTGCGTGTTCTTGTGGCGACCACCACCGTCGCCGCCGGGATTAATACGCCAGCTTCCACAGTTGTCATCGCTGAACAAGAGTTTGTCGGCGAAGACGGGCGCCCTTTTACCGTCGCCGAGTACAAGAACATGGCTGGTCGCGCTGGGCGACTCGGTTTCAATGAGCAGGGAACTTCAGTGATCCTTGCGGAGACGCCTTACGAGGTTCAGAACCTGCTTCAGCGATACGTGCTCGGCACGTTGGAATCCCTGCACTCTTCGTTTGAAAACGCGCTTTTCGATACTTGGATTCTGCGTCTGCTTGCCACGGTACCGCGAGTTCCTCGCGGCGAGATCAGCAAATTATTGGCCAGCACTTACAGCGGCTATCTTTCGGCGAGCCGGGATCCAGACTGGCGCTCAACTGTTACCACCCAAATCGAAGAGCTTCTAAGACGGATGCTTTCGCTCGGCCTTGCTGAAGATGATGCTGGCCTAGTGTACCTGACGCCTTTGGGACGCGCCTGCGGCCGCTCTCCGCTGAGCTTCCGCTCTGTCCTCCGCCTTATCGAGGTGCTTCGGAACACGGACGTACAAGCTGTGAACGCTGTTGCGTTGATTGCGCTTGTCCAGATTCTTGAAGAAGCTGATGCCGGGTACACACCAATGTTCAAGCGCGGTACTCGGGAGTCAGAGTGGCAGAACGGCGTTGCGCGCATTTACGGCGGCACAGTGGCGAGACACCTGCAGCGATTCGCCCCGGATCAGTGGATTTACTGGGCACGCTGTAAACGCAGCCTGATCTCGAACGCTTGGATGTCAGGTGAGCCAATTGAAAGTATCGAGCAGAAGTTCTCCGTGAACCCTTTTCAGGGCAAAGTCGGGCCGGGCGATATTCGCGGAATCGCTGATCGCACCCGGTGGTTTCTCCGCTCGGTGCACGAGATAGTGGCTTTAATGTTTCTCGACAAGGCACCAGGCCTCTCCGAAATCGAAGGGTTCGCTAGATCTCTTGAGGTTGGAATTCCCCGCGAGGCGATTGATTTGCTAGGGATTGAGATCCCGCTTCAGCGCGGAGAATATCTGGCGCTTTGGCAGGCTGGCATCCGAAATAGGAAATTGTTTGAGTCGGCCGAAAGGCCTCAGTTGGCGGCTTTGCTCGGAGCGGAGAGAATGAAGCAGCTCCGTCCTGAGCCCGCAGAGCGACGTGAGGAGATTCCTGCTTCTACGACGTGAGCGCGTGGAACTCGCTACACAAATCTGGTATCAAGCTGCTGATCATATGCATGTTGCTCACGTTGTGCGCCCATTCATGCTACATATCCGGCCAGCGCTCCAGCATTGATCTTTTCCAAGACATCCTTTGATTGGACACCTTTCAGGTAGACCATCGTTGATTTGATATCCCGGTGTCCCATCCAAATCTGAAGAGTCCGAATATCAACACCGTGCCGCAAGTGCTCTGTGGCGAACGTGTGGCGGAATTTGTGCAAGAAATAGTGTTGGCAATGCGGGCCCTCAGAACATTTGTTCCCGTGCTTCGTGACGCATTGCCCGCAATTTAGTTTTGCGCGCTCAGCGACGCGCTTAACGATCATGTCGGTTTCCGTGTCCGGCTTGCCCTTTGAATTCGGAAATACCAATTGTGCTGGCATGCCGTTGCGGCGCTCCTTGAAGGCCTGAAGTTGTTGAATCAACCCGGTCGGCAAGGGCACGGACCTCTCTTCCCAGTTCTTTGGCTTAAATCGCCAAATTGGCTTCGTCGTAACGCGAACCACGCTATTGTGGAAATCGACGTCGCGCCAAGTGACATGCTGTGCCTCACGGTCACGGAAGCCAGACCCCACCATGAACTTGAGGAAAATTGCCTCATCTTCATTGGCATGACACAGCATGGCCTGTATTTCCTCCGGCTCATAAATGACTCGAATTTTCTCGACGTAGTTGGGCCAATCACTCGATTGGATCAGCTTGATCCTGTCGTAGCGTTTGAACATTTGCAGAACTACCACCAGCTTGTCATATACCGTGCGGTGGCCAAGACCCTGCGTGTAGCAATACGTCATGAATTTCAAAATGTCATCGCGCGAGATGTCCTCCACCGACCTCGTGGCGCAAGACTGACGGAACAGCGTGTTCAAGGTGTAGCGGTAGGTCAGGTATGTGCGCGGTGAGCGGTGGTTCTTTATGAATTCAAGATATTTGTCGATCGCAGTGTCAACTCCCAGGCGAACTGGGGCTGTGCTGGCCGGTGAGACTCGAGTCTCGACGATATCGGCGCGCATCGCCGCGACCTCGATAGCCTTGCGTCGCGCTACGTCCAGTACATCGGCAAAATCCGCAACGGCCTTGCGCCGCCGGCGATTCCCAATCTCATGCCACTCTATGTAGTACGTCCCTTCTGGGTGGTGTTCATCGAGGCCTGAGATGAGAACGTGGTCGCGCACCAGCTTGCCGTTTTTCTCGACAGTATTGGCAAACCGCCAAGTCTGACCTGCTTTTACATACTTGAGAATTTTTACCCTATTTGCATACCTGTGTTTTCTTGCCATTTCCATCTCCTCCGTGGAGGGGATGGAAGATAGTCCGGGTCGTAAATTCGGTCAAATTGGGGAACGGAATGGACGTAGGCGACGCTATTGACAAAAAATCATGCTTTTTGTCTCGACAGGAAGAACGGCAGGAAGTTGCGAACCCACTGAAAATAAAAGGTCACTGTGCAGAGGCAGCGTTCTAACCAACTGAACTACGTCCCCGGTTTCTGAACGGAGTGCCAAACTGGTGGGCAGTGCAGGACTCGAACCTGCGACCTCCTGCTTGTAAGGCAGGCGCTCTAACCAGCTGAGCTAACCGCCCCTCGCACCTTTTTCGCTGTGAGCCGAAGTGTTGGGTCGCTCAACGATTGAGGGGCATCCGCGCGAACCGCGCCGGAGTTGAGTATACGCGAGCGCGGAAAGAACGGTCAAACGGCGCGGAGGAGTCTGCCGGGTGTGCGAAGAATTTCTCGCCGGCTTCCGCAAATGTCCTCGTGCCTGGCGCAAAGATCACCCTCGGGGCAATTTCATTTCGCTCAGCGCGGGCACGATCTTCGTTCGCCTCGATGTCATCTCCGCCTGCTAGACTGCTCACGTGCGCAGGCTTATTGTCAATGCCGACGACTTCGGACTCACGCCGGGAGTGAACCGGGCCATCGCGGAGGCGCACGAGCGCGGCATTGTGACTTCCGCGACGCTGATGGCGAACTCGGGCAGTTTTGATGAAGCGGTGCGCCTGGCCAAAGCGAGCGCAGACTGGAGCATCGGATGCCACGTTGTGCTGCTCGATGGCGCTCCCCTGCTCGATCCCGTGCGCCTGGACAGCCTTGTCCGCCGAAAGCAAAACAATTCCTTTCGCGATGGCATCGCTGGCTTTGCCGTGCGTGCGCTCACCGGATGGATCGATACCGACCAGGTGCAAGCCGAGGTCACGGCTCAAATCCGGAAACTGCAGGCTGCTGGCATCGAAGTCTCGCACGTAGACACGCACAAGCATACCCACATGTTCCCTGCCGCCCTGGCCGGCGTCTTGCGCGCGGCGCGAACGTGCGGGATCCGAGCCATCCGGAATCCGTTTGAAGTCATCGCCGCCAACTATGTCAAAGTGCAGCGTGGAATGTGGAAGAGATATCGGCAAGTGAAGACTCTGAACGGGCTCGCCGGCCTGTTTCGCCGGGCGGTCGCCAAAGCCGGACTATCCACGCCCGACGGCACTTTGGGGATTGTGGCGACGGGGCACCTGAACCCCGAAATCTTCCACGCCATTGCCGAAAACATGCCGGAAGGGACATGGGAGTTTGTTTGTCATCCGGGATACATGGATGACGAACTGGGAATGGTTCGAACGCGACTGCGGGAATCGCGCGAGCAGGAACTGGCGGTGCTGACGTCGCCCCAGGCGCGCCAGGCGCTGGAGTCGCGCGGCATCGAACTGATTTCCTACAAGCAGCTCTACAGCTAGGCCTGAACGAATCCAGGCAGAGTTGGGCCAGTCTCGGCATCTCGATCACTTCGGTAATCTCGGGTGGTGCTGAGTCGCGTTATTATTAGCCCAGAATCGCATTCTTGACTCTTTGCAATGACCCAAGAGCGGCCCGATCCTCGCGTCGAGACCAACCTCCAGGTTCGCATCTGGGGCATGGCAGCCAATGGGCGCACGTTCTCGCAATACGTACGGGCACGCAATATCAGCATCTCGGGAGCACTTTTTTCGGGACTCGAAAATGAACTGAAAGTCGGCGATGTGATTGGCGTGCAGTATGCCGAGCGCAAGTCGCGTTGCAAGGTGATCTGGGTCATGGATGCCGGCCCCATCCAGAAGATTGAAGCGGGCGTGCAGATTGTGACCGATCAGGATTGCCCCTGGAAGAACGAGCTCGCGCCGGAGCAACTGGTAGCAGCGCCGATCGCGCCGAACAATCGCCGGCGTTTCGCCCGGCATCGCATCTCGTTTCCGCTGGAATTGCGCGACGAGCGAGTCAAGACACCGATGCGGGTCAACGCGACTGATGTCAGTGGGAATGGCTGCTACGTGGAAACGATCTTGCCGCTTGCGGTAGGTACCACCTTGCGGGTTGAGTTCTGGATGGCCGAGGAGAAGGTCTCGACCTCCGCGATGGTCCGCACCAGCGACCCGGGCGTGGGCAATGGGATCGAGTTCACGGGCCTGACCGGCGATACCAAGCAGCGACTACAGGCCCACCTCGACAAGGTTGATCCTTTGCGGGCCAACGTGTTCGAGCGCACGCCACAGCTCTAGACTGTTGGCGCGCGGATTTCCCGACAACCCTTGAATCGAACTGCTGTCGCAGCCATCAAAGTTAATGCTGATGGGCGGACCTAGACACATGAAGATCGGGATCACGTGTTATCCGACATATGGCGGCAGCGGGGTGGTAGCGACCGAACTGGGGCTGGAGCTAGCCCAGCGCGGGCACGATATCCACTTCATTTCTTATGCCCAGCCGATCCGCCTGACCGAGCCCCAGCCCCACATTCACTTCCATGAAGTTGAGGTCTCGCGCTACCCGCTCTTCGATTACCCGCCGTACGATCTTGCCCTGGCAACTCGCATGGCCGAGGTCGCCGAGCTGTACGACCTCGACCTGTTGCACGTGCATTATGCGATTCCGCATTCGGTGAGCGCACTACTGGCACGGCAGATGCTTGCGGCCGCCACCCCGAAGCGGAATCTTCCCTTCGTGACCACGCTGCATGGCACCGATATCACACTCGTTGGCATGGACCGATCATATCTGCCGATCACGCGCTACTCGATTGAGCAAAGCGATGGGGTCACGGCGATCTCGCAGTATCTGCGGGAAAAGACGCTGAAGGAATTCGACATTAAGAATCACATCGAAGTGGTGTACAACTTCGTGAACTGCGATGTGTACATCCGCGACGCAGATGCGGAAAAGCGCCGGGCGGAATACGTGGAACCCGGCGAGAAGATTCTGGTCCACCTATCGAATTTCCGGCCGGTGAAGCGCCTGACCGACGTGATAGAGATTTTCGATCGCGTGAGAAAAAAAGTTCCATCAAAGCTGCTCCTGGTGGGCGACGGTCCGGACCGGTCGAAGGCCGAGTGGCTTGCAGTGCAGAAGGGCATTCATAACCACGTGTTGTTTCTTGGCAAGCAGGACGGCGTGCAGGAGAAACTTGCCGTTTCTGACGTGATGCTCTTGCCAAGCGAACTGGAATCGTTCGGACTGGCGGCACTGGAGGCGATGGCCTGCAAGGTAGTTCCGATCACGACGCGAGTCGGCGGTTTGCCGGAAGTCATCGAGCATGACCGCACGGGTTTCATGGCCGACGTGGGAGATATCGAAACCATGGCCCGCTATGCGATCGATCTGCTCGAGGACGACGAGAAGCTGAAGATCATGGGCGTGCAGGCGCGGGCCATCGCCCAGGCGAAGTTCTGCTCCACCAAAATCATTCCACAGTACGAGGGTTTCTACCGGCGGGTGCTGGAGCGCTCTTCGTAGACCGCGGCGGGAATGCCCGAGCCCTCCTGCAAGATCGGGAGCCTCAGCCGGACCAGCGTTCCTTTCCCATCGTTGCTGTCGATCGTCAGGCGGGCGGTTTCTCCGTAAGCCACTTTGAGGCGTT
>Ga0306920_100000825_pt1 | contig 37498 bp, 33 predicted proteins | sample flu12Cox44000170_FD_204666 | JGI IMG/M metagenome (GOLD analysis project Ga0306920, IMG submission 204666) | Lab enrichment of tropical soil microbial communities from Luquillo Experimental Forest, Puerto Rico - flux4day.12C.oxic.44.000.170 (v2)... | ecosystem: Environmental > Terrestrial >... | reverse complement strand
AGCGAAGCGCCAAAGCAAAGTCTCGTGGTTCGCCAGAGTGGCCCCGGCGGGTGCGACTCAGCGTGGTCCACGGGAGCAGCACGCCCCCTCCGCCGCTCGCCGTTTCTGTCGGAGACTTCAACGGAAAAGCGGAGCGAGGACGAGAGCGACGACGGACATCAGCTTGATGAGGATGTTCATGCTCGGCCCCGCGGTGTCCTTGAGCGGATCCCCCACGGTGTCGCCAACCACCGCGGCCTTGTGCGCCTCGAGTCCCTTGCCGCCGAGGTTCCCCGCCTCGATGTGCTTCTTCGCGTTGTCCCACGCGCTGCCCGCGTTGGCCATGAAGAGGGCGAGGAAGACGCCCATCAGCGTGGCCCCAGCGAGAAAGCCGCCGAGGGACTCCTTGCCCAGGACGAAGCCCACGAGAGGCGGCATCACCACCGCGGAGAGGCTAGGGGCGATCATCTCCTTGAGGGCGGCACCCGTGGCGATATCGACGCAACGAGTAGTATCGGCCTTGGCCGTGCCTTCCATGAGCCCGGCGATCTCGCGGAGCTGGCGCCGCACTTCCTGCACCATGCCGAAGGCCGCGCGCCCCACTGCGCGCATGGTGAGTGCCGCAATCAGCATGGGTACAATGCCGCCCAGGAAGAGGCCGATCACCACCTTGGCGTCGGTGAGGTCGACGCTCTTGAGCCCGACTGATTCTGTGTAGGCCGCGTAGAGGGCCAGGGCCGTGAGGGCGGCGGAGCCGATGGCGAAGCCCTTGCCGATGGCTGCGGTGGTGTTGCCGAGGGCGTCGAGCCGGTCCGTGATGGAGCGCGTCTCCGGCCCAAGCTGGGCCATCTGCGCGATGCCGCCCGCGTTGTCGGCGATGGGACCGTAGGCGTCCACGCTCATGGTGATGCCGATGGTGGCGAGCATGCCCACGCCGGCCAGGGCGATACCGTAGAGGCCGAAGGCGTAGTGCGACACGAAGATCGCCGCGCAGATGGCAGCCACGGGGAGCACGGTGGATTCGAAGCCCACCGCCATGCCCGTGATGATGTTCGTCGCCGCTCCCGTGCGCGAGCTCTCCGCGATCTCCTCCACCCGCCGGCCCGAGGTGTAGAGCTCCGTGAGATAGCCGATGGCGGCACCCGCGAAGAGCCCGGCCACCACGGCCAGAAAAGGCGCCGGCCCGAGCTGGAGGATGCGCACGGCGACCCAGCTCAGCGCGATGAGGAGCCCGCTCGCGATGAAGGTGGCATTGCGGAGGGCGACCTCGGGGTCCAGGCGCTGGAGGAGAGCTACGGAGAGGATCCCCACCGCGGAGGCGACGAGCCCCGCCGTCACGATGGCGATGGGCAGCAGCATCATGGCCACGGGATTGGGCAGGATCGATCCGAGGGCGATGGCCGCCACGATGGAGCCCACATACGACTCGAAGAGATCGGCGCCCATGCCCGCGATGTCGCCCACGTTGTCGCCTACGTTGTCGGCGATCACCGCCGGGTTGCGCGGGTCGTCCTCGGGAATGCCGGCCTCGAGCTTGCCCACGAGGTCCGCGCCGACGTCGGCGGACTTGGTGAAGATGCCGCCACCCACGCGGGCGAAGAGCGCGATAGAGGAGGCGCCCATGGCGAAGCCATTGATGACGAGAGGCTCTGGCCAGCGCAGGAAGAAGAGCCCCAGGCCGAGGATGCCGAGGGCGGCCACGGTGAGCCCCATGACGGAACCGCCGAAGAAGGCGACGGCGTGCGCCTTGTCGCGGCCGATGCTCCGCGCGGCCTCCGCCGTGCGCACATTCGCCTTGGTCGCCGCCTTCATGCCCACGAAGCCGGCGAGCATGGAGCAGAGCGCGCCCGCCACGAAGGCCAGCGCGGTGTACCGGCTGATGGCGAGGGAGAGGATCACCGCTACCACCACGATGAAGGCCGCGAGGATCGAGTACTCGCGACGGAGGAAGGCCATGGCGCCCGTGTGGATGGCCGCGGCGATCTCCGTCATGGCGCTCGAGCCGCGGGGCTGCGCCGCGACGAACAGGTAGAGAATGAAGGCGAGCACGAGGCCGCCGACGGCGAGACTGGGAGCCAGTACCTGGACAGGCACGAGCGAGGTCCAGCTAGAAGCGGCGCGCCCCGTGAGCTTCGATCTGCTTGAGTGCCTGGTTCGCCGCCTCGGTGCAGGCGACCTGGATGACGGGGAGTTCCTCGGGCTCGAAACCCGACAGCACGTGATCGACGACTTCCTCGCGTGGGCGCTCGGGAGCCACGGGCCGGCCGATGCCGACCTTGATCCGTCGCAGCTGATCAGTGCCCAACGTGGCGATAACGGAGCGCACGCCGTTGTGGCCGCCCGCGCTGCCCCGGAGGCGCAGGCGGACCTTGCCGAGAGGTAGATCGAGGTCGTCGTAGACGAGGACGAGGTCGGGGGGGGCGAGCTTGAGCTTGCGCGTGGCCCGGGCCACCGACGGCCCCATCACGTTCATGAAGCACTGAGGCTTGATGAGGTAGACGGTGTGGCCGCGCCACGTGCCGTGGGCAACCAGGTGACCGCCCGAGCGCTGGAAGCGGACCCGGAGCTTTTTGGCCAGCACGTCCAGCACGCGGGCGCCCGCGTTGTGTCGTGTGTCCCGGTACTCGGGCCCGGGGTTGCCGAGCCCGATGATCGCCTGGGCCACGTCCGCCTACTTCTTGGCCTTCTTGTCGTCGGCCTCCGCTTCTTCCTTGGGCTTGCGCTCGGTGAGCACTTCCGGCTCCGCGGGCGCCGCCGCCACCGTCTCGGCCACCGCCGCCACCGGCGCGGCCACTTCCTCGGCCGCCGGCGGAGCCACCGTGGCCACGGCCTGTGAGCGGTCGGTGAGGACGCGCACGCCGTCCGGCACGACGAGGTCGCCCACGGTGAGGACGTCGCCGATGGCGAGCTTCGTCACGTCGGCCTCGATCAATTCCGGGATGTTGCCGGGCAGAGTGGAGACCTGGATCTCGCGCAGGACCATCTCGAGGATGCCCTGGGTCTCGCGCACCCCGATGGCCTCGCCCACGTGGTGGAGGGCCACCGTCACCTGGATGGGCTTGTCCATGGCGACTTCCTGGAGATCGATGTGCACGAGGTTGTCAGAGACGGGGTCGAACTGCATGTCGCGGATGATGGCCATGACGCTCGTCTGGTCGAATGAGACCTTGAGCAGCTGCGTGCTGCCCTCGTGGCCGTGGGTGATGCGGAAGATCTCCCGCGCGTCCACGGCGATGTTCATGGGGCTCGCCCCGCCATAGAGGATGCCCGGCGTCTTGCCCGCACGACGGAGGCGCTTGGCCACGCCCTTGCCCACGCCTTCGCGGGGCGCTACGGTCAGCTCACGAATGTCCATGATGCCTGTGCTCCTTCCGGCTCGAGTTACACGAAGAGAGTCGACACGGACTCTTCGTCGTGGATGCGGCGGATGGCCTCCGCGAGGAGCGGGGCCACCGACAGCACGTGAAATTTCCGGTTGGCCTTATCCGGAGTGAGGGGGATCGTGTTGGTGATGATGACCTCTTCGATGGGCGAGCTCTCGATGCGCGAGATGGCGGGGCCGGAGAGCACGCCGTGGACGGCGGCGGCGATGATGCGCCGCGCTCCTTCCCGCTTGAGCGCGTCCACCGCCTGGAGGAGGGTGCCCGCGGTGTCGATCATGTCGTCGATGATCACCACGTCCTTGTCCTTCACGTCGCCGATCAGGTGCATGAACACGGCCACGTTGGCCCCGTCGCGCCGCTTGTCGATGATGGCGAGGCCGGCCTTGAGGCGCTTGGCGATGGCTCGCGCGCGCTCCACGCCGCCCGCATCGGGAGAGACGAGGACGAGGTCCTTCAGGTCCTTCTTCGCCAGGTAGTCGACGATCACGGGAGGCGCCGCGAAGAGGTGGTCCACCGGCATATTGAAGAAGCCCTGAATCTGGCCGGCGTGGAGATCCACGGCGAGGATCCGGTGGCAGCCTGCCGCCGTGATGAGATCCGCCACGAGCTTGGCTGTGATGGGTACGCGCCCCATCACCTTGCGATCCTGGCGGCCGTAGCCATAGTAGGGGAGGACGGCGGTGATGCGCCCGGCCGACGCGCGCTTGAAAGCGTCCAGCATCACCAGGAGCTCCATCAAGTGGTCGTTCACGGGCGGGCAGGTGGGCTGGACCACGAAAACGTCCTGGCCCCGGACGTTCTCGTTGATCTGGACGTAGACCTCGCCGTCCGAGAAGCGCGAGACGTCAGCGTCGCCCAGCGGGAGCTGGAGCGCCTTGGCGATCTCCTCGGCCAGGGGACGGTTCGCGTTCCCCGAGAACAGCTTCAGTCCGTAGCCCATCTCACGCTCGCTCTCTGTCGGTCCGGCCACGGCGTAGTGGCTGGGGCGGGAGGGATCGAACCTCCGTTGCGGGGTCCAAAGCCCCGGGTCCTACCGCTGGACGACGCCCCAATTATTGTTCAGCTGCGGGGGCCTCGACATGGCCCCCGCACTCCCCCACTTTTACGCCTCCGCGCCCTCGGCGGGCGCGGCTCCCGCACTTCTACTGTGAACCACCAATCGTTGCTCCGGCATTCCCAGTGTGACCCACCTGCCGGCTCACATTCAAACCATGCGGATCGCCGCGCCTGAGTTGGTGCGCACCGCCCAGGCGGACCAGCCGGCGCGGCTCACGCGGCGCTGGATCTGTCTCGCCTGATCCAGAGACCGCGCGAGTCCGAAGACCGTCGGCCCGCTCCCCGACATCGCCGCTCCCAGGGCGCCCGCGGCGAGCAGCGCCGACTTCATCCGTCCGATGACCGGCATGGCCGGCTCGACCCAGTGCTCCAGATGATTCGTCAATGCCGACGCCACCGCAGCCCGGTTCCGCCTCCTGAGGGCCTCGAGCATTCGCTTCGTGCCCGCCGGCTCCGCCCGCCAGCCCAGCGGCACCCGACCATACACCTCCTGCGTCGACAGCCCCACGCCCGGGTTGACGAGCACAAGGGCGTAGCCGCCTACCGCGGGCAAGGGCGACAGCACCTCGCCGCGCGATGTGCCCAGCGCGCGGCCTTTCCCGAGAAAGAACGGCACGTCCATTCCGAGCTTCACCGCGAGCTCCATGAGCCGCTCGCGCCGCCAGCGAAGCCCCCACAGCCGGTTGAGTCCCCACAGCGTTGCCGCCGCGTCACTCGAGCCGCCGCCCAGCCCCGCCGCCATCGGGATGCGCTTGTCGAGCACGATCCGCGCTCCCGCCTCGATCCCGGCGGTCTCGCGCAAGAGTCGCGCCGCTCGCATCACCAGGTTGCGATCGTCGGTGGGCAGGGCGGGCTCGCTCGTCTCCAGCGTCAGCGCCGCCGCCGTCTCCACCGTCAAGCGATCAAAGAGATCCACCGCTTGCAGCACGGTGGAAAGCTCGTGGTAACCGTCGGGACGCTTGCCCAGGACCTCGAGGACCAGGTTAACCTTGGCCGAGGCTCGAAGCACCATCCGTCGGGCGCCCCTCGGCCGCTTCACCAAAGCATTGAACGTTACCACGGCCAGCTCCCGACGGTCAACGGAAGTCTACGATTTTCACACCTTGCGGGACAGTCAGGGTGAGCAGCGAGGGGTCGAAGCCGCTATTTCGCTGAGGGTCGCGGTAGGCCACGGTGACGTCGAGCTTGCCGTCGAGGGTCGACAGGTGTACGCCGTTGGCGACGAACACCGCGCGTGCCGGCTGAGAGCCTCCCGTCCACTCGACCTGCCGCGCATCGCCGGTGGTCGCATCGAGCCAGATGCGTTGGCGGCCGTCGGCGGTTTCGAAGGCGACCGACGGCCCGATGTCGTCTGGTGGGACCATGGTGCCGGAGAAGGGATCACGAGGCGGCAGGGCATAGCCGGCGAGGAGCGCGACCAGATCCTCCGAGCCCAGGGCGAGCCCGAGCCAGCGCCGCGTCGCTTCCGGCGTAGCGCGCGCGAGGTAGGCGCGCTCCTGCGCCACCTCCCACAGGGTGACCGTCTCGGCGTCGGAGGCGACCACGAGGATGGGCGGGCCGAACGGTGTCAGGGCCTCGAAGCGGAGCGAGGCGGGAGCCCGGAGCAGGAGCACGCCGGAGAGACGATCGGTGCGTCCCGAGCGGCGGATGGTGATGTCGGTCAGCGAGCGCAGGTCCCGGAACTCTTGCCAGCGCGCCTCGAGTTCCGCGCGCGCCGTCAGCACCTCGGGCGGCAACGGCTGACGTGGCGGAAGCGAGGTGCAGCCTCCCGCCAGGGCGATGAGCGACAGAGCGAGGAAGGCCCGGCGCAGGCTCGCGAGCCTACTTCTGCTGCTGAGCCTTGGGTCGGTCACCGCCCTTGGAACGCTGGACCTTCTCCTGCGCGGCGGCGAGCTTCTTCTTGACGGACTCGTACACCGCAGGCTCGGTGTCGGGCTTGTCCACCTTCAACGCGCGCTCCCACGTGGCCACCGCATCGTCGGTTCGCCCGTTCTTGATGTAGGCGTCGGCGAGGTGATCGAGGATGACCGGATCTTCCTTGGCGAGGTTGACCGCCCGTTGCAGCTCGGTGAGCGCTTCGGGGTAGCGTCCCTGCTGGTAGTACGCCCAGCCCAGACTGTCGACGAAGTAGCCGTTCTGCGGGTCGAGGTCGAGAGCGCGCTTGATGAGCTGTACGGCCTCCGTGAGATTCTGCCCGCGCTCGGCGTACATGTATCCGATGTAGTTGTACGACTCCGCGTGCTTGGGATCGAGGACGAGCACCCGACGGAAGGCGGTCACGGAGTCGTCGAAGCGCCCCTGCTTCTCGTAGACGACGCCCGTCTGGAAGATAAGGTCCTTGTTCTTGTCATCGAGGCTCAGGCCTTCCTGGAGCGCAGCGAGGGCCTTGTCGTACTGTTGAGCCCGGAAATAGGCGGTGCCGAGGTAGAGGAAGAGCTCGGCGCGCTTCGGCTCGAGGTTGACCGCCTCCTGGAGGAGGCGAATGGCTTCCTCGTGATGCTTGGCTCGCCCCTGGAGGAAGGCGAGTTGCACCCGCGCGTCCACCGCCCGCGGATCGGCGGCAAGAATCTTTTCGAGCTCGACTTGGGCCTCGGCGTCGCGGTTGGCGTCCATGAGGGCGGTGGCGAGGAAGTAGCGCGCCCGGAGGTTGGTCGGCTCGATACCCACCGCGTTCTGGAAAGCGGACACCGCGCGGTCGTACTGCTTCTGCTCGTAGTAAATGGCGCCCAGCTTGATCCAGATGCGGGGATCACGCGGGGAGGACTCCGCGAGCGACTCGACCTCTGTCTGCGCCTCCTTGAAGCGACCCAGCCGCACGAGGACGTCGCCCAGCCGCTCCACGAAGGCGATGTTGTCGGGGTTCGCCTGGAGGGCCTGACGGTAGACCTTGAGGGCTTCCTCCGGCTGCTGGCGTGTCTCGTACACGAAGCCCAGAGCCATCCAGGCGGCGTCGAGGTCGGGGTCGAGCTCGACGGCGCGCCGGAGCCGGGTGATCGCTTCGTCCCACTGCTCGTTCTCGATGGCCACGCGTCCGAGGAGATGCTGGGCCTGCGCGGAATTCGGCTGCACGGCGACCAGACGGAGGAGGACCTCGCGCGCCTTGTCGTACTGGCGCTGTTCGATGTACTGCTGGGCGAGGGCGAGATAGGCTTCGGAGGACTTCGGCGCGAGCTGGATGGCTTTCTCGAGCTCGCTCTCCGCGTCCGCGAAGCGGCGCTGGCGGCGGAAGATTTCCGCGAGGGTGAGGTGGGGCGCTGCGTTGGTGGGATCGAGCGCGATGGCCTTCTGCGCCGCCTCCACGGCCTTGGCCGGCTCGTTGGAGCGGGCCAGCCACTGCGCGAGCTGAATCCACAGGACCGGGGTGTCGCGGTCACGATCGATGGCCTGCCGGAGGGCGGCGATGGCCTCCTGGCTCCGGCCCGCGCGCGCGTTCATCTGCGCGATCGAGTAGTAGTAGTAGGCGGCGGCGCGTGGGTCGCGAATTTGCGGGGCGGGCGCCTCGGCCGGCGTGTCAGAGGAGTCCGCGGTGGTCTGGCTCTGGGCGGTGACGCAGCCTCCGAGGGCGACCGCCGTGGCCAGGACGATCCAGGGTCGAATCATGAGGGCTCCGAAGCGGCGGAAACGCGACGCTCCCCGCGCGCCAGCAGGTCCTTGGTCAGAAGCCGAGTGAACGACGCGGCGAGCCCGTGATCGGCGAGCCGTCGAGCGGCGTCGTCCACCTGCCGCGCTTCCTCGGCGCTCAGTTGCCGCGAGGGAGCATCAAATCTCGATCGAACGGGCGCCGTGGGCGCGCCCGCCACGTTCGACCCCAGCACGAATCGCACCGCGCTCACCGCGCCGGCGTGACGCTCCTGCAATCGGTTCGCGATGGACGCGCCTCGCAAGGTGAGCTCGTGGAGCCACGGCGAGTTGTCCACGCTCACTTCGAGCACGGATTGACGCAGGGCGATCGGGCGGGAACGGCGCGCGGCCTCGGGGCCGATGATTTGAGCCCACTCCTTACAGATGGTCGCCACGAACAGGCGCTCGGCGAGTGCGGGCACAGCCTGGGTCAGCAGATCGCCGACACGCACAGGACTGTGGCTGCCCCGCGTTCCCATCGTAGGCCACATCATACTTGAGGGAGACGCTGGGTGCCATACGTTACGGGAGAGGTAAATGGCCGCCAAATTGACTCCCCCCGGACCGGCCCTTATCATGGCGCTGCCATGGCGCGCCCTCAGCGTGGTCAGAGCCTGTCCGTCACCATAGACGACCTCGCATTCGGGGGGGAAGGCGTCGGCCGGGTGGGTGGGTATGTGGTATTCGTCCGCGGAGGCATCCCTGGAGACCGACTGCGCGTTCGTCTGGATCAGGGACGCTCTCGCTTCGGTCGAGGCACCATCGAGGCGGTCGAGGAGCCGTCGCCGCATCGCGTGGAGCCGCCATGCCCGTACTTTGGGCGCTGCGGCGGCTGCCGGCTCCAGCACGTGGACTATCGGGCGCAACTCGCGTTCAAGTCCAAGCAGGTGCTCGACGCGATCGAGCGCATCGGCGGCCTCGAGAAGGTTGAGGTGCGGCCCATCCTTCCTGCCGAGCAGACCTACGGCTACCGCAACAAGATGGAGTTCACGGTGGCGCGCTCGCGGAGCGGCGAGGGCCTGACCATCGGCCTGCACGAGGCCGAGCGCTACGACGCCGTGCTCGACATCGAGCGGTGTCTTCTTCAGTCCGACCGCATGAACGCCCATCTCGACGAGGCGCGACGCTTTTTCGCGGCGAGCGGCCTCACCGCATGGGACCAGGACTCCGGCGAGGGCTTGCTCCGCTTCCTCATGCTGCGCGAAGGCTATCGCACGGGCGAGACCATGGTGAACGTGGTCACCTCGTCGCCCGCCGTATCGGAGCTGGCTCCGCTCGCCGAGCGGCTGGGCGCCCTCTCCCCGCGCGCCACGAGCGTGGTGATGAACGTCAATCCCAAGAAGGCGAGCGTGGCCATTGGGGTCGAGGAGCATCTGCTGAGCGGGCGCGATCACATCCGCGAATCGCTGGGCGGCATCGAGTTTCAGGTCTCGGCCAACTCGTTCTTCCAGACGAACACCGCGCAGGCCGAGCGTCTCTTCGCCCTCGTGCTCGAGGCGACGGAGCTCACCGGCGAGGAGACAGTGCTCGATCTCTACGCGGGCACGGGTGCCATCAGTCTTCAGCTCGCGCGCCGGTGCCGGCACGTCTACGGCGTCGAGCTCGCCCCCGCCGCCGTGGCCGACGCCGCCCGCAACGCCGTGGCCAATGGCATCGACAACTGCACGTTCCTCGCCGGCGAAGTCCGCTTCGCGTTGCCACAGCTCATCGCCCAGGGCGTTCGCGCGGAAATGGTGGTGGCGGATCCTCCGCGTGCGGGCTTCCATCCCAAGGCGTTGCGCGCGCTCATCCAGCTCGCCCCCGCCCGGATCGTGTACGTCTCGTGCAACCCGGCCACCCTCGCTCGCGATCTCGGCGAATTGGTGCACGGCGGCTATCGGGTGGACTGGGTCCAGCCCGTCGACATGTTCCCGCACACCCCGCACATCGAGGCCATCGCCCGCCTCACCCTCAAGCCGGCGGGAACGTAAGCGCATGACCGAGCGCGGAGCAGCGATGCGCGCCTACTTTGGGCCCGCGGGAGCAAGCATGGGAGAGTCCGGCCATGTCAAGCCCCGAGGGCTCACACTCGAAACGCAGGAGCCGCGCCCGTCGAGGGCGCGGAGAGGCAAAAGTGGGGGAGTGCGGGGGCCATGTCGAGGGGACCTCGAGGGCACAGTGGAAATGCGGGAGCCGCGCCCGTCGAGGGCGCGGAGAGGCAAAAGTGGGGGAGTGCGGGGGCCATGTCGAGGCCCCCGCAGCTAAATGAAATCCTACGTCCTCCGCCGCCTCTGGCAGGCCGTGCTCGTGCTCTTTGGGGTGTCGGTGGTGGTGTTCGCGATCCTGCATCTCACCGGCGATCCTGCCGCGCTGCTCCTCCCTCCTGACGCTACCGCGGAGGACATCGCGCGCTTCCGCAACGCCATGGGCTTCGACGACCCGTGGATCGTCCAGTACGGTCGGTTCCTGAAAGGCGCGATCCACGGTAATTTCGGCGAATCGCTCCGTCACGGCGAGCCCGCCATGGAGCTGGTCCTCGAGAGATTGCCCGCGACCTTCCAGCTGGCGGGCGCGGGACTCCTCCTCGCCCTCTGTCTTGCCGTGCCCGCGGGCATCGTCTCCGCCGTGAAGCGCAACACCGTGATCGATTACTTCTCGACGGTGGTCGCGCTCCTCGGCCAGGCCATGCCCACCTTCTGGCTGGGCATCATGCTTATCCTCGTCTTCTCGGTGCACTTTAACTGGCTGCCCTCGTCGGGTCGAGGTGACCTCCAGCACCTCGTCCTCCCCGCGGTGACCCTCGGTCTCTTCACCACCGCGCGCATCACGCGTCTCACCCGCTCGGGCATGCTGGAGGTGCTGGGGCAAGACTACATCCGCACGGCGCGCGCCAAAGGCGTGAGCGAGCAGCCGGTGGTGTGGAAGCACGCGTTGAAGAACGCGTCGATTCCCATCGTGACCATCGTGGGCATCGAGCTCGGCACGCTCCTCGGGGGCTCCGTCATCACGGAGACGATCTTCGCATGGCCGGGGGTGGGTCGCCTTTCCGTGCAGGCCATCTTCAACCGTGACTATCCCGTGGTGCAGGCGGCCGTCTTCATCCTCGCCAGCACCTTCGTGGTGGTGAATTTCCTCGTGGATCTTGCCTACACGTGGCTCGATCCACGCATCCGATTCCAGTGATGGCCCCGCCCAACGGTACCGTCGCGGTCGCTCTGCCCGTTCCCGAAGAGCAAGAGGAGCGCTACTGGCTCACCACGCTCCAGCGCCTGGTGCGCCGGCGCACCGCGCTGTTCGGTCTTACTGTGGTCGTCCTCGTGATCCTGGCCGCCGTCTTCGCGCCGTGGCTCACTCTCTTCGATCCCCTCGAGCAGGACATCAACCAGCGCCTCAAGGAGCCCGGCTGGCGGAACGCGGCGGGGCAGATGCATCTGCTGGGGACGGATCATCTCGGACGCGACATCCTCGCCCGGGTGATTTTTGGCGCCCGCATCGCGCTGGTGGTCGGCCTGTCCGCCGTGCTCATCTCGGGCGTGCTCGGCATGATGATCGGCCTCGTCGCCGGCTACTTCAGGGGCAAAATCGACGACTTCCTCATGCGGCTCGCCGACATCCAGCTCGCCTTTCCCTTCATCTTGCTCGCCATCGCCGTCATCGGGGTGCTGGGGGCGAATCTGCGCAACATCATCATCGTGATCGGCGTGTCGTCGTGGGTCGTGTACGCGCGGGTCGTCCGCGGCGAGGTGCTGTCGATTCGCGAGCGCGACTTCGTGCAGGCGGCCATTGCCCTCGGTAGCCGCGACGGCCGCATCCTCCTTCATCACGTCCTGCCCAATGCGTTCACCCCCTGGTTGGTGGTGGCCACCCTCGACATGGCGCGCGTGATCGTGATCGAGTCCGCGCTGTCCTTCCTTGGCTTGGGGGTTCAGCCCCCCACGCCGACGTGGGGCGGCATGCTCGCCGACGGGCGCGTCTATCTCTCCACCGCGTGGTGGCTGGCCACGTTTCCCGGCCTGGCCATCCTCATCACGGTCCTCGGTATCAATCTCCTCGGCGACGGGCTGCGGGACACGCTCGATCCCAGACTGAAGGTGTAAATGGACACGCTCGTATTGACGGGAGCCATGCTGATCGATGGGACGGGCGCGGAGCCCGTGCGCGGCCGGGCCGTGGTCGTCGAGGGTGATCGCATCACCCAGGTCGTGGATGCCGCGCGTGCGCCGCGGGGGCGACTGATCGATCTCGCCGGCTGCACTCTCCTGCCTGGTCTCATCAACTGCCACGTGCATCTCTGCTTCGGCGGGGAGCCGGATCCCGTCGGCGCCATCCGTGACGAGCCCCACGGCCTGACCGCGCTCAAGGTTCTCCGGCGCGCACAGGACACGCTGGAGGCGGGGGTGACGACGGTGCGCGATCTGGGCGGCCGCGACTACGTCGAGCTGGCCGTGCGCCGAGGCATCGCCGAGGGCCTCTACCCGGGGCCGCGCATTCTGGGCGCGGGCAAGCCCGTGTGCATGACGGGCGGCCACGGGCACTTCGTGGGGCGCGAGGCCGACGGCCCCGACGAGGTGCGGAAAGCGGTCCGCGAGCAGCTCAAGGCAGGTGCCGACCTGATCAAGCTGATCGCCACGGGCGGCGTCATGACGCCGGGAGTGGAGCCGGGCTCGCCCCAGCTCACCCTGGAGGAAATGCGGGCCGCGGTGGAGGAGGCGGTGAAGGCAGGGCGTCGCACCGCCGCCCACGCCCAGGGCTCCACGGGCATCGCCGATGCGGTAGAAGCGGGCATCACGACGATCGAACACGGGATCTTCCTCACCGACGAGATCATCGCGGCCATGAAGCGCAAGGGCACCTTCCTCGTGCCCACCCTCGCCGCGCCCGCCGCCATCTCGTCGGGCGGTCTCGCTGCGGGGATCCCGGACTACATGGTCAGGAAGTCCGACGCGGTAGTCGGCTCGCACGTGGCGAGCTTCAAGCGCGCGCACGAGGCGGGGGCGCGCATCGCGGCGGGCGCCGACTCGGGGACGCCACTCAATTTCCATGGCAGCCTGCTGCCCGAGCTCGAGCTGATGGTCAAGTACGGGATGACGCCACTCGAGACCATCCATTCGGCGACGGCAGTGGCGGCGGAGGCCATTGGGCTCGGAGGCGAGGTCGGTCGCGTCGCCGAGGGGTACGTCGCGGATCTCCTCGCGGTGGCAGGAGAGCCCGCGGCAACCATCGGCGCTCTCGCATCGGTGCGGATGGTCCTTGCGCGGGGGGCTATCATCAAAGCACCATGATTACCGTCAGGCCCGCCTCCGAGCGCGGACACTTCGATCACGGCTGGCTCGACACCTCCCACACCTTCTCCTTCGCCTCGTATCACGACCCGCGGCACATGGGCTTCCGCTCCCTCCGCGTCATCAACGAGGATCGCGTGCAGCCCGCCGAAGGATTCGGCACCCACGCCCACCGCGACATGGAGATTCTCACCTGGGTGCTCGAGGGCGCGCTCGAGCACAAGGACAGCATGGGCAACGGCTCCGTGATCCGGCCGGGAGACATCCAGAGGATGAGCGCGGGCACCGGAGTGACGCACAGCGAGTTCAACCCCTCGCGGGAGGAGCTCGTGCACCTGCTCCAGATCTGGCTCCTCCCGAGTCAACGCGGGCTCACCCCGGAGTACGAGGAGAAGCGCTTTCCGCCCGAGTCGCGCCGCGGAGCCTTGCGGCTCATCGCGGCGCGCGACGGCCGCGACGGCGCCGTCACCATCCATCAGGATGCCGACCTGTGGACCGCGCTGCTCGAGCCGACAGATGCCGTGCGCCACTCGCTCGCCGCCGGGCGTCACGCCTGGCTCCATGTCGCGCGCGGGAAAGTGACGGCCAATGGCGTGAGCCTGGCCGCGGGTGACGGTGCCGCCTTCAGCGGCGAAGCTGCAGTAGAAGTGAAAGTTACAGACCGTTCGGAAGTTCTGCTCTTCGACCTGAGCTAGCCTGAACCAAGCGTAATGTGATGTTCCGATCTCTTGGGGGGAGGCTCGGAAGAGGGGCGTGAGCCCCGCGCCGACTCATTAGCCCCAGAGCGCCCGAAGCCTTGCCGGGTCCTTCAGAACCTGAACGAGCAGCGCAGCGAAGAACGCGCCGCAGGCGAGCACGCCGATCTCCCGCCAAAGGGATGGCCGCAGCTCGGCGGGCAGCAACGCCCGGTTGAGCCAGACGGTGTGGATCGAAAGCGCGACGAAGTTGAGCGCGGCCACGTTCGCCCCGATCACGATGAGGCGGAAAGGGTCGCCCGCCGTCATGGCGACGCACCCCACCGCGACGTAGCCGACCAGCACAATATAGTAGAGCCCCCGCGAGGGCGCGCTCCGTCCTACCGGACGGGTCCGCGCCCACGCCGTCCACAGGATGTCCGTCACGATGCGCGCGAAGCCCACCGCAATGCCGACCTGGGTCAGACCGAGGACGGCGAAGCCGGTGAGGAGCGCGAGCGTCCAAAGGACGAGGCCCGAGCGCCAGCCGACCGCCTGGGCGAGCCACGTCGGTGAGGCGAAGCCCGACCAGATCTCGCCCGTCCCCGCGAAGTGCGCGGCAAGGACCGCGGGCAAGGCCATGGACACGAGGCAGCCGAGGGGCCAGAGGAACCAGAAGTCCGTGCGAAGGTAGCGCCACCACTGCCGCCACTTGTCGAGATTCGCCTCGGTAGGCGGGAAGGTCTTGCCGTCGCGCGCGAAGGCAATTCTTTCGCCTCCGAGCATTACCGACTGGCTCTGCACCGTGCCGCCCATGCCGAAGCCCTTGTCGCGCAGCCACTGGGTCAACGCAGCGTTGATAGTGCCGCCTGCACCAGAGTATGCGGCGAAGGCGGCGAGGAGGACCCAGTTCCGCACGTCGCGATCGGGGGGAAGAGCAGGTATCACGAAGCCCGAGCCGACCGCGCGCCAGACGCTCGCAGGCACGAAGACGTAGGCGAGGACGGCAAGGAAGAGCAGCGTCCACGCCATGACGATCCACTCCGCCCACTCGACGGTCTTGCGCGCTCGCGCGCCGAGGACGACCAGGGCCACCGCGCCGAAGAAGATGGCGTAGCCGAGCCAGATGATGACGGGCCGATCGTCGAGGCGCGGCACGCGGCCGAGGAAGGCGGCGGTCAAGGCCGAGGCGGCGGCGAGGGCCCAGCCCGGCCAGCCGACCTGGCCGAGATGCAGAAGAGCGTACACGGGACCCCAGAGACGCGGCCCCGGCCGGAGACGCATGAAGCCGGCGAAGATGGGCTCACCCGTGGCGAGGGTGTAGCGGGCCATCTCGGTATTGAGGAGCGCCTGGAGCAGCACGGACACTGTGCAGATCCAGAGGATGCCCGGTCCCCAGCGCGCGGTGGCGGCGGGTCCCAGCATCCAGTCGCCCGATCCCAGCGAGAGCCCGAGAAAGATGGCGCCAGGCCCGATGACACGGATCACGTTGCGCAGCGTGTAGGGCGGCGGCAACGGCAGCTCCGCCTGCGCCCCTTCCGGCTTCACGACGTAGCGACCCGGCGGCGTGTGCGCCATACAGCGGCGAGAGCGAGAGCGGCCGCTGCCGCCGTGCTGTCGAGGAGCACGTCGTAGATGTTCGCCCCGCGGCCGGGCTCGAACGACTGGTGCAACTCGTCGAGCGACGCCGTGATCACCGAGAGCGCGAGAGCGAGCCAGGAGCCTCCCACGGCACGCCGCCAGAGCGTTGCCAGCACCGCGTACTCGAAAACGTGCGCCCCTTTTCTGATGATGGCGTGGATCAGCTCCACGAGGTAGGGAGCGGCAAAGGGGAGCAGGCCTCGCAGGATGGGCTCGATCCACGACGCTGTCTGCTCGCCTCCCCACTGGCTCCTTCCGAGATATGCGATGAGCGCGGTCCAGCCGAGTGGGGCGAGGAGCCAAAGCATGCCCACCACCGTGGCACGACCCCTGGAAGTTGACAAGATTCTCACACTAAACATAGGATGAGCGCATGTCGCTGCAGGAGATTCTGGACGGCCTCCTGACCTCTGCGCGCACCGGCCCTCTCATCACGGCCACCCGATACTTCCAGGCCAAGCCCGCCGTCTTTGCGCCCTTTCCCTCTTCGCTCGATCCGCGCCTCGTCGAGGCGCTCAGAAGCCGGGGGGTGGAGCGGCTGTACTCGCATCAGGCGCGGGCTTTCGAAATCGTGGACAAGGGCGAGAACCTCGTGGTGGTCACGCCCACCGCCTCCGGCAAGACGCTCTGCTACAACCTGCCCGTCCTGCAGGCCCTCGTGCAGCAGCCCGAATCGCGGGTCCTGTACCTCTTTCCCACCAAGGCTCTCGCCCAGGATCAGCTGGCGGAGCTGACGGAGCTCGCCAAGTCGCTCCCGGACATGAGCATGCACACTTATGACGGCGACACGCCGCAAGACGCGCGCCGCTCGGTGCGGGCACGGGCGAATCTCGTCCTGACCAACCCCGACATGCTGCACTCGGGCATCCTGCCGCATCACACCAAGTGGGTGAACCTCTTCCAGAACCTCCGCTACGTGGTGATCGACGAGCTGCACGCCTATCGAGGGGTCTTCGGCAGTCACCTGGCCAACGTGTTGCGGCGACTCAAGCGCATCTGCCGCCACTACGGCTCCTCGCCGCAGTTCATCATGGCTTCGGCGACCATTGCGAATCCGCGCGAGCTGGCGGAGCGGCTCAGCGGCGAGCCGGTGGGAGAGGTGACGGAGAGCGGCGCGCCCACGGGGGAGAAGCTGTTCCTCTGCTACAACCCGCCCGTGATCAACCGGGAGCTGGGCATCCGCGCGCCCTATCTCGGCGAGGCGGCCAGTCTCGCCGTGCAGCTCCTCAAGGAGAAGGTAGCGACCATCGTCTTCGCGCAGAGCCGTCTCTCCACGGAAGTGCTCCTCTCCACCATCAAGCGTGGCGTGGAGGACAAGACGGGCGATTCCGGGATGGTGCGCGGCTATCGCGGCGGCTACCTTCCGCTCAGACGGCGCGAGGTGGAACAGGGGCTCCGGAGCGGGGAGGTGCTCGGCGTGGTCGCCACCAGCGCCCTGGAGCTCGGCATCGATATCGGCCACCTCGACGCGGCGGTGCTCGCCGGGTATCCTGGCACCATCGCCTCCATGTGGCAGCAGGCGGGCCGCGCGGGACGACGCAGCGAGCTATCGGCGGCGATCCTCGTGGCGAGCTCCTCGCCTATGGATCAATATCTCGCCGCGCACCCCGACTATCTCTTCGGCGCCCCGCCCGAGCACGCGCGCATCAATCCCGAGAACCCCTTCATCCTCGTCAATCACCTCAAGTGCGCGGCCTTTGAGTTGCCCTTCGGGCGCCAGGAGGTCTTCGGAGGCGACGTGCAGGCGCATCTCCAGGCCCTGGAGGAGGAGGGCTTGCTCCACGGGGCGGGCGAGCAGTTCCACTGGACGTCGGAGACCTATCCCGCCGACCACATCTCGCTCCGCACCGTCAGCTCCGACAATTTCCTCGTTATCGATACCACCTCGCGTGACGACAAGCAGGCGAAGCGCCGGCAGATCATCGCCGAGGTGGACTGGAAGAGCGCCTTCGCCATGATCTATCCCAAGGCCATCTACATGGTGGAGGGCGAGCCCTTCGAAGTGCAGGAGCTCCGCTACCGCGAGGACGAGGAGAAGGTCGCCTACGTCAAGAAGGTGGTAGTGGACTACTTTACCGACGCCATCAGCGCCAAGGGCGTGTGGATCCTCCAGCGCTTCACCAAGCAGGAGACGACGGGGGTGGTGGGCGAGCAGGGCGAGGTGCTCGTCGCCGAGAAGGTCGTCGGGTTCAAGAAGATCAAGATGGGCACCATGGAGAACGTGGGCTCGGGCGAGGTCGAGCTGCCCCAGCAGGAGATGCAGACGACCTCGGCCTGGCTCACCGTAGATCCCAAGGTCCTTGCGGAGATCTCGACCCAGCGCGACGAGCTGGTGGACGGCCTGCGGGCCCTCACCCGCCTCCTGCACTCTTTGGCGCCAACCTTCCTCCTCTGCGACATCCGGGACATCGGCGCTTGGCTGGGCGACGGCAGCCCCGCGGCGGAGGGGCAAGTCGTCACGCGCGAGGTGATGCGCGCCCAGCTCGTGCAGGGCGCGGAGTTCACACCCACGATCTACCTCTACGACAACCTGCCGGGTGGCATCGGGCTCGCCGAGCGCATCTTCGAGGTGCTGCCCGATCTTCTCGCCCGTGGGCTGGAGACGCTCGAAGCCTGCCCGTGTCCGGCCGGCTGCCCTTCGTGCGTGGGACCGGTGAACGAGGTCGGCCGTCGCGCCAAGCCGGTGGCCCTGGCTCTCCTCAAGCGTCTCGTGCGTCGCCGCTGACCACTTCCCAGCCCTCGTGAGCGACGTCGCCTCCGATCTCCGCCAGGTCATTCGCCGCCTCGAGGCCAAGAGCCGGGCGAGCCCCGCGTTCCGGAAAAGCGGATCGCTCGAGGATCTGGTGGGGGGCGCCGTCGAGGAGACGGATCGGGGAAACGTGCTGTGCGTCCGCCGGCGTTTCACCGATGATCATCGCCACGGCCGTCAGCCGCTCGAGCGGGCTCGCGGCCTCACGGAGGCGCCGCTCGCCCTCCTGGCGCGCGGAGAAGCGCCGGGGGGACCACGTCTCCTCTATCTCGACACCGAGACGACGGGCCTCGCCGGGGGCACCGGGACCTATGTCTTCCTCATTGGTGTGGGCTTCTTCGATGACGGCGCCTTCGAGGTGCGGCAGTACTTCATGCGCGACCTCGACGAGGAGCCCGCGCTCCTGGCCGCCCTCGATCCGCTCCTGCGTGACGTGGACGGCATCGTCACCTACAACGGCGCCGGCTTCGACCTACCGCTCCTCGAGACGCGCTTCGTCCTGGGCCGCCGCCGCTGGCCGGACACGGTGTTTCACCTCGATCTCCTGCCTGCTGCGCGCCGGCTCTGGAGCGCGCGCCTTCCCGACTGCCGTCTCGGCACCGTCGAGCAGCACGCCCTCGGGTTCGTCCGCGAGGACGATCTTCCCGGAGCGCTCATTCCGCAGGTGTACTTCGATTACCTGCGGCGCAAGTCACCGGGCCAGCTTCCGCGCGTCTTCGAGCACAACCGGCACGACATCCTCTCCCTCGTAGCGCTGGCGGGATGGGTCGCCGAGGCCGTGGTCCAGGCGCCCGCCATCGACCTCGGGCCCGACGAGCTAGCCGGGCTCGGGCGGCTCTGGGAAACGGCGGATCCCGAGCGCGGGGAGGCCTGCTATCGGTCCGCGCTGGAGCGTGGGCTCCAGAGCCCGGCGCGCGAGCGGGTGCTCGCCCGACTTGCCTGGCGGGAGAAGCGCCGCGCGCGGTGGGATGCCTCACGCGAGCTCTGGGAGGCCGCCGCGCGTGGCGCGCGCATCTTCGACGCACGGCCGTGGGAGGAGATGGCCAAGATCCATGAGCATCGCCTGCGCGATTTCCTCGCCGCCCAGGCCGTGGTCACCGAGGCCATCGAGCACGCCCGTGCGCACCGCGCGCCCGTCCTCGTCCTCGACGCCCTTCATCACCGGCTCGAACGCCTCACGCGGCGTCTTGCCCGCCTGACCTGACCACCCGCCACCCTGCCCGCGCCGGATCATGGCGCGGAGGCGCGGCTACGTGCGGGCGAGCACTTCGGGATTCACCGGCGTGGGCGGCGCCTTGCCCTCCAGTACGGCGAGACAATTGTCCACGGCGAGGTTGGCCATCCGCAGTCGCGTATCCGCCGAGGCGCTCCCGATGTGGGGAGTGAGCACCACGTTGCTGAGTCCCCGCAGACCGGGATGGACCTTGGGCTCCTCCTCGAACACGTCAAGGCCCGCGCCGGCAATCCAGCCTTCCTTGAGAGCTTGAACGAGCGCGGCCTCCTCGACCACGGGGCCGCGGGCGGCGTTGATCAGGTACGCCGTCTTCTTCATGGTCCTGAGCGACTGCGCATTGATCAGGTGCCGGGTCTCGGGCAGGAGTGGCGTGTGCATGGTGACGAAGTCGGACTCGCGTAGCAGGGTGGCGATGTCCGTCCGCGTAGCCCGGAGCTCCCGCTCGGTCGTCGCATCGGCCGCGACCGCGTCCTGGTAGAGCACGCGCATCCCGAAGCCCAGAGCCCGCCGTGCCATGGCACGCCCGATGCGGCCGAAGCCACGATGCCCACCGTCTTGCCGTGGATGTCACCGCCGTGGAGCAGCATGTTCTCCCACTGCGTGAAGCGGCCTTCGCGAACGTATCGGTCCGCCTCGACGATGCGGCGGGCGGTGGCCATGAGAAGAGTCCAGGCGAAGTCCGCGGTGGTTTCCGTCAACACGTCCGGGGTATTAGTGATGACCACGCCACGCCGGGTCGCCGCGGCGACATCGATGTTATTGAAGCCGACGGCGACGTTGGCGGCGACCTTGAGGTCGGGGCAGGCGGCCAGGAGATCCTCGTCGACGGTGTCCGTGATCACGCAGACCAGGCCCTGGCGCCCCTGAAGTCTGCGGAGAAGCTCCGCCCGGGTCAGGGGCGCGTCGACGTCGTGGAAGTCGACGTCCGCTCGACCTCGCGCGCGCGCGACGGCGACCGGTGGGAGCGCCCGAGTAATCAGAATGGATGGCCGAGCGCCGAGCGAACTCATAGGTTAGCTCCGGTCTAACTAATGGACTTACAAAGGAAAATTGAGCCTTGACTCGGCCTGGGCCGGCCCGTATAGTTAGCACTCGCCTGTGGTGAGTGCTAACCGCAGCAGTGGCCACCAGCGGCCCGAAAGCGTCAACATCTTATCCATCGGAGGGTGATTTGGCTATGAAGATTCGCCCGTTGCACGACCGCATTCTCGTCAAGCGTCAGGAAGAGAAGGAGATGAAGAAGGGCGGCATCATCATTCCTGACAGCGCCAAGGAGAAGCCGCAGGAGGGCAAGGTGATCGCCGTGGGAAACGGCAAGGTCTCGGACGACGGCAAGAAGATCGCGCTCGACGTCAAGACCGGTGATCGCATCCTCTTCGGCAAGTATTCCGGCTCCGAAGTGACCCTGGACAACGAGGAGTACCTGATCCTCCGCGAGGAGGACGTGCTCTGCATCCTTGAGTAGGTTCTGGGGAGATTGGCGGACCGTGGTTGACGAAACTGCGTGAAGCATTCCGGCCGGGCCGAATGGGCCGGCCCATTCCATTGACCGAAATCAGGAGGAGAATCAGATGCCAAAGCAGGTGATTTTCAGCGACGAGGGGCGCGCGGCACTGCTGCGCGGGGTCAACATCATGGCGGCCGCCGTGAAGGCGACCATGGGCCCCAAGGGCCGCAACGTGGTCATCGACAAGAAGTTCGGCAGCCCCACCATCACCAAGGACGGCGTGACGGTAGCCAAGGAGATCGAGCTCAAGGACAACTACGAGGACATGGGCGCGCAGATGGTAAAGGAGGTCGCCTCCAAGACCTCCGACATCGCAGGTGACGGCACCACCACCGCCACCGTGCTCGCGCACGCCATCGTTCGCGAGGGCCTGAAGAACGTCACGGCGGGCGCCAACCCCATGGGCCTCAAGCGCGGGATCGATCGGGCGGTGGATCTCGTGACGGAAGAGCTGAAGAAGATGTCCAAGTCGACCAAGGACAAGAAGGAGATCGCGCAGGTCGCGACCATCGCCTCCAACAACGACAAGACCATCGGCAGCCTGATCGCCGAGGCCATGGAGAAGGTGGGCAAGGACGGCGTCATCACCGTGGAGGAGTCCAAGTCCGCGGAGACGGTGCTCGACGTGGTCGAGGGCATGCAGTTCGACCGCGGCTACCTCTCACCGTATTTCGTCACGGATCCCGAGCGCATGGAGTGCGTGCTCGAGGACGCGCTCATCCTGATCCACGAGAAGAAGATCAGCGTCATGAAGGACATGCTGCCCCTGCTTGAGCAGGTGGCCCGCGCAGGCAAGCCCTTCCTCATCATCGCGGAGGACGTCGAGGGTGAGGCCCTGGCCACGCTGGTCGTGAACAAGCTCCGCGGCACCCTGCACTGCGCCTCGGTGAAGGCGCCCGGCTTCGGTGATCGCCGCAAGGCCATGCTCGAAGACATCGCGATCCTCACCGGCGGCAAGGCCATCACGGAAGACCTCGGTATCAAGCTCGAGAACATCAAGCTCGAAGACCTGGGCAAGGCCAAGAAGGTCGTGGTGGACAAGGACAACAGCACCATCGTCGAGGGCGCGGGCAAGACGGCGGGCATCGAGGGCCGCATCAAGCAGATCCGGGCGCAGATCGAGGAGACCACCTCGGACTACGATCGCGAGAAGCTCCAGGAGCGGCTGGCCAAGCTGGCCGGCGGCGTGGCCGTCATCAAGGTCGGGGCCGCCACCGAGACGGCCATGAAGGAGAAGAAGGCTCGCGTGGAGGACGCGCTCAACGCCACTCGAGCCGCGGTCGAGGAGGGCATCGTGCCGGGGGGCGGCGTGGCCCTGCTGCGGGCGTCCACCAAGATCGAGAGCCTCAAGCTGGAAGGCGACGAGAAGGTCGGCGCCAACATCGTGCGGCGCGCGCTCGAGGAGCCCATCCGCCAGATCGTGGAGAACGCGGGGCTCGAGGGCAGCGTCATCGTGGAGAAGGTGAAGGCAGAGAAGGTCGCCAACCGCGGCTTCGACGCCGAGAGCCTGGAGTACGTGGACATGCTCGAAGCGGGTATCATCGACCCGACCAAGGTGGAGCGAGTGGCGCTCCAGAACGCCGCGTCGGTGGCCTCGCTGCTGCTGACCACGGAAGCATTGGTGAGCGATCTGCCCGAGGAGAAGCCCGCGGCGGCTCCGCCCATGCCGCACGGGGATATGTACTAGGCCGTCACGCGAACCCTTCGCGGGGTGCGGCCCCTGCCGGGCGACCGGCAGGGGCCGTGTCTTTTTGTCCACGTCTTGACGCCGCGCCGATGGCTGCGCAATGATCGCTCCATGAGTTGTCTTTCCCGGCCGCCTCTGGTATCGTCAGTTGTTTTCCATCTGTCTGATTGGAGTTGAGGGGGGTGAACAGTCTGTATCCGTACGAAATGCTGGTGATCATCGATCCGCGACCCACCGACGAAGAGGTCGCCGCGCTCCTGAATCGTCTCGTGGAGAATCTCAAGAACCTCGGGGGGCAGGTGGGCAAGGCCGAGAGCTGGGGCAAGCGGCGGCTGGCCTACGATCTGCGCAAGCAGCGCGAGGGAACGTACGCCGTCATCGAGTGCTCGGCGGAGCCGGCGACCATCAAAGAGTTCGAGCGTCAGCTCCGGCTCAACGAGCAGGTGCTGCGTTTCATGACGACTCGGGTGCCGCCGAAGAAGCGAGTGCGGGGTACGCCCAAGCTGCAGCCGGCCGCTGTCGTCGAGGAGGGCGCCTGATGGCGAGCCTCAACAAGGTCTTCCTAATGGGAAACCTGACGCGGCCTCCCGAGCTTCGCTACACGCCGAGCGGCACCGCGGTGGCGGACCTCCGCCTCGCCGTGAACCGCAACTACACGACCCAGAGCGGAGAGAAGCGCGACGAAGTGTGCTTTCTCACCGTGGTGGTGTGGGGCAAGCAGGCGGAGAGCTGCGGGGAATATCTCGACAAGGGCAGTCCGATCATGGTGGAAGGGCGACTGCAGACGCGCGACTGGGAGACGAAGGATGGTCAGAAGCGCAACGTGGTGGAAGTGGTAGCCGAGCGCGTGCAGTTCATGGGACGGGGCAAGTCCGCGGCAGGCGGGCCGGGAGCGCCCGAGGCCGTGGAGGCATCGGCCGGGGAAGGGGACGACGAGGTTCCCTTCTAGGCTTCATCATCACAGGAGGACAGGGAGATTCCCCCAGCAAGCAAGCCCGTGAAGCGGCGTCGGTTCGGCCGGCGCAAGGTCTGCAAGTTCTGTATGGACAAGGTTCAGCTCATCGACTACAAGGATGTGCGTCGGCTGAAGAACTTCGTGTCGGAGCGGGGCAAGATCACACCTCGGCGCATCTCCGGCAGTTGCGCCCGTCATCAGCGTCAGCTCACCCGCGCCATTCGACGGGCGCGCACGGTGGCGCTGCTGGCCCAGATCTCCGAATAAGTAGGAAGGAGCCGCGACCGGCAATGAAGATCATCCTGATGGACGACGTGCCGTCGCTCGGCCGCCGCGGCGACGTGCGCGACGTTTCCGACGGCTATGCCCGCAACTATCTTCTGCCCCACAAGCTCGCCCTCCATGCCACCGCCGCCAATCTGAAGAATTTAGAGGCGATCAAGGCGCGGCAGGATGCGGCGGCGGCCAAGCTGGCTGCGCAGGCCCAAGAGCAGGCTCGTGCCATCGAGGCTCTCCACTTTACTCAGGCACGGCAGGCCTCGGACGAGGGCCGTCTCTTCGGCTCCGTGGGCAAGGCCGATCTCGCCGCGTTCCTCGCGCAGCACGGCGTCGAGGTGGAACGGCGCCGCATCGTCCTCGACGAGCCGATCAAGACGCTGGGCGACTTCACCGTGCCCGTCCGGCTTCACGCCGAGATCACCGCGCAGTTCAAGGTTTCCGTGACCCGCGAGTAGTCGTGGCGACCCTCGCCGACCTGCTCACCTCCAAGATCCCGCCCCACAGTCTGGAGGCGGAGCGGGCCGTCCTCGGAGGCATGCTCCTCGACCGGGAAAGCCTCCCGAGGGCGGTGGAGCTCCTCAAGCCCGCCGACTTCTATAAGGAAGGCCACCGGAAGATCTTCGATTCCATGCTCGCGCTCTTCGAGCGCAACGAGCCGGTGGATCTCCTGACCATCTCCGAAGAGCTCCGGCGCCGCAGCGAGCTGGAGGAGGTCGGAGGGCCGGCCACCCTGGGCGCCCTCGTGGAGGAGGCCGCCACCGCCGCCCATCTTCTCTCCTACGGTGGCATCGTCCGCGAGAAGGCCGTCCTGCGGGACCTCATCCGCATCGCCACCGAGATCATCGGCAAGAGCTACGAGGGGCGTGACGACGTCGAGAAAGTGTTGGACGACGCGGAGCGGCTCATCTTCCAGATCTCCGAGCGTCGCATGCAGGGGACGGCGTTCGCCGTGCGCTCCATCCTCAAGGGCACCTTCGAGCAGATCGAGAAGCTCTACGACCAGAAGGAGCACGTCACGGGACTCGCCACCGGCTTTAGCAAGCTCGACGAGATGACCTCGGGCTTCCAGCCGAGCGATTTCATCATCATCGCGGGCCGGCCCTCCATGGGGAAGACGGCCTTCGCCATGAACATCGCCAAGTATGCCGGCGTGCGCAATCACAAGCGGGTGCTCGTGCTGAGCCTCGAGATGTCCAAAGAGCAGCTGGTGCAGCGGCTCCTGTGCGCGGAGGGCCGAGTCGACTCCCACAAGGTGCGCACTGGCTATCTCGACACACGCGACTGGACGAGCCTGACCAACGCAGCGGGCCGGCTCGCCGAGGCGCCCATCTTCATCGACGACTCCCCCGCGCTCTCCGTGCTCGAGGCGCGGGCGAAGGCGCGGCGCATGAAGGCGGAGCACGGCCTCGACATGATCGTCATCGACTACCTCCAGCTCATGCGGGGTCGCAGCCCGGAGAACCGCCAGCAGGAGATCTCGGAGATCTCCCGCTCCCTCAAGGCGCTGGCCAAGGAGCTCAACGTGCCCGTGGTCGCCCTCTCCCAGCTCTCGCGTGCCGTGGAGAGCCGGCAGAGCAAGGAGCCGCAGCTCTCCGACCTGCGCGAGTCGGGTGCCCTCGAACAGGACGCTGATCTCATCCTCTTCCTGTACCGGCCCGACCGCTACGGCCTGCAGCGGGAAGAGGACGAGCGCATGGCCGACGTGATCATCGGCAAGCAGCGTAATGGCCCCACCGGTGTGGTGAAGCTCACCTTCATCCCCGAGTACGCGTCCTTCGAGAATCGGGCCGAGCCCGACCGGGTGCCTCAGCCCTTCTGATCGCCGAGCGGACCCGCGCATGACCAAGGTTGCCATCGTGGGAGCGGGCAAGGGCGGGCGCGCTCTCCTTGAGATGTTCGCGGGCGATCCCACCGTCACCATCCTCGGGGTGGGAGACGCCAATCCCTGGGCGCCCGGCCTGGAGCTCGCCCGCCGCCTCGATATTCCCGTGGTGACGGATCTGCGGGTACTGATTTCCGATCCGCGCCTGGATCTCATCATCGACGTGACGGGAAGTCCCGAGGTCCAGCGCACCATCCTGGAGCTCAAGCCGGCGACCACCGAGGTTATGGGCGGCGCAAGCGCCCGCTTCATGTGGGATCTGCTCGCCGAGCGCAAGCGCTCCGAAGAGCTCGAGGATCGCTACGGCCTCATGCTCCGCGAGCTGCAGGCCCAGGCGGAGGGTGATTTCATCATCGGCCAGAACCCCAAGATGAAGGAGCTGGCCGAGCTGATCGTGAAGGTGGCGGCGACGCCAACCACCGTGCTCATTCGGGGGGAGTCCGGCACGGGCAAGGAGCTGGTGGCGCGCGCAATTCACCGCTACTCCAATCTCCGCGACAAACCCCTCATCACCGTGAACTGCACGGCGCTCGCGCCCACGCTGCTCGAGTCCGAGCTCTTCGGGCACAAGCGGGGCGCCTTCACGGGCGCCGTCGCCGACAAGCCTGGCCTGTTCGAGAAGGCGGACGGGGGCACGATCTTTCTCGATGAGGTGGGCGACATGTCCCCGGAGATGCAGAGCCGGCTCCTCCGCGTGCTCCAGACGGGTGAGAGCAAGCCCGTGGGGGATGTGGTCACCCGCAAGGTTCGCGTGCGCGTCATCGCGGCGACCAATCGTCATCTCGAGAAGGCGCTCGCTACGGGGGAATTCCGCGAGGACCTCTTCTACCGCTTCAATGCCTTCACCATCACCCTCCCCCCGCTCCGCGAGCGTGTCGAGGACATCCCCGTTCTCGCGCATCACTTCCTGCGCAAAGCCGAGGCGAAGGTGAACAAGAAGGTCGACCGCTTCACTCCCGAGGCGCTCGATCTCCTCAAGCGCTATCTCTGGCCCGGCAATCTCCGGGAGCTGGAGAACATCATCGAACGAGCCGTAGTGCTCGCCACGAGCCGGGAGGTCGAGGTGTCGCTGCTTCCGTTGCACCTGCAGGAGACTGCCCCCGCGACCATGCACGGTGGGGAGCGCTTCCAGGAAGCGAAGGAGCGTGCGGTCGCCAGATTCGAGCAGGACGCCATTACGCGTTTTCTGGGTGAGGCGCGCGGCAATGTCTCGGCAGCGGCCAAGCGGGCTGGGATCACTCGACGGAACCTTCACCGTCTGATCGTGAAGTATGGGCTGAACACGCGGAAGTTTCGTGGTGAGACCGATAGGTCTCAGTAGTGAGTCCTAGGCGTCTCATATATTAAAGCCCAGCTTATACGGATATATAAAAGTAATTATGTCGAGTTTTTCGTGTCCGTTACAGGCATAGTGTGACATTGAAGTCTCATCTACGGTAGACCTCGGTTTAGTCTCGGAAGCAAAATCGCCCGCTTACGACTGCAGAACGTTTCTTGCAGGTGGCCCATGGCGAGCCAAAGGAGGGCATTATGGGTGATCGCTGCGGGTGCGGGACCACGGTTCGCTTCGGCTTCGAGCGGTTGGGCTGCATAGAGTGCGGGGCTGCATGCTGTCCGGGCTGTTCCTATCAGCTTGAATCCACACACTACTGCGGAAGCTGTGCCGAGAGACTGTTGGAGCTGCCCTGGGCTCCGCGGTCGATCCGCTAGCCGAGGAGGGGCACGGGCATGGAGAGCAAGGGCAAGGTGTTCCGGCAGCTCCTTCGCGACGAGCCGTACCTGTTCACGGGCGGCATCTACTCCCCGCTCGATGCACAGATCGCCGAGCGGGCAGGGATGAAGTCCATCTACCTGAGCGGCTACTCCGTCGCCATGATGAACGGCTGGCCGGACATGGGTCTCCTGACCATGACCGAGGTGGCCAAGACGGCGTCCATGGTGGCGAGCGCGGTAGAGGCGCCCATCATTGCCGACGCCGACGACGGTTACGGCAATGCGCTCTCGACCATGCGTACGGTGCAGGAGTTCGTGAAGACCGGGGTGGCCGGCATCCACCTCGAGGACCAGCGCTTCCCCAAGCGGTGCGGCCACATCGCGGGCAAGACGGTGGTTTCGCGGGAGGAGGCGCTCGGCAAGTATCGCGCGGCCCTCGCCGAGCGCGACCGGCTCGACCGTGACTTCGTGGTGATCGCGCGCACGGACGCCTACGGGGCGGTGGGAGGAAGCATGGAGGAGGCGATCTGGCGCGGGCGAGCGTATGCAGATGCCGGGGTGGACCTCGTGTGGAGCGAGCTCTCCAACTCAGATCGTCAGCCCGCCATCGAGTTCGCACGCGCGATGAAGCAGACCCACCCGCGGCTTCCCCTCGCCTTCAATTACTCGTCTTCGTTCCGCTGGCACCAGGATCCGCAGCCGTTGACTTTCCGCGAGCTGGGTGAGCTCGGCTACAAGTTCATCTTCATCACCCTGTTCGGCGCCCACGCCGCGATGTATTCGGTCTGGAACGCCATGCACGAGCTGGTCAAGAACGAGGAGCAGGCACAGTGGGCGCTGGAGCGGATGAAGGCTGGCCATCCCACGGAGAGCCATCACGTCATGGCCCGGGTCGCACACTTCCAGGAGCTCGAGCGGCACTACATCCCGGGTACTGAGGACCGCTTGGCCGGGTCAGCGGGCTTCGGCGAGGCGAAGGCGCACTAACCGGCAGGCTCGTCGGGTCGGCGGCTGCGCGCGGCCCTGATCACGCGCCAAAGGAGCAGCGCGGCCGCCATCGCGATAATGAGGTAGAGCCCAACGTGCTCGGCGTTCACGACTCCGCGCCGGAGAGGGGCGAGGTAGTCGCCGAGCCCGTAGCCCACCGCCCATCCCGCTCCCACCACGATGGGCACGTAGATCACCGCGCCCGTCACGTTGGCCACGAAGAATCGCCAGGCGGGAAAGCCCAGGGCGCCGGCGAGTGGGCCGGCCATGAAGCGCAGGCCGGGGAGGAAGCGGGCGATGATGACGGCGGTGGCGCCCCGCCGACCCATGAATCGCTGCATCGCCCCGAGGCGCTCAGGATGCCCGAGAATCCAGTGTGCGTGGCGCTCCAGCCAGACCCGACCGAAGCGTCGGCCCAGCCAGTAGCCGATGTTGTCGCCGACCACGGCGCTGATCACCCCCACCACGAGCACGATGTCCAGCCGAAGCTGACCGGTCCACACGAGAAATCCCGCCACGAGGAGTACGGACTCCTCGGGCACGGGAACGCCGGCGTTGCCCAGGACGACGAGAATGAACACGGCGAGATAGCCCCAGTGGGAAACGGCCACTTCCGGATTGAGGACGCCCCCGTGGGCGCTGAACCAGCCGAAGAACGCGTTCACGCGGGCTGGGCGCCCCGATGGACCACGCTGACGCGACCGTCTTCCTCGAGGATGGCCCAACGCACCTCGCTCATGCTCGCCACGCCTTCCTTGCGCAGGGCGGCCCGCAGCTCGGCCATGCTCATGTGCTCGCGGTCGAGGTTCGCGTGCAAGACCTCGCCGTGTCGGACGAGGACGGTGGGCACGTTCTCCACGAGCCGCTGCAACCGTTTGTGCCGGTAGGTCAGCTTGGCGAATAGCCAGTTGAGGCCAATGATGACGAAAGCGCCCAGGAGTCCTCCACCGAGCGAGGTGTCGTCTCCAATGGCCGCGTTCTGCAACACGTTGCTGATGATGAGGAGCACCACGAGATCGAAGGCGGTGAGCTGGCCGAGCGGTCGCTTGCCCGCGAGGCGGAAAGACACGAGGAGGAACAGATAGACAACCGCAGATCGCAGAATCTTCTCCATGATCGCGATGTCGGGTGCCAGGATGCTCATGTGCCTCCCTTCGGGTGGGCGCGAGAGGTGCGGGTCGGTCGGCCCCTGCCAGCGTAGCAACTCGGGGCGCCCGTGCCAAGAAAGTGGGCAAGGAGACGGACTTGCCCGGAGCGGAGGCGAGGCGTAGCATCCGGTCTCGCGCGCGGAGCGCGGCGCGCCATTCGAGCACGAGGGAGCGCATGGACGCTGGCCTCTTGAAGCGGTGGATCGTGGGTCGGCCCATGCCGCTCGCCCAGGCGCGGCACGAGCGCCTCTCGAAGACGGTTGCCCTCGCCGTCTTTTCTTCGGACGCACTGTCCTCGGTCGCCTATGCCACGGAGGAAATTCTCCTCGTCCTCGTGCTGGCGGGTGCTGCCGCCGCCCATCTCTCCGTGCCACTCGCCCTCGCCATCACCGGCCTCCTCCTCATCGTGGTGGTGTCGTATCAGCAGACGATACACGCCTATCCCTCGGGGGGCGGCTCCTATATCGTGGCCCGGGCCAATCTCGGGCCGACCCCCGGACTGATCGCGGCCGCGGCGCTCCTGATCGACTACGTCCTCACCGTGTCCGTGAGCGTGGCGGCGGGGGTGGCCGCCCTCACCTCGGCATTCCCCTCGCTCCACGAGCACCGCATCGCCTTCGGGGTGAGCTTCATCGCCCTCATCGCCTTCGCGAATCTCCGCGGTGTTCGCGAGTCGGGACGAGTGTTCGCCGTTCCCACCTATCTCTTCGTAGGCACCTTCGCCTTCATGGTGGGCACGGGTCTCTGGCGCTGGATGCAGGGGGACCTGGTCCCGCTTCCCCCGCGCGTGATGGCGGAGACCGTGCCCCTCACGGGATTCCTCGTATTGCGCGCCTTCTCCTCGGGATGCACGGCCTTGACGGGAGTCGAAGCCATCTCGAACGGTGTGCCCGCTTTCAAGCCCAGCGAGTCGCGAAACGCCGCCATCACCATGGGCTGGATGGCGGGCATCCTCGGCGTCCTCTTCCTCGGCATCACCGTGCTTGCGTGGGCGCTCGGGGTGACGCCGAGCGAAGAGGAGACGGTGGTCTCGCAGGTCGCGCGTGCGCTCTTCGGCCGCGACGTCTTCTACTACCTCGTGCAGGGCGTGACCATGCTCATCCTGGTTCTCGCCGCCAACACGTCGTTCGCGGACTTTCCCCGTCTCGCCAGTCTGCTATCGAGGGATCGCTACGCGCCTCGCCAGCTCACCACCCAGGGGGACCGGCTCGTCTTTTCCAACGGCATCGTGATGCTGGGAGGGCTGGCCGCCCTCCTCATCGTGCTCTTCCGTGGCGAGACGCACGCCCTCATCCCGCTCTATGCGGTGGGGGTCTTCATCTCCTTCACCCTGTCTCAAACGGGCATGGTGCGGCACTGGCTCGTCGAGCGTGGTCCTGGCTGGCGATGGCGGCTCGCCATCAATGGCGTAGGGGCGGCGGTGACCTCGGTGGTCACCGTGGTGATCGCCGCGACCAAGTTCAGCCATGGCGCGTGGATCGTGGTGCTCCTCATCCCCGTCATGGTCACCGCGTTTCGCGTGGTCAACCGTCATTACGAAGCGCTGGCCGCCGAGCTTTCCCTCGAGCATCTCGCCGACGAGCCGCCCGTGACCAACACCGTGCTCGTGCTGGTGGGCGATCTCCACATGGGCGTGGTACGCGCCCTCCGCTTCGCCCAGTCGCTCACCCCGAATCCCAAGGCGGTCTACGTGGAGATCGATCCCTCGCGCACCCTCAAGCTCGAGGAGCGATGGGCCAAGGGCGGCTCCGGTGTCCCCCTCGTCGTCCTCGCCTCGCCCTACCGCTCCGTGCTCGGGCCTCTCTTCGAATACCTCGGCCGGATCAAGGCCCAGGAGCCGCACGGAGTGATCACCATCGTCATCCCGGAATTTGTGCCGCGACACTGGTGGCAGCACGTGCTGCACAATCAAACGGCTCTCCTCGTGAAAGGCGCGCTGCTCTTCCGCCAGGGCATCGTGGTGGTGGACGTTCCGTTCCACCTCAAGTCCTGACAGAGACTGCCCCGAACCTTGACCTTGGCGGGCGGCATGGCTAGGGTAGGGGCTTCGGGAACAGACGTTGAAGATCAACTCTCTCAAGAAGGTACTGGTCGGCAGCCCCCTGGCCACGGCGCAGGCGCGCCATGAGCGGCTCTCCAAGACCGCCGCCCTCGCCGTCTTCTCGTCGGACGCGCTCTCCTCCGTGGCCTACGCCACCGAGGAAATCCTCCTCATCCTCGTCCTCGCCGGCACCACGGCACTGCACTTCTCGATTCCCATCGGCCTCGCCATCGCCGTGCTCGTCGCGGTGGTGGTGAGTTCGTACCGGCAGACCATACTCGCCTATCCGCTGGGTGGCGGGTCCTACATCGTCACCAAGGACAACCTGGGCACGCTCCCCGGGCTCGTCTCGGGGGCGGCCCTCCTCATCGACTACGTGCTCACGGTGGCGGTGAGCGTGGCGGCCGGGGTGGCGGCTCTCACCTCGGCCGTGCCCCTCCTCTTCGACTACCGCGTGGTCATAGGGGTGGCCTTCGTGGCCGCCATCACCCTGGCCAATCTCCGGGGCCTGCGCGAGTCCGGGAAGCTGTTCGCCGTGCCCACCTATCTCTTCGTGGGATTCCTCGTCATCCTCATTGTCTACGGCATCATTCGCTGGGCCTTGGGTTGGGATCCCACCGCCCACGTGTCGGATCCCCGTATCGTGGCCGTGCAGGACCTGGGCGTGTTCCTCGTGCTGCGCGCCTTCGCGTCGGGATGCGCCGCCCTCACGGGCGTGGAAGCCGTCTCGGACGGCGTGCCCGCCTTCAAACCGCCCGAAGCGCGGAATGCCCGCATCGTGCTGGCCTGGCTCGGCGTGATCCTCATCACCCTCTTCGTGGGCATCACCTTCCTCACCCGGCATTACCACCTCACCCCGCTCCCCGAGCAGACCATTCTGTCCCAGCTCGCCCGCCAAATCTTCGGCGACGGCGTCCTCTACTACGCCCTGCAGGCCTCGACCATGCTGATCCTCGTCCTGGCCGCCAACACCGCCTTCGCGGATTTCCCTAGGCTGTCCTACTTCCTCGCGCGCGACGGCTTCCTGCCGCGCCAGTTCAGCTCGCGCGGAGATCGGCTGGTCTTCTCGAACGGCATCTTGATCCTCGGCGGTACCGCCGCCGCGCTCCTCGTTCTCTTCGGAGGCAGCACGCACGCCCTCATTCCGCTCTACGCGGTGGGGGTGTTCCTGTCCTTCACCCTGTCCCAGGCGAGCATGGTGCGACGCTGGCTGGTGCGTCGCGAGGCGGGATGGCGCTGGCGATGGTGGCTCAACGCGGTGGGGGCGGCCACCACCGGCCTCGTGGTGGCGATCATCACGGCGACGAAGTTCACGCACGGGGCCTGGGTGGTCGTCCTGCTCATCCCGCTCCTCATCATGCTGTTCATGGCTATCCGGCGTCACTACGCGGACGTTGCCGGCCAGCTCTCCCTCGATGGTTACGGCGGCCCGCCCCCTATGGAGCACACGGTGCTGGTGTTGGCGGGCGACCTCCACAAGGGGGTGATCCACGCCCTCCAGTACGCGCGTACCCTCTCGCCCGCCGTGAAGGGTGTGTACGTCGAACTCGATCCCGAAAAGACCCGGCGACTGGAGGAGAAGTGGATGAAGTGGAGCATGGGGGTACCTCTGGTGGTGCTGAGTTCACCTTACCGGTCACTCCTCCAGCCGTTCCTCGAGTACCTCGACCACCTCCTTGCCCTGGGCGACAACCACATGGTCACCATCGTGATCCCCGAGTTCGTCACCCGCCACTGGTGGCAGCATCTGCTCCACAACCAGACGGCTTTCCTCATCAAAGGGACTCTGCTCTTCCGCAAGAACGTGGTGGTCACCGACGTGCCCTATCACCTCCGCTGACCGGGCGCAGGATCTGTCCCCTACGCCAAAAGACGTATGAAGCCCACTATCCCCTCGTAGCATTCCACTGTATCTTTCTCCGACACATTTCCGGTGCCTGGAGTAGGATTGCGCCCGAGCGCGACCAGGAAACATTCACGTTGGTCTGCCGGGAGGACCTATGTCTCCTACCATCCTGATACCGGAGCAGACGGAGACTGTTTTTCGCGAAGCGAGTGAAGATGACCACCCTGCTTTGCTCGCCCTCGAGGGGTCCTCTTCTGGGCACACGGGAGCCGAGTTGCTCCAGGCTCGCGACAACTTCTTCGCTCGGTCGGATGCCTATTCGACGTCCCAAGTGCTCGTGGCCGAGCAGGACGGAGAAGTCATCGGCGTGGAGTGCCTTGCCCTTACAGACGTGCGGGTGGGTGGCCACAACTGCACGGCTGGCTACTCCTTTAACACACGGATCCAGCCCGGGCACCAGCGGAGGGGCCTCGGCCCGGCTCTGCTCCTGGCTGCCGAGCGGTGGGCAAAGGAACAGGGAGCCAGCTATCTCACGGGCCTGATCAAGACCACCAACGCGCCGTCCATGAAGATGGTCACGAAGCTCGGATGGGAGACGGTGGCCCGCTTCGACTATCTCGTGCTGGAGCTTGCTCGCTTCGACGGCATCGCCGCTCCCCGCGCGGTGCCCTTCGATCTGTACCACGATCCCCACGTAATGGACCTGAGGCTGGCTGCGGTCGGTTCGCACCACTTCGTGCCGCTTTTCCTCGAGAAGGAGCTCTTCTCGCCGGCTCCCCCGGGCGCATACGCGGGAAGCTGGACGGCGAGCAATCGCCATGGTGCGGCTTGGCTCTCTCTATGGGACGATCGGACCGCCCGCGGGCTCGACCTCGCTGCCTTCCGTGCCGTCAAGGCCTACGATCTCGTGCTCGAGGGGCCGGGGGCCCTCAATGCGTTCGCCGGCCTCGTCGCTGCCCTGCGCGAGCGCGGCATCCGGCACCTTCTTCTCCCGCTGCCCGCGGAGTCCTACGCGTGCGGCTTGCTCAGACCCTACGCCGCCGAGGTCGTCGACATGAACTTCATGGTCAAGCGGCTCGGCGAAAGCCATCCCGTACCTGCCGGACCGATCTACTTCGACATCCGCCACTGATCCTTCGCAGAGGTGCCTCTGGTAGACTGAGGGCCCGCCATGAAGGCCGAGATCCGGGTTAATGGGCCTCTCGACGTGCCGAGGACGCTCGAGCGATATCGCGTCTGGGGCGAAGACCCCGTCAATCGACTGGTCGACGGCGCCTTCGTCCGAGCGGTGCGGCTGGGCGAGACCTGGACCGGCTTTGAGCTGCGCTGGTCGGGCAGCGTCGACGCTCCGCGGCTTCTCGTGTCCACCCCGGGCGATCGCCGCACTCGCGCCCTCGAGGCGGCGGTGGCCGAGGTCGAGCGGCTCTGCGGCCTCGGCCTCGATCTCGAAGCCTTCTACGGCGTGGCCAAGGACGATCCGGTGCTGGGGCCGCTTCTCCCGAGGCTGTGGGGTCTTCGGCCCACGCTATCTCCGGACCCGCTCGAGGCACTCGTCACCTCCGTGTGCGCCCAGCAGATCACGCTCGTCTTTGCCTTCGCCGTCAGGGCTCGGCTCGTCCGCCGCTTCGGCACCCCGGTAACGGTGGCCGGCCACACCGTGCACGGCTTTCCCGACGCGACGTGTCTCGCTCGGGCCCGCGTGGCCGACCTTCGGCGGCTCCAGCTCACCACCCGCAAGGCCGAATACGTGATAGCGCTGGCCCGTCAGGTGGTGAGGGGGGCGATCGACCTGCGCGCGCTGGGGAGTCGGAGCAACGATGAAGTCATCCAAGCTCTCACCGCGATGCGCGGCTTCGGCCGGTGGACGGCGGAGTGGTTTCTCGCGCGCCATCTCGGGCGCGGTGACGTCTGTGCCGCGGGTGATCTGGCCGTGCGGCGGGCCTTCGAGCACTTCTTCAACCGGGGCCGCGCCCTCGACGAGACGAGCGTGCGGCGCCGGGCGGCGAGGTGGGGCTCACACCAGAACCTGGCCGTCCACTACCTCCTGGCGGGGCGGCGACTCCCAGCGGCTGCCTGATCATGGCCATCAAGATCAACCTGCCCATTCTCGGGCAACCGAGCCCGCACGAGCCGAAGGACGTGCATCTGGTCGGCCGTTACGCCCTCGGCGTGACGTGGGCCGACAACCACGCGAGCATCTACCCGTTCGCGCGTCTGCGACTCGATGATCCCGCGCGCACGGCGGCCAATTCAGCCGGCGCTCCCGCCGAGGAAGCAGCGCTCACGGAGGCCATGGGCTGGCCGCGCGACATCAAGAAGGAGCCCACGGCTCTGCGTGTCACGTGGTCCGACGGCCACGTGAGCGTGTATCCATTCCCCACCCTGCGCAGTCTCTGTAAGTGCGCGGGCTGCACGGGCGGCCATTGATGCGAGCGTCGTCGGAGCCTCGGCGCGGGCTGGTGCTGGCCGGCGTGATGGGCTCGGTGTTCCTCGCCGCCATGGAGTCCACGGTGGTGGCCACCGCCATGCCCACCGTCATCGCGAGCCTGGGCGGCATCGAGATCTACTCGTGGACGTTCTCGGCCTTTCTCCTCGCGTCCACGGTGACCATGCCGCTCTGGGGTCGCCTCGCTGATCAGCTCGGTCGTCGCCGCGTCTACCTGGTCGGCCTGGGCGTCTTTCTTCTCGGCTCGGCTCTCTCTGGTCTCTCGCAGAGTATGGCCCAGCTCATCTCGTTCCGCGCGCTGCAGGGTCTCGGCGCTGGATCGCTCGTCACTCTCGGCATGACGGTGATCGCCGATCTGTGGGGGCTCGAGCGGCGCGCCAAGATGCAGGGCTACTTCTCGAGTGTCTACGGCATCGCGTCCGTGGCGGGTCCCCTCGTGGGCGGCTTCCTCACCGATGTGATCTCCTGGCGCTGGGTGTTCTACGTCAACCTGCCCTTCGGCCTCCTCGCCATGCTCGCCATCGGGATCGGTCTCCGCGGCGAGGTGGTCGCGCGGCGTCGCAACGGCTTCGACTACCTCGGTACCGCCGTGTTCACCGCGGCGATCTCCGCGCTCCTCGTCGGACTGGTCGAGGCGGGGCAGGAGACGAGCTGGACCGGCGGCTCGGTCTCCGGCCTGCTCGCCCTCTCCGCCGTGCTCCTTGCGGTCTTCATCTGGATCGAGCGCAGGGCCCCCGACCCCATGGTGCCCCTCACCCTCTTCTCCATCCCGATGGTGCGCGCGGCGGCGGTTACGGGCTTTCTCTCTGGCACGGCCATGTTCGGGGCCATTGCCTACGTGCCCCTCTTCCTGCAGGCAGTGACGGGAAGCAGCGCGATGCAGGCCGGCTTCGTCCTCATGCCCTTCGTGATCGGCTGGGTCGCCTGCTCCATCCTGGGCGCCCGTCTCGTCCTGCGCGTGAGCTACCGCTCCGTTGTGCTGGCGGGCATGGCTGCCCTCACCGGGGCCTTCGTGCTGATGTCAGAGTGGAACGAAATGCTTAGCCGGGGCGTGGCCATGCGCGACATGGGGCTGGCCGGGATCGGTATGGGCCTGGTCTTCGTGCCCATGCTCATCGCTGTCCAGAGCGCGGTGCCACGGGCCGTACTTGGCTCGGCCACATCGGTCACGGGCTTCTTCCGCTTCATCGGGGGCGCGGTGGGCGTGGCGGTGATGGGCTCCGTGATGGCCCACCATCTCCATCGTGAGCTGGGCGCGCTGCTCGCGGCGGCGCCCATCGAGCTGCGGGACGGCCTTCGCGACGTCGTCACCCATCCAGACCTCATCGTGAATCCGTTGACGCGGGCGGAGCTGAGTCCCGAGCTGATCAATCAGCTCCGACCCGCCATGGCGCACGCGGTGGGGAGCG
>Ga0306920_100000822_pt1 | contig 37605 bp, 34 predicted proteins | sample flu12Cox44000170_FD_204666 | JGI IMG/M metagenome (GOLD analysis project Ga0306920, IMG submission 204666) | Lab enrichment of tropical soil microbial communities from Luquillo Experimental Forest, Puerto Rico - flux4day.12C.oxic.44.000.170 (v2)... | ecosystem: Environmental > Terrestrial >... | reverse complement strand
GTGAGTCCTTCCGGATGAGCCCGGTCTCGATCCGCAACGTGTCGCCCTCAATGCGCCAGCGCGTCACCATCCAGTGGATGTAGCCGTAGACGATGGAGAGCAGGGCCAAGATGATGAGGTAGTCGGTTTCGGCGGTCCGGTTCTCCACCTTGGAGTGGGCGGTCTGGACCACGAGCAACAAGAGCAGCGCCGGGATGAGGCGGCCGATCCGTGCCACGGGGGACAACGGGTGGAGGCGGCGCCAACCGTCGTCGGGGAGAACAAGAAGGTCCGCGTGGTTCGTCACATGCCCGCCGCCATCGACTCGCCGAGCTCCGTCAAGCGGTCGCGCAGGCGGGCCGCCTCCGCGGTCTCGAGTCCGGGGATGCGTGCGTCGCTGGCGGCGGCCGCGGTGTGCAGCTTCACGGTCGACAGGTTGAAGAGCCGCTCGATCGGCCCGGCCGTCACCTCCACGAATTGCATGCGGCCGTAGGGCACCACCGACAGCCGCTGGACCATGACGCCCCGCGCCACGAGCAGGTCCTCGTTCCGCTCCAGATACCGCCACGCTCGGAAGCGGCGGCGCAGGAACCAGCCCATGGTCACGCCAAGGCCGGCCAGGACGAGCACGGTGATCAACCCGGCGAGCCGCCCCTGGGCGCCGACAAGAATCAGCCCCACGAACACAGCCAGCACGACGGTCGCGATGACGACCTCGGTGCGGCGCATGCGCCACAGGCCCGGTGACGGTCGAAGCCAGATTTCCACGTCGGAGTCGCTCACGGAACAAAACGATACGGGGAGCGCACCCAGCGTAGGGTGGCAATTGTGCAGAACTTGCGCGGTTTGCAGACGAGGCGACTGGCCATGGTGCTCGAACCGGTGGCCGGGCAGGTCTACTTCTCGCCCGAGTGCCATGCCGCCTACGCCGGGCTGGGGTTCGCTCCCAGCCCGGGCACCCTGGCGGGCGGGGTCGAGCTCCCGGACGGGGCGGCGTACTTCACCAGCCGTGGCTCCGTGATGGGGCAGGTGCCCGGCGAGGTTGTGGCCGCCGCCTTCGCGGTGTTCAACCCCGCTGCGGTGGTGCCGGCGGTGCAATTCGGCTGGTCCAAGGTGGACGCGCCGACGATCTGTGCGGCACGGACGCAGGGCGCCGTGGGGCAGCTGACGCGCATCCTCGGAGCGGAGCCCGCCGGCCTCGGACACGTCACGGAGCTGTTGGCGGCCGCCGTCGAACCACTGCGGCCCGAGGGCAAGCCTCTCTTCGCGGGGTTGTCCAGTCTCGGGCTGCCCGGCGAACCGCTCGCCGACGCCTGGCGGCTGGCCGACCTCCTGCGCGAGTACCGCGGCGATTCGCACACGGCCGCCTGGACGGCGGACGGGCTCGATGCCACCGAGATCGGACTGCTCACGGAGCTGTACTGGGGCCTGCCCATGCGCTCGTACATCAGGACGCGGGCGTGGTCCGATGACGAGCTGGACGCGGCGGAGCGGCGGCTCGTGGCGGGCGGCCTCGTCGCCGACGGCGGCCTCACCGACGCGGGGCGCGCCCGACGCGAGGCCGTGGAGCGCGCGACCGACGACCAGTGCACGGTCGTCGTCGACACGCTCGGCGATGGGATCGATGAGCTCGTCGACCTCTTGACGCCGTGGGGTCAGGCGATCCGTGACGCAGGCGGTTACCCGCCGCAAGGCCCGCACGACCTGGCGCCGGTCCGCTGACCGCCGCGCGACGCGGGCTCAGCCGGCGGGACGGATCTCCGTCCCGGCTCCGGGTGTGATGAAGAGCGCCCATCCCGGCTCGTGCACCCGCGCCGTGTGCCAGGTGTTCGTCGGGTTGACCGTCGCCTCGCCCGCGTGCATCTCGATCACGTGCTCGGTTCCCTCACGCTCCTGCACGAGGTCGACCCGCCCCGAAATCAGATAGACGACCTCCTCGCCGGCCGGGTGGCGCTCCCAGGAGTCCCATGTGCGGTCCTGCTCCAAGACGCTCACGAGGCGACCGCCCCTCCCGTCCCGGGCGAAACGTTCGGCGTAGTCGGCCAGGCACTCAGGGGTGAAGGTGAAATCAGGTAGGGGCGTCGCCGTCGGTCCGCCCTCGAGGCCGAGGTGGACGAAGGTGCGGGAGAGGTCGAACGCGTCGTGGCTCATGCGCTCCATCGTGCCAGCCACCTGTTCCTCCCGCCCCTGGTGCGCGGGCGACGACCCGTCGGCTTCCCCTGCCGCCCCGGCGGCTTCCCCCGCATCCCGACCTCTCACATGGGAAAACGCAGTCGACAGGTTTCCCGCACCTGGGTACGCTCCCCAACGGGTGTGACCCGGTGCCCACGGGTGAGTCGGAGTGGGGATGCCAGCGACCCAGACAGCAGTCCAGATCCCATCCGAGGTTCTGAGCTACCTCGACCTGCACCACGTCATCACGCTCGGGACGGCCTCGTTCACGGGCATGCCGCACGCCGCGACCATCGCCTACGTGAGCGACCCAGCCGGGGTGTTCTTCTCCATGCACGCGGACGAGCTAACCGTGAGGAACATCGCCGCCAACAAGTGGGCGTCCTTCACCGTCGACGACTACACGCCCGAGTTCCGCAAGGTACGCGAGCTGCGCGGAGTCGGCCGGAGCGGCCGTGTCGACGAGGCGGACCGCGGCATCGCTCTCGAGCTGTTCGCGCGCAAGCTGCCCGACCTACCGCAGGAGTCGCTGCAGAACCTCCATCTCATCCGCCCGCTCGAACTGCACTTCGTCGATTACGAGTACACCGCCGGGGTGGCGGTACCGATGGAGTCCACCAAGGTCTACGCGTCGACCGAATCCGCCGCCGTGCCCGCCCCGTTCAGCACGCAACTCGAACATCTCGTGCTCGAGCCCGGTGAGGTGATCGTGCGCCAGGGCGAGCGCTCGGACCGGTTCTTCATCATCGTCGACGGCGAGGTCGAGGTCCGCCGTGAGGGCCACGGGCAGGACGTCATCGTCACCAGGCACGGTCCGGGCCAGCTCTTCGGCGAGGTAGGCGCCTTGACCGGCGCGCCGCAAACGGCGACGTTCGTGGCCGTCACCAAGACGGTCGTGATGGCCGTGAACCGCTCGTCCTTCCAGGACTTCGTGACCCAGTCGGCGGCGGCCGACCTCGGCCAGCGCATTCAGGGCGCGATGCTCTCGCAACGTTCGCCGGGTGCCGAGCCGGCAGGCGGTCAGAGCCCGCCGATCTCCTTGCAGTGACTCAGTAGAGGGGTGACCAGGCCGCGCTGCGCAGCAGACGGCTCTGCCACTGGTCGCGCAGGGCCAGCGCGTCGTGCATCCACGTGCCCGGCGCCGTTGCTGCCGGCGGCAGGTCGTTCGCCAGCATCCAGAGCAGCGCCTTGTGGTTGACGACCCGCTGCCACAGGACCACTTCGTTCGTCTTGTGCGAGCCCCAGACCGGTTGGAAGGCGGCCTCAAGCTCGATGATGCCCGTGCCCTCCTTCTTCTGGTTCGCCAGGGTCTGATCGGCGTAGAGCGTGGCGCACTTCGTCAAGTACCGGGACAGGCCGCCGGCGAACGGCCACGCCGTGTCCTCCATGAAGAGGCTGAGGTCGTGCGCCGCTCCGCTGGTCGGCACCGCCTCGAAGTCGATCTCCTGGAGGGGGGACCACGAGACCGGAGTCAGAAGCTTGGTCTGGACGGCGTGCCGGAGGGCGTCGACGGTGGCTGACCATTCCGCCAGGTCGCCGTGGCGCACCCGCTCGTCGAGCTCCGCCCACGCCGCCGCGTCCTTGCACCCGGTGATGGTGACGACCGTATAGGCGGGCCCGCTCCCGTGGGCCACCCGCAGGCACCAGAGGAGCCGGCTCCCCTCCGACTTGGCCAGCGCCGGGATCAGGTCGTCCCGGTACGCCGCCTCGAGCTCATCTTCCCGACCTCCGGCCACGGTGTGCACTTCGTGAAGCAACAGCACGGCGTATCCCCTGTCTCTGGTTCCTGTGTTTGCGTTCTGCTCGGCCTACCGGGTCGTCGCGATGCCCCCGTCGACCGGGATCACGGCCCCGGTGAGGTAGGCACCCGCCCGCGACGACAGGAAGATCGCTGCCCCCGCCATGTCGTCGGGCCGTCCGATCCGCTTGAGCGGCGCGCCGGCGGCGATCTGCTCGCCGAACGCCTCCAGCGTCGCCGCCATCATCTTGGACTCGAATGGCCCCGGCGCGATGGCGTTGACCGTGATCGCCGGCGCCAGCCGCTTGGCCAGGTGCCGTGTGAGTTGGTGCACCGCGGCCTTCGACGCCGAGTACGAATACGTCTCGAGCGCCGGCACCCCGATGCCGTCGATGGAGCCGATGTTGATGACGCGGGCCGGCTCCTCCTGGCTGCCCGCGGCCTGCAGGAGCGGCAGGAGGAATTTGGTGAGGTGGAAGACGCCCTTGACGTTGAGGGCGAGCACGCGCTCGAAGGCCGCCTCGTCGAACTCGGGCAGCGGTGCCCCCCAGGTGGCGCCAGCGTTGTTGACCAAGATGTCGAGCGAGCCGACCTGGCCCGCCATCTCCTCGGCCAGTCCCCGGCAACCCTCCTCGGTCGAGAGGTTGGCCGGGATGCCGATGCACGTGCCCTCCTTGGAGAGCAGCTCGGCCACCTCGGCGCAGGTGTCGGCCTTGCGCGACGAGATGTAGACGGTCGCCCCGGCGTCCACGAAGCCCTCGGCGATCATCCGGCCGATGCCGCGGGTGCCCCCGGTGACGAGCGCGGTCTTGCCGTTGATGGAGAAGAGGTCGGAGGCGCTCATGGGCACATTGTGGCCCACCGGCCGGTCCCTCAGCCGGGGGCAGTGGGAGCGGGCACCGCCCGGGCCGACATCGTGACGAAGTCGCGGGCCCACGAGGAGGTGAAGAAGGTGGCCGGGCCTTGCACGCTGCTCGGGTGCAGGCTGCTCCCGTTGGCAGGCGCCGCCACCGCGCCCGGCACGGGAGCGTAGGTCGCGAAGACGGGCCAGTAGGGGTTGATGTCGAGCTCCATGCCGCGCACCGTCCCGGCGCGTGCGAGCAGTTGGGCGAGCTGGAGCGGGTCGAGCGACGGGCCCGCCACGTAGACCAGCGCCCCGTCGGCCGTGACACCGACGCCGGAGCGCCACTGATACTCGATGCCCGGCACGCTCGCCGAGCACGTCGTGGCGGCGCAGGTGTTACCCCAGGCCTGCCACACCGGGCTCGCCGCCGCAGCCGTCGGCTGGCCCGCAGCCACCAGCAAGACGAGGTTCTGGCGGACCGCGGCCACATTCGGCGTCATGGCGACGTCGCTGCCCCACGCCCCCACGGTGACCGAGCCGTCGGTGGCGATGACGAGCGATGCCGACCCGGGAACAAGCGGGTCCACCGTCCGGCCCTCCGTGTAGTAGCCCCCGCGAGCGTCTTTCATGAGGAAGCCGCCGTTGAACGCAGCGACCAGGGTGGCAGCTTGCGCGGGCAGGACCGGAGCCGTGAACAGGTATGGCCCCCCACCGGGGCTCTTGGATCCCGAGTACAGCCGCGCCGAGAGCAGCTTGGTGTCCATCCATGCGATGCCTGCGGCCGCGGTGCCGCCCGGTGGCACGAGATCGGTTTCGTAGACGGCGGGCTCGCCGCCGACGTTCCGGCCGGCCGGCACCCACGCGCCCTCACCCGGCGCGGGGACGGCATCGAACGGCGCCAGCGGTCCCGGCACCGCGAGCGGGTGCAGCGCTGCAGCAGGGGGCAAGGTCGTCGTGGTGGTGGTGGTGCTCGTCGTCGTCGTCGTGCTCGAGGTCGAGGTGGTCGTGGTCGACGAGCGCGGTGCACGGGTCGCGGCGGGGTTGCCCGTCCCCGTCCCCGCGCTGCAGGCGGTCAGCCCGAGGGCCACGGACACCACGAAGGCGGCGCGTCCGGCGCCCCGCCGCGTCAGGGCGAACCTCACCCGTGCCCGCAGCGTCCCGGAGTCACGGTCACGGTCACCAGCTTGGCCCGCTTGGCGTTGGCCACAGTCAGGAGCTCACGGTTCGGAGCCGAGGTGACCGAGCCGCCGCGCGTTCGGGCGCAGTAGCCCGCCGGATAGTGAATGGACGTCGGCACGAAGATCACCGTCGGGGCGCCGTGGGAGTCGGTCGGCCGATAGGTCAACCGGAAGTGCGCGGTGGCGGGGTCGAACGACATGGTGACGGGGCGACCGGCGATCGCTTCGGGATATGTGCGCGCCAGCACCCGCGCCGTCGGGCGCAGCTTGCCGTCCACCTGCATCAGCGCCTCGCTGCCGCTCCCGGTCGGGTCGTCGTAATAGCGCCAGGCCCAGTATGCCCACCCCACGCGCTCGGCGTCGGCGTAGGTGGTGAACGCGGTCAACAGCCCGGGGTCGTCGGTGGCGCCGAACTCGGACACGAACCATGCCGGCCCGCTCCTTTGCGCGGCAGAGGCCATCTCGGGGCGGTCTTCGGCGCGGTGCACCAGCGAGCGCGCCTCCTGGTCGACACACGCCGTGAGGTCGGTCGGGTTGCCGGTGAGCGGGCTGCGGGCGCCGCAATAGATGTGCACGTTGAACACGAGGTTGCGAAAGTTCATCGGGCCGATGAAGGTCGGGAGGCCGCGGCTGGCGTAGTTGTCGGGCTCGTCGAAGATGAGGTGGGTGGGGTCGTTGCTGAGAATGGTCGGGATGACGCCATTCGCCGGGTCGTTGGGCGGGCAGGTGGCGGTCCTGCCGTGGATCAGCGTGCCGATGTGTGCCGTGCCGGTGTAGAAGCACTCGAGCTGCGAGTCGAAGTTCTCGTCACCCATGGTGACGAGGCTGGTCGAGAAGGGCTCGTTGAAGGGGTCATACCCGGCCACCCACGGGTTGGAGCGGAAGTACCGCGCCACCGCGCCCCACACCCTGTCGTACTCGCCCTGGAGGTTGCCGATGACGTCGTTGGTCCAGAAGTTGCGGTAGGCCTCGCCCGCGGCGGCGGTCGCGTACTCGCGCGACCAGCGTCCCGGCGGGTCGACGCTGCGGAGTCCGTTCGTGCAGACCGCCCACGCCGGCGCGCCCTCGCCGTCGAACTGCTCGTTGTAGACGTCCTGATGCATGTCGAGGATCGTGTAGATGTGGTAGCTCCCGAGGAGGTTGACGGTGCGGGAGAGACGCCCCAGGTACGCGTTGAGCACCGACCGGTTGAATTGGCCGGGGTCACTCGGAGTGCCCGGCGTGCAGACGGCGGGCGTGTTCGCCGGCGCGGTCCCCGGCTCTAGCCCGCTCCAGGTCATGCCGAGGCGCACCACGTTGAAGCCGAGGCGCGCCATGAGGGAGGCGTCGTGTGCAGTGAAGTTCCAGAACTTGCCTGGGTCGGCGTAGACCTCGTAGGGCGGGTGCTTGAACACGACGTTCACGCCGTGGAGGAACACCACCCGGCCGTGGCTTTCCATCAGGTAGGGGCCGCCCGGTGCCCGGAGCGGTCCCGACACCGGCGGTTGCCCGTCGATGCTGGGCGCCGACGTCACGGCACTGTGGATGCTCGGCAGTGGCGGCGACGGCGTGGGCGCCGTCGCCGTTTGGGACCCCGCCGGCGACGCCGCCACCAATGCGCCGGCGAGGAGGCCGAGGCAGGCCGCCCAGCCGGCCCAGCGGCGCGCGTGGCCCTTGCCACCCGAGTGGCGCGTCGCCCCACGGGCTCTGGCGAGAACGGGCACGGCAGTGCGAAAAGGTAGCGGGCGACGCCCGCGAATTGTCGTCGCCGAGGGAGACGCCCCCTTGGGTCAGCCGAACGTGCGAGTGACCGGCCTGGCCAGCCAGGTGCGCCGTGGGTGTCCGGGCATCCCCTTCGCCCGGCTCCGGGGGCCCGATGCCCGTTCTAGGCGGTGGGGGGCGCCGCCAGGGCCACGGCGCTGCGGACCAGCACCCCCGCGCCCACCCGCAGCGACTCGTCTTCGACCGCGAACGTGGGTGAGTGGTGCCGTCCGCTCGATCCGTCGTGCGCTGCGCCGCCGACGAAGAAGTAGCAGCCGGGGATCCGGGAGAGGAACTCGCTGACGTCGTCGCTGGGCGCTGTCGGGGGCACACGCACGACCGCCGCCGGGCCGAGCACAGCCACGGCCTCCCGTTCGACCACATCGGTCGCGGCGGCGTCGTTCACCACCGCCGGCGTGTGCTCGGGCAACTCGAGCTCGACCTCGACCCCGCGTTGCTCGGCCACCTCCGCACAGAGCGCGCGCAGCCGCTCCAGTGCCTCCGCCCGCTGCGCCTCGGTGAAGGTGCGCAGGGTCCCGGTGATCTGCGCCGAGGTCGGCACGACGTTGACGGCGGTGCCGGCAGCCAGCGTTCCCACGCTGCAGACGCAGCGCGCCTCCTCGTAGGCCAGGCCCTCGGCCACCTCGCCCAGCCGGCGCACCAGCTCGGCCGCCGCCCCGATGACGTCGCCGAGCGCGCTCAGCATGGCGGCATGGCCTCCGGGCCCGCTCAGTGTGATGCGCAGCGAGTGGGCCTCCGACATCGACACCCCGGCGCGCAGGGCCACCAGACCTGTTGGCGCCTCCGAGGTGACGTGGAAGCCGACGAGGCGCGCGTCCTGCATCACCGACAGCGCGCCGCCGTCCACCATCGTCTTGGCGCCGCATAGCGCCTCCTCGCCCGGCTGGAAGAGGAACACGTAGTGCCCCGGGAGCTCGTCTCGGCGCGCGGCCAGCGCGGACGCCGCGCCGAGCAGCGCCGCCACGTGCACATCGTGGCCGCAGGCGTGCATCACGCCGTCCACCTCCGAGTGGCCCGGCCGACGCTCGTCCTCGTGCACCGGTAGCGCGTCGATGTCGGCCCGCAGTACGACGCTGCGGCCGGGTCGCCCGCCCTCCAGGGCGAAGATCCCGCCGGTGTCGGTGACCCGCAGCGCCTCTTCGATCCCGAGGCCGCGCATCGTGTCGCGGATCAACGCTGTCGTGGCCGTCTCGGCGAAGGCCAGCTCCGGCCGTCGGTGCACGGCGCGCCGCCAGTCGACCATCTCGTCGAAGACGGCGTCGGCCGGCGACGCCCCGAACACCTCGGCGCTCATGGCCCCCGACCGAACCCGCTCAGCGGCCGAGCAGGTCCCGCGCGATGTGCGTCACCTGGATCTCGTCCGTTCCCGCATAAATCTGGAAGACCTTCGCGTCCCGCGCCAGCTGCTCCACCCGGAACTCGCTCATGTAGCCGTTGCCGCCGAAGAGCTGCACCGCTTCCATCGCCACCTCCGTCGCCGCCTGTGCCGAGTAGAGCTTCATGGCCGACGCTTCGGCCAGCGTCAGGGACTTGCCGGCCGCCGACATCTCGATGTGACGGAACACGAGGTTCTCGACGTTGAGGCGCGCCACCTCCATTTGGGCCAGCTTGAGCTGAATCAGCTGGAACTCGGCGATGGGCCGCTCCCACAGCAGGCGGTCCTTGGCGTACTGCACCGACAGCTTCAGGCACTCCTCGATCAGCCCGAGCGACATGGCGGCCACGCCGGCGCGCTCGATCACGAAGTTGCCCTTGGCGCTCTCGCGCCCCTCGCTGCCGCCGGGCGTGCCCTCGGTCTCGCCGAGCAGCCGGTCTCTGCCCACCCGCACGTCGGTCAGGAACAGCTCGCCCGTCGGCGAGGAGTGCAATCCCATCTTGCGCAGGGGCTTGGACTGCTCGAGCCCGGGCATGCCCGAGTCGAGGATGAACGTGAGCACCTGCCGCTGGCGCAGAGGCTGGCCGCTGCCGTCATCGAGCTTGGCGTAGAAGACGATGGTGTCGGCGTAGGGGCCGTTGGTGATGAAGGTCTTGTTGCCGTTGAGGACGTACTCGTCGCCGTCGCGCACCGCCGTCGACTTCATGCCGCCCAGGGCGTCCGAGCCCGAGTCCGGCTCGGTGATGGCCCAGGCGCCGACCTTGTCCATCGTCATGAGGTCGACACCCCAGCGCTCCAACTGCGCCGGCGTGCCGCTGCGCATGATCGTGCCGCCGGCCAGGCCCGTGCTCACGCCCAGCGCGGTCACGATGCCGGGGCAGTAGTGGCACAACTCGACGATGGGGATGAGAGTCATGGCCGCCGAGCCGCCGCCCTCGCCCCTCGCGGCGGGCGCACCCGAGGCCCCGTTGGCCTTGCGTTCGATCGCCTTCTTGGCCGACTCCCGCGCCATGACGTCGAGCCCGAAGGTCTGGTACAGCTTGCGGATGACCGCGTACGGTGGCGTCTCGCCGTGCTCGAGCTCCTCGACCTGCGGCTTGACCTCCTCCTCGACGAAGCGCCGCACCGCGTCGCGGATGGCCAGTTGCTCTTCGGACCACTCGAACATGTCGTGCCTCCCCGGCCTCGGCGGAACCCCGCCGGCCTGCCGGGAGGACCCTACCTTGAGGGCTCAGGCGTCAGAAATCCGCTTGAGCGTGTTGCGGTCGGTGTGGATGAGCGGGTCGGGCAGCTTGGCGTGCTGGATCACCGTCGTCTCGTCGTAGCTGAACTCGCCGTCCACGGAGGTGTCGATCGTGACCTCGAAGCTGACGGAGCGGGCGTTCTTGTCGAGCCAGTTGTTGGCGAGGATGCCGTAGGTCTGGCTGCCGTAGCTCGCCTTCAGGCTGTACGTGGTGGCGTCCGCGGCCACGATCCCGCCGGCGACGACGGCGGACCCACGCGGGATGAGGAAGCAACGGACGACCTCGCTGTCGCGGGCGTCCCACATCCAGTACCCGACCTCGGTGTGGAATGGATTGTCCTCGACGCCCCGCCAGCCCGCCATGCGGTAGTCGAGGCCGTAGAGGACCTGGGACCCGTTCTCGACCGGACCGAAGGGCTTGAAGTCGATGTGTTCGCGGTACGGGGTGACGATCATCTTCCCCTCGACGTTGCCGAACGCGATGTCCTCACCCTGGTCGCCTTCCCAGACCCCAGCCAGTCGGGCCAACGGGCCCCACTCAGGTCCTGCGCTCACCGTGGCCCTCCTTACCGATCGACGATCGGCGCCACCTTACGCGTCGCCGCTGCGATCCGACTCTGGAGCGGTGTCGCGCACCGGAGGTACCGCAGCATGACTCCTCCTCATATGCCGCCTCCGCAGAGCGCTCTCGTTCGCCCTGCGGACCTGCTCCATGTCGGAGCGCGCCAGGTCGGTCAGCTCCTTGCTCGAGCGCTCCCACCGTCGTTCAGCGGGATACCCCCTCGTAAGACGTCATCGACGCTGGCGAAGCTGCGGGCAGCCAACCAGAGCCGGAGCAGATGTCGTCGCCGTGCGGGATCGTCCTCGTACGCCTCCCGAGAATGCAGAATGCGATCGTTGGCCAGCCACTGGATATCACCCGGCCGGAAGTCCATCTCGAGATACACCGACGGGTCGTTGGCGATGCGCTCGATCAGCTCGATCGCTTCGTTCTGTGGAGAAGTCAGCCTCGGCGCGCCGGAGTGGCGTTGCGCGTCGCGGATGTACCAGCCAATGAAGAAGATCCTCGGGATGCCATCCACGTCGCTGACAACCGGAAGCGAGAAGAATGGCTCCTCCCCCTCGGGCTCTTCGTCATTGCGGTCCCAGGGCATCGGTGCATAGAGCACCTCGAGGAGGTCGGGACGCTCCATGAGGATCCGGTTGTACACGGTGGCGGAGCTCGCGATCCGGCTCTCCCCACCCGAGCCCGACGGCTGGAGGCAAAGCAGGCCAACGATGTCAGCGCCGTCCGTGTGAAAGTCCTGGCGCTGGCGCGTCTGGTAGAGCCGCACGCTCGGGTCGATGCGCTCAACACCCTCGTCGCGCACGTGACCCAGGACATCGCCGGCGGCGTTCTGACTCACCGGGACGCCCATTTGCAGCCCTAGCCCGAGATAGGCGAGCTCGGTCTGTCGTTCTGAGAGCTCGTCCACCGGGAAGTCCCTCACGAGGACGAACCCATGTCCGTGCTTGAGTAACTCGACCCAAGCGGCGATGCTGGCTCGCAGGCTCGCGAGCTCGAAGGCCTCCCGGAGGACTTGGTGGCTGCCGCCGCGATCCTTGTCGACGGTTCTGGCCGCGTCCACAATGTCGGACCGCTGAAGGGACGAGAGCGTAGTCGTCCACCGCGCGTGATCGGAGACGTCTGCTGGGATCTACGCGACGCCAGACGCAATGGGCGATCGCGCCTGTGGCGCGGTGAGCTCTGACACCGGCTCAGCCCCCGAGGAGGTCCCGCAGCCGCTCCATCTGGGCGGGTACGACACGCCACCACATCCACCGCCCGCGCTTCTCGCCCTCGATGAGACCGGCTTCGGTCAGCACCTTGGTGTGGTGCGACACCGTCGGTTGGCTCTTGCCCAGGGGTTCTTCGAGGTTGCAGCTGCAGACCTCGCCGTCGCTGGCGACGATGGAGAGGAGGCGCAAACGGACCGGGTCGCTGAGGGCGGCGAAGATCCCGGCCAACTCTATTGCCTCGACGTCGGTGAGGGCAGCGTCGGTGATGGGCACGCAACACGAATCCGATCCGGCCCGTGACCTCGCGGTGGCGGTTCGAGGGACCATTTGGCTGTCTCCTATTGACAGATATCAATGTATAGTGCAGACTGCACGTATCGACACCAATCAATCTAGTGGAGTTCTCATGTCCCGTGTACAACTCGCCCTCAACGTCTCCGACCTCAAGGAGGCGATCGACTTCTATTCGAAACTCTTCGGCACCACCCCCGCCAAGGTCCAGCCGGGCTACGCCAACTTCGCCATCGCCGACCCGCCCCTCAAGCTGGTGTTGATGGAGCATGCTGAGTCCCGCGGGAGCGGCGTCGGCGGTGCGCTGAACCACCTAGGGGTCGAGGTCATGGACCCTGCCGAGGTGGCCGACGCCAGCCGCCGCCTTGCCGGTGAAGGACTGGACACGCTCGACCAGACCGAGACCACCTGTTGCTTCGCCGTCCAGGACAAAGTCTGGGTCGAGGATCCCGACGGCGCCCCGTGGGAGGTCTACACAGTGTTGGCCGACGCGCCGGCCGAGACGGGGATCGCCGGCGACGGGACCTGCTGCGCCGCGACCACGACGGGAGCCGCCGCGTGCTGCTGAGCTGCGGGCGGGTCATGCAGCCGGTGGGGTTTGCCGTGCGATGAGCGAGGTCGCGCTCTGGCGACGCCTGACGGCCGAGTTTCTCGGGAGTGCGTTCCTCGCCGCGCTCGTCATCGGTTCGGGCATCGCCGCCCAACAGCTCTCGCCGGGGAATACGGGTCTGCAGCTCTTCGAGAACGCGGCAGCGACGGCCGCCGGCCTCTTCGCGATCATCTTGATGTTCGGGCCCGTCTCGGGCGGACACTTCAACCCAGTTGTCTCGTTCGTCGACGCCGCCTTCGGTGGAGTCAGCTGGCGCGACGCCGCGGCGTACCTCCCGGTGCAAGTCGGTGGCTGTGTGTTCGGAGCCGTCGTGGCCAACCTCATGTTCTCGAAGGCGGCGTTCGAGCTCTCGACCAAGCATCGCGCCTCGCCTGCGCACTTCCTCTCCGAGATCGTCGCCACGCTCGGACTCCTGCTCGTGATCTTCGCCTTGGTCCGTTCGGGGCGCTCGAAGTCCATTCCTGCGGCGGTCGGGGCCTACATCGGCGCCGCCTACTTCTTCACCAGCTCGACGAGCTTCGCCAACCCGGCCATCACGGTCGGGCGCATGTTCTCGAACACCTTTGCCGGCATCGCTCCGTCGTCTGCGCCGAGTTTCATCGGTGCGCAGATCGTCGGGGCAATCGTCGCTCTCGTGCTGATCCGGATGCTGTACCCGGGAGTCACGCCCGACGAGGCGGCCGAGGTCCTCGTCCCTCACCACAGCAAAGTGGGCGACGGCACCACCCCGACGCGACGTTCGGCCGATCACACTCCGCAGCCGACGGCGCCGGTTCACCTGTCGGACGCCGAGCTCGAGTCCACATAGGGAAAGGACACGATGCACCTCATCGCGATCGGTGGCAGCGATGCCGGCATCAGCGCCGCCCTGCGGGCCCGAGAGCTCGATCCCACCGCCGAGGTCTCGGTCATCGTGGCCGACGCGTACCCGAACTTCTCCATCTGCGGCATTCTCTACTACGTCTCGGGCGAGGTGACCCACTGGCGCAATCTGGCCCATCGCACGGTGGCCGACCTCGAGGCCACGGGCATGCAGCTGCACCTCGACACCATCGCTCGCCGGATCGACGTCGAAGCTCACAAGCTGGCGATCGAGCGGCCCGACGGGTCCGACGACGTCCTGGCCTACGACGCATTGGTCGTCGGCACCGGCGCCCTCCCGGTCGTGCCGCCCATCGAGGGGCTCGCGGGCGACGACGCGCTGGGGATCGATGACGGGGTCCATCTCCTGCACTCCATGGGCGACACGTTCGCCGTCGTGCGCACCCTCGAGGAGCAGGCGCCGCGCAATGCCGTCATCGTCGGGGCCGGCTACATCGGGCTCGAGATGGCCGAGGCCTTGGTCGCCCGTGGGCTCTCGGTGACCCAGATCGAACGGCTCGACGAGGTGCTGCCGACCGTCGACCCCGAGCTCGGCGCGCTCGTCCATGGAGAACTGGCCGACCATGGGGTGGACGTCCGGACCCGCACGACCGTCCGTCGCATCTCTCGGGGCTCAGGCAACGGTCGACTCGACGTCTCGGCTACGACAGCCGACGGCGCAGCCGTGACGTGCGCGGCCGACCTGGTCCTGGTGGTCACCGGTGTCCGACCGGACTCCGAGCTCGCCGCCTCTGCAGGGGCCGCGCTCGGGCTCAAGGGAGCGATCGAGGTCGACACGGCCATGCGCACGAACCTCCCGGACGTCTTCGCAGCCGGCGACTGTGTCATGACGCACCATCGACTGCTCGGACAGACCTATCTGCCGCTCGGCACCACGGCGCACAAGCAAGGTCGCGTCGCGGGCGAGAACGCGCTCGGAGGCCGCCGCGAGTTCGCGGGGAGCCTCGGTACCCAAGTGGTCAAGATCTTCGACATGGTCGCGTCTCGAACGGGATTGCGAGACCACGAGGCCCTCGCTGGGGGTTTCGATCCGGCGACGGTCGAGTTCGAGGGTGACGATCACAAGGCGTACTACCCCGGCAGCCATCGCGTTCGGACCCGCTATACCGGCGACCGTCGAACCGGTCAGCTGCTGGGAGTCCAGCTCTTCGGGCACCGCCACGCCGAGGTGGCCAAGCGGGTCGACATCGCCGCCGCGGCGATCTTCGCTGGGCTGACCGTGGACCAGATGAGCGACCTCGATCTGTCCTACACGCCACCGTTGGGCAGCCCATGGGACGTCATGCAAGGGGGAGCCCAGGCCTGGGTACGAGACGTGGCCGGACAGAGCATCGGAGCACTGCCCTGAGATCGAGGTGATGACGGGCACGGCGTGGGGCCGTGCGAAGGAGCAAATGGGGCGGACACATGACGATTCAGTCTGAACTGGTTCCACAGAACCTTTGGCGACCATTGGACCGCATCGCCCAAGACTTGCATGACAAGTACGAGGGCGTTTTTGGGTCCGAGACCATCGAATCCCTCGTCGAAGACAGCTACATCAAGCTGGCCGCGAGAGCGACGGTGACACAGTGGCTGGTCGTCAGCACGCAGCGACTGGCCGGCGAACGCCTCGACGCTCTGGTCCACGCCGAGGATCACTCGATGAACAAAGTGCCCACTGTGCTGTTCTCGTGCACCCACAACGCCGGTCGTTCCCAGATGGCCTTCGGTTGGTTCTCCCACCTGGTGGGCGATCGTGCCATCGCGTGGTCCGGCGGGTCGGAACCCGAGGCCGAAATCAACGGGGTCGCCGTCGAGGCAATGGCCGAAGTGGGGATCGATATCTCCCGGGGCTACGCCAAGCCGTGGACCGAAGAGGTGTTGCGCGCTGCCGACGTCGTCATCACGATGGGATGTGGGGACGCGTGTCCGCTCGTGCAGGGCAAGCACTACGAAGACTGGGACGTTGCAGATCCAACTGGTCAACCACTCTCGGTCGTGCGTCACATCAGAGACGATCTGGGGGACAGGGTGCGTCATCTGTCGGAGCGGATGCATGTCGAGCGGCCACAGGACGATCTGGCGATTCGGGTCACCCGTGGTTCGAACTTGCTTTCCGCCACAGGGCCACAGGGAGCGAGTGCCGCACCACACGAAGCGGCTGCCCCAATGGCGCCCCCGCACACAGGACGCCGTCGGAGGATCAAGGACCGGTTGAGCAGCCATAGAAGGAGGGCTCGATGACCGACTGGGAGTCGTTGTCGAAGGAACACAAGGTCCAGCTGAACCACGTCGTCACGCTCTTGCACAGGAAGTACCCGGACGTACTCAGCCGTGAATCGATTGCCGGCCTGGTCATGGACAGCTACACGCGTCTGGCCGCGAGAGCCAAGGTCACAAAGTGGCTCGTGCCGTTCGCCGAGAGGCTCGCGGGAGAGCGCCTCCAAGCTCTGACCCTGCTCGAGGAGGGCGCTGCGAGGACAATTCCCACGGTGCTGTTCCTCTGTACCCACAATGCGGGACGTTCCCAGATGGCGCTCGGGTGGTTCCACCACCTGGCTGGAGACAATGCCATTGCCTGGTCGGGAGGATCGGAACCCGCTGGAGAGCTCAACCCGGTCGCGGTAAAGGCGATGGACGAGGTCGGTATCGACATCTCAAAGGGTTTCCCGAAGCCGTGGACCGACGAAGTGCTGGCGGCCGCCCACATCGTCATCACCATGGGGTGCGGTGACTCGTGTCCGATTCTGCCGGGGAAGGACTACGAGGAATGGGAGGTTTCCGATCCCGATGGACAGCCGCTGGAGGTGGTCGAGGCCATCCGCGACGACCTCGAGACGCGCGTTCGGGACTTGCTCGTGCGCATCGGCGCGACCGACATTTGGTCTGGGAGAGAGTAGACCAGTCCACCACTCAACGGGGAGGCCACGGCTGAAGAGCCGATCATCCGCGCCGCACCTTCTCCGTCTCTGGCACCGACGAGTCTTCGCGGGTGAACGGGGCGCCGAGAGTCGGCCTTCGGCTGAACGCTCTGTCGCCCAAGCCGGACGGAGCGCCTAGCGGGGAGGTGCTCCCGTGATGCCTAGCAGCGGTTCGTCTTTCGCCGGTTCGACGGCCTGGCCCCGACCCGGCCACAGGCGCTTGCCCGTCCGCGTCGTGCGGGCGCTCTCCGCGTGTCGCTGCGTGCGCGAGACGATGATTCGGCTCGACACGAGGAGGAGCAGGACGATCACGATCAGGATGAGCGCCGCGTCGTAGGACAGATAGTGCTTCTGGACGCTCGGGTCGTTCCAATACGAGAAGACCACGTAGGTCAAGTACGGGAACTGGGCGTGCGTCAGCGAGTGCGGCAGGGTGTTGGAGAACCCCGCGGTGTAGATCAGCGGGGCGGTCTCGCCTGCCGCGATGGCCAGCGCGAGCAGAAGTCCCGTCACGATGCCCGGGAGCGCACTCCGCAACACGACCTTGCGCAGGCTGTAGCCCACCGACATGCCGAGGGCCTCTGCTCCCTCCCGGTATCCCGTCGGTACCTGGCGGAGCGAGTTCTCGGTCGTCTTGGCGATGTAGGGGATCACCATGATCGAGAGGATGATCAGCGCCGCCGCGAGGGAGAAGCCCCAGCCCAGTCCCACGACCAGTGCCGTATAGCCGACGTAGCCGAGCACGATGGAAGGAAAGCCCGACAGCACGTCGGACGCCGTCCGCAGCGGGCCGCTCAGGCGGCCGGCGGGTTTGTTCGGTCGCGCCATCTCGGCCAGGTGGATGCCGGCGAACACACCGATGCTGCCGGCGATGATGAGGACGCCGAACATCAGGATGAGGGTGCCCAGAATCTGGTCCCGCAGGCCACCACCGGTCGGTGTGGCTTTGGTCCACAGCACGCTCCACTGCCAGTGCGACCAGGCACGTGCGAGCACACCGATCAACATCCAGGCCGCGGGCGCCATGATCAGGACAAGGGCGAGGTACGTCAAGAACCGCCAGAATCCCGACGACGCGCGGCGTCGCCGCGTGGCCGGTCCGGCTGCCAGGGTTGTCATCACGCGCCCCCGACCGGAGCGCCGACTCGGCCGGTGCGCTTCACGATCTGGCGAGCGATCAGATTGACGCCGACCGAGATCACCGCCAAGACCAGTGCGAGCTCGGCGAGGGTGGCGACAGCAAAGCCGGTCCCGTCGGTCAAGGCGCCGTCGAGCTGGCTGAGAATGGTGGCGGCAACAGTCGTGAAGGGCAGATAGATCGTGTGGGGGATCTGCAGCGATGCGCCGCCGATCATGGCGATGGCGATCGTCTCGCCGAGAGCCCGGCCCAACCCGAGCACGGTGGCGCCGACGATCCCGGACCGAACCCAGGGCAACGTGACCTTGTTGGCCACCTCCCAGTCAGTCATGCCGAGCGCGGACGCGCCTTCCTTGGGCAGCGGAGGCACCTGGGCGAAGAGGTCACGGGTGGTCGAGGCGATGATGGGGACGATCATGAGCGCCAGCACGATGCCGGCGGACATCAACCCCTCGCCCGTCCCGACCGGGTTGCTGAAGTAGCGCAGTACCGGGACGTCGGGCATGTGGTCGGCGATCACCGGGTACACGTGATGGGCCAGCCACGGCCCGAAGGTGAGGATGCCCCAGAGGCCGATCACCACACTCGGGATGCCGGCCAGGATTTCGATGGTGAAGCCGAGCGGCCGGGAGATCCACGTCGGCATGCGTTCCGTGAGCGCGAACGCCGCACCGATGGACAGGGGCACCGCGATCGCGATGGCGATCAAGGAGGATGCAAGCGTGCCCCAGATGATCGCCCAGGCCCCGAAGCGCGCCCCCATCTGGTGCGCCACGCCGTCGGTGTGTACGACGGCGCCGTAGCCGTTGCCGTACGTCCAGTCGCGGCCGTACAGGAAGTACCAGCCGTTCACCCGAATCGCTGGCCAGGCTTTAACGGCCAGCACAGAAACGGCAAAGACGAGGGCGGCCAACGGGAGGAGCACGGCCACCCAGGCCACACTGCGCCAGGCAACCTCTTCGTTTCGCCGTGCGAACTTGCCGAAACGCCGCCAGGGTGGCGGCTTGCCGACGGGCTCCGCCCGCGGTGTGGCCGGGACGCTCCCAGCCACACCGCCGACGGTAGCCATGAAGAGGTCTGCTACTTGATGTTCAGGATCTGCTTGACCGATTGCGCAAACACCTTGGTGGGCAGCGCCTGGAAGTCGACCTGGGACAGATACGAGGTGTCAGAGCCGTAGTTCTTGTTGATCGCCCATTCGAGGACCGACCGGATGTTCTTGGCGGTGGACGAGGACGACTGGTGTGCCTGCACGATCGCGTACTCGTAGTTGACGATCGGGTACCCGTTGTTGATGTTGCCGTAGATCAACGAGATCGTCCCGTTGGCCGGTGTCTTCTTGATGAAGCCAGCGGCCTCCGCGGCGATGTTGGCCGAAGTCGGCAGCACGTACTGGCCCTTCCCGTTCTGTAGCTGGCCGTAGCCAAGGCCGGCCTGCAGTGTCTGCGTGAGGTAGCTGATGCCGATGTACGCGAGGCATCCGGGAGTTGCCTTGCAACCCGACACCATGCCCGAGTTCCCGGTCTCACCGAGTGCTCCCGGTGCGGCGGGCCACGGAACCGTGGTGTTGTAGCCGATCTTCGTTCCCCAGCCTGAGGCGTCCGCCTTGGACAGGTAGGACGTGAAGAGGAACGTGTCGCCGGAGCTGTCGGAGCGGTGGAGCGTCACGATCGGCAGGTTCGGCAGCGTCACGCCCGGGTTGGCACTCGCGATCTGCTGGGCGTTCCAGTTGGTGACCTGGCCCTGGTAGATCTCCGAGAGCAATTTGCCGCTCAGCTTGAGGTGAGCAGTGACGCCGGGGAGGTTGTAGTTGACGAGCTGCGCCGAGATGGCCAGCGGGATGTTCCGAAGCGACGGGTTGGACTGCACGACGCTCGGCGACAGGTAGGCGTCCGACGCACCGATGTTGATGGTGTCGTTCTCCGCCTCCGAGATGCCGGTCCCTGATCCGGTGCCCGCAGTCTGGATGGTCGTGCTCGAGAACTTCTCGTTGAAGCCGCTGGCCCACAGGTTGAAGATGGGGTACATCAGGGTGCTTCCGGTTTCGGTGACTGTGCCGCCAGATGGCGTCTCGACGCCGCTCTTGGGAAGCTTGACACTGGCAGACGCCGCTGAGCTGAGCAGCGTCGAGCCCAGCGCCAGCGTGGCGACTGTCGCGATGATTGCTCCTCGCGTCAGCCATGCCGCGCGCATCGATGTCTTCACAGGATTCTCTCCTTGGTTGTGTTGGTGTTGTACAGAGACTCTTTTATAAGCCGAGACGAGGCGATTTCATCGTCGCCCCGCATGCATTACCCCATGCGCCCCGTGACGTAGCGCTCGGTGTCGAGTTGCTGGGGCCGGTTGAACACGTCGTCGGTCGCCGCGTACTCCATGAGCTGTCCCTGATAGAAGAACATCGTGTTGTCGGAGACGCGCATGGCCTGACCAAGGTTGTGGGTGACCACGATCAGGGTCAACGCCGGGGTGAGTGTCCTGAGCAGACCCTCGATGGCTTCCGTCGTGATTGGGTCCAGCGCGGAGGTCGGTTCGTCGAGGAGCAGAACCTCGGGTCCGACTGCCAGCGCACGCGCCAGGCACAACAGCTGCTGCTGTCCCCCGGAAAGGCGGAAGGGTGAGTCGTGCAAGCGGTCCTTGACGGCGTCCCACAATCCGACTTCGGTCAGGCGGCGCTCGCAGACGACGTCGAGTTGTTTGCCCTTGGCGATGCGGTGCGCCTTCACGCCAGCAACCACGTTGTCCTTGATCGACATCGGGAACGGGTTGGGCCGTTGGAACAGCATGCCGACTCGCCGCCGCAGGGCCAAAAGGTCCACGTGGGAGGCCCACAGGCTCTCGCCGTCCAGGGTCACGTCGCCTTCACGGGTGAACCCCGGCACCCGGTCGTTCATTCGGTTCAACGTGCGAAGGAAAGTCGACTTGCCCGATCCGGTCGGGCCGATCAGCGCCGTGATCAGGCCCCGTTGGATGTCGACGTTGATGTCGTCCAGCACGATGCGACCCGAGAAGCCGAGCCGAAGTGTCTTTGCGCACATGACATCGGGCGAACGCGCCGCGTCGGGGTCCAGAGCCTCCAGCGCTTTGTCGACATAGGACTGGCTTCCGGGCGCAACGATTTCGTCACGGGTGCCAGTGGTTTCGCCGTCTGCCACTCCTTGGAAGGTAGCCAGAAAAGGTGAACGCCCGGCAACAAGAGGGAAACATCGGGGTGAATACTTCACGAGGGCTCTGTATTCCGCTGGGCCGCGGCTGAGAGCCCCTCCTGGAGCGCTCAGCGAACGTCCTCGATCCAGTGTTCGCCCGCCTCGTCGTTTGCCCGGCCGGCGGCCTCCCGGTGAGCGTGGGCGATGGCCATCACGATGCCGGGCGACCATGCGGCGAAGGCCAGGCAGGCCAGCGCGGCCGGGATGGAGAGGGCGAGGGCTAGCGGGCTCGAGAACAGTGCGCAAAGGCCCGAGGCCGCACTCAAGAACGCCATGGCCAGCCAGGCGATCCACCAGTGGAGGACCCGCGGCCGGTGCGGGTGGTCTGGGGGCAGGCAGTCGCGGACGGCGCCGTAGGGCATCCAGAGGTTGACCACGGGCACGAACCAGCTGCCGACGCCCCAGGCCGGCGAGCGGCGCCAGGGAAAACACAGGGCGCGCGCCGCGGATGCTGCTTTGTGCTGCCAGATGCACGCGACGACGACCGCGCCGACGGTCAGCAGCCCGACCAGGAGTGTCACGGGGCTGAATCCGCTGCCGCCGTGGTAGGGGGGAGCGGTGATGCCGGCCTGTGCATCGTCCCAGTGGACCCGGATCTGATGGCCGAACGAGCGCAGCTGGTCCGCGTTCACGCGCTGCACGATCAGGTTCACGAGGTAGTAGACGGCCGGCATGACGACCGCCAGACGCGCCACCGGAACCGTCCCGAGCTCGTCTCGAACGAGCGACGTCGTGGTGTACGTGCTGAGCCGCTCCGACGCCACGGCCCACGGCGCCACCTGCGCGGCGGGTCCTTGGGGCGGCGCAGCGTTCGCCCACGGCGGCGGCGGTGGGTGTTGGGGCAGGACCGTCGCTTCAGTCCAGGCGTACCCGTCCCACCACCGCTGGCCGGGGCCTCCGGCCGGATCGGGGTACCAGCCCGGCGGCGCACCCGGATACCCGGTGTGCTCGCTCATTCGAACATCCTGCCAAACGGTGCGCCCGCTCCCACACATCCCGTTCGGGGGTGGGCAATACGCTCGGCGAATGCGCATCTTCGTGGCTGGCGGCACGGGCGCCATCGGGCGTCCGTTGGTGTCGGCGCTCGTCGCAGCGGGACACGAGGTCACGGTGTTCTCACGTTCGGCCGATCGGGTGGCCGCGCTCGGGCTGCCAGGCGTCGTCACTGCCGTCGGCGACGCGCTGAATCCTGACGACGTCACGCGGTCGGTACAGCGGGCATCTCCCGACGTCGTGATCAATCAGCTGACGAACTTGGCGCAATCGGCCAATCCGCTAGCCGTAAAGCGAGGGTTCGACCAGACGAGTCGCCTCCGGCGCGACGAGTCGGGGTCGCTGGTTGCGGCCGCCCGCGCCGCCGGCGCCCGCCGAGTCATCGCGCAGAGCATCTCGTTCATCTACCGGCCGGGACCGGGGGTACGGACCGAAGCCGACCCCCTCTGGACCGAGGCGACGGGACAGATCGGTCAGCTCGCGGGATCGGTCGCGACGCTCGAGTCCGCCACCCTGGGCGACGAGCATGTCGAGGGAGTCGTGCTCCGGTACGGCTCCTTCTACGGTCCCGGCACCTACTTCGCCCCCGGCGGCCTGTACGCCTCCATGATCGCCAAGCGACTGCTGCCCATTCCAGGGGACGTCGGTGGCATCTTCGGCATGGTGCACATCGACGACGCGGCGACAGCGACCCTCGCCGCTCTGGATGGACCGGTCGGCGTGTTCAACGTCGTGGACGACGTGCCGGCTCCTGCGTCGGAATTGATGTCGCTCATGGCGCGATTGCTCGGTGCCAAGCCTCCCCGCCGCGTGCCCGAGTCGATTGCCCGCGTCGGTGCTGGAAAGTTCTTGGCCTATCTGATGTGCGACCAGCCGGCCGTCGCCAACGAGCGCGCCCGCACGGAGTTGTCCTGGTCGCCCCGATATGCCGACTGGCACGAAGGCCTCCGACGCGCGTTCAGCGGCTGATAGCGACCGTCAGCTCACCGGCAAGCCGAGAGCGGCCCCGACCGCGCCGATCACGCCGGCACCCACTAGCGTGAGGACCACGCTCCGCCGCAGGCCCACGATAAGCGCGAGCGCGCCGGCGAGGATCGCCACCTGCCAGGCCTCAGTGATGGCGAGCGCCAGAGGGACGGACGCGCCCGCAATCGCCCCGATCGCCGCGGGCCCCGCACCGGAGAGGAAGCCCTGCGCCACTCGGTTGCTCCGCAGGGCGCCGAAGTGCCGAGCGCCGGCGAGGATGAAGGCGAACGAGGGTGCGAAGGCCACCAGCGCAGCGAGCAACGCGCCGCCCACCCCGGCAGCGGCGTAGCCGACGACGGACACGGTCTGCACGACAGGCCCCGGGGTGATCTGTCCGAGAGCGACCGCGTTCAAGAACTCGGGATTCGTCATCCAGTGGTAGCGGTGGACCGCATCGGCCTGCATCAGCGGGATGATGACGAAGCCGCCCCCGAACGACAGTGCGCCCACCTTCAGGGCGACCCAGGTCAGGGCGCCCAGACCACCCGTGGCCACGACGCCGAGGGGAGCCCCGAGGATCCACGCCTGCGGGCCCTTGGACGGGCGCATGCCGCCTGTGAGTGCGACCTCGACCACCCCGCAGGCCAACAGAACGAGCACGAGGAAGGTGCCCACGGTCGCCGAGGCCGCCGCACCGACGGCCGCGTAGAGGACCCAACGAATCCGCCGATTCCGCGCGTCACCGGCGCGGCGCCAACTCGCCGGAATGAGACCGAGCGCAGCGTTGATGGCGACCGGCGCCACGGCGGCGCCCGCGCCGAGCGCGGCGCCCTTGATCCATGTCGGGGGGTGGGACGACAGGAAGACCGCGGCAAGCAGGATGATCACGATGAGACCGGGACAGATGAAGCAGGCTCCGCCGATGAGCGCCCCGGGCACGCCGCGTAGGCGCCATGCGGTGAAGATCGCCAGCTGCGTCGACGCCGGGCCAGGGAGCAGGTTGGTCGCCGCGATCGCGTCCTCGAACTCGGCCTCGTCGATCCACCTCTTCTCTTGGACCACGAGTCGCCGCAGCAGCGCGATGTGCGTCGGCGGCCCGCCGAAGCCGATAGAACCGATCCGGCCCCATTCCTTCGCGATGGTGGAGAGGGGGACGTCGGGTCGCGCGTCCGGCGTCGGCTCGTCGGGCGTCGGCTCGTCCGGCACGGTCGTATGTTGACATCTCGCGGCCTAGGGGAGGATGGCCTCCGCGATCTCGCGCAACGCGGCGATGTGCGCGTCGGCGCCATCGAGCCCGGCGTGCATCGTGTTGACCGAGAGATGGCTGGCGCCCGCCTCGCGCCACCGCCGCGTGTGCTCGACGACCGTGTCCAGGTCGTGTCCGGCGTACTCGAGACGTCCCTCGAACTGAAATCCGGAGAGGTCGCGACCGGCCTCAGCGGCGCCTTCGTGAACGGTTTCGAGTGCCTCCTCGAGCCCACCGTGGGGACGGAACACGGGGAACCAGCCGTCGGCCACACGTCCGACGCGCCGGAGGGCGGACGGGGCGTGGCCGCCGATCCAGATCGGGATGGGCCGCTGCAGCGGGAATGGCGCCAGGCCCGAGGCCGTGATGTGGTGGAAGCGACCGTCGACCGTCACGCTCTTTCGTGTCCACAGCGCGCGCAGGACGGCAATCTGCTCCTCGAAGATCGCGGCGCGCTGGTCGAAGGGAACTCCGAGCGCGTCGTACTCCAATTTGTTCCAGCCGATGCCGAGCCCGAGGCGGAAGCGGCCGCCGCAGAGCAGGTCGAGCTCGGCCGCCTGCTTGGCCAGCAGCGCGGTCTGACGTTGCGGCCCGATCAGGATCGAGGTCGCGAAGGCGAGGGAGGTGCGGCCGGCGAGGTAGGAGAACATCATCAACGGCTCGCGGAACGTGTGGTCGATCGTGTACGGCCCACCGAGGTCGCCGAGGACGGCGGTGTCGCCGCCCAGCACGTGGTCGTAGGCGGCCATATGGGTGTACCCCAGCTCGGTCAGCGCGTCGCCGTAGGCGCGCACCGCTCCGGGATCGCCACCGATTTCGGTTTGCGGAAAGATCACGCCAATGTCCATGTGCGCAGTTTGGCCCGACGAGGGTTCTGCGTGCCGGGCCCGGTCGGGCGCGCCGCCGGTTAACTTGGGTGTCGATGAAGCTCCGCATCTTCATCGAACCCCAGTTCGGCGCCTCTTACGAGCAGCAGGTCAGGATGGCTCAGGCGGCCGAGTCGGCGGGTTTCGACGGGTTCTTCCGGTCCGACCATTTCCTCACGATGGGTGGCGACGGTCTCCCTGGCCCGACCGACTCCTGGGTCACCCTGGGAGGCCTGGCGCGCGAGACCGAACGTCTCCGGCTCGGCACGCTGGTCACGTCGGCCACGTTCCGGAACCCAGGCGTCCTGGCGATTCAGGTGGCGCAGGTCGACGCGATGAGTGGCGGCAGGGTCGAGCTCGGGCTCGGTGCGGGCTGGTACGACGCCGAGCATTCCGCCTACGGGATCCCCTTCCCGCCGCTCGGCGAGCGGTTCGAGCGACTCGAGGAGCACTACGCCATCCTCACTGGGCTCTGGGGGACACCGCAGGATGAGACGTTCACCTTCGACGGGATCCATTACCACTTGAAGGACAGCCCCGCCCTCCCGAAACCGGTCCAGCGACCCCATCCGCCGCTCATCGTTGGTGGCGGTGGCCCGAGGCGCACTCCGCGTCTCGCCGCTACCTATGGCTCCGAATTCAATCTTCCGTTCTCGTCTGTGACCGATACCGCCGCGCAATACCAGCGGGTCCGCGCCGCATGTGTGGCTCGTGGCAGGGATCCGGTGACCTTGCGGCTTTCGGTGGCGCAAACCGTGTGCTGCGGCACCAACGAGAACGAAGTCGAGCGACGCGCATCCAACATTGGCCGCAAGGCGGACGAACTCCGGGCATACGGCGTCGCAGGGACACCCGACGAGGTCGTGGCGCGGCTGCGAGCCTTCGCCGACATCGGAGCGGAGACCATCTATCTGCAGGTGCTCGACCTCAATGATTTCGAGCACATCGATCTCTTGGCCGACGAGGTGCTGCCGCAGGTCTCGTAGACGGGACCACGAGGCCGACGACAGGGAGGACAGATGACGATCACGACAAGAGGGGCGGTAGGGCCAACCGGCGACCCGGGCGCGAGTAGCGCGACGGACGCCCCGACCCAGTTGGACGAGGAGGCGCTCGACGCGATCGTCAACCTCGTTGCCGACCACGCTCCCGGGTGGGCCAAGACCGACGCTTCGGCGCGTGCGCAGCTTCTCGACCAGGTCATCGCGGACACGCTGGCCGCGGAGGACGACTGGCTCGTCGACGCGTGCAAGGCGAAGGGTCTCAAACCTGGCTCCATCGAGGCCGGGGAAGAGCTGTTCGCTGGCGTCGGGACGTTCGTCCGCATGGCCAGGCTCTACCGGGACGCGCTGCATGACATCGACCGGCACGGGAAGCCGTCCTTCGCCGGCCCCGTGCGCGAGGCGGCGGACGGCCGCCTGCGCGTCCAGGTGCTCCCTGCGGGTCCGCTCGACCGCATCACGTTCGCGCAGACCACCGCCGAGGTCTGGATGCAGCCCGGCGTCACCCGGGAGGCGGTCGTTGCCGGCCAGGCGTCCGCCTATTCCGATCCGGTGGCGGCCGCCGGCACCGTGCTGGTCCTCGCCGCGGGCAACGTCGCGTCACTGGGACCTCGTGACGTCCTCTCGAAGCTCTTCGTCGACGGCAAGGTCGTCGTGTTGAAGGCCAATCCGGTCAACGACTACCTCGTGCCCCACTGGAGCCGTGCGCTGAAGCCCCTCCTCGACGCGGGCGTGTTGCGCATCGTGGACGGTGGTGCTGCGCTCGGCCGCTATCTGTCCGAGCACCCGCGCATCGACGAGGTGCACATCACGGGATCCGACAAGACCTACGACGCCGTGGTCTTCGGCGTCGGCGAGGAGGGGGCCCGTCGCAAGGCGGCCGACGAGCCCGCGCTCGACAAACCTGTCACCGCGGAGCTCGGCAACGTCTCCCCGATCATCGTGGTGCCTGGCCGGTGGTCGATACCCGAGCTGCGATATCAGGCCGAGCACGTCGCCACCATGCTCGTGAACAACGCCGGGTTCAACTGCATCTCCGCGCGAGTGCTGGTCACCCATGACGCCTGGCCGCAGCGCGACGCCTTCCTCGGCGCGCTGACGCAGACCTTGGCAGGCATCGCCACCCGGCGCGCCTACTACCCGGGTGCCTCGGACCGGCGCGACGCCTTCCTCGCCGCGCATCCCGAAGCGGAGGCGTACGGCAGCGGGCCGGACGACGCGTTGCCCTGGACCTTCATCCGGAGCGTTCCACCGGGACGCACGGGCGACATCTGCTTCAATGTCGAGTCGTTCTTCGGCGAGTTCGCCGAGACGTCCCTGGCTGCACCCTCCGTGGCCGAGTTCGTCGAGGCTGCCACCGCCTTTTGCAACGACGTCGTGTGGGGAACGCTCGGCGCGACCATCCTCGTCAGCCCGTCGTCGAGCAAAGACCCGGCTGTGAACGACGCAGTGGAGCGCGCGGTCGCCGATCTCCGATACGGCTCTATCGGCGTGAACGTGTGGCACGGGCTCGCGTTCGCCATGGGGGTGACGACGTGGGGGGCCTACCCTGGGCATCCCCGTACGGACATACAATCGGGGACCGGGGTCGTCGCCAATGCCCTCATGTTCGCCCGGCCGCAGAAGTCGGTGGTCAGGGGGCCCTTCCGCGCACGGCCGAAGCCGTTGTGGTTCGCCACTGCGACGGGCTCCGCCGATGTGATGCACCGAGTCGTCGCGTTCGAGGCCGAGCCTTCCGCCGGCAAGATCCCCGGGCTGCTGCTCTCCGCCGTTCGCCACTGAGCGGGCACCGTCGCCTGGGCGGTCAGCCTCCCCCCGTTTCCGCGGTCGTGCTCGGGTGCGTGCCTGTGTGCACCACGGGCTTGACCAGCGTGATGCGCGCAAGGGTGGCGCCCCCGGCGGCCAGGCAGTGCACGGCGTGAGGGCAGTCCACTGCTCTCAGCGTGAGCGGGACGTACGCCGAGGAGGACGCCGCGAACGTGGAGCCTTCGTCTCGGCTCTGGGCCACCGCCCCGGTGGCCACCGCGGGGCTGTCCACCCAATTCGTGCCGACCATGGCGCACACTCGCGCCGACGGGCAGGAAATGTCGTAGACGTCGTCGACAGGAGGCGTGGTCGACACCGCCCACGTGTGCCCACCGTCCACACTCCGTAGCAGTAGCCCGTGCGCGGGAACGACGTCGCTCACCGTGGTGCTCGTGGAGCCGCCGGCGAGGCACACCGACGGGCTCAGGCAGGTGGCGCCCTGGAGCAGACCGGCCCCGTTGGGCACGGAGGCGGGCACCCAGGACTGCCCCCCGTCGGGACTGAGCGCGATCGCGCCCTGGCCGTGCCCCGTGCTCGTCGGGGTGTACCCGGCGATCAGGCAAGGGTCGTTGGCTGGACACGACAGTGTCCCGGTGCCGACGAATCCGGTCGGGAGGTTCCCCATGCGCTGCCACGTTTGACCGAAGTCGTCCGACCGCGCCGACCACGTCTGCGCGCCGTCGTTGGCGACGATGGTGCAGCCCGAGCTCGAGGTGCACGCCACGCTGTCGACCGTCAGCACTCCGGGCGGCGCAACGGCAGCCGTCCAGGTCGCGCCACCGTCCACCGTGGTGAACACGACGCCGCTCCCAGGGACGGACGCCCCGTTCGTGCCGACGGCCATGCACCGGGTGGCGCTCGGACACGAGACGCCGCTCAGCTGCGGGATGAACGATCCGGACACGGCTTGCGGCTTCCACTGCTTCCCGCCGTCCCTCGTCGCCACGATCACGGTCGCGGGGTTGCTGGGGCCGGTGCCCAGAGCTGGGACGCCGACGGCCCAACAGCGCGACGGGGTCGGGCAGGAGATGGCGGCGAGGTCACTGCCGGCGGGTGCCGGCTGTCCGACCGCCAGTGGGGTGCCGTGCGGTTGCCCGAGGACGCGGGGCGGCGGTGTCGCGGCGCGGTGCCCGTTCGAGCAGGCTGATGTGGCGACCGCGACAACGGCAAGGAGGATCGGCAGACCGCCGCCGAATCGTCTGACACGCCTGTGTCCGGGCACGGTGCGTGGAGACACGGGGCGCCGACATTAGCGGGAGGGGGCCGTGGAATTCGATGCAGCGTTGGCTACCCTCGCTTCCGGTGGACTGGGTGGACCTGCTGATCGTCGGGCTGATGCTGCTCGCCGCCGTGCACGGGTTGCAGCTCGGCGCCCTCGTTCAGCTCTTCACCTTCGGCGGCTTCTTCCTCGGCTTCCTGATCGGGACCTTTGTGTGGATCCCTTTGCTCAGCACGGGTCACGACGACGTGACCAGGTCCATCGTGGTGGTGTCGCTCATCATGCTCACGGCCTGCCTCCTCGGCTACGGCGGGCGTGTCCTGGGAACATGGAGCAACGTCTCGATGCGCCGTCACCACCTGGGCCAGGTCGATGCCGCGTTGGGGGTGGGCGTCGCCGTGCTCGCCGTGTTGCTCTCCGCTTGGCTCGTGGCCGCAGTCATCTCCTCGCCCAACAGCCGTTTCACGTCGCTCGATGCCGCCGTGGCGCGTTCGGACATCCTGCACTCGATCGACCGGGTGCTTCCGCAGGCACCCCCGTTCTTCACCGACCTTCAGAATTTTCTGAACGACCAGGGATTCCCACAGGTGTTCGCCACCCTCACGCCTCCGTCGCCGCCTGCCGTCACGCAGCCGTCCGACGCCGCGACGCGAGCGCTGGCCGACCCCGCCATCTTCTCGACGGTGAAGGTCCTCGGGACCGCCTGCAGCACCGAGCAGGAAGGCTCGGGGTTCGTGGTCGGACACGGCCTGGTGGCCACAAACGCGCACGTCGTCGCGGGCGAGGGCGGCGGCAGCACTCAGGTGATCGTCGGGAACAACGCCTACGACGCGACGACCGTCTACTTCGATCCCTCCTTCGACCTCGCGGTGTTACGGACCGACGCCCCGCTGGGCCCGGCACTACGCGTCAGTTCGAGTCTGGTGTCACGGGGTACGCAAACGGCGTTGTTGGGCTATCCAGAGAACGGCTCCCTCAGCATCGGGCCCGCCGGGGTCAATCAGGAGGTGACGGCATTGGGGAAGGACATCTACAACAACGCCAGCGTCACCCGTGGGGTGTACGAACTGAACGCGGACGTGCTGCCTGGGAACTCCGGCGGCCCACTGATGGGACCGGGCGGGCAGGTCGTGGGCGTCGTCTTCTCCCGCTCGACGGTCTACTCCAACGTCGGATACGCCCTCACGTCCCCGGGTGTGCTGTCTCGGGTGCAACAGGCTGCCCTGCAACGCTCGCCCGTCGGCACGGGGCCCTGCATCTCCAGCTGAACCGGCAAGAATGAGAGCGTGAGCCTGCGGATAGAGGATTACGCAGTCATCGGGGACCTGCACACGGCGGCGCTCGTCGGGACCAACGGCTCGGTGGACTGGCTCTGCCTCCCGCACTTCGACTCCCCGGCGTGCTTCGCCCGGCTGCTGGGTCACGAGTCCCACGGTTTCTGGCAGATCGCGCCGGCCGGCGGCCCCGACGCATTGACCGCGACGCGCCGCTGGTACCGGCCCGACTCGCTCGTGCTCGAAACCGAATTCGAGACACCGACCGGCACCGTCCGCGTCACCGACTGCATGCCGGTTCGGGACAACCATCCGCACCTCGTGCGTTCCGTCGAGGGGATCAGCGGCACGGTCGAGATGCACATGGACCTCACCGTCCGCTTCGACTACGGCGAGGTCGTGCCTTGGGTGACGAGTGACGAGGGCCTGACGCGCCTGACCGCCGGGCCCGACTCCGTGGCCCTCTGGCACCGGGTCGAGCTGGCCGGCCGCGGCCTGCACAGCGTGGCGGACTTCACCGTCAACGCACACCAGCGCTACCCCTTCACGCTGGTCTGGTACCCGTCGCACGAGGAGCCACCGCCCCCGCTCGACAGCTACTACGCGGTGCACCTGACCGAAGCGTTCTGGACGCAATGGGCGCAGCAGTGCACCTACGAAGGTCCGTACCGCGACGCGGTCGTTCGGTCCCTCATGACCCTGAAGGCGCTGACCTACGAGCCCACGGGGGGCATCGTGGCTGCCGCAACGACGTCGCTGCCCGAAGCGCTCGGCGGCAACCGCAACTGGGACTACCGCTACTGCTGGCTTCGCGACGCCACGCTGACGCTCGAGTCGCTGATGCGCGGCGGGTACTTCCTCGAGGCGCTGGCCTGGCGCGACTGGCTGTTGCGTGCGGTGGCCGGCGACGTCACGAAGCTGCAGATCATGTACGGGCCGGCAGGGGAGCGCAGACTCGAGGAATGGGAGGCCTCGTGGTTGCCGGGCTACGAGGACTCACTCCCTGTCCGGATCGGGAACGCGGCGTCGGAGCAGTACCAGCTCGACGTGTACGGCGAGGTCATGTCGGCCCTGTACGCGTCGGCCAAGGCCGAGGGTCTGCACTCGAAGGCGGCATGGTCCCTCCAGATGCAGTTGGTCCGATTCATCGAGAAGGGCTGGCTCCAGCCCGACGACGGGATCTGGGAGGTGCGCGGCCCGCGTCGGCACTTCACGCACTCCAAGGTGATGGCCTGGGTCGCCGTCGACCGCGCCGTCAGGACCCTCGAGGAGTTCCCCGACCTCCAGGGACCGCTCGACGAGTGGCGTTCGCTGCGCGACGACATCTTCACCGAGGTGACCGAGAAGGGCTTTAACCAGGACATCGGCGCGTTCACGCAGTACTACGGCTCCGACCAGCTCGATGCCAGCGTCCTCATGATCCCCTTGGTCGGGTTCCTCCCGCCGAGCGACCCGCGTGTCGTGAGCACGGTGGAAGCGGTGCAGCGGGACCTGATGGACGACGGCTTCGTGTTGCGCTACCGCACGACCGACGACGGCGCGGTCGACGGACTCACCGGGCGCGAGGGTGCGTTCCTGGCGTGCTCGTTCTGGCTGGTCGACTGCCTGCACCTCATCGGGCGCGAGGACGAGGCTCACGAGCTCTTCGAGCGGCTGCTGGCTCTGCGCAACGACCTCGGACTCCTGGCCGAGGAGTACGACCCCGTGGCAGCACGCTTGGTCGGAAACTTCCCGCAGGCCTTCTCGCACGTGTCGCTGATCAACTCGGCCTTCCGCCTCAGCGGGAGCGACCCGTTGGCGCCCGTCTACGCGGGCACTCGCCTCATCGGGGATCAGGCCATCTCCATGGCGCCCACGATGCAGCGCTGGAAGCGGCTCGGCCGCGTCGGTGTGGCGCGCCGGCGGTCCGGGGCGGCGCGGTGAGCGGCAACCATTCCCATGGTCGGCACGCGCACCGCCACGCGCACGCGGGATTGCACACGCACGACCCGCAGAGCGGTGCGGCAGTGCCTGTGGTCGCACCACCGCATCCCATCGCGCCGGGCGTTCTCGAGATCGACACGCTGCTCGGCGGCTGGGAACGGGTCACGGCGGGCTACCTCATCGAAGGATCCGCGCCGGTGCTGATCGAGACGGGCAGCCAGAGCTCGGTGCCGGTGCTGCTCGAGTCGTTGGCCCAGATCGGCATCGGGCCGTGGGAGCTGGCGGGTGTTGCCGTGACGCACATCCACCTCGACCACGCGGGCGGCGTCGGCGACGTCGCCCGTGCCTTCCCCAAGGCCACCGTCTACGTGCACGAAAAGGGTGCCCGCCATCTGGCGGATCCGACGCGCCTGATCGACTCGGCGTCGCGCGTGTACGGCCCGCTGCTCGACTCGCTGTACGGGCGTCTCGACCCGACGCCGGCCGAGCGGCTTCAGGTGCTTGGCGACGAGGAGGAGATCGACGTCGGCGGCCGCACTCTGGTCGCCGTCGACTCGCCCGGGCACGCCAAGCACCACCTCGGCCTGCACGACTCCCTCAGCGGCGTGCTGTTCGCCGGCGACGCCGTCGGGGTGAAGCTGCCGGACGGCGGGGTCCTGCGGCCGTCCACGCCGCCTCCGGACTTCGACCTCGACCAGGCACTTACCTCACTCGGCAAGTTCGCGGCCCGCCGGCCAACGGGGATCGCCCTGGCCCACTACGGGCTGCTGGAGGAACCCGAAGACCTCTTGGCCGAGGCGGACGAGACGCTGCGCCAATGGGCGGACACGGCCGAGCAGGCCTACCGCGACGGGAAGGACATCGCCGATGCGCTCGCCGCGCGCTTCGACCCGCTGCTCGGCGACATCGACCCCGCCCACAAGGAGAAGCTCGACATCATGAGCGGTGTCCATTCGAACGCGGCGGGGTTCCGTCGCTGGCTCGAGACGAGGGAGGCCGCAACGAGCTGATCGGGCGAGGCGGGCGCCGGGCTGTCAGACGACGAGTTTGGCCCGGAGCTCCTCTTGGCGAAGCTCGAAGTCGTCCTGGGAGATGCGGCCCTCGGCGAAGTCTTCGTGGAGGGCCGCGAATTGTTCGAGGAGCTGAGCCTGGTCGACCTCGTCGGCCTTGGGCGTCGGAGTCGCCTGCTCGTTGGCGGCGGCCTTGTCCTCGCGCCGCGACTGGCGGTCGTCCATCTTCGCCTTGGCTCTGTCCTTCTTGGCTTGGTCGCGCTGCAGTTTGCCGAACGTTGAGCGTGCGCGTGCCACGGTCACTCCTTTCCGGCCGCCAAGAGGACGACCAGTGCTGCTGGCAAGGTTGCCCTTGCCGCTGTTCTCGTCGCACCCCTCCGTGCGACGGGCCGCAACAACGGCCCCGAGCGGAGGAGGTGGGATTTGAACCCACGGTGCCCATGAGGCACAACGGTTTTCGAGACCGTCCGATTCGGCCGCTCTCGCACTCCTCCAGGGAGATCCTAGCCGCTCTGACCTGCTCCTAAAGCTCGACCGAGGGCCTATTCACCTCGTCGTTGAGCGAAGAACGAGGTCAGGACGGCACCACATTCCTCGCCGCGTACGCCCCCGCTGACGTCGACTTCGTGGTTCAGCCGCGGGTCGGAACACAGGTTGTAAAGCGAACCGCATGCACCCGCCTTGGGATCGCTGGCCCCGAAGACCAGCCGTCCCACCCGGGCGGCGACCAGCGCACCCGCGCACATCGTGCATGGCTCGAGCGTGACGACCAGCGCGGCGCCGACCAACCGCCATCCGCCCAGTGCGGCCGCAGCGTCGCGGAGCGCGAGCAGCTCGGCATGGGCGGTCGGGTCCCCACCGCGCTCACGTTCGTTGTGGCGCATCGCAACGACCCGGCCGTCGACCAGCACGACGGCCCCCACCGGGACCTCTCCCTCGGCCGCGGCGACGCGTGCCTCGGCCAGGGCCAGGTCCATGGCGGCGTCGTCGCTCAGTGGGGCATTTTCGGCGCGGGTGATGCCCCAGTATGGGAGGCGACGCCGCGGGCAGCGGGCATCACGGAATCCCGCTCCCGACGTGGGTTCGGAGACGCCGGCCTTTGAGCCGCGACCCTGGGCGGAGGAGGTGGGATTTGAACCCACGGTTGGTTGCCCAACACACGATTTCCAGTCGTGCCGATTCGGCCGCTCTCGCACTCCTCCGAGGCTGCAGCCGGTCAGGCTAACGCCCGGGGGGCCGCTGGTGTTATCCCTGCTCACGGCCGTTGTCGGCCGACCCCACTGGCATGACCCCAGGGGCATGAGTCCCTTCCGACCCCTGCCCGCCACGTGGTTCCCAGCGGACACCTTCCGGTAACCTGTAGGTCATGGTACGTTCAGGTTTGGTTTACGTTCATGTAACCCAGGCGCTCTGACGCCCGGAGGGAGGGGAGATATGCCAGGAACGCTCGAGAAGAACCGACAAGACGCAGGACTCGTGACGAAGAGCGATCCGCAAGGTGGTGGCCTGTTCCGCCGCCTCCTGATCGTGCTGGACGATTCGGCGGCGGGCGCTGCGGTCGGCCTCGCGCGCGAGTGGGACCGCACCTTCGGCGTCGAGGTGCAGTTCGTCCGGGTCGAGGAGCGGACGGGAACCCAGGGGCATAACCACGCGGGCCTCCGCGGCCCGAGTCCCGAGCCGACACGGGTGGTGGCCCGCGGCCGCACGCTCCGCGCCCGGAATCGGAGCCTCGTTGAGGGCATCACCCAGGCGGCCGTCGCTTTCGGGGCCGACGTCGTCGTCCTCGGATTGGACCATCGACGGCTTGCGAGCCGCCGCCTCTGCGCCAGCGTGCGCGACCTGGTGGTTCGGTCCACGGACCTACCGGTCATGGTGGCGCCGGCCCCTGCTGCTCTGGAGAGCACCGAGGAGGTCGTGGCCCGGTCTCAGAGGCGACCCCACGAGCGCGGTCCGCGCATGTTTGAGACCGTGGTCGTCGGTTGCGTGGACTCGCGCGGTGCAGATCAGGCTTTTCGGCGTGCGCTCGAGCTGGCCTGGGCGGCCGGAGGGACGCTGCACATCGTGTGCGCACTGGGCGACGGCCACGACGGCCCACCCCCCCAACTGCCCAGCGAGTTCCGCTACACCGCTGCCGGGGCGGGACGGACCGAGTGGCACATGTACCAGCTGCGCTTCCGGGCCGAGTCGGCACGGGTCCGGGTCGAGACACATGCCGTGTTGGCCCCGCCGGCCACGGCCATCACGAAGATCGCCGCAGACGAAGTTGCCGACCTGGTGGTGGTGGGGACCGGCTCGGGCCATGGGACACGTCAGCTCTCCGGTGTTCCGAAGGCCGTGATGGACAGCGTGTCCTGCGCCGTCCTCGTGGTCTGACGATCGTGGCCGAGCCGAGTCGCTAACCTGGTCTCCCTTCGCGCCGTCCCGGTGTTGGGTGCGGTGGCCGGGTCCTGCGCGACGGCCGCTCGTGAATCGAGTCAGGGTCGGAAGGCAGCAGCTCTCAGCGGGTCTGGCCGGGTGCCGTAGTCAACCTGGCTGCCGCACCGAGCACCGGGCGGCGCTGTCGGAGCGCGTGGGTAGGCTCGGCGCGCATGGCCGACGCCCCCTTCGTCTCCCTCTATCGGCGCTTCCGTCCGGGGCGCTTCGACGAGATCCGCGGTCAGGACCACGTCGTGCGCGCGCTGCGCAGCGCCGTGCGCGACGACCGGGTGTCGCACGCCTATCTCTTCAGCGGTCCCCGCGGCACCGGGAAGACGTCATCGGCGCGCATCCTCGCCAAGGCGCTGAACTGCGAGGCACCGGCCGACGGCGAGCCGTGCGGCAAGTGCCCGTCGTGTGTCGAAATCACCCAGGGGACGTCGCTCAACGTCCATGAGCTCGACGCCGCCTCGAACAACGGCGTCGACGCCATGCGCGACCTGGTGGCCCACGCCGGCCTCGGGACGCCGGGGCGTTGGAAGGTCTACATCGTCGACGAGGTCCACATGCTGTCGACCGCAGCGGCGAATGCGCTCCTCAAGACCCTGGAGGAGCCGCCCAGTCATGTGGTGTTCGTGTTGGCCACCACCGATCCGCAGAAGGTGCCGCCCACCATCCGCAGTCGGACGCAGCACCTCGAATTCCGCCTCCTCGGGGCGGACACGCTGCACGACCTGCTCGAGGCGGTCAACGCCGAAGCCGGCCTCGACCTGGGAGAGGAGGAGGTGCAGGCGGCGGTCCGCCGTGGCCGCGGCTCCGCCCGCGACGCGCTCTCCGCCCTGGACCAGGTGGTCGCCTCGGGCTCGGCGGACGCGGCCCGGCCCGAGCTGGGCCAGGTGCTCGACGCTGTGGCCGGCGGCGACGTGGCTGAGGTGCTCGTCGCCCTCAGCGCGCTGTTGGCCGGCGGGTGGGGGCCACAGCAGCTGGCGACCGAGCTCGTCGACGACCTGCGCCAGGTCTTCCTGGCGGCACTCGCCCCCGAGCTGTGCGCGGCATCGGGGGCGGCGCGTCAGCGCTTCGCGGAGATCGCGGAAATGATGGGATTGCCCAGGGTGGTGCGCACCATGGAGATCCTCGGGCACGCCATGGTCGACATGCGCGAGGCGCCCGACGCGCAGGTGGTCCTCGAGATCGCGACGGTGCGCGCCGTTCGACCGGACCTCGATTCGGGGATGGAGGCGCTGGCCGACCGCGTGACGGTGTTGGAACGATCACTGTCGGGAGGCGCTGCCTTCCCGCGGCCGGCCACACCGGCTGCTCCCGCTGCGCCCGCCGCACCGCCCACCGAATCATCCGCGGTCCCCGATCCATCGGCCGCGCCGTCGGCGGGGGACCCCGGACGCCGGCCCAGCATCGGTGCCGTGCGCCGCAGCAAGCAGGTCGCCTCGACGCCCGAGACCGCCGACGCGCCGCCGCCACCCGCGCCGGCCGAGCCGGCGTCGCCCGAGCTCGCCGCGGCCACGGCGGCGAGTGGGTCGGAGCCGCCGTCCGCACCGCCACCGCCGGCGCCAGCCACCACCGGCAGCGTCGACCGCGACAGCCTGACCGAGGCGTGGGGCGACGGCATCCTCCAGGCGCTGCCGGCGCGTGCCAAGGCCCGCTACGCCAGCGGGCGCTTCGTCGCCGTCGACGAGCAGGGCGCGCACTTCGCGCTGCCCAACGCCGCCCACCGCGACCAGTGCGCCGAACAGCAGCCCCTCGTGGAGGCCGCGCTCGCCGCACACTTCGGC
>Ga0306920_100000821_pt1 | contig 37618 bp, 30 predicted proteins | sample flu12Cox44000170_FD_204666 | JGI IMG/M metagenome (GOLD analysis project Ga0306920, IMG submission 204666) | Lab enrichment of tropical soil microbial communities from Luquillo Experimental Forest, Puerto Rico - flux4day.12C.oxic.44.000.170 (v2)... | ecosystem: Environmental > Terrestrial >... | reverse complement strand
AAGGTTCGCTCGCGGAAGAAGCCTCACCCGCCGGAATGACCGAGATGGCGGTCTTGAGCTTCTCACGACGATTTTCGAGCTGATCGCGCAGATACGTATCGGTGATTTCAGCCATGGTCTTCTCCAATCTAAGATTCTAAGGTAGGGGCTCGCTTGCCGCCATCCGATTCTGACATCAAAACTTCCCTCTGATCCCTAATTGGACTCCCCGGCGGGCGTTTGCGATTCAGTCGCGAAGGCGTCCAGCAGGCTCCGCCCGGCCTTGCGTTCAAGCCGTGCCAGCCGCTGGCGGAAGCGCAACCGCCACAGTTTGTGCGCGCCAGGCGCGATCGCCCCCAGGCGATTGGCGCGGCGCAACTCGATAAGCGCTTTCTGTGTGAATGTCAGGGCGCGAAGCGGCTCACGGGCACAATGCTCGTAATAGATCGCCAGCTGTTCATACGCTTCGAAGCCTTCGCGCGAATGGTCCAGTATTTCTTCCCACAACTGGCAGGCCAGAGAGTGATCGCCGTCGCGTTTGGCAAGCCGCGCGAGGGACCGGCGAGCCATTCGGCCAGCTGCGACGGGCAGTTCGCCGGCAATCGATGCTTGGTAGAGCCTGCGCGCACGGGCCGATTCGCCGCGCCGCTCGCAGATGCGGGAGAGGCCAAAAATTTCGAGTGGATCGCGGCCCTGTTTTTCTGGATCTTCAAGCAGTGCGAGGATTCTAGAGGCGAGCCGCGCCAGTCCGCGCAGGTCCATTTGGTTGTGCAAAAAGATGGGAACGAGCGGTTCGGGCGGTCCGCCGCGCAAGTAATCGAAATAAATCTGCGGAATGATCTCGGAGACCACGTCCGCGCCGCGATCCCATCCGAGAACATGCTTCTCCAGCTCCGCGAGGCGCACCGAGCCCAGGCGAAGCCGCCAGAGATTGCGCGCCGGATGAAGGAAATCGAGGTGCGCGTCGGGAACAGGCGGTTTGATCACCCGGGTCATCCGGTAGCGGGTTTCCAGCAGGGGCCAGTCAAAAGATTTTCCGTTGAATGAGATGATCACCGGGCGTTCGGCAAAGCGTTCTGCAAGGGCGACCAGCAAGGAATGTTCTTCACTCTGCTCGCGCATAAAGAATTGTTCGACTTCTAGACACCCCGCGTCCCACCAGGCGATGCCGACAAGAAAAGGATAGGTTCCCGTGCCCCCCGCAATCCCCGTCGTTTCGGTGTCCAAAAACAGCCAATTTTTCAGATCGAGCGCACAGCTGGGAGCGTGTGGATCAAGAAGGCGCAGCATGCCGGCCGCCAACGGCTTTTCTGGGTAAGTTGGACCATCGGCGATGGAGTCTGAAAACCAGCGGCGCAGGACGAGATGCTGGCCGAACTCATTGCCATTGATGTGTGCGCCGAGTAGCTCAGCAAGCCGTTCTGCACCGGCCGGAATGTCGGGAGAAAAGCCACGAGTGGTGTCAGGTTCGGTGCGAATCGCTGGGACAAGACGGCGCAGCACGGGCTGAAGCGCCTTCAGGCGAGCGAATTGAAGCGACCTACTCACGCTATTGTCTCGTTCACCGCTTCATCCTCTAAGTCTCGAGGACCTTCTTCGGTCCGCATGCAAAAAAAAACTCTTACGCGCAAAGCTGATCCAAGATCGCAAGAGCCGCCTGCTTGGTGCGCTCGCTCTTCTCTCCTACGGGGCCAACGCACGATGGGCAGCCATTCCCGCAAGGGCAGGCGGAAACCAGTTCGCGCGTGCGCCGAAGCAAAATTTCATGAAGGCGATAGAGCGGTTCGCTGAAGCCAATGCCGCCTGGATAGGCGTCGTAAAGATACAAATTCGGCTCGAAAAACTCTTTTGTGTTTGAGGGGTCCTTGTCCGCCAGAGACGATTCGCGCCGCTCCGTTTCAATTCCGGGACTCGGCGGACCTTCACCTACCGCCGTGCCCAGATCGCGCTTGTCGCACATCAGAAGTAGGGTGGCCATGGATTCGAGCGCGTAAAGAAGACCGAAAATCCCGCTCTGACGATCGGAGAGCCCGAAGGGTAGCGATCTGAGCAGCGGCCGTTCAAGAGTGATCCAGAAGGCAGTGGTATGCATTTCATTTTCGGGGAGTTCGAGCGTCCCGTCGCCAACGTTCTCATTCGTGAAGAATTTGATCTTCTTGAAGCCGACTACCTGGGAGCGCACCAGCACGTCGCCGTGCGCGCGCGAGCCATAGCGCATGACGGCCGTCCTGTTGTCATTGCCAACCCACCCTGGCCACGCTTCCTCCTCCCGATCACAGTTGGCGTGCGGCCCCCTGTCGCGCCACAACTCTTGCGGCCCATAGCAAGGATGTGGCCCGCACTCTTCGTAAGGTGGGTCGGCGATCGATTCCTCTTCGGCAATTTCCAGCACGCGCACCTGTGTGTAGCGAATCGCGTCGGTGTAGTAGTCGACGTCTACCGCCTTCACGTACGCCTTCCGCTGATCAAAATCGAGCCGCTCAACGTGATACTGCTGGCCTTGATGCAAATAAATCGCCTGCGGATGAACGAGGGTCAGGGCAGATGAAAAATCCACTTCGCCGATCACTTCGGGCCTTCCTTTTTTCGTTCCGTTCTGGTTGCCATCGTCGTCGGTCGGTGATTGAACGATGACGACGTTGTCCGAGGTGACCGAGCGCAGGCTGATCGTGTTAGCTGGATAAGCCTCCTGAACCCAATGCCAGTTGCCTCCGCTAGGATAGAGAAAACCCGCATCGGCCAATCGCGCGCAAAGCTCCTGCAAATCGATGGCTCCAAATCGTTCGCCGGGGGCGATGGGCAGTTCGAAGGCGGCGCATTTCAGGTGATTGACCAAGATTTCGAGGTTGTCCGGCTGAATGTAGGCGTGCTCGGGGGAACCTTCGAAAAAATATTCAGGATGCTGTACGATGAACTGATCGAGCGGGGCGGATGAGGCGACCAGGACCGCGCAGGAAGTTCCGGCGCGGCGCCCAGCCCGTCCTGCGCGTTGCCAAGTGGACGCAATCGAGCCCGCATAGCCCGCCATCACACAGGAGTCCAGCGATCCAATATCGATGCCCAATTCCAGCGCGCTCGTGGAGACCACACCGCGCAGGCGCCCTTCGCGCAAGCCGCGCTCGATTTCGCGGCGTTCGGCGGGCAGATAACCGCCGCGATAACCACGAATGGGCTGGGCGGCACCCGGTCCGGGCGGAAACGCCTGCTGCAGATAGGTGAGCAGCACTTCGGTGTGCAGCCGGCTATTGGCGAATACGATCGCCTGCAGATTTCGCGCCAGAAGTTCCTTGGCCACGCGCGTCGCTTCGTTCAAATAGCTGCGGCGGATGCCCAGATGCCGGTTCACCATCGGTGGGTTATAGAAAACGAAGAGCTTTTCTCCCGCCGGAGCCCCGCTTTCATCAACGATTTCCATCCGCCGTTCGGTAAGCTGAGTCGCAAGGGCCCCGGGATTCGCAATCGTGGCCGAGCAGCAGATGAATTGTGGCCGCGATCCATAAAATTGAGCGACGCGCGCGAGGCGCCGCAGCACGTTGGCGAGATGGCTGCCGAAAACGCCGCGGTAGGTGTGCAGCTCATCCAGCACGACGTAGCGCAAGCGTTCGAAAAGGCGAATCCATTTCGTGTGGTGTGGGAGGATGCCGGTGTGCAACATGTCGGGATTCGAAAGGATGAGGTGTCCGCGTTCGCGAATCGCCTTGCGCGCGTCGGCGGGAGTATCGCCGTCATATGGGAAGACGCCGAAGGAATCATCGAGCCGCCTGGCCAGATCGTGCAACTCGGCGAGCTGATCCTGGGCAAGCGCTTTGGTGGGAAACAGGTAGAGCGCGCGTGTGTCGGTGTTTTCCAGAACAGCATTCAAAATCGGCAGATTGTAACAGAGCGTTTTGCCTGATGCCGTTGGCGTTACAACGACAAGGTCTTTTCCCGCGCGGGCCAGCTCGGCTGCGGCGGCCTGGTGCGCGTAAAGTTGGTCGATTCCTTTCGCGCGATAAGCAGCGGCAAGTTCAGGGCGCGCCCAATCGGGCATCGGCCCGAATCGGGCTTCGCGCGCCGCGATGTGCTTCACGGCGGTGAGCACTCCTTCGCGATGCCGTGCCGCCAGTCCGCTCAGCACTTCCTCAAACGTATCCAAGGTCGATAGGGGCCTGATCGCCAATCGCTGCGTTGAAATGGCCATTGCGCTCTCCCCGTAGGAAAGACCTGCTCGATATTAGGTTCGCTTTTTGTTCGCTAACCGTAGCACGGCGAGTGAACGGGTGCAACACGAATATCGCCTTTTCTTCTCTCGCAGCGGCGACTGGCCCCGCCTGTTTTCGCATGTCAAGCCGGATCAGCGGCTTACGTGGTATCCGAATCGTGATTCAGCTCATCTAAGCTTATGTAATGGGAATGGAGGTAAGGGCCATGAGGAATATTAGGCTGGGAACAGTAGGGATGTTGTTCCTGGCAGTGGCGATCGGCCGTCCGGTGACAGCAGCAGCCCAACCGCCGAAAACCGCTTATCCGGGAACAGTAAATTATGTGGAAGGGGAAGTTTCGATTGGGTCGGAAAACGTCGGCGCGAGTGCAATCGGCTCAGCGCGATTACAAGCTGAGCAAACGTTGACCACGCAGCAGGGCAATGCTGAAGTGCTTCTGACCCCGGGCGTCTTCCTGCGCCTTGGAGATGAGAGTGCGGTTCAGCTGATCTCGCCCAATTTGACCAACACCGAAGTTGCCCTCAGTCGCGGCGAAGCGACGGTCGAAGTTACCAGTATCTATCCACAAAATCATTTGATCGTGGATGAAGGGCTGGCAAAGACCCGACTTCTGAAAGCCGGCTTTTACGACTTCAATGCGAATCAAGGAGAGATCAGGGTTTTCAGCGGGCAAGCGGAATTGACCGATGGCGACCGGAGCATCACCATCAAGAGCGGCCACGAGGTCAACCTGGGGAATCCCGAGCTAAAGGCGCGAGGCTTCGATAAGAAAGCGTCCGAGGATGATCTTTACCAGTGGAGCAGCTTGAGGTCGTCCTACCTGGCGCAGGCCAACGTTGACATCGCTCCTCAATACTACGCCAATGGGTATTGGGGTCCCGGCTGGCTTGGCGCGGGCTGGTATTGGGATCCTTGGTTTAGTGGGTTCACGTACTTGCCGGCTGAAGGGATCTTCTACAGCCCGTTCGGCTGGGGTTTCTACTCACCTTTCGTCGTCGGAGGCTGGGGCTGGCCGTATTACTACGGCGGCCACTACTACCACCATTTCGATCCGCATGCCGTGCGATCAGAGCGCTTCAGTCCTGCCTGGGGCGGCCCGCGAGGAACATTTGATCGCAGTGGAACATTCCATGCCGGGATTGCGGGAGGCTCCCACGGAGGTAACGTCGGCGGCGGTTTCCATGGTGGACAAGTCGGCGGATTGCACGGGGGAGGGCTTCAAGGCGGCGGAGGCTTTCACGGTAGTGGATTGGGAGGTCATCGCTGAGCGATCGAGTTAGCGTGGAGCAGGCCGAGCGGGGAGCCAGTAGGCTCTCCGCTATTTTTTGCGCCGCTTGATCCGGCTAATGCTCGAGCGAGCTTGAAGGAGGATCTCTGGCGGCCTCTGGTTGCGTTTTCCCCTCAGGCAAACTCTGGCTTGCGCCCCACGGCGCAAGAGAGGATGCTAGAAACAAATCGCACGAGGTGGGAGGGCGCAGATGCTTGGGTCGATACGGAAGGGTCGCCACAGTGCAGCGCTCGGCTTGGTCGTTGCCGCGCTCGGAATCACCTTGCTCTTCACCCCGGGCCTGCTAGCTCAGACTACGGCCCATTCTGCGACCGCACCCAGGCATCCCGTCGTCGCAGCTGTGCCCACAGCACGCACCCCGATCCCGCCGCAAATTGCTCGACCAGTAGCGCAGCCAAGACCGGCATGGCCGGCGTATCCACCGCGCTCTGTGACGGAAAGGGGTGTCGCGCCGCATGTGGCCCTTCTTGGCTCGAGCTTCCACGCGGGCTTCCGAACGCGTTTCATCGAACCGTTTTTCTTCGGTGCGCCGTTTGGCGGGTTTGGCATTGCCGGGTCTGTGACCCAATTCGGTGGACTGCCGCTAGGGTTTGGGCTGTGGCCGGCGTGCGACTCCGCGGCGACGCCAGGAGTTTTCTGGACGGTAGGACCATGCTTCGGCCTTGGCTCATACCCGCAGTTAGCTCCAAGCGCCGCGCCGGCCGTCTCCTACCTTCCTCCTCTGGTTCTTTTCAGCCCGGTGCCATCCGGCCCGCCCACAGCGCCGCAACGCCCGAGCGCGCCCGCTCCGCCGCCAACGATGACCTTGTACCTCGCGAACGGCAGCACGATTGCGGCTAAGGATTGGTGGGTCGCCCAGGGTCGGCTGCAGTACATCACCGATTCCGGGCAAACCGGAGCGGTTGACGTGTTGCAACTCGATCTCGAGCGCACCATCAACGAAAACCATCAGCGCGCCCTCGACTTTCGTCTCAAGTTCACGCCGCCATCGGATATGTACCCTCCTTCCATCCGTCCCTAGTCAGAATGGGCTCTAAAATCGGTGGGCAAAGCGTTCGGACCAAAACAAAAGGGCGTCCGAGTTTTGCTCGGACGCCCTGGGAGGGTGATTGGTGACCTGTTTAGTACATGCCGCCCATACCGCCGCCAGGAGGCATGCCGCCGCCTGCCGCCTTCTTTTCTTCCTCCTTGATGTCAGCCACGAGAGCTTCGGTGGTGAGCATCAGGCCGGCAATGGACGCTGCGTTCTGCAGAGCGAGCCGGGTGACCTTGGCCGGGTCAATGACGCCCGCCTTGACCAGGTCGCCGAACTCCTCGGTCTCCGCGTTGAAGCCAAAGTTATCGTCCTTGGACTCGCGGATGCGGCCGACGATGACTGCGCCCTCTTGTCCCGCATTGAGGGCGATCTGACGCAGCGGCTCCTCGAGTGCGCGCTTCACGATGTTGACGCCGATGGCCTCGTCATCGGTCAGCTTGAGCTTGTCGAGTGCGGATATGCAGCGGATTAGCGCCACGCCGCCGCCGGGGACGATGCCCTCCTCGACAGCCGCGCGGGTTGCGTGCATGGCATCCTCAACGCGCGCTTTCTTCTCCTTCAGCTCGGTCTCGGTTGCCGCACCGACTTTGATCACAGCGACGCCGCCAACGAGTTTTGCCAGACGCTCCTGCAGCTTCTCCTTGTCGTAATCGCTGGTAGTCACTTCGATCTGCTGACGGATCTGTTTGACGCGGCCCTCGATCTCGCTGGCCTTGCCTGCGCCCTCGACGATCGTGGTGTTGTCCTTATCGATGGTGACTTTCTTGGCACGGCCGAGATCCTCGAGCTTCACGTTCTCGAGCTTGATGCCGAGGTCTTCGGTGATGGCTTTGCCGCCGGTAAGGGTGGCGATGTCCTCGAGCATGGCCTTGCGACGGTCGCCAAACCCGGGGGCTTTCACAGCTGCGACTTGCAGTGTACCGCGGAGCTTGTTCACCACAAGAGTCGCGAGCGCTTCGCCCTCTACGTCCTCAGCAATGATGAGAAGCGGCTTGCCGCTCTTGGCCAGCTGTTCGAGCAGCGGGAGCAGGTCCTTCATCGAGCTGATTTTCTTCTCATGGATGAGGATACGGACGTCTTCGAGCACGCATTCCATGCGCTCTGCGTCGGTGACGAAGTAGGCCGAGAGGTAGCCGCGGTCAAACTGCATGCCTTCGACGACCTCCAGCGTCGTTTCCATCGTCTTCGATTCCTCGACGGTGATGACGCCGTCCTTGCCGACCTTCTTCATCGCTTCGGCGATGATGTTGCCGATCTGCTTGTCGTTATTGGCGCTGATGGTACCCACTTGCGCGATCATTTCGCCCTTAACGTCCTTGTGCGTCGACTTGATCTGCTCGACGGCGACTTCGACGGCCTTCTCGATGCCGCGCTTCAGGGCAGTGGGGCTGGCTCCGGCCGCTACCGTCTTGACGCCTTCGCGAAAGATGGCTTGCGCGAGAACGGTGGCGGTGGTAGTGCCGTCGCCTGCGACGTCGGACGTCTTGGAGGCAACTTCACGGACCATCTGCGCTCCCATGTTCTCGAGCGAGTCCTGAAGCTCGATTTCCTTCGCTACGGTAACGCCGTCTTTGGTAATTACCGGCGCACCGAACTTCTTCTCGATAACTGCGTTGCGGCCCTTCGGGCCCAGAGTGATCTTGACCGCGTCCGCCAGGATGTTGACGCCGCGCAAGATCGACTGGCGCGAATTCTCACCAGTCACGATTTGCTTTGCCATTGCGATTTTCTCCTGTTCGAATTACGTGAGCTATTTTTCCAGGTGCCTAAACTTCCTCAGGTGTTTCCGACCAAAGACGCCGCAAGAACCGCCGCGGCAGGCGAAAAACCTGAGCAACCTCTCAGAATTTACTTCTTGGAGCCCGCTGCTTTGGCGGCGCCGCCGATCTTGGCGAGGATTTCGTCTTCCTTGAGAATCATGTACTCCTCGTCATCAATCTTGATGTCGTTGCCGCTATACTTGCCGAAGAGGACGCGGTCGCCCGGCTTTACATCGAGAGCGATGCGCTCGCCCTTGTCGTTGAGTTTGCCCGCGCCGACAGCGATGACTTCTCCCTCTTGCGGTTTCTCTTTGGCCGTGTCGGGAATGATGATGCCGCCCTTCACGGTGTCTTTTTCTTCAAGCCGCCGCACGAGGACACGATCGTGGAGCGGAGTGATGTTCACAGCCATGTTTGCAGTTCCTCCGAAGGTTTGCGTAGGTGACTTGGGAGGAAGTGTCATGCTTAGCACTCCTCGCAAGCGAGTGCTAATATAGCAAAACAAGATGGCCAGTCAAGCGAAAAGCTATTGTTCGGACGGATTGGCAGAAGCGCGCGGCATTTACTTAACCATCTTTTTTACAATGACTTAGGGAGCATGTTTTTTCCGACAGCAGGCTGTTGAGTTGCGCTAGGCCTGCGACTAGAATCCGGTGCCACGAGGCACGTGTGGTCTATCTCTTCTACACGCGACTGATCGCGCTCACGGCGGGAACGCTGGTTTACCTCTTTTTGATTGCCTTGATTTTAGGCCACCGGCGACCAAGGCTTTTCGAGCGCTTGCTTTTCTTTCTGGTCCTCGCGCTCTTCTTGATTTATGCGGGGGGCCTGTTGGAGATCAACGCGGCGATGCAGTATGGAGCGGCGCCACAAGCCACGCGGGTCTTTTATGCTCTTCTCACCTCCCTCGGCTTCGCCTTCTTGCCGGCGCTGCTCGTACACGTGCATCTGGTGTACATGGGATCGATCAGGGGCCTGCCTTTGCCCAGGTTGTGTGGGGGTCCCACGGTCTGGTTTTTATACGCGCTGCCGGTCATTTATGCTGCGGTGATCAGGGCTATCGACCACAGTGTTTTGCACCCCCAGCCCCGGCTGGTTTTCTCGTTGTGGGGTAAAGGGGGTTCAGAGGTGCTGGGCGTTACGGTTCTCGCCTGTAGCGCCCTCGAATATGTGATCGTTCGGCACTCGAACGATCGAACGGAACGCAAACTCTTCGCTTGCTTGTGTGGCTTATCGATTCTCATCTTCATTTCGCTCGCCTGGAAAGACGGGCTTGTCACGACTGCTTCCTTGCAGGTCGATGGCGCCCTGACCCTGTTAGTGCTGCTATGCATTTTGCCGGGGGCGCTGCTGATTTACTTCGCGCTGAAACACAACTTTTTGGAGTACGGGGCGCAGCGAAACCTAGTCTACGCGCTTGCGGCGACATTTCTGGCCCTTCTGTATCTCGCTCTGGTGCACCGGATCAGCGGTTGGCTTGCGCCGGTTTTTCCGCCCGAGGCGACGGCGAGCGTTCTGCTGTTTGCACTGATTTTTCTCTTTGAGCCTCTCGAGCGCGTAATTGGGCCGGTGTTGCATGAGCGGCTGCGCGAGCGTATGGACCGCACGCAGCGGCTGAGCGTCGAGTTGCAGACCGAGGCGCGGCAGGGGAACTTGGCACGCTTTCTCGCGCGCACCGAAGAGCTGCTTCGGCAAGAATTTGGGCTGGCGGTCATCAGAATCTCGATTCCACGCGATCGCGCTTTGAAGCCGCTCGAAGGGCCCGGAGGACTGGGTCATTCGGTGCGGATTTTGCTGTCCAAAGACGGCCATGAAATTGGGTTGCTCGAAGCGGCCACGACCGGAGCGGTCCTGACCGGGGAAACCACAGCGGCGCTCCAATTTCTCGCCGAGCAGATTCCGGCCTTGGCCGAACTGTGTCGGTTGATCGAAGAAAAGCTTCGTTTGGAGCGCGAGCTGGCAGAGCGCGAGCGCATGGCGATGCTGGGGCAGATGGCGGCGAGCGTTTCCCACAATTTGCGGAACCCGCTCAGCTCGATAAAAACGATTTTGCAAGTGCAGCTTGAAAACCGCGATTTGCCGGTGGAGGTGCGCCACGATTGCGCGCTTGTGCTCGATGAAATCAATCGTATGAACCTAAAGGTCGGCCAATTGCTGAAATTTGCGAGACCGGCCGCGGGAGGCGAGCGCGCAGAAGCGGTGGCTCTGGCGCAAAAGACCGTAGCGCTTTTCCGTCACGATGCCCAGCGACAAAACGTGATCGTCGAGTTCGAAGCGCCCGACGAGAAAATCGGCGTGCTTGCTTCCGAGGAGGCGCTGGGAGAAGTACTCTCCAATCTGGTAGTGAATGCGCTGGAGGCGCAGCCGGAACGAGGGCGGGTTCGCTTGTCTTTGGCGCAAAAGGGCGATCGATTAGAGATTTGCGTGGAGGACCAAGGCCCTGGGATTTCAGCGGAGATGCGCGCCCGAATTTTTCAGCCCTTTTTCACCACGAAAGCGACCGGCACGGGTTTAGGGCTGGCCATCGTCGCGCGGCGGGTTGACGAAATGGGCGGGACCATTGCATGCGAAAGCCCACTTGAAAATGGCAAGGGAAGCCGCTTCCGCGTGACGCTGCCGCGGGCGGCACTCGAGGTGGCAGCACCCAGGTTGGCTCACAACCTGTAAATCGGACCTGGTCTGCTGTGACAGGAAAAGCCTGGGCTCGGCCGACAAAGGGTGGAGAATAAGCTGAGCGACACCAGGCTACGACATGCGGACCATATTGATTGTCGATGATGAGGTGGCAGCGCGGTACGGGATGCGGCGCGCGCTGGAAGGCAGCTTCCGCATCATCGAGGCAGCCTCGGCGCGCGAGGGGCGTGAGGCGATTTCGCGGGAGACGCCGGCGGTGATTCTGCTCGATCTGATCATGCCGGATGAAGAGGGCACCCATTTCTTGCGCTCGTTGCGTGAGAGCGGCGATGAAACGCCCGTGCTCATCGTTTCGGCGCTCGATACGGCACGGACTGCGGTTGAGGCGCTCAAGAAGGGCGCGAACGATTACATCGTGAAGGGATTCGAGATCGAGGAGCTGCGGAAGCGGGTAGCAAACTTGGTGCAGCTGGGGGAGCTCGGCGCGGAAAACCGACGACTGCGTCGCGAGCTGGTGGCCGAGGGACAGTTTGGCCGGATGCTAGGCGGGTCCGCGGCGATGCGGCGCATTTTCGAAATGGCGGAACGCGTCGCGCCAACCGATACGACGGTATTGATTCGCGGCGAGAGCGGAACCGGCAAGGACTTGCTCGCGCAGGAAATACATGCGCGTTCGCCGCGAGCGGAAAAGACATTTGTAGCCGTGAACTGCGCGGCGTTGCCGGAGAATCTGATTGAGTCTGAGCTATTTGGATACGAACGGGGCGCGTTCACCGGAGCGATGCAGCAACGCAAAGGAAAATTCGAAGCGGCTTCGGGTGGAACGCTCTTTCTCGATGAGATCGGTGACATGAATCCGGCGACGCAAGCCAAGGTTCTGCGGGCGCTCGAAAGCCGCCAGGTCGAGCGGCTGGGCGGCTCACAATCGATCGGCGTGGACGTGCGCTTGATCAGTGCGACGCATCGGAATCTTGAGGCTGAAATTGCTGGGGGGCGCTTTCGGGAGGATTTGTACTACCGCTTACGTGTGGTGACGCTCGAAATTCCGCCTCTGCGCGCGCACAAAGAGGATTTCCCGCTTCTCGTCGAAGCATTTCTGACCCAGTTGGGTTCGCGCCATCGGCGAACCGCGAGCCTGGGCCGCGAGACCATGGAGATCCTGCAACGATATGATTGGCCGGGGAATATCCGGGAGCTGCGCAACGCGCTGGAGCGCGCGCTGGTTCTTTGCCGGGGAGACGAGATTGGAGCGACGGATTTGCCCCAGGAAATCCAGGAGAATCGACCGGGCGTTGGCCTGGCACAGACTCGAGCAGGGGACTCCTTCATGAGCGAAGCGGATTTTCGCGAGGCCAAGAGAAAATTTGAGATCGCCTATTTGAAACGGAAGCTCGCAGAACATCAGTGGAACGTTTCCCAGACCGCTACAGAGATTGGCCTGCAGCGCCAGAGCTTGCAGGAGAAGCTGCGGGAGTTGGGAATCCAGAGGCCGGGGAAGGCAGGAGGGCAGGACGGGGGCGTAAGCTAGGACCGGCAAGCGGAAAAAGCAAAGCAGATCGCTCGCCACCGCTTGCAAACAGCACGACGGAGCTGGGGATACAGGTCATGACCAAAGAGCCGAGGGAAATTGCGGGGTGGGTTCTGGCGGGGGGCGCGAGTTCGCGGATGGGGCGCGCAAAGGCGCTGCTGGAAGTGGCCGGCGAGCCCATGATCGTCCGCACAACGCGGCTTATCCAACAGGTCGTTGGACCTGGGACAGTCGTCGGTGCCGTAGGCGAATCTGAGAAGCTGGGGCTTCGCGCCATAGAGGACGATGTGCCCGGAGCGGGGCCGCTGGGTGCGATCGCCACCGCGCTTCGCGTTTCTGGCGCCCCTTGGAATCTGATTCTGGCCTGCGATTTGCCATATCTGCAGCACGAATGGCTGGAATTTCTTGTGAAGCGAGCGCTCGAGTCCACAGCAGACGCTGTTATTCCGAGAAATCTAGAGGGAGCCGAGCCGCTATGCGCCGTTTACCACAAATGCGGCGAGCCGCTGATCCGTACTGCCATCGAGCACGGTGTGCGAAAGGTGACCGACGGGCTCCAATACTTGCGTGTCGAAACGATTGAACCAGACGAATGGAAGGTCTTTGATTCCCAGGGGCTTCTGTTCAAGAATATGAATTCACCCGAAGATTACCAGGAAGCGAAAACTCGCTTGGAAGCGCAAGCGCGGCGGTCGAGGGAGCAAAGCGCTCCTCCCTTGCCGCCTTCCGGGTAGGCGGTCCGCTTGACGAGTGAATGCCCAGGCTAGAAGGACACGGCGGAGTGAGCGACCACTACATCGAATTTCAGCACGTGTGGAAATCATTTGATGCCAACGACGTCCTGAAGGACGTCAGCTTCTATATCGAACGCGGCGAGACGGGCGTCATCATGGGGCGCAGCGGCGTGGGCAAGTCCGTTTCGCTCAAGCTGCTGATGGGTTTTCTGACCGCGGACGAAGGGCGCATTCTGGTCGAGGGCCAGGACGTGACTCATTTTAGCGAGAAGCAATTTGAAGAAGTTCGCAAGCGGGTGACCATGGTGTTTCAGTCCGGCGCGCTGTTCGACTCACTGACCATCGCGGAAAACGTTGCTTTTCCGATCGTGAGCCGCCAGATGAAATATGACGCGGGCGAAATCGACCGCCGCGTACATGAACTCCTCGACATGCTAGAGGTTGGCCAATTCCGAGACCGCTTGCCAGCCGAATTGAGCACCGGCACCAAGCGCGCGGTGGCCATCGCGCGCGCGCTCGCCGAAGAACCGGACGTGATCTTCTACGATGAGCCGACCACGATGGTTGATCCCTTGATGGCCGCGCATGTAAGTGACCTAATCGTCAGGCTCAAGCAGACGCTAAAGAAAACGTCGATCGTTGTAACCCACGATACACACCTCGGACAGAAACTCGCCGATCGGGTGATCTTCCTCCACGAAGGCCGCGTGGGGTTCTTCGGCACGTGGCCTGAGCTGAAAGCCTCGAGTGATCCCGTACTGCGCAATTTCCTGCTTCAAGACGAATTGATTCCTGCGCTGGACTCAACCTTGTGAGCGATTCCGCCGTGTCCGACCCGAAAATACAGTTGCGCCGAGCCATGGGTTTTTGGGATGTGCTGCTCTTCAACATTGCGGCGGTTCTCGGACCGCGCTGGATTGCAGCGGCGGCGCACAACGGAACTTCGTCGATCAGCCTTTGGGTGCTCGCTGCGATTCTGTTCTTTCTCCCGACTGCACTGATTGTAGCGGAACTTTCAACGCGGTTTCCCAGCGAGGGAGGGCTGTACATCTGGGCCAAAGAAGCCTTTGGCGAATTCCATGGATTTATCACTGGTTGGACGTATTGGGTCTATACATTTTTCTACTTTCCGGGGCTACTGTTTGCGAGTGCGGCGATGGCGGCGTACGTGGGTGGCGAACGCACGGCTCATCTCGCCCAGGAGCGGACCTTTCTACTGGTCGTTTCGATCCTCATGCTGGGCGCGGCGGTATGGCTGAACATCATTGGTTTGAACATCGGCAAATGGCTGCAGAACGCGGGAGGGGTGGGAACCTACGTGCCATTGCTGATGCTCATCGCTCTGGGAGCCTACTTGTGGCATCTCCACGGCTCAATGACCCAATTCACGACGCGCAACATCATGCCTGTTTGGAACTGGGACACGGTGAATTTCTGGCCGCAAATTGCATTCGCATTCACGGCTCTCGAGCTGTGCTCGACGATGAGCGAAGAGGTGCGCGATCCGCACAAGACCTTTCCGCGCGCGATCCTTGGATCGGGCGTGCTGATCGCCCTCGCATACATTCTGGGGACCATTGCGCTGCTTGCGATTGTGCCTGCCGATACCGTGGATCCCAAGAGCGGCGTTTTTCAAGCGCTCACAACTGGCTCGGCAGCGCTTAAAGTCGCCTATTTCGGAATCGTTGCCGCCTTTCTGGTGCTCTTTGGCAATGCGGGCGGGGTGGGGACCACGGTCGCTGGCGTGGCACGCATTCCGTTTGTGGTGGGAATTGACCGCTATATGCCAGCGGCGTTCGGGAAAATTCACTCCAAGTGGAAGACCCCGTGGGTTTCAATCCTCGTGCAGGCGGGGATTTCGGCCGTCGTTCTTTTGTTAGCGCAGCTGAAGGAGAATCCCAACGACGCTTACCAGATGCTTGTTGATGCCGGGACGATTCTCTACTTCGTTCCGTTCTTGTATATGTACGCGGCGGCGATAAAGCTGGCCTACCGATCAGATCGCAGCGCGGCTGGGAATGCCGCGCTAGTTCCCGGAGGGAAATTCGGCGTGTGGATAGCGGGAATATTCGGCACGATAGTTGTCGCCGCGGGAATCGCCCTATCGCTGATTCCGCCGGGCGGGGCCGAAAGCCCCTGGAGGTTCGAGGGCAAGGTGGTCATTGGAACGGTCGGCAGTTTTTTGCTCGGACTGATTCTCTACAGACGTGGGGCGCGAGCCAAGTCGCGCGAAGCGGCCCACGTGGCGGCGGACTGATGCGAAGCAGGCATCCCTTCTTAGGTTGCGGCGATCCCCGCTCGCATCTTGGCCTATGACCGCAAAAGGTCTTCTGCGGGATGCCTTTCGCACCGGAATCACGGCGAAGGGCATCGATGGTCTGCTCGAGATATTCGGCGGCGTTCTCGTGTGGTTCATCAAGCCTTCGGCCATGGGACAGGCGCTGCGAGCGCTGAGCCTGCATGAGCTTTCGCGCGATCGCTACGACTTCATTGCCCTGCATCTTTTGCACATTTCCGAGAGGCTGGTGCATAGCACTCCCGTATTTGCCTCGATTTTTCTGCTCTCCCATGGGCTGGTGAAGGTCATACTGGCGGTTGCTCTGTGGATGAACGAGCTTTGGGCCTACCCGCTAGCCATGGGAGTGTTTGCGGCGTTCAGCGTGTATCAGGTCTATCGGTTCACGCACACGCACTCGATCAGCCTCATGATTCTGACCATCCTCGACATCATGGTCATCTGGCTCACTTGGGCGGAGTGGCGCGTGCAGAGGGCGGAGAGACGAGTAGCCGCTCGGTGCTGACCACGATCGCCTTAGAACCCTTCTTCGACCAGGCGCGCGATGGTGGAGCGCGACCCCGCATGCTCTGGCGACCCTCGTTTGGGCAAGTCGAGCAGGCTTTCCACGTATTTAGCCAAGATGTCGCATTCGAGATTTACGGCAGCATCGGGCCCCAGGGTGCGGAGATTGGTGTGTTCGTAGGTGTAAGGAATTATTGCGAAACCGGCGATGCCCTCATGCCACTGCGCGACGGTGAGGCTGATGCCATCGACGGCGATCGAACCTTTCTCGGCGATGTAGCGGCGCAAATTCTCGGGCACCCGCACGGAAAGCCACCAATCCTTGCCTTCCGGGGCGAGGCGGGTGAGGCGGCCGATTCCGTCCACGTGGCCTTGCACGAAATGACCGCCCAGCCGAGCGCTGGCCGCGAGGGGGCGTTCGAGATTGAGGAGGTCGCCCGGCTTCATTTCGCCGAACGCCGTGCGACGCAGTGTCTCGCTGGAAAGATCGGTGGAAAAGTGAGCGGGGCCGCCCAAGTCGGAGACCGTGAGGCAGCAGCCGTTGACGGAGAGGCTGTCTCCGAGCTTCAGGTGGACGGCGATGTCGGCCGCGTCGGCGCCTCCCTCGTCCAGGCCCACGTGCAGGTGCGCGCCGGTGGCGTTGCGATCGAGCGCCTCAATTTTTCCGGCCGCTTCGATGATCCCCGTAAACATCGCGAAAGTATCCCTCCAGAAGAAAGTCGGTGTCGCAAGGGGTTACCGAGAGATTCGTCAGCGCCGGCGACTTCGGAAACCACTTCGAGGCGGCAATTTGCGCCATCGGCACGCCGCCCGTTCCCATGATTTTGGGAGCATAGAAGAGCGCGAGCTTGTCGACAATATCGGCTTGGAGCGCAGCTCCATTTAATTGTGCGCCGGCCTCGAGCAGCACGTCCAGAATTTCGCGTTTGCCGAGTTCAGCTAGCACGGAATCTAGGCACACGTGGCCGTGGCGGTTTGACGTACGGACGACTTCAACGCCCGTGTTTGCCAGCGCACGTCCTTTTTTAGAGTCGCTGGGCTCAATCGTGAAGACTAGTACATCCTGCTTGGCTGTCTTCACCACCTTCGAATTCAGCGCAACGCGCAGCCGTGAATCGAGAATAACGCGGAGCAGCGAACGCCGGCGGGGCTGGCCGCTGCGATCGGTGAGCAGCGGGTCGTCGGCGAGCAAGGTGCCGATTCCGGTGAGCACCGCATCGGCGCAATGGCGGAGGCGCTGGACCGCTGCACGCGCCGCCTCGCCGGTGATCGTGGTCGAGTGGCCGGGGCGCATGGCGATTTGCCCGTCGAGGGTGAGTGCGGTTTTCAGCGTCACCAAGGGTAGGCCCGTGCGGATCCATTTTGCGAAGGCCTCGTTCAGTTGCTTTGCACCTTCGTCGTTTCCGACTTGGACCTCAATTCCACCGCGCTCGAGCTCCTGGAAGCCGCGTCCGGCAACCGCTGGATTGGGATCCTGCATCGCGGCGACAACCCGAGCGATGCCCGCGTCGATGAGCGCTTTCGTGCAAGGTCCCGTGCGGCCTGCCGTGCAGCAGGGCTCCAGAGTTACGTAGAGCGTCGCGCCGCGGGCCTTGTCGCCGGCTTGGCGGAGGGCAACGATTTCGGCATGATCGCGCTGGTCATACTGGTGAAACCCTTCGCCCAGCTTTTGATGACCTTTCGCGACGATCGCTCCGACATGCGGATTAGGATGCGCGAGGCCCCTGCCACGGCGTGCTAGTTCGAGCGCTCGCTGCAGGAAAGCAGCGTCTGCCGGTTGAGATCGAGAAGGCATACGCGACACTGAAGTGTACGTGCGTTGCGTCCAAAGCCCCAGAGTATTTTCTCCTGTTACTGGTTGCCAAGGCGGCCGAGACTGTTCGGGTGCGCTCGAACCAGCTGGTAGCGGGCGAAAGAAGTGTCGGACTCCGATCTCCGAATGAGCTCCCTAAGGGCTGAAAATGGTGGCGTGTTGCGCCCTCTCTGCCCGGGCTCGCTTGTAGCGGACGCCTCGAGCGCCGCTAGGTCGCTTTAAAGTTGGTTAGTCGAACAGGGAATTGACGTAGGTTTCGGCGTCGAAGGGGACCAGATCATCGATTTTTTCGCCCGTGCCCACGAAGCGGATCGGCAAATTCAATTCGCGTGCGATAGCAATAACGATTCCACCCTTTGCAGTGCCATCAAGCTTCGTGAGCACGATTCCTGTGACACCCGCGTGGTTCCAGAATTCGCGTGCCTGGTTTAGCCCGTTCTGGCCGGTAGTGGCATCGAGCACCAGCAGCACGTCATGCGGCGCGCCGGAAACGAGCTTCGCGGCGGTGCGCTTCATTTTTTCCAGCTCAGCCATCAGATTCGATTTCGTGTGCAGGCGGCCGGCGGTGTCCACGATCACCACGTCGGCGACGCGCGCTTTCGCTGAGGAGAGGCCGTCGAAGATCACGGCGGCCGGATCGGCGCCGGATTTCTGTTTTACAACTTCGGCTCCCGAGCGGCGTCCCCAGACTTCCAGCTGCTCGATGGCTGCGGCGCGGAACGTATCGGCAGCGCAGAGAATCACGCTGGCCCCTTCGTTTTTCAAGCGACTTGCGAGCTTTCCGATGGTGGTGGTTTTTCCGTTACCGTTCACGCCGACCATGAAAATCACGCGAGGGGGCGGAATCGCCGGGCCGTCTGCATTCGCCGGGGTTGCTTCGAGGATTTTCAGGAGTTGTCGCTTCAGCTCCGCTTTTAGCTGCGCGGCGGAATCGAGCTTGTGTTCATTCACCTGCTGGCGCAGCGCGGCAAGAACTTCCTTCGTCGTGCGCACGCCGATATCCGCGCTCAGCAGCGCCGATTCAAGCTGCTTGAGCAGTTCCGGATCGACGGGACGGTTGCCCGTGATCAGCTGCTCCACCCGCGCGGCGAGTTCCGTGCGCGTCTTGCCGACCGATTCTTTCAACCGTTCGAGAAGTGTCGGCTGCGGTTTCCCGAAGAGCGTGATCATGAGACTCTTTCTGTCAAGGCGAACCCCATCATTCTATCAAACGAGCGGTCCGAGAAATTTTGCGGTACTCTTGCGTTCATCATGCGTGGGTTGCTCCTAGTCGTGGTTGCAGGATCCCAGTGTCCGGCCAGAGCAGGGCTCAACGAGACCCCATTTGCAGGGGTGCCTGGGGTTCCGTGACACAAGACAGTCGAAGGGAGTTTCGTCTCCAGGCGCGATCAGATGCGAGCCTGCCGGCGGACAATTGGAAGGCCATCAAAATCTTGTTAGGGCAAGACGACAAGGAATGTGAGGTCCGTTTGAACCTCCCTGAGCTAGCCAAGACAGTTGCCCCCCTTGTGCAGGTCGTTTGAGATGCCCTTATCGGAGCAATTTCTCTTTGCCGATCTCCGTGAGCTGTTTGCCAAGGCCAATGAGGAAAAGTCCGGCGATCAGCTGGCGGGAATTGCGGCGCGGTCGGAGCGCGAACGTGTTGCGGCCAAGCGCCGGGTCGCCGATTTGCCGGTGGCGGAGATCCTCGCGCAGCCGCTGATCGATCCCGACAGCGACGAGGTCAGCCGCCTGCTCCTCGACACGTTCGATCGAGACGCGTTTGGCCCCATCCGGAACATGACGGTCGGGGAATTGCGCGAACACATCCTGGCTGACGAAACTGGCGAGATCCAGCTGAAGCGGCTTCAGCCCGGGATTATTCCCGAAATTGCCGCCGCGCTGGCCAAGATCATGAGCAACAAAGATCTGGTTCTCGCGGCGGCAAAGATTCGCAATGTCACGTGTTGCCGCAACACAATGGGCAAGCGTGGCGTGCTGGGTATTCGCGTGCAGCCGAATCATCCGGTGGACGACATTGGCGGAATCTTACTGGCTGCCTTCGAGGGACTGCTTTACGGGTGTGGCGATGCGGTGATTGGCGTGAACCCTGCGGCGGATTCCATTGAAACGGTGAGTGCGATTTTGCGCGCACTCGATCGCCTCATCGAGACGTACAAAGTGCCCACGCAAACCTGCTGTCTCGCACACATCACGACGCAGCTTGCGGCGATGGAGCGCGGCGTGCCCGTCGATCTGCTCTTTCAGTCGGTTGCCGGGACGGAAACAGCGAACCGCAGCTTCGGGATCTCGCTGTCGATGCTGCGCGAGGGCTCGGAGAGAGTGCTCGAACATCATCGCACACGCAACGTAAATTGGATTGGCAGACAGGCGATGTACTTCGAAACGGGCCAGGGAAGCGCGCTTTCGGCTGAGGCTCATCACGGCGTCGATCAACTGACGCTGGAGGCGCGCGCCTACGGCGTAGCACGGGCCTTTGATCCGTTCCTTGTCAATAGCGTGGTTGGCTTCATCGGGCCGGAATATCTGTACGACGAGCGACAGATCATTCGCGCGGGCCTGGAGGACCATTTCATGGGAAAGTTGCTCGGTCTGCCGATGGGCTGCGATGTTTGCTACACGAATCACGCGGCTGCTGATCAGAATTCGGCCGACAATTTGCTTTTGTTGCTCGGCGCGGCCGGCTGCAACTACTTCATGGGCGTGCCTTGCGCGGATGATGTCATGCTCAATTACCAGTCGACGAGCTATCACGACGCGCTCGCCGTGCGCCGCCTTTTCAACTTGAGCCCCGCGCCGGAATTTCTGGCCTGGCTCGAGGCGTCGGGAATTTATCGCCGTGCGGAGCCGGCGCTGCTCGACGCCCCTTCCCGAAAACAGCTCATGGCGCGTCTTGAATCGTCTCTGGAGAAGATCATCTAAATGTCCGGTACACCCGACTCGCCGCTCGCGCCTTCGGATCTGCCTGAAATGGTGCGCAGAATTCGCGCCCGGACACCTGCGCGGTTGCTAGCCGGGCGGTCGGGAGCCGCCTATCTGACCCGAACGCAACTCGAATTGCGCGAGGCACATGCGGCGGCACGCGATGCCGTGCGCGAAGAGCTCTCCCTATTCGAAGCATTTGGGCGTGAGTTCGCCACCCGATGGCCGTTGGTTGAAGTCCGCACAAAGGCTCGCAACAAGGACGAATATTTGCTGCGCCCCGATCTCGGGCGCCATTTTGATGATCGATCGCGGGTCCTGATAGAGGAGCGTTGTTCGCCCGGGGCGGACCTCCAAATTGCGATCGGGGACGGACTGTCGGTGCTTGCCGTTGCAACACAGGTGCCTCCGCTCTTGCCCCTGCTCCACCAAGGGGCACAGAGGCGCAGATGGAGCGTTGCACAAGTCTTGGTCATTCACCACTGCCGCGTGGGCGTGCTGAATGAAATCGGCGAGTTGCTCGATCCGAAGGTGGCCGTGCTGCTGATCGGAGAGCGTCCAGGGCTGGCCACAGCCGACAGCCTGTCGGCGTACATGGCCTATCACCCGCGGGAACTGCATACGGATGCGAACCGTAACCTCATTTCGAACATTCATGCGCGCGGACTCCGCTCGGAGGTTGCGGCGGAGCGGATCCTGAATTTCGCAGTGCAAATGATGGAGGCGAAAATCAGCGGGAGTACGCTCAGGGAACAGGCACCGGCGCTGGGGAATTCCTAGCGGGACGCTCTCTGGGGGCGACCAGCACCGAACGTGGCCCTGCGTGCAGGTTTTGGGCTTCGGTCGAAGTCCCGCTGCGGGCTCGAAAATTCGACGGGCTGGCCTAAGGCCGCCCGCCACCATCAATCGACGGCGCGGATAGGGAAGACAGGCAAGGCCGAGGGAGCGGAATCACACCTCGACCAGTGTGGCGCTCAGGTGCAGGCGGCCGTCGCGGATGGCCGTTTCGAGCGCCGCGACGACTTGCGGATCAAAGCGCGTGACGGCAAGCGAGCGAATGCGTTCAAGGGCATATTCCAGGTCCATTGCGGACTGGTAAGGACGGTTTGTGGTGATGGCGTCGAGGGTGTCGGCGACCGCGATGATGCGCGCCATCATGGGGATTTGGTCTCCCTGCAGGCCATAGGGGTAGCCTTGGCCGTCCATGCGCTCGTGGTGCAGCTCGATGCCGGGCAGCACGTCTTTCAATTGCGCGACCGGGCGCATGATGTTGGCTCCCTTCACCGTATGCTGCTTCATCAGGTCGAATTCCTCTTCGGTGAGCTTGCCCGGCTTTTTGAGCACGCGGTCATCAACGCCGATCTTACCGACGTCGTGCAGCAGCGCTGAAATGCGCAGTTTGTCGAGCTCTTCGGAACTAAAGCTCAGATACTCGGCAAGAATGATCGAATACTTAGCCACGCGCCCGGAGTGGCCGCGCGTATACGGATCCTTCTCATCGATCGCGGCCGCCAGCATCCGAATCGAGCCCATGAACAGCTCGCGATTCTCTTCGGCGGCTGCTTGCAGCTTTCGCACAAACTCTTCGATGTCGCTGGCCATGTGGTTGAACGTTTCAGCGAGCTCACCAATTTCGGCAATTCCACTGCCCGGCACGCGCTCGTGAAATTCGGCGCGGCTGATGGCCCGCGTCGATTCCACAAGTCCCCTGATTGGGTGGGTGATGCGAACGGCGAAGAGGTATCCCAGCAGGAGCGCGATGAATGTGACGCCCACAACGAATTGCAGCGCTTCCGAGGTCAGCTCGGTGACACCCGCATCGATGCGCGCATCATCCAGGCTGCGTTGCGCGATGACCGCCCAACGAAGTTCCGGAATGGTGCTGTAGGTGCCGATCATTTCAACGCTGTGGCGTCTGTCCGACGTCTGTAGACCGAAATTGGTGGTTTGTGTGGCGCGCAATTCCTGGGGCAACTCGGTGAACTGTTTGGCCAGCGGCGAAATGGATGTGACATTCTGCCCCGGCACCATGGCACGCCCGTCAGGATAGGCGACGATCTTTCCGTGACCATCCACGATGTATACGGTCCGATCGCGCACGCTCATATCGCGCAAGCGGTCTTGCAAGCTCTCGAGGGAAACAACCGCAGCGAGCATGCCGGCATACTGGCCGTCGGCGAATAACGGCACGGACATCACCAGTGCCGGCCGGGCATTCTGCCCTTCGGCGAACGGCGCACTGATTGAGTCGAAGCCCTGATAGCTCTCCTGGAAGGCGCGTTTCAGTGCGGCGTCGACGAAAGGGTCGCGATCGGCGCTCACGCTTCCCGCCGTGGGGCCCTTGGCCTCACGGCTCACCGCCGTGACGAACAGGATGTTGGGATTATTTCCGACGAAATCCTCGAGCAGCCGCGAAAGCTCAGGTGCGTGGGCGGGATCGTCCACGTTTTGAATCCAGCCGGTAATGGCCAGCACCTGTCGCTGACTGAGGAGTTGCTGTCGCAGGCCCTGCTCAAACTGCAGCGTTTCGTTGGCCAACAAGCGGGTGATCTCACTCTGCTGCACGCGCTCAGTGTCCTGGAGCTTTTCCTCGCTGAGGTGGAGCGCCTGGCGATGGTACAGCCACAAGGGAGTGACGGCCACGAGCAACAAGGCGCCCATCACGATCCAAAGGATGCGCAAACGCCTGCTCCGAATTTTGTCCAAGTGGTTGCTGAACATGCCGAGTCCGCTCGAAAAATGGTACTGGACGGGAGCAGGTGACACAACGGGACTGTGGTACTAGCGTTGGCGAATAAGCCACATGGCTTGTGTCAGTTAGGCACAGCGGCTTGGGGGCTTTCAGCGGGAGCCAAGCCGGCTTTCTTCCCCGGCGACCAGGCGCCGCATGTTGTCCCGATGTTTCCAGAGCACGAGCACGGAAATCAAGATGGTTCCCCAAAGAATCGAGTCGGGGGGTGCATGATGGGGGGCGTAGAAGACGTAGACCAGGACCGGTAAAGCCGCCATGGCGACAATCGAACCCAGCGACGAATAGCGCCAGAAGAGTACGAGAAGTATCCAAAAGGCCACTGCGCCTGCCACAGCCGGTGGGCAGATGGCGAGAAAGACCCCCAAGCTGGTGGCCACACCCTTGCCGCCTCTCAGTCCAAGCCAAACCGAGAAGACGTGTCCGATAACCGCTGCCAGCCCGGCGATGATTACCCAGCGCGCATTTGAATTCGTCCAGCGCTCCGCGATCCAGACAGCGAGGTATCCCTTGCCAGCATCGAGCAGGAGAGTCAGCAGGCCTGCCAGTACGCCGGCATTGCGCGTTACATTGGCCGCGCCGGTATTGCCGCTGCCAATGGCGCGAATGTCCCGTCCTCCTCGGGTTTTGACGATCAGCAGCCCGAAGGGGATCGAGCCGAGCAGATAAGCGACGACGGGAACCAGCCAAATGAGGAAAACTAGCAAAATGTTCACCAGGCTTACTTCGCGAATGCGAAACTCTTGAGCTTAGTGTACTGCGCGCCCGAGCGTTTTAGCACGCTCTCAAAGAGGTGAAATTGTGTTTGCTGTGTTGCGCCGAAATCGGGTGATTCGAGTGCGCGCGCTTTTTGAACCAGCTCATCAAGGCCCTGCGGGGAGTCAAATCGCGCAAGCGTCAGATGGGGAACAAATGGACGTTCTTCTCGGGCGATCCCCAGCGGCAGGAGAGATTGCTCGATTTCCTTGGCAAGCTCCGGCAGATTCGCCGATGCTTCGATTCCGCACCAGCACACGCGCGGGCGCCGCTCATTGGGGAAGAATCCGACGCCCTTAAATCGCATCTCCACCGGCGCCTTCGAGCGTACTCTGGCCAGGGCTGAAACGATCGGACCGAATTTCTCCTCGTCTACAGAGCCGATGAATTTCAGTGTCACGTGCATTCCCTCGACGCCCACCCAGCGCGTTGACCTGGCCAGAGGTCTCAGGTGGCTGACCAATGCTCGAATTAGGACGCGGATGGCATCGGGAAAATCGAGCGCGACGAAGAGTCTCACGCAAGGCCCCGCTGGTGCCCGCTAGAAAGGCCCTGCGCAATCCGCCACTGGCCTGTTTGGAGTGCTCCCAAAGGTCTATCCCTTATTCGAATTCGGGGCCAGAGGAAATAGAAAGTGGCGGCGGACAGCGTCGAGAGCGTTTTGCGTGGCGAAGAAACGGATGCGTTCGCGGTCGCCCGGAAAGCGCCACGCCTTTTCCTGCGCGCCGCGCTTATCGGCAACCCCGATATGAACCAGACCGACGGGCTTTTCGGCCGTGCCCCCAGTCGGCCCAGCGATTCCGGTGATGCCCACGCCGATGGTAGCGCCGGTCTGCCTGCGAATGCCGTCGGCGAGCGCGAGCGCGACTTCCGAGCTGACCGCGCCCTTCGTCTCGATCAGTTCGGCTGGCACGCCAACGAGCTGCGTCTTCATCTGGTTGCCGTAGCAAACGACCCCGCCGAGAAAATACGCGGAGCTTCCGGAAATGCTCGTAAGTCGCTCGGCGAGCAAACCTCCTGTGCAGCTCTCGGCGACGGCAATGGTCGCGTGATTTTCACCCAGAATGCGGGCGACGACCTGCTCGACCGCCTCGCCGCAGGTCGAGATCAGATTTTCGCCAAGAACGAGGGCCATCCGGGCAATCAGTTCGCCCAGCCGCTTTTCGGCATATTCGCAATCATCCGACCAGATTCGCGGGTGCAGCTGAATGCCGTTGGCGGCCGCGAGAATCGTCGTTTCCGTGTCCGGATACTGGGAATACAGCGGCGATACGCGCTGCTCAACCTCGGACTCGAAAAGCCCAACAATACGCAGGTCGCGCGAGTAAAGGCGCCGCCGATTGCCGAGCTTCGCCAAGCGCGGCGCGACTTCAGCTTCCATCAGCGCGCGCATCTCGCTCGGTACGCCGGGAAGGAGAATCAGGATATGCCCGCGTGCCTCGATCCACTGACCTGGAGCGGTACCGCGCGGATTCGGCAGCACATCGGCACCTTCGATCACCAGTGCCTGCCGCAAATTGATCTCTGGCATGGCGCGGCCAAAGCGCCGGAAACGCTCCTGCAGCTTGCGAAGGACGTCTTCGTTTTGCAGCAGTTTTCGGCCGAGGAGTTCGGCGACCGTCTGGCGGGTGCGGTCGTCATCGGTGGGCCCCAGTCCGCCTGAGGAGACGACCACATCTGCGCGGCCGAGAGCGTGCTCGAACGAAGACCGCATTTCGTCCCGTCCATCGCCCACCACGGCTTTGTGAACCACGTCGATTCCAAGCCGATTGAGCTGATCAGTAAGGAAAAGGGAGTTCGTGTCCAGCCGATAGGGCGTCAGCAGCTCGGAGCCGACTGCGATAATCTCTGCATTCATCCCTTAGCAGTTTTACTCGATGGCAGTGAGGGAGCGCAAGAGAAGGCGTTCTGGAAAACTAGAGAGCCCAACGGAACATAGAGCGCACTCGGACACGACAAAGAAGGCAGGAATGTTCGCGGCCATTCTCGCTGGCTCCATTTATTTGTGTGAAAAGGATTGGCAAGCGCTGGGGACTCAGCCGTTGAGCGGAAGACCTTCCACGTCCCAATCGAGGCTGAACAGCGCGTTGTTCGTGGCGATCATGGCGCGGTGGGTGGGAAGCAGGGCCAGGCCGACGATGTTTGTGCCGCCTACAACAAGTTCGGCTTCAGCTGCGGGCGTGAGCCGGACGATCCCGCGCTTTCCGCCGAACGATGCGGCCACATAGAGATTTCCCTTGCGATCGAACGCGAGACCTTGCGGACGCCCAAGCCCGCGGAAAAAAACGCTCACTTCCCCCGCCGGTGAAATGCGGTATACGCGCTCGTAGCTCGAAGTCGTCGGTCCGGTAACGTAAAGGTCGCCGGTCGGACTAAAGGCAAGGTGATACGCGGAAAGGGAAGGCTCGAGCGTCGCAAACACGAAGATCTCGCGGTCCGGCCCGATTTTGAAGATCGTGCCACTGCGATCGCCCACGTACAGGCTACCAGCCTTGTCAAAAGCGATCCCCGTGGCGATGCCCATGCCTTCGATCCACTGCATCGATCGGCCGTCGCTCGACACCCGATGCACCGTGCCATCGTTGCGGCAGGAAACAAAAAGATGGCCGTCGCGATCGATCGCCAGGCCCGTGGGATTCATTAGCTCGGTGATGAATGGCTTGACCGTGTGATTCGCGGTGATCTTATAAAGCGAGACAGGAACTTTCTGCCCGCGCTGCCCGCTGAACGTAACGTAGACATTGCCTTCCGAATCCACGGCCGGATTGCCGACCGGATGTAGGTTATCCGCAATCTGGTAGCCCAGTGCGATGGGAAAGGGTGCGCTCTCGATGCCGTTCATTCGTATGCGCACGGCGCTGCCGGAGGCGCCCTCCGGAACGCAGGCGATGACGAAATCTTCCGAGGCGAGCATGACGTTGGCATCAGAGGTGCCGAACTGCACGTGGGGGCGGGTGTGGTTGCGCACCGAAAACCCTGTGCCGCGAATGACCACTTCGCCGCCCGGCAGCGCAGCTGCTGGCTTCACGCTTTCGATTCGCAATGTGCCATTCATCGCCACGTAGGGTTGAAAACGCTTGCCTCGAGCCTCACCGAAAGCAGTCAAGCCCCGCTTTGTGCGGAGTTGGTCGGTCCTCGCCCGCGCGCATGTGAACCACTGGCTTCTGGTGCTCCTGCTGCGCTGCTAAAGCCCTGCGCCGCGCGCGACCCAGAGTGCACCCGCCGCAAAGACTCCGGCCACCCAATCATCCGCCATGATTCCCCAACCACCGGGCAGCGACTCCGCTTGACGCACTGGAAACGGCTTCCAAATATCGAATACGCGAAAAAGTATAAAACCCGCTAGCAAATATTTCCAGTTGGGGGGGGAGACGGCCAACAGATATGTGAAAAGCTGTCCAGAAACCTCGTCGATGACCACGAACTGCGGATCCTTTTGGCCCGAAAAACTGGACGCGCGCCCGGCGGCCCAGGTGCCGATCAAGGCGATCAACAATGCAGCCGGAAGAACGATGCCTGCATTGAATCGCGCATGGTATCCGAGGTCCGGGGGGAGCACCCCGTCGGGGTGGTAGTGAATCTGGCTGAGCGCATACAGCATCACGCCGGCCAGGGAACCCCAGGTGCCGGGCGCCTGAGGGATGCGGCCGAGGCCGCAGACAGTGGCAATGAAAAGCGCGAAACGCGGTCTGCTGATCGACGTGGACTGGGAATCGTGCGCAGTCGAGGGCGCCACATGCGATGAAGGCGGCTCGAGCCTCGTGCTCACTTGTCGCTTTCCTCAGCGATATCGCGCTCGAGATCCCCGAACATCGACCGATCGAAAGCGGGCGAGCTGACCGCATATTTCTCACTCGACCAGTTGCCAAGGTCCCTCAGCCTGCATCGCTCGCCGCAAAATGGAAAATCGGCATCGATCTCTGAATCGGTAGGTTTCTTGCAGATAGGGCACTGCCGCTTCATTTTTTCAGCATACTCTAAAGCCTCGGCAGGCGCAGCAAGCTGTATCAAGGCATCGGATTGGAGTTGCCCCTTCTAGCCCTTGCGCCTATCTCATTGAATTGGTTCAGGAAAGCTTTACTGGAGTGGGTCGGGAACCCTGGCGCGCTGGCCGCTTGGCTCATTGTGGCCCTGCCCTGGTCAGAATTTTTCTGGCACCGGTGCAAGCTTGCTGGGCGCCCCGGCGCGGTTCGTGGTGGACATAAGGGGATCAAGGCCAAGATGAATCATGCCCAGACGCTGGGCGAGCATATCGTATTGCGAAGAAAGATGGCCGCGGTAAATCGAAGCGTCGCGATAGTAACGCTGCATGCGCTCGCCGTCCTTCGCGGCGCTCGAGCTCGCAGTACGTGCCAGCAATTCAATTGCTTCCCAGGCCAGGCGACCACCATGCTGCAGGCTCGCCACAAGTTCGAGATCCTCCTCGAGCGAGAACGGCTTACCGCCCTCGAATCCACGCCGGCAATACTCGATATAAGCGTCGCCGGCATCTAAAACCAGGCGTTTGGCGGCGGCCAACATGCCCATGGCAAGGCCGAGATGACGCTGGAAATCATGATGCAGATAACGCAACTGCATTGGCGGATAGAGTGTGTTCTTCGTACGGATGATTTGCTCGTACTCATCCAGCGCTGCATAGCCGGTGCCGACCAGAATCGCATCTAGTTCGGCGCGGAAGAAAGAAAGGCAGCGCCCGGCATACATGGGGTTGCCGTAGAGGCGCGCGCCACACGTTCCATGCGACACATCCACATTGAGCATGTCGATCGCGACCACCTGGTTTTTCGGCACACACGCGCCTTCCACTACGATCGAGTTCGATCCGCTGCCGCGCATTCCGAGGATGGCGCCCCAATCGTCGAGCATCTTCCACTGTGAGCGCGGAACGACCGCGATTCCCGCCCGCGGTGGACCCGTTTCGTCCTGGATGAGCACGCTCGGCATGAAGTGCGTCGCGTATGGCGCGCCGCTGGCGTAGCCCCATTTCCCTTGGATGAGCCAGCCGCCATCGATGGGCGTCGCTGTGCCGGTCGGAGCGGCCACCGACGGCGCAGAAAAATCTCCCGTGGGACCGAATCCCTCCGCCTGCGCCTCCAAATCGAAATACGAACCGAGCATCAGAGCGTGTCCCGCGCCAACGATCAGGCACCAGCCGACCGACGGATCGCCGCGCGAGAGTTCAATGCCGAGGCGGTAATAGGTTTTCAAATCGAATTCGTAACCCCCGAAACGCCGCGGTTGCAAGCAACGATAAAATCCGGCTCTCTGAAATTCGCGGTGAAGCTCCTCGGAATGGACGCCGCGGCGTTCTGTCTCCTCTTGCTCGGCGCGCAGACGCGGCTGCAAATCGATCGCGCGCTGGATCATTTCTTGCGGCGTTAGATTCGGCTCCGGCGCGGGCACCAAGGGCTGTTTAGTTTTCGTAATGCTCATCGTTTCCGATTATACACAGCCCTGGGAATTCATCCCCCGCGCTGGCTCCGGAACCCGGAGTTTTCATGGCAATCGAAGAATCGGAAAGAAATCCTGCGGTTGGCTCGCTCGCTGGGCAGGCGATCGCGAGAACTCCACAGCGCGCCCGACGAGATCATAATCGGTCGTTGTAGTGACTTCGAGCGTTGCCAGGGTGCCTTGGGCGGGGAGCTGGGTCACATCGGTGACGCTTTCAAATTCGGTGACGTAAACTTTGCCGTCGATTTCCGGCGCCATGCCTTCGAGTCGGGCTTCCCAGACGAGATCGGTTTCCTTGGACGGTCCTTCGAGCATCACCCTTACGCGCTCGCCGATTTGGCGGCGCAGCTTGCGCGCGGAAATTTTCTTCTGAATCGACATGAGCTTCTGGCGGCGGCTCGCCATGGTCTTCTCGTCGATTTTGCCCTCGAGAGAAAAGCTTTTTGCCGTGTCTTCATCCGAGTATGTAAAAACACCCATCCAATCGAACTCCGCGGCGCGCACGAAATCGCACAGCTCGCGAAAATCGGTTTCTGTCTCGCCGGGAAATCCGACGATGAACGATGTGCGAATCGAAACTCCCGGAATCGCTCGGCGAACTCTGTCCAGCAGTTTCAGAAAGGCGTCCGCATTCGAGCCGCGCTTCATCCGTGCGAGGACACTGCGGCTGGCGTGTTGCAGCGGAATATCCAGATATTTTACGAGCCGAGGATGTTCTGCGATCGTGTCCAGCAGTTTCGGCGTGATGCGGTTCGGGTAGCAGTACAGGAAACGAATCCAGTGCAAATCGTCAATCTGCGAAAGGCGCGCGAGCAGCGTCGGCAAGCCGTCGCGAATGCCCAGATCTTCGCCGTAATAGGTGGTGTCCTGGCCGATCAGGTTGATTTCGCGGACGCCCGCCGCCGCGAGATTCGCGGCTTCGCGAACAACGGATTCAAATCGCCGGCTGCGGAATCGTCCACGCAGTTGAGGGATGACGCAGAACGAGCAGGGATGGTCGCAACCCTCATTGATTTTGATGTAGGCGGTGTGGCGCGGCGTGGCGAGGACCCGCGGGGTGCGGTCGTGATAGAGATAGGTCGGCGGTTTGGGCCCTGCGCCTTCGTTTGTTGCCCCAGCCAGGGCCCCTTCGCACGCCTCGAGGATTTTTTCAACTTCACCGGTGCCGATTACCGCGTCCACTTCGGGAATTTGCTCGCGGATTTCGTTGCGGTAGCGTTCGACGAGGCACCCGGCAACAATCAGTCTTTGTGCCCGCCCGAATTTCTTGTATTCGGCCATTTCCAGAATGGATTGCACCGATTCTTGCCGTGCGGGTGCGATGAAGCTGCATGTGTTGACGACGATCACGTCCGCTTCTTCGGCGCTCGGTGTGATTTCATATCCAGCGCGAGTCAGCGCCCCCATCATCACCTCGCTATCAACGAGGTTCTTGGGGCAGCCCAGGCTTACGAATCCAACTTTCGGCATTTCCGCTTGTTTCCGCTTGTGCTTCTTCGCGCATGCAATTCTAGCACGGCGGTGTGAACGACCTGGTGCGGCCTGTATTCACCGACTTATTCGTGGCTTGCTGTCAGCTTGCGCGGCGATGACCTCTCAAGATGGCGATTTAGGCAATACTCGAGCCACTTGTGCCACACAGACTGGCCCAATGGATTTCGTTCCCCAGCAGCGCTGCTAGGTTGCGGCGCTCGGCTGGTTTTTGTCGCGAATTACGTCGTGCGATCCCGGGTGGGAGCGAAGCGAATCTCGGATAAAGCGGAGGAGCGAAGACATTTGCTCGATCCGCGCGGAGTGTTGGCCAAACCGCGCGGACAAGTAGAGCTCCGTTAGTTCCGCAATCGGCGCCGCCAAATCGCCCGCCGAGATGGCCGCGGCAAATTCGAGTGCGGTCTGCGAAGGGGATTTCTTCCAGCCGCTCTTTTCAAGCAGACGCAGCATCTCAGTGTATTCAAGCGACGCGAGGTTTGCGGTCAGATCGCCCGTGCGCCGCGCGCGAAGACTCCAGCGCGCTGCCACATAGCGAATCATCGAGCGGCCGCGCACCACCAACAGCATGGTCAGCAGCAAAAGGAGAACACCGGGCAGGAAATATTTCGATGTCTCGAGCTGCCGGTCGAGCGCCAGAAGCCGCGCCATTGCCGCGTGTTCTTTCGTCCGCCAAACGTCGCGCGCGCGATCGCCCCAATTGCGCGAGGTTTTCTGCAAATTCTGCCCGAGCGTCAATTGGTGCGCGAAATCGTAGTTGATGACCCACTCGCCCCAAGCAAACTGAAACCAATCCCAATAGAGGCCAACTTTGTCGAGCAAGCCACGATGCTGCGCGTTTCCCGGCGGTGTGGGATCGAAGGTCATCCAACCGTATTCCGGGAAAAACACTTCGACCCAGGCATGCGCGTCGCTTTCGCGGACGATGTAGTCTCCACCCACGTCGTTATATTCACCTGGCAAAAATCCGGTGACGTATCGGGCCGGAACTCCCATGGCTCGCAACATCACGGTCATGGCCGAAGCAAAGTACTCGCAATTGCCAGATTGGCGTTCAAAAAGGAATTGCGCGAGAGGATCTCTTGTCGGCGGGCCGGCCAAATTCAGCGTGTAGGCATAGTGCGAAATCAGATACTGCTGAACATCAACGGCTTTATCGTATTCATTTTCGGCGCCCGAACTTGCTTTTTCGGCTAGCGCCCGAATCCGCGGATCGAGCGTCGGAAGCTGCAAATAGATGCCCTGAATTGCCGACGGATACACAGAGGAGGCAGTGCGCAGTTCGGCTGCCGGTGTGGTGGGCAGCAGCGACATGCCTTCGTAGCGAATCTTGAGGCTGTTGTGAGCCGCATTAGACAGCGAGCCGGTCTGGTCGATCAGAACGTAATGGGCGCGGAGAGGTCCATTCGGTTGCGCCGAGTCCTCACCGAATCGCCCGCGAATCGATTGTGCCCGCGGCGCAATGAAGATGGCATCTGTGCCGATCGGCTCCATCAGCACGGTGTAACGGAACGGAGCAAATTTCCCGCGAAAAGTTAGAAAGCCGAGTGGATACTCTCCGTCTGAATTCGCGACCACCATGTTTTGATCCCGCACGGGCGTGAACCATCGGATACCGTCGAAATTGGTCAGGGCGATGCCGCGCCAATGGATGTTCTGTGCGACATACGCATCGCCGTCGACGGCGATGCGCATCACGACTGACGTACTTTTCTGGATCTGGCCGATTTCGCCGAGGGTGACGTTGTCGCTGAATCCCGTCATCAGCTTGGGCTGGAGATTTAGTGCCCCGAGATAGCCGGTCGTAAAGCGCGGAATCATGAAGAAGATGAGAATGCCAAGCACAAGTACGCCGGCGGCAACAAGCGCGGACGTCACGCCCAGTGCGCGGTTGAGACGCCGCGCTGTGGGGGAGTCCGGCTCAAACGGAGCTATCGCTGCCCCAGCAGCGCTGCGGCGCATTTCCAGTGCAACGAAAGTCGAAACCGAGAGCACCAGAAAAATCGCCAGCGCCACCAGGAAGCTCGTTTCCACGGTCAAGATCGCCGAAGCCAGCATCGAGGCAACCCCCAGGACAGCGAGAAATCCCGAATCGCGGTTCGTTCGCGCCGAAAAGAGACGGACGAGCGTGGCAAAGAGCAATAGATGAATGGCCGACAGGAGCGCTGCGTACAGCACGGGATTCGGAGCGCCCTCGGCGAGACTGCGGGAGAGGACCCACAGATCGAGCGGGAAAAAAAGGAAATAAGTGAGAACCAGCCAGGTGGCAACACGGGTGGAAAGCTCCGGGCCACGTCCGCGGAAGAGCCGAATGCCCTTCACGATGAGCGCGGCGGGAGGAAGAATCGTCGAGAATAGGTCGAGCTTGCCCGTCGAAACAACCGCGAGCACACCGGTCGCGACCAACAGGAAAAGCGAAACCTGGAAATAGCGCTGGACCGCGGGCAGGGTATCAGCTACGGCCGGCCCCCCGATCGGCCGGGCTGTCTGGCGATCGGGCGGGGCCATCGATTGTGTGGCCGAAGACATGTCAGCACTACGATGCTAGCACCGCCCGGGCCGGCTTCCCGCTGCTAGGCAGCGCACTGGTAAATATAGTCCGCCTTGAGCCCAGCGCATCGCCCTCCCGCGCACCTTGTTTGATGGTGCGGGGGTTGTCAGCCGATTGAATCTTGCGATACACCTTGAGCGGCCGCGGCGATCTTTCGCGTAGCGCTGGAGACCGGAAGCTGAGGGATTCGATCGAGCGCCAGGATTCGCGTGCGCGGCGCGCGCGGCAGTTCCGCGACCCGCACCAGAAAGGGTAATAGCGTGATGTTGCGAAAGGTGACTCCGTGCCGCACTGCAGGCAGGGCTTCAAGCCTCAAGCCCCTCGAGTCGAACCGCAAAATCTCACGGAGATGATTTTCCAGTTCAACGAGCGGCTCGCGCTCGACCTCTACCGCCGGAAATTGCCACATGCGCGAGAACAACACTTGATCGTGCGCTCCCGGATCGCGGACCAGAATCGTGCGTCCGCGCCGATCGCGGAGAATGGCGGCGGCCACGCGGATGCGGACAGCAGCACGTTTCGGCCGAGCTGCGGGAATTTCGCGCGTCACGCGCAGCATTCGAGCGCGGCAGAGCTGTGAGAGAGGGCAATCGAAGCAGCGCGGATTCTGTGGTGTGCACGCCGTCTCGCCCAATTCCATCAGGGCCTGGTTCCAATCGCCAGGCGCCTGTCGAGCGAGAAGATAGTCCGCTGTCTTTGCCAGTTGCCTCCAGCGCCGAGGCGCCCGCAAATCTCCCCGAACGGCTCCCAACCGCGCGAGGACGCGCGCCGCGTTTCCATCCAGCGCGGCGAGAGGCACCTGGTATGCAATGCTGAGCACAGCCGCAGCGGTGTAGTGCCCTATCCCCGGTAGCGCTAATGCCTGATCGAGCCTTCGCGGAAATTTGCCGCCGTGCCTGACCACAATTTCCTTCGCAGCTCGATGCAGGTTCCGTGCCCGGCTGTAGTAGCCGAGCCCCGACCACAGCCGGAGGACCTTCTCCCAGCGCGCCGCGGCCAGTGCTTCGAGGGTCGGGAAATTCGCCAGAAACCGCTCGTAGTAGGGAAGGACCGCCGCGATGCGCGTCTGCTGCAGCATGATCTCCGCGACCCATATCGGGTATGGATCAGGACCGGTTCGTCCGGGCGGAAGGGCCCGCCACGGCAGGTCCCGTCGCTTGCTGCGATACCAGCGCAAAAGCCTGTGCTGAAGGCGAGAGCGATTTGTCATCCAGTATCTGGGTAGCATAGGGCCTGCAGTCGGCCATGTTCGCAGGAATTGCCGGGGTAGGGGAAGGACTGTAACAAGGGTTGGGGTAAGTCCCTACAGTTCCCAGTTCTTGTGGCAAAATTGCGCAAAGTAAATTCCCCGATTGCCCTTCTGGTCCCCAAGCAGGGTCTTGCTGGCGGGCTTGGCCCGCAGACGTAAAATCGCCAGTGGGAGCTCAACCGTCTACCCACCGCTTCCTGATTCATACCGAGGCTTTGGGGGGGGCGCCGGGAAAAGCCGCCACACGGCGACAACCATGGCACTCGCTTCGCTAGAGCCGGTCAATGAAAATGAAATAGGCTGACGACCACAGCGCTGTCGGAATGCTGCTCTGCGCCCGCTCGGTGAGAATGATCTTGAAAATTTCGTGATCGCTGCACAGCTCATCGAGAAATTGGCCGCCCGCAGATGAGGCCTGCGCCTCGATCAGCGCAAGCTCGTGCAGCGTGTCGTAAATGATCTCGGAGGCAGGCGCCATGGCCGTCGAAAATCGATCCGTACGGAACTGCATCACCGAATGAATCTCGTGGAAGTGCCAGGCGATAGAGGCTGCCATGGAAACGGCACGCTCGAAACGCTCGGCCGCCTCTGTCGAAATCCGAGAGTGTAGGAAAGGATCGAGGACCAGCATCACACGCCGCTCGTCCTCTCGCGCGAATTCACGCACCATCATACGACCCGATTTCGCGGTGACCTTCCAATCGACGAAGCGCACACTATCCGTCGGCCGGTACTCGCGCAACGAATGCAATTCGTGGCCGCGCCCGCGATAAAAGCTGGCCATCTCACCACTCAGCAAAGGAAGCACCTCGTAGAATTGGTCGGCTGGCTCGACGCGCGGGTATACCGTCATCTCCATGGGCGAACTCACTTCGCGCGTCTTCTCGAAGAAACCGAAAGGGAATCGCGTGCGGATGCCGAATGCATCCTGGCGATAAACTCCCCGCTTGGGGAAGCGCAATTCGACTTTTTGCCGTGCTGCGCTCAGCCGCTGGACGTAGGGGAAGAAAACCGGGCGGGTGAGAATTTCTCCCGGCGCTTTTTTCCCACCACCGGCGACGAGCAGCGAGAACGAAGGCCACGCCTGTTTTTCATTGCGCAACTCGATTTCCGCGAGCACGGGGTGCTCGGCGAATATGTGTTCGGGGAGATCGAACTTCAATTCGACTCCCGTAAGCACGACGCGCGAGAGCACGCCCGAAATCAAAATGCCCGCGAGCAGGCAGCCGAGGATGAGGAACAGCAGGTTATTGCCCGTGTTGACCGCCGCCAGCACCAGAACAAACACCGCGGCGAGATAGATCGTGCCGTCCCGCGTGAGGCGGTAGTCCACCTGATAGGCGAGCCAGCGCAGGCTCGTGCGTTTCGCGAGGGCCGGCACGATCGTAATTGCCACCCAGGCGGCAATCGCGAGCGCAATCACCGTGGTGATGGCGGCGAGCCAAAGCCGCCCTTCTTGCGAAGCCGCAGCGGAAAAGAGGGCGATGACCAGCGCCACGGAAAGCGCCAGCATCGCGATTCCAAAGTTCTTCCAGCCCGATCGGTCGCGCCTCTGCCACCAGCGTGAAGTTGTGGGTAGACTCGCAACGGACATAACCAAGGCTCTTTCTATTCTCGTCCCGTTCAGGGGGACGAGGAATCTGCTGTTCCGCCGCGGCAGCTACAGAGGTACCCGCGTCGTCTCGATGATGTCCCGCAGAATCGCTTCCGCCTGCTCCGATTTCTTCTGGGTGGAGACGTAGCGAGAACTGACCACTACTCGGTGTGCGAAAACGGGTATGATCAGGCGCTTGAAATCATCCGGCAGGCAATAGTCGCGGCCCTCCAGAAAGGCCCGCGCCTGTGCGGCTCGATGCAACATCACGGCTCCGCGCGGGCTCACGCCAAGACTGAGCTGTTCGGTCTGCCGGCTGCGCTCGATGATTTCTAGCGCGTAATCGAGCAGGCTCTCCTCCACTTTCACTCTGGAAATGGCCTGTTGCATACCCACCACGTCGTTGGCGTCCATGATCGGCTCGATCTGTTCTGCACGCCCCGCGGCGGAGTGGTTGCGGATGATCTCTTTTTCGCTTTCGCGAGAGGGATAGCCCATGCGGATGCGCATCAAAAAGCGGTCGAGTTGCGATTCGGGCAAAGGGTAGGTGCCATGATGTTCGATCGGATTCTGGGTGGCCAGTACCAGAAACGGCTGCGGCAGCGGACGGGTATGGTTGTCCACCGTGATCTGCGATTCGTTCATCGCTTCGAGTAATGCCGATTGCGTTTTCGGCGTGGTGCGGTTGATTTCGTCTGCCACGATGATGTTCGCGAAGATCGGCCCAGGCTTGAACTCGAATTCCCGGGTGGCCGGATTAAACACGCTGATGCCGATCACGTCGCTCGGCAGCAAGTCCGAGGTGAACTGGATGCGCTGAAACGTGCAATGAAACGACCGCGCCAGCGCCTGCGCCAGCGTGGTCTTCCCGACACCGGGCACGTCCTCGATCAGCAGATGCCCGCGCGCCAGCAGCGTCGTCAGCGCGAGGTGAATGACGTCGTCCTTGCCTTTCACTACTCGCGCAATCGACTGCTGCAGTTCGGCAAGGCGCCGGGCCGCGGCGGTCCTGCTGCTGGAACCGGTGACGGTGCTGCTCATGGCGGTTTGCAATTCCTTGGCCCTTCTGCAAAGATGTTGTTTT
>Ga0306920_100000819_pt1 | contig 37662 bp, 35 predicted proteins | sample flu12Cox44000170_FD_204666 | JGI IMG/M metagenome (GOLD analysis project Ga0306920, IMG submission 204666) | Lab enrichment of tropical soil microbial communities from Luquillo Experimental Forest, Puerto Rico - flux4day.12C.oxic.44.000.170 (v2)... | ecosystem: Environmental > Terrestrial >... | reverse complement strand
CGTGAATGCTTCGGAAGTGCGTTGCCCGCAGGTCAGGTGCACACTTGCGGGCCCCGGATTCAGTTCCGGCGGGGGCAACACCGCCAGATACGCCGGTGAGGAAGCCAACACCAGTCCCGGCATTCCCGCAATGCTTACCTTGTTGGCGTCCGCTTCTCCACAAAAACCATGGCCACTTACCTCAAAACGATCGCTCAACGAAGCCGCGCGGGGTGCGGTCGTCACTTCCTGTGTTGCCGAGGGCACTTCGGCCGACGATAAAATCGTGCCGGAAACCTTACCGGCCCGCCCCTCGATCGACGCGTAGATCGCTCCGGCGTTGAGGGGCGCAACGAAGAGCGCCCGCCCCGTGGTGTCCGTCGTTATCTTGTCGCCGTTCGAAAAAACGACCTGCACGCCCGGAGTCAGCCTCCCGTTCACGTCGAGCACGGCCAGAGTTGCGCGCTCACCCGCAACCATTTTCCGCGGCAGCAGCAGGATTCTGGCGCCGGAGGCCGCGGGCGGCGCCTTTTGCGCCTCGGACACCCCGGCCATCGCCAATACGCCCGCCAGCCCCAAGATTCCCTTTATCCGCCAACCCGGTAAGGAGTGCACACCGGGATTGTAGTGGACTTTCCTCATTCGCAGAAGGCTCATCGGCCAGCCGATTGCTGTTCGGTCCTTAGATTGGGTATTGAGGGGAAGGACGGTTGGAGGAAAAGCGAAGGCAAGACGCCTGCACCCAAGTGACAAGACAGTGTCCTCTACCCCTCCAATTCAGTTATTCTGGCGAGCTGGACCTTTGGCCAGTGTGGCTAATCTGGGAATAATCACTTGGGAGCAACGCCTTTTCGAGGGGCTGGGCCTCTGTTAGCGTGGACATACACAGCAGGTCGGGGTGTGTGCGCCTGGGGGTGCCGCTCGTGCTCGCGAAAAGCCTGGAAGGAGATGTCGTGCAGATCGTCAGTGGCGGCTTGACGGACGTTGGACGTGTGCGCAGCAATAACGAAGACGCTTTCCGGATTCTCGAACCCCTGAATCTTTTTGTCTTGTCCGATGGCATGGGTGGCGAAGCCCATGGCGAAATCGCCAGTTCGCTGGCTGTCGAAACCATTATCAGGTACTGCTCCGATGCCAAGGAAGACTCCGGCGTTACCCTGCATGGCGCTTCCAATGAAAATTGGAGTGAAAAAACGCGGCGCCTGCAGAATGCTGTCCTGGACGCCAATTTCAAGATTTTTCAATCCGCGCAGAACAATCCCGAGCAACGCGGCATGGGCGCGACCGTCACGGCCGCCTGGGTCAACGAAGGCAAGCTCAGCATCGCCCACGTCGGCGACAGCCGGGCGTATCTTCTGCGCAGCGGCAACCTTCAGCAGCTTACGAACGATCATTCTCTCGTCGCCGAGCAGGTCCGCCGCGGCATCCTTACCCGCCAGCAGGCCGAAGAAAGCGATATGCAGAGCGTGCTGCTCCGTGCGCTGGGCGCTCATCCGGATGTCGAAGTGGAAGTCGACGAAGCCGCTATTTACCCGCGCGACGTCCTTTTGCTTTGCTCGGACGGCTTGACCCGCATGGTCACGGAACCCGAAATTGCCGGTACTTTACAGGCAGAAACAGACGCTTCCTCGGCCGCCCATAAGCTGGTGGAACTGGCCAACGATCGCGGAGGTCTCGATAACGTTACGGTAATCGTCGCCCGCTTCCAGGACGAATCCAAGGGTTGGCGTTCCTGGTTGCGTCGCGGCTCGGCAAAAAAAGACTAGCGCCTCCTCAGGAGGATTTGCGCATGGCGAAGCTCAGCCTGATGTTTGAAAACAAACTGGTGAAGGAAGTTCCTGTCGGCAGCCGGCCGGTCAGTATCGGCCGCTCGCCGGACAACGACCTTCCCGTGGATAATCTCGCGGTTTCCAATTACCACGCGCGCGTTTATGTCGAAGCAGGTCGTCTCGTCGTCGAAGACCTCGACAGCCTCAACGGCACCTTCGTCAACGATCTCCGCGTTGAGCGCGCCACGCTTCACGATGGCGACTCCATCTGGATCGGGAAGCATTACATCAAGGTGGATGCCACGGCCGACGCCGCCATTCCCTGGGACTCGGGCCGCAAAACGGCAGCGCCCAAGATCAACGAAACCATGGTCCTCGATACCAAGGCTCGCCGCGACATGCTGCAGCAGGCCGCCGCCATGGGCGAACGCTCTCAGCCCGGCCGACTCAGGATGCCCACGCTCGTGGTCCTCAGCGGCAGGGTGGATCAAAAGGAATACGTTCTTACAAACAAGCTGACGGTCATCGGTAAGTCTCCCATGGCCACGGTTCGCTTGCGAGGCTGGTTCAAGCCTCAGATGGCGGCGCAAATCAACCAACGGGACGACGGCTATTACCTAGGCACGGGCGACAAGGTCCCCACCGTCAATGGCACTGCCATTCCCGGGCCGGTTCGCCTCAGCGATGGCGACCTCATTGAGGTTTGCGGTGTGCGCCTCAACTTCATTTTCCGGGAGTAGCGTTCTCCGCCGATGGCCAATCCCACCGATGGAGCTCGCGAGGAACGGTTTACTTTTCGATTCCGCGAATTGTTCTCCTCCTGGTGGCAGCATCGCGCTTCCTTTTTTATCAGCGTCGGCATCACTCTCGCCGCTCTATTCCTCTATTTCCTGACATTTCTCGGTGAACGTTCGACTCCCCTTTTCAGTTTTCTCCAGCGCTTGGAATCCGACTCGCTGGATATGCGCTTTCGTTACCGCCCTGCGCGGTATACGCCGCCGGATTCGCACATCGTAATCGTGGATATTGACCAGCGCTCCCAGGAGGTTCTTGGCCGCTGGCCTTTTTCGCGAACGTACTTTGCAAAGATGCTGGACGTGCTCCATGACGACGGCGCTGCTGTCGCTGCATTCGACATTACGTTCAGCAAGCCGGACCAGAGTGCCGCGCCGATTCGCGCGCTCTGGTCTGAGTTGGAGGCGCGGGCGAAGCGCGGCGATGCGGTCGACCCGAAATTGGCCGCAGAAGTCCAGAAGCTCGCTGCTTCCTACGACGCCGACACACAATTCGCGGCCTCCATCCATCGATTCGGGCCCGTTATTCTGGGCAATTTTTTCCTTTTCACCGAATCGGACCTGCGCGGCCTTTCCGATTCCACGCTCGATGCCTACGCAAATCAGATCGCTTTTTTCGCCTATCCCCCGGCCCATCCGCTGCGGCCAGAGTTTCAGAAGCAGGACAAGCTCCGCTTAATGGAAGAGTTCTCGCTCTCGAATCTGATTCCGAAGGGAGCCGAAGCCAATCTCGATGCCTTGACCACTGCCTTGAACGGCGATAGTTCCTGGACGGGCTTCTTCAACGCACCGCCCGATGATGACGGCGTTATACGACGCGCGACCATGATTCTCCCTTACGGCCGCTCTTCGAGTCCTCAGGAATGGGATCTCTATCCATCGCTCGACTTGATGGCGGCTCGGGCTTACCTCGGACAAAGTGCGCTGGAAACCAATCTGCTCTATGGACCTGTAGGCATTGTAGAAATTCAGTTCGGGAAACTCTTATCTCTGAGGCCAGACAGCCGCGGGCAGAGAATGATTAACTACCTGGGGCCCTCCGGCACTTTTTCGCACTATTCGATTGCGGATGTGCTATCGGGAAATTTTCCGAAGGGCGCGTTCAACGGGAAAATCGTGCTGATCGGAGCCACGGCGACAGGTATCGGAGACCTCAAGACCACTCCGTTCGGCGGCACGAATTATCCGGGTGTCGAAATTCACGCCAATGTTATTGACAACATCCTGAACCAGCGCTTCCTGCGGCACGGCGCCAAGCAGGTCTTGACCGACCTTCTACTGATTTTCGCATTCGGCATTCCGCTGGGCATTGTTCTGGCTCTCGTCTCGACACGCGGGATGTGGTTCGGGCTGTCGCTTCTCATTCCTTTTGCGGCGCTCGTGTATGTGCAGTTCCTACACGGCGCCTGGCTTAACTTTACGGTTCCCGCAGGCACACTCAGCGCGAACGTGATGCTCGTCTCGCTCTACCGCGCCCTCGTCGAGGAAAAAGAAAAACGCAAGGTGCGCTCCGCCTTCGGCCAGTATTTGAGCCCGGAAGTCATTCGCCGCCTGCTCGTCAATCCGCAACTCGTCGATCCCCGCAAGACCGACATTACCGTGATGTTCAGCGACATCCGCGGATTTACCACCATTTCCGAAAAGCTCGACGCGCAGGAACTTGCTCTTTTTCTCAATGACTATCTCTCGGACATGACCCGCATCGTCTTCAATACCCATGGCACGCTCGACAAATACATCGGCGACGCCGTCATGGCCTTCTGGGGCGCTCCCTATGAAGACGGCGGCCACGCCATCAAGGCTTGCAACGCCGCTCTCGTCATGATGCAGCGGGTCCATGAACTTCAGAAAAAATGGGAAGCCGAGGGCAAGCCCAAGCTCGACATCGGCATCGGGCTGAATTCCGGCGTTGCGAGCGTCGGCAACATGGGCTCTGCCCTGCGGTACGGGTACACAGCGCTGGGCGACACCGTGAATCTCTCCTCGCGCCTTGAGGGACTCAACAAGGACTACGGCACGCATATCCTCGTCAATGAATCCACCTACACCGCCACCAAGGATTCTGGTTTCCTCTTTCGCGAGCTCGACATCATTCGCGTCAAAGGGAAGCTTCAGCCCGTCACCATTTATGAGCTTCTGGGAAGGCTCTCCGATCTGCAGCGCGATCCTTCCTTTGCGGATGTGCAGAAATGCCTTGAACTTTTCGCGCAGGCCCGGCTCCTCTATCACCAGCGCCAGTGGCCCGAAGCCCAGCAGGCCTTTCAATCCATCCTCGACCATCGCCCGGATGACGGCCCGTCGCGCATGTACTGGAAACGCTGCCAGGAATATCTCTTCGACGAGCCGCCCGCCTCCTGGGACGGCGTCTTCACCATGACCCACAAATAGCCCGGCTTTCCTCGTTCCCTTCCCGACTCGATTCAAAAAGGTGATAAAGAGGAACTGTACCGGCGTGGCTCTTCGCTGAAAAACCTATAGTTTAGCCGCCGCAAGCTTTTTTCAGAGAACTTCTTTGGGGAGAACGACTGTGGCCAGCCCGCTGGCTGCGTACCCAAATGGGTGGTTGCTGTAGTCTAATGAAAGTAGTGACTGACCTCACTATTCTTGTGCGCTGCCTGTTTTAGGTTTAACTTTCACTCATTATGTGGATTGTCCGATTAGCTCTAGCCAGGCCCTACACGTTCATCGTCATGGCCCTCGTGATCGTGCTACTGACCCCTGTGGTCTTGATGCGTACGCCCACGGACATCTTCCCGGAAATCAATATCCCGGTGATCAGCCTGGTGTGGACGTACAACGGTCTGCAGCCCCAGGAGATGGAGCGCCGCATCACCTCCAGCGTCGAGCGTGGCATCACCGTGCTGGTCAACGACGTCGAACATATTGAATCGCAGTCTCTGAACGGCCTGGCGATCATCAAGATTTACTTTCAGCCCAACGCCAACATTCAGACCGCGCTGGCACAAACCGCCGCCATCTCGCAGACCTTTCTGCGTTTCCTCCCGCCCGGCACAACGCCGCCGCTGGTCATCATCTATTCGGCCTCCACCGTGCCCGTTCTGCAGATCGGTCTGACGAGCGATCGTCTGAGCGAGCAGCAGATTTTTGACTATGGCAACAACTTTATCCGCACGCAACTCGCCACCGTGCAAGGCGCGTCCATGCCTTTTCCCTATGGCGGCAAGTCGCGCCTGATCTCCGTGGACATCGATTCCACATCTCTGCAAGCCAAAGGTCTTTCTCCTGTGGACATCGTCAACGCCGTCAACTCCCAGAACCTGATTCTTCCCACCGGCACCGCCAAGATGGATGCTCTGGAATATAACGTCGAGATGAACGGCAGCCCTCGCACGATCGAGGAACTGAACGATCTCCCCGTCAAGACCGTCAACGGCTCGACGATCTACATGCGCGACGTGGCACACGTTCGTGACGGCTACTCTCCGCAGACCAATGTCGTTCTCGCGAATGGCAAGCGCGGTGTGCTGATGAGCGTTTACAAGACCGGGAACGCCTCGACCCTCTCCATCGTTGACCGCGTCAAACAAACCCTGAAGGACTACCAGTCCTCGCTGCCCGAGGGGCTGAACCTGACCACGTTCTTCGATCAATCGCTTTTCGTCCGCGCCGCCATCCAGGGCGTTCTCCGGGAAGCCTTGATCGCCGCCTGCCTCACCGCGTTCATGATTCTTCTCTTCCTCGGCAACTGGAAGAGCACCCTGATTATTGCCATTTCCATTCCTCTCTCCATTCTTGTCAGTGTTCTCTGCCTCAGCGCGCTCGGAGAAACGATTAACATCATGACCCTCGGCGGCCTGGCGCTCGCCGTCGGCATCCTGGTAGACGACGCCACGGTCGAAATCGAGAACATCAATCGTAACCTCGCCATGGGCAAGGAAACCGTCCAGGCCATCCTGGACGGCGCACAGCAGATCGCCGTTCCCGCGTTCGTTTCCACCCTTTGCATCTGCATCGTTTTTATCCCGATGTTTTTCCTCTCGGGCGTTGCGAAGTATCTTTTCGTTCCTCTCGCGGAAGCGGTTATTTTCGCCATGCTCGCTTCCTACATGTGGTCCCGCACGATCGTGCCGACCATGGCCATGTATCTCCTGAGCGCCGAGGATGAATATCAAGCGGACTTGCACGTCGGCGAAAAAATGGGTTTCTTCCGCCGTTACCAGCAGGCCTTCGAGCACGCCTTCGAGCGTTTCCGGGGTGGCTACAGGAACGCGCTCTCCTCCGCCTTGCGCGATTCACGCCTCTTTTCCGCCTGTTTTCTCACTTTCTGCGTACTCTCCACCAGCCTCTATTTCTTCCTGGGGCGCGATTTTTTCCCCAGCGTGGACGCCGGCCAGATTCGCCTGCACATGCGCGCCCGAACGGGACTGCGCATCGAAGAGACATCGCGGCTCGCCGATGAGGTCAACGGGGAGATTCGCCGCACCATCCCGGAGAAGGATTTGATCACCGTTCTCGACAACATCGGCTTGCCTTATTCCGGCATCAACCTCACGTACAGCAACTCCGGCACCATCGGCACCTCCGATGCCGAGATTCTCGTTCAGCTCAAGCCCCAGCGTGGCCGGTCCACGAGTGAGTACATCAATGATCTGCGGCGGCGCCTCCCACGGGAGTTTCCCGGCGTCCAATTCTTTTTCCAGCCCGCGGACATCGTTACGCAAATTCTGAATTTCGGCGCGCCCGCACCGATTGATGTCGAGATTACCGGGATGAACCAGCCGGCGAACTACACGCTCGGCGTGAAACTGGCCAACGAGATCCGCCACATTCCTGGCGCCGTTGATGTGCATGTTCAGCAAGCTTTCGACGCGCCCACGCTTTACATGGACATCAACCGCACGCGCGCCCAATATATCGGCTTGCAGGCGCGCGACGTGGCGCAGAACGTCCTGGTCTCGCTTTCCTCGAGCTTCCAGACCGCGCCCAACTTCTGGCTCGACCCCAAGAATGGCGTCAGCTATAGCGTCGCCGTGCAGACACCGCAATACCGCGTTGATAATTACCAGGCTTTGCAGAACACGCCCATCAACAGCGGCGTACCCGGCGCCACGCCGCAGATCCTTGGCAATCTTGTGGACACTTCAACGATTGCGCGTCCCGCTTCCATCTCTCACTACAACGCGCAACCCATGATTAACGTCTATGCGTCGGTGGATGGCAGCGATCTCGGTTCTGTTGCCCGCGCAGTCACCAAACTCGTGAGCAACGCCGAGAAGGAACTCCCCCGCGGCAGCCACATGGTGATTCGCGGCCAAGTTCAGACCATGACAACGTCATTCGAGGGTCTCGGCATCGGCCTCGTCGGCGCAATCGTTCTTGCGTATCTGCTCATCGTCGTAAATTTCCAGTCTTGGCTCGATCCTTTCATCATCATCACGGCCCTTCCCGGGGCTCTCGCGGGCATCTGTTGGATGCTGCTTTTCACCCACACGAGATTGAGCGTTCCTTCCCTGACTGGGGCTATCATGTGCATGGGCGTGGCAACGGCCAACAGCATCCTTATGGTGTCCTTCGCGCGCGAACAGTTGAACGAAGGCAAGAGCGCCTTTGACGCGGCACTCGAGGCCGGCTTTGTCCGTATTCGCCCGGTCATCATGACCGCGCTGGCGATGATCATCGGCATGGTGCCGATGGCCATCGGTCTCGGCGAAGGCGGGGAACAGAACGCGCCGCTCGGCCGGGCCGTCATTGGCGGCCTGCTGTTCGCCACCTTTGCCACACTTTTCTTTGTGCCGTGTGTATTCACGATCATTCACGGCCGGCTGGAACGCCGACGTCAACGGTCCACGGGCCTGAGGACGGCCACAACATGAAGTCTGGCGTTCCCCATTTTGCGCGGAGCAACCAAACATGAACGAAGTCTCAACCAGTTCTGGCCATGGCCCCGGCGATTCTTCGCCGAAGAAGGGCCCAGTTTTTCTGGGTCTCCTCCTAATCGTCGTTGTGCTCATCCTCGGTGGCGCCTTCATGATGTTTCAGCGCCGCGCGCAGTATCAGGCTCTCGCGGACAACACCGAAGTGCTGGCGGTGCCCACAGTGGCGGTGATTCATCCCGCGCCACAGAAAGGTGACGAGAATCTCGTCCTGCCTGGCACGCTCCAGGCTTATGTCGAATCGCCGATCTACGCGCGCACCAATGGGTACGTCAAGAGATGGACCCACGACATCGGCAGCCGCGTGAACAAGAGCGATCTCCTCGCTGAGATCGATGCTCCGGAGCTTGACCAGCAACTCTCGCAGTCCAAGGCAGACCTCGCCACTGCGCAAGCGAACGCCAATCTCTCTGCCATTACCGCGGTCCGCTACACCGAACTCTTGAAAACCGATGGCGTGTCCAAGCAGGAGGTGGATAACGCCAATGGCGACCTCGCGGCCAAGCAAGCCATTGTGCAATCGGCCCAGGCCAACGTGCGCCGCCTCGAGGAATTGGAATCGTTCAAACGTGTTGAAGCGCCGTTTAGCGGCGTCATCACGCGCCGCAACGTGGACATCGGTGTGCTCATCAACGCGGGCAATGGCGGCACTTCGCAGCAGCTCTTTTTCCTGGCGCAAACCGATCCCATGCGCGTTTACGTCAATGTGCCGGAAGCCTATGCTTCCTCGATTCGTCCGGGAATCGGCGCTTATCTGGAGCTCACACAATTCCCCGGCCAGAAATTCGAAGGTAAGGTTGTGCGCACGGCCGAATCCATTGATCTTTCGACGCGCACGCTCCTGACGGAGGTGGATGTGCCCAATAAATCCGGGCAACTCCTTCCAGGCGGTTTTGCGCAAGTTTATCTACAGGTTAAGGTCACGGCGGAGCGGATGCTCGTCCCTGTTAATGCTCTGCTCTTCCGCGCCGAGGGCCTGCGTGCCGTTGTCGTGGATGGCAGCCGCACGCGCCTTCAACCGCTAACGATCGGCCGCGATTACGGTACCACGCTCGAAGTCCTCAGTGGTCTCAAGGCCAGCGACTGGATCGTGCTGAATCCGCCCGACGCTCTCGAAAACAATGAGGAAGTCCACGTCAAGCAGGTGAATAATCCCACGCTGGCAGAACCTGCCTCCACTCCGCCGTCAGGAGCACAACCCAAAGCCGCTGCTCCTTCCTCAACTCAGGAGAAAAAGCCCTGATGGTTTCGCCAGTTTTGCTGCCGAGGTGGCCGACTGACCTTTTCAACTTTTTGCGAAGGGTGGGGTTTTCTTGTCTCATCACTTCCCTGTTGCTCCTAGTGGGATGCACGGTTGGGCCTAACTACAAGCGCCCTGCCGCGTCCGTTCCCCCCAAATGGGATGTCGTCGAACCCTTTCGGGAAGCGACTCCCAAGGACGCCATTCCCAAGACTTCGTGGTGGACGGTCTTTCACGACGAGGATCTCGATGCACTCGAGACCGAACTGCTCGCCACAAATCAGATCCTGAAAGTCGCGCTCGCCCATTTCGACCAGGCTCGCGCTTCGGCCGCCGTGCAGAACGCGGCGCTCTTTCCCACGGTTCAAGTGGCCGCGGCCGCGAGCCGCCAGCGTTATTCTGGCACACGCTCCACGGGCTCTAGCTTCCCGCTTACCGGTCCTGTGACGCAAAACAGCTACATGCTGCCGTTTTCCGTCAGCTATGAGGTTGATCTCGTCGGAAAGCGCCGCCGCACCATCGAGGCCGCGCAAGTTTCCTACCAGGCCAGCGCTGCCGATCTCGAAAATGTGCGTCTCATCCTCACGGCCGAGCTTGCGGCAGACTACTTCACGCTGCGTCAAACCGACACGCAAATCGCTCTTTTGCGCCGGTCCGTCGAATCCCTGCAAAAAGGACTCGATCTCGTCAACTCCCGCCACGCTGGTGGAGTCGCCTCGGGCCTCGACGTGACCCAGGAAGAAACGCTTCTGAACACTACTCGTACTCAGGCGACGCTTCTGCAGCAGCAGCGCAAACAATTTGAAGATGCCATTGCCGTTCTCACCGGCAAGCCCGCTCCCGATTTCCACCTTGCCGCCCGAGAGCTTGCCGCAGAACCGCCTAATCTCGACACTTCGCTGCCCTCTGATCTTCTTGAGCGCCGCCCGGATATCGCCGAGTCCGAGCGCCAGATGGCCGTGACCAACGCGCAAATCGGCATTGCCAAGGCCGCCTATTATCCTTCACTCGTTCTTTACGGTCAGGGTGGCTGGAATTCCGCGAACATCAGTTCCCTGCTCAACGCCGAGAGCGGCGTCTGGGCCATCGGCGCTAACGCCGCGCAACAGATTTTTACGGGTGGGGCACGCCGTGCGCAGGTACAATTTTCTCAGGCAGGCTACGATGCCTCTGTTGCTTCTTACCGTGACACCGTTCTCAACGCCTTTCGCGAGGTTCAAGACAACATCACGGGCCTGCAAGTTCTGGGGGCGGCACGCCAATCGCAATCGGATGCGGTGGACTCTTCCAGGCGGCAGCTCGAAATTGCCACTTCCCGCTATACCGGTGGCCTGGTCAGCTATCTGGACGTTGTCAACGCCCAGCAGAATCTGCTGAACGGTGAACAGGAAGCCGCTATCATCCAGGGCCAGCGCCTCGTTACCTCTGTTCTTCTCGTGAAAGCCCTTGGTGGCGGCTGGGATGCCGCCAGCCTCGCCGCTGTCCAGGTCAAGCCCCAGATGCGCGACGCGTTTGCGCCCTAATTCGGTGAAGTCCGACGCCTCCGCAAATCTGAAGTAGTCGCACTCAAAAAAAAGACAATCTCGTTGGTGTCGCTTCTTACTGGCCCTGGCTTTGCACCAGCGGAATTTGCGACGCCAACTGCACATCGATCAGAAGTCCGATCCGGCGGTCCAGTTGGAAGAACGTTGCCGTCTTCTTTCCCGGTAACACCTGGTTCACGATGGGCACATATTTTTGCCGCAACTGAATCACGGACTGGTCAATGTCCAGGGCACGCCGCGTGTACAAGAGAGCCTGTTCATCAGTGACGGTGCCCCAATTCTGCGCGTACTCCTTAATCAGTTGATACTTCGCATCGCCAATCTTCGCGTATTCGGCCTGGTATTGATCGTAAATCGGCCAGAATTTCGTCGCCTCATCGGCCGTCAAATTCAGATTTGCCGCGATCAATTGCTTCTTTTGCGACCGGATGTCCTTCCGCAACAATGCAACATCCTGATCGGTAATCGCTTGCGAGTTCTGGCTCGACGTCGCTGGCTGTTGCGAACCCATTCCCTGTGCCGTCGTCGCTCTGGAGCCCGGCAGCAGCCAAGCGCTTGCTAATGCCAATACCACAATCATTTTCTTGTTCACAGTTTTCTCCTTGATAAGCAGCGCGCCCAGCCTCATGGTGCGAATCGCTCCGCCGCACTCCGGCGTCTTGCGCGTCTGTTCCTCCGTATTCTTTCTGTTTCAATTGCATCGCTGTTTGTACAGTTCTTCGCCCTGGGCCAAGATAAGGAACGAAACGAAACTGTGTGCCGGCTTCCTGCGAACGGGCGGGTCGCGGAGAAATCCGTAGCGAATTGAATACTCAATTCCCCATTTTCTGGGCGTGAGAAGCTTAAGGCCTTTTTCTCATTTCGACAAGCTACTCTCGGCTCCTCTCGGCCGGACCGATGTTACACTCTCCCTCCAGCTCATCTCTCTTTCGGGAGCCTTCCCCGTGACCGAACACTCCGTTTACTTCCGCGATATTGCCATGGTTTTCGCCGCCGCTTTTGTCTGCGGCCTTCTGGCCTGGCGCCTGCGCCAGCCACTCCTTCTCGGTTACGTTCTCGCCGGTCTTCTGCTCAGCCCGCTCACTCCGGGACCGCGCGTTCACGACGTCCGTGACTTTGAAAGCATGGCGGAGATTGGGGTCATCCTGCTGATGTTCTCCGTGGGAATTGAGTTCTCCGTTCCCGATCTTCTCCGCGTAAAGTGGGTGGCGCTCGTGGGGGCTCCGCTTGGCATTCTTTTGTGCGTGGCTCTTGGTATCGGGGCCGGCGCTCTTCTGCACTGGCCGCGGATTCAGGGCGTGGCCATCGGCTGCATCATTTCTGTGGCCAGCACCATGGTTCTGCTGCGCATGCTTATGGATCGTGGCGAACTCTCCTCAGAGCACGGCCGCCTGATGATTACTCTCTCGCTCATCGAGGACCTCGTCGTGGTCGTTCTCACGGTAATTCTGCCGGGCCTTTCTCCTTCGGCTTCGGCGGAGTTTTCCCAGGTGGCCTGGCAAATCGGCAAAGGTTTGCTCTTGATGATCCCGATCGCCCTCGCGGCCTGGAAATTCGTTCCCCGACTCCTTGACCGCATTGAGAAAACCTGCAATGACGAGCTTTCCCTGCTTCTCGCCCTGATGCTCTGCATGGTCATCGCGGCGCTGACCGAAGCCGTCGGCCTTTCCCTGGCCCTCGGCGCGTTTCTCGCGGGCCTGTTCCTCGGCAATTCCGGGTTCACGCGCAAACTTGCGCGCCAGACCTTTTCGATTCGCGACGTTTTCGTGGCCTTCTTTTTCGTCGCCATGGGCATGCTGCTCGATCCGCGCACCTGGATTTCGAGTTGGCCGCTGATCGCGTTGCTCGTCGGGCTGATTCTCTTCGGCAAATTCCTGGTCTGGTCCGGCATCGTTTTTCTTTTTCGCTATCCACTCTCGTCCGCTTTCCGTGTCGGCCTTGGGCTCACGCAGATCGGCGAATTTTCTTTCATCCTTGCCCAGGTCTCACTCCAAGCGGGCCTGATCTCCCAGGAGCTGTACCACGCTACGCTGGCTGCTTCGCTCATCACCATCCTTGTCAACGCCAAGCTCTTCAAACTCCTGAAGCTGGTTGCCCCGGTGCAGACGTCGCTCCCGGCCGCCAGTTGATAGCCAGATTTCGATTTCAGGTGCGATGCTTTCCGGATTTGTGAATCCTTGGGAGAACTGACGGAGGAAAACTGATAACTTATACGTTCTTGGCCCATCTGATTCAACGCGTCAGCATTCTTGGCACCGGCCTCATCGGCGGGTCCTTTGCGCTGGCCCTTCGCAAATACACGCCGGACATGCACGTCGTCGGCTGGGACCGCGCGGAGGTCATTCTCGAGGCGCGCAAATCCGGCGCCCTTGAAAGGGTCTTTTACGAGTCGCTTGAACCCGCTCTCCACGGCGCCGATCTCATTTACATCGCACTTCCCATTGGCGTGACGCTCGACTTGCTCCCGGAAATTGCGCGCCACGCCCCATCCCACGCGCTCGTCACGGACGCTTCCAGCACCAAGCTGCGCATCACACAAGCCGCCGCGGAACTTTTCCCTCAGCAGAATGGCCCGTTTTTTCTCGGCGGGCACCCCATGGCGGGCCGTGAACTTTCCGGCTTCGCTCACGCCGACGCTGACCTTTTTCGCAATGCCAGCTACGCGCTGACCAGCAACCCGGAAGAAGCGCGCGATCCTCGCGTCGTCGCCTTCGTGAAAATCCTCGAAAAGATCGGCGCGCGGCCACTCTGGCTCGGGCCGCAGCAACATGACTATGCCGTCGGCCTGGCTTCGCATCTGCCGCAACTCGCCGCTGTGGCCCTCGGCTCTTTTCTCTACGATCGCCTGGATGAAAACGGCCTCCCGATCACTCTCGCCGGGCCGGGCCTGCGCGATTCGTTGCGCCTTGCTGGCAGTCCTTACGGCACGTGGCGCGACATCGTCCTGACCAATCGTGAAGTTCTTTCGGCGGCCCTCGACCTTTTCGCCCGCCGGCTCGACGACCTGCGCGACCGGCTCGGCTCCCGCGAACTCGAAGCCGATTTCGACGCCGCCAACGAACTCTACAAACTCCTGCGCGGCCTTTAGCCCTTTTGCTTCGCCGGTGGTGGGAAGCCGGTGAGTTGAGTATGCTAGAAAGACACAAAAAGACGCCCATGTCCGAAATGCCTGAGCATATCGGTCCTTACCGCATCCTCGCCAAGATAGGCGAAGGCGGGATGGGTGTGGTTTACAAGGCAGAGGACCGGCGCCTGGAACGTGTGGTCGCGTTGAAAGTCATCCATGAATTCAATTCCGATTCTTCCCAGCGGCGCCGGTTTTGGCAGGAGGCACGCCTTGCCGCTCAAGTGGTTCATCCCAATGCCTGCCGGATTTATGACATCGCCGAAGAGCAAGACCGCCTGGTTCTGGTCATGGAACTCATCGATGGTGAATCGCTTGCGCAGCGCCTCGAACGCGGGCCTCTGCCTGCGCAGGAAGCGGCCCAGATCGTTCTGGCGATGCTCTCCGCTTTGGACGCTTTTCATAAGACAGGAATCATCCATCGCGATCTGAAACCCGCGAACATTGTCCTTTCCAGCAGTGGAACAAAATTGCTGGACTTCGGCATCGCCAAGCATCTGCCGTTTCGCGCGCCGGCGGAAACGGCAGTGACAGTTCCCGGCGAAACCATTCCGGGAATGTTCCTCGGCACCCCAAAATATGCTTCCCCAGAGCAGTTCTGCGGCCAGCCCGTAGATGCACGTTCGGATCTTTTTTCTCTTGGTGTGATTTTTTACGAAATGCTGACCGGACAGCCGCCGTTCCCGGGCGCGACTTTCGGTGAAATTGCGCATTCGGTTTTGCAGGGATCGCCACCGGCGCTGAGCGGCTCGCCGGCCATTTCCGCAATGGGAAGAATCGCGCACCGCGCTTTAGCTCGCGGCCCGGAAGACCGGTATCCGAGCGCCGAAGCCATGGCCGCCGAACTGCGGGCCACGTTGCTGATGGACGGGATCGAAACACAGGCTCACGCTCGCCCCTTGCGCAGGATCATTGTTCTGCCGTTTCGCGTTTTACGCCCAAGCGAGGATATTCAGTTCCTGGCCTACAGCCTGCCGGAAGCTATCACGGTTTCTCTCGCTGGTTTGGAGAACCTGGTGGTGCGTTCTTCCATCGTGGCGTCCTGCTACTCGGCAGATGCACTCGATCTGCAGAAGCTTGCCAAGGAAGCGGAAGTGGATGTCGTACTGACGGGAGCGTTGCTCAATGTGGGGGAGCAATTGCGGATTACGACGCAACTCGCGGAGGTGCCGAGCGGAACGCTGATCTGGTCGCACTCTTCGCAAGCAACGACTCGGCAGCTCCTCGAACTCCATGATGACCTGGTGCGCCGCGTGGTGGAGTCCATCCTTCCTTCCCTTACCGTTCAAGAGCACCAGTCTTTGCAACAAGACCGCCCCGCCAGCGCCACGGTCTATCACCTCTATCTGCAAGCAAATGAGTTCAGCCGGCGGTGGGAAAACCTGCCGACAGCTACGGAGCTGTACGAACGGTGCGTGAACCTGGACGCCTCCTTTGCGTCCGGGTGGGCCAGGCTGGGCCGCGCTCGATGGCTTTGGGATAAATACAATCTGGGTTCTACGGAAGGGCTGCGGGCAGCCGATGAGGCTTTCCAGATGGCCCTGCGCCTGAATCCGAATCTGGCCCTAGCACATAATCTCTACACCAATCTTCAAATTGATCAGGGCCAGTCGCTCGACGCCATGAAGCGGCTCCTGGACCGCGCGCGCCAGCGAAGAAGTGATGCGGAGCTCTTCGCCGGTCTGGGACACGCTTGCCGTTATTGCGGACTATTGCAGCCGGCGCTCGTGGCCCATCAGGAAGCACGCCGCCTAGATCCGCTGATTTCCACCAGCGTGATGCACACGTACTTTATGCTCGGCGATTATCAGCGCGCGCTCGAGGCTTCCGGGACTGATTATGGATACGGAACGGCCCTGGCCTTGACGGCGCTCGGGCGCATCGAAGAGGCTCTGGCCATACTCCGGCAACGGGAACTAGCCAAGCCCTGGCGGCTGGCGAAATTGCTACTGACGTCGCTGCGTTCGCTGCTCGAAGGCAATCGCGAGGAGAGCCTGGAAGCCAGCGAAGAGATGAGAAGGGCCACGTTCCGGGATCCCGAGGGAATGTACTATTTGGCGCGGCAATTCAGTTACCTCGGACGGGCTGAGGAAGCGTTGGAGATGCTATCGCGCGCCATTGACCATGGATTTTTCTGCTACCCTGCGATGGTGCGCGACCCCTGGCTGGATTCGCTTCGCGCCCGGCCCGATTTTACGGAACTCTTGCGTAAATCCCAGCAACTGCACCGCGAAGCCTCGGCTTCGTTCTTCGCCGCGCGGGGCGATACCCTTCTCGGCATCCGGGCCGAAGGATACTGAGCGTATCCTCAAGTCTCCGGTTCGTTATTTTTTTAGGGCTTCTTTTCGGGCGTCGATTCCTTTCCTCCCGCGGCTTCATCCTTAAGGTATGCAGCGCTAAGGGTCGCTTTCTTTTTTGCGATCTCGATTAGTGTCGGGTAAAACTGCACGAAGGTCGTATCTACGGCGCCGTGCTGTTCGTGGCAGGAGTAGCAGTTCATCTCCTTCGGAAACATCTGGCTGGGAGCCTCCTCGTCAAATCCGAAGAAAGCCCACTTTCCCGGGAACCGCGATTCATCTTTCACGTGGACCTCCCGCCCCATCATGTCTGTGGACTGAAAATGCCCGCTCTTGTTGATCGAGCCATGGGAACTCGACATGCGAACTTCCAACACTAGAATGGTTTTGTCCGGCCAAGTGCCCGTCGCAACGAACGCCTTGTAGGCTTCGGGGTTCACAAACACATTGTCGAACATGGAATGGCCCATGCTCGCAGCCTGAATTGTTGGGTTATAGGTCATGTCCAGGCCGGAGGTGAGGTAAACCCATTCGCGGTAGTTCGCGGGGAAAATCAGCTTGCCGTCCGCGGTGTATTTCGGCGCGTTCGATTCGTTTTCCTTGGCTTTGTTGGACTGTGGCCTTGCCAGTGCCAAAGCCAGGAATAAACAGGACGCGACGAACCACGCTATCATTTTGCTCATCTTGCTCATTTGGCGGTCTCCTTTTAGAGTCCTTGTGGCGACAGCAAGAGGCTAACCAACTCGCCGGAGTAGTGTCTAGTACAAAGACAACTTCTCCTCGCTCCGAGGCTCATGTGACGAATGCCCAGAAAACCTCCGATCCGAATCAGACACTTGGCGGCGGCCAATTTTTTGGCGCCATCCAGAGAAAACAGGAGTGCCACGGAGCCATTTTCACCGATCTCCGGCACGACTCGCCTCGCCGCTTGCCGCTGCACTCCCATGAACTGCCGTTTTTTGCCCTGCTTCTCGGAGGCTTGTACGGCGAGCGCTACGGCCGCCAACAAAAGCAGTTTGGCCCCTTCACTCTGACGTTCCGGCCCGCCGGCATTCCTCACCAGGACGAGATCGGCCCGCACGGCGTGCGGTTCTTCGAGATCGAGCTTCGGCCTGCGTGGCAGAAGCGGTTGGCGGACTGCTCCTGCGCTTTGGATTTACCGCGCGACGATGAACTTGGGGGCGAACTGCTGTGGCTCGCGATGAATGTCTTTCACGAGGTGCATGCTTCCCCGGGTCCCGACGACCTCCGCGTGGACAGCCTGCTCCACGAACTTGCTGCACATGCGGCTCGCTTGCCGAAAGAAAATGCGCACGAGGCGCCGCTCTGGCTTTCCCGCGTCCGGGACAAGTTGAACGCCGAGCATTGCCGGCGGCTTACCCTCGATGAACTGAGCGCGGAAGCGGGCGTGCACCCGGTGCATCTCTCCCGCGTCTTCCGGCGCTTCGTTGGGGAAGGCATCAGCGCTCACGTGCATCGCCTGCGAGTTCGCACCGCCTGTGAAAAAATGACGCTGCCAAAAATGACGCTAGCCGATGTGAGCGTCGCCACCGGGTTCGCCGACCAAAGCCACTTTGGCCGCGCCTTCCGCAAGATCACCGGCACCACACCGAACGTTTTTCGCGCCTCTCTCGGCCTCGTCGCGTAGCTTTTACCGAAGGATGCGTTTTCACGTGTTCGGCAATTGGAGTAAACTCATGCGCGGCATGGTAGCGCCATGGCTTTAACCCGGCGCCTTTCGTTCTCAACTGGAATCCATGGACAAACGCATCGCCTCCGCTGACGCCGCCATCGCGAATCTGCGCGACGGGATGACCGTGCTTATGGGCGGGTTCGGCCTTTGCGGCATTCCGGAAAATCTGATCGCCGCTGTGCGGCGAAAGGGTACCAAGGACCTCACCGTTGTCAGCAATAATGCCGGCGTGGACGACTTCGGCATTGGCCTACTCCTGCAGAATCGCCAGGTCAAGAAAATGATTTCGACCTACGTGGGCGAAAACAAGCTTTTCGAGCAGCTCGTCCTCAGCGGCGAATTGCAGGTCGAACTGAACCCCCAAGGCACGCTCGCGGAGCGGCTGCGCGCGGGTGGAGCGGGAATCCCTGCCTTCTACACGCCGACCGGTTACGGCACCATGGTTGCCGAGGGAAAAGAAACGCGCGAATTCGATGGCCACCACTACGTTCTGGAGCGCGCGCTCCGCGGTGATTTCGCTTTTGTCAAAGCCTGGAAGGGCGACCGTTGGGGCAATCTCGTTTTTCGCAAGACGGCCCGTAACTTTAACCCGATGATGGCAACCGCTGCGGATGCCGTCATCGCGGAAGTCGAGCAACTCGTCGAACCCGGCCAGCTCCCGCCTGACCAGGTCCACACGCCGGGCATTTTTGTTGATGCGATTTTCCAGGGCACCGAATACGTTAAGCGCATCGAGCGCCGTACCATGCGCAAGTCGTAGTGGCCGGCCCCGGGGGATCTGTGTTTTTGACCTGAGATTCGACTGTTGACTGTAAACTGTCCTTGTGAGCTTCTAATGCCGCTAACTGAAGAACAAAAACGCGAGCGCATCGCACGGCGCATTGCCCAAGAGCTCCGCGATGGCTACTACGTCAACCTCGGCATCGGTATGCCCACGCTCGTCGCCAACTACGTTCCCAAGGGCATGGATGTCATCCTTCAATCCGAAAACGGCATGCTGGGGGTTGGACCGTATCCTCTCGATTCCGAAGTCGACCCCGATCTCATCAATGCGGGCAAGGAAACGGTTACGGAGATCCCGGGCACTGCCTATTTTTCTTCCGCTGATTCTTTCGCCATGATTCGCGGCGGCCACGTGGACCTAACCGTGCTCGGCGCGCTGCAAGTGGACGAAAAAGGTACGCTTGCCAATTGGGCCATCCCCGGCAAAATGCTGAAAGGCATGGGCGGCGCCATGGATCTCGTTGCGAGAGCGAAGCGTGTGTTCATCGCCATGGAGCACGCCACCCGCGAGAATAAGCCTAAAATCCTCAAGAAATGCACGCTGCCGCTCACCGGTGTTGAGGTCGTCGATCACATCGTCACCGAACTTGCCTTCCTCGAGGTAACGCCCCAAGGACTTCTCCTCTGCGAGATCGCGCCCGACACCAGCATCGAGCAGGTGCAATCCCTTACCGAGCCTAAGCTCCTCCTCCCTCCCAACGGCCCTGCAACCATGGCAATCTGACGTCCGCGCCCATGAAACCGAAGCGAAATCCTCACCGGAAGAGTTCCAAGCGCCCCGAGAGGCCTAAATTCCCGGCTATCTCGGAAGAGATGCAACATTGGTCTGCCCTGCTCGAAGCCGAGGTGAAAACCTGGCCTGACGTCATCTGCAAGCGCATGTTTGGATTCCGCTCCATTTATCACCGGCGTACCATTTTCGCTGCACTACCTTACTCGCGCGGCCTTTTTACTTCATCCTCCATCATTCTCAAGTTCAATCCGATGCCGCCGGCCCTCTTCAAACGCGCCCAGGCCGAGCCTCGGCTCAACACCAATACACGAGTCCCCGGCAAAGGCTGGTTTTCTCTCGAACTAAGCTCCGACGCCGACCTGCGCGACGCCCTCTGGTGGCTGAATCAGTCCTACGAATCCGCCAAGGGAGGAAGCTCTAGACGAAGCCGAAAACTGCCGTGAGACACAGGAAACGACGACGGTATATCTTCAACAGCTTTTCATTTGCGTTGGGTAAGCTCGAGGAAAGTACGGAGAAAGCGGATTCATGGACCCCAATTCCATCGTGGTCATCAGCCTACACTCTCCCAAGGAGAAAATCTGGGGGATTCTACTCGAGATCAATCCTAGCGGCGTCACGATTCGCGGGATTGACCTGAACTCTTTCGACCATTTCATCAGCCAGATCAATCAGCTCGAAGCCGAGCGCATTGGCTTGCCCACGGTTTTCTTCCCCATGACCCGCGTCGAGCGCGTTTCCCTCGACGAGCCTTCGGGCTCGATCCCCTCCATGGCGCAAATCTTTCAGCGCAAGATCGGCCGCTCCCTTACCGAATATCTCGCTCAATTCAGTTAATCCTGATTTGTCCCGGACTTTCACCTTTGAAGTTTTGACTATCAACGCTATTCTCTTCTCCAATGAAAGCCCGTATCTGGACGGTACCCAACCAAATCACCTTTCTCCGCCTCGGCTTTTTGCCGTTCTTCCTGATTCTAATCCTTTACGAAAAATACCAGTGGGCGCTCCTGGTTTTGGTCATTAGCGCCTTCACGGATGCTCTGGACGGCCTGCTCGCGCGGACCTTGCACCAGAAATCGGCCTTGGGCGCTTATCTCGATCCCATTGCCGACAAGCTGCTTCTTTCTTCGTCCTTCGTGGTTCTCGCCATGGAGAAAAAAATTGCGTGGTGGCTCACCATTCTTGTCCTCAGCCGCGACATCCTTATGCTGGTGGTGGCCGCCGTCATCCTGCTGATTCTGGGCTACCGGCCCTTTCCGCCAACCCTGCTTGGCAAATCCACAACCTTCTTTGAGATCGCGCAGGTCTTTTTCACAGTGCTTGCCGCCGCGTATCCCGGCAACCGTGTGGACGCGCTGGCGCATTACCTGGTTTACGCAGTCGCCGCCTTGGTCATCATCTCTGGCTTTCACTACTGCTTCGTTGTCGCCCGCCGCCTGCACCTCGCGTAATAACCTGCGGCTTTTCCACGTCGAACTCTTTTTGCAGTTTCTAGGGCAACGGGTCTCTGTAGTGCAGAAGCATCATCGCGAAACAGGCCGCGACAACGAGTCCCGCGGCCCAGCCAAGGGCGTAAGCTCTTGTGCGCTCTGGTCCCGCCTCGGGCGGTCGATCGGCAAAGACTCTTCCGAGGAGGAACCCTGTCGCCAAACCTCCGGCGTGCGCCCAGTTATCCGTGCGCAACCCGCCGAACAGCAAGCCCATCGCAAAGATGGTGACGACCCAGGAAATCAGGCGGGAACGCAATTCGCGCATTTGCATCCCGCCGCGCTTCGAAGTGATGGCAATCAGCAATCCGACCAGCCCAAGGATCGCGCCGCTCGCGCCGACCGAAAAGTGCCCAGCGAAACCGCTCACCGCAAAACTGGCTATGGCCATAACCACATACAAGAACAGATACCGTGCCGATCCGTAGATTTCTTCCACAATCGGCCCCAAGTCCAAAAACACCATCATGTTGAATCCAATGTGAATCAAACCACCGTGCAGAAACGCGGCGGTTACGAGTCGAAACCATTGATGGTCCGTAAAAGTGAGCCTTCCCACGCACGCCCCCAAGCGATAGAGTGTCTCTCCATTCATACCCCATAAAATACTCAGCCCACCGAGCGACCCCTTCTGCATCGCGCCCATTAATTCCACGGCAAACACGAGCACATTCACGGCCAGCAGCGCCATCGTCACCGGCGCGTGGCCGCCAAAGAATTCCGAGAGGCCTTTGCTCCACGCGGCCAGCGAAAACCTGAGGCTGGTGCCGCACTGGTGGCAGCGCGTGGCGTTGATCCCCACCAGCGAGCCGCAAGCCGGGCACAATTGCGGCCGTTTCTCTCCGCCGCCTCCAAACATTCCGCCCAATAACCGTTTCCAACGTTCCACACGCAACTGCCACTGATAGGGAAGGGCCAACAGTCCTCCTTGCAGCCTCTTTCGGGCGTTCCTATAATACCGGAAACGCGCTGCGCATTCCGGCGCCAAGGACCTATGGACAAACTTGAAGAACTCGGCCGGCGTCTCGACGAGGAACTCACGCGGCTCCGGAAATATGTGGAAGAGGAAGTCGCGCCTCAAACCGAAAAGCGCACCGCTCAATTTCTCCGCGAAGTTTCCGAAAAGCTCGCGGAAGCCTCCAGAAAACTAGAAGCGCGCGTGGCCGCCCGCAATCCTCAAGAACCGAAACCGTGACCCTGCCCTGGCTCTTACGTAATACGATTCTCCTGTGCACCAGCCTGTTCTTTGCTGGCTGCGCAGCGAAGCATCCCGCCACGAACCGGCCGCCGGCCCCGGCGCAACCGGCTCCCTTTCCGGAGGAAACTGCCGAGAAAGCCAAGCGCGACACCGACGTCGCCTCCGCTGCTCCTCCTGCGCATGCCAAGCGAAGCAAGACTCCTCCGATTCCCGCTCCCGCCGGCTACACGGAAGAAGGCAACGCTTCCTGGTATGGCAATCCCTTCCACGGCCGTCGCGCCTCCAACGGCGAAGTCTACGACATGTACAAACTCACGGCCGCGCACCGCACGCTGCCATTTGAAACCATGGTCCGCGTCACCAATCTCAACAACAACAAAACCACCGTGGTGCGCGTCACCGATCGCGGCCCTTTCGTGGACAACCGCATCCTAGACCTTTCACTCGCGGCGGCGCGCGAAATCGAGTCTGTCGGCCCCGGTGTGGTGCCCGTTCGCATCGAAGTTCTCGGCAACGTTGATATCACGGCAGGTTTCTTCACGGTTCAGGTGGGCGCTTTCCGCGACCGCGCCAATGCGGAGCGGCTCCGCGATCGGCTCAGCGCCTCCTACACGCCCATCTTCATTCAGCAGTATGATTCCCCCGACGGCACCTTCTACCGCGTGCGCGTCGGAAAAATCTCCGGCGAAGAAGCGGCGCAGAGTTTCGCGGAGCAACTGCACACAAAAGAAGGCTTCACGCCCATGGTGCTGCGTCTCGACGAGCCTGCGCCGAAAGGAGTAGATTGATGGACCCGAATTGCCTCTTCTGCAAAATCGGCGCGAAGCAGATCCCCGCAAAGCTGGTCTATGAAGATGACGACCTTTTCGCTTTCGAGGACATCAGCCCGCAAGCTCCCACGCACATTCTGATTTGCCCGCGGAAGCATGTTGGCGCGTTGCATGAAGCCGTCGAAACGGATCAAGCGTTGCTCGGCAAATTGCAACTGGTCGCCGCGAAGCTGGCCACGGAGCGCAATTTGCTCTCGGGCTACCGCACCGTGTTTAACAATGGCAGCGGAGCCGGCCAATCCGTCTTTCATCTTCACCTGCACCTGCTCGGCGGCCGCTCCTTCCGCTGGCCTCCGGGCTAGTCGGGATTTTCGTAAGGCATGATTTTGTGCACTCTTCGAGACCGTGGCTGCATTTGAAGTTAGAATTGAAGCGCGTTTCAGGAGGCTTCATGCTTTGCCGCCTTGCCGTCCGAATTTCGATCCTTCTTAGCCTGACCCTATTGCTTGGCGTGGAATACCTGGCATTTGCGCAGAAAAAAGCGGCCGCCCCGGCCAAGCCTGGCGAACTTACCGTGGATCGCATCTACGACTTCCCGAGCCTCAACGGCCACCTCGCGCGCGGCATTGCCTGGACTCCGGATAGCAAGCGCGTCACGTTCTTCGAGCCCCACGGCACCGCCAAGAATGCCAAGCCCGAGCTTTGGGTACTGGACACCGCATCCGGCGAGCGCTCTTTGCTGATTCCCGCAGACAAGTTCGAAACTATTCTTCCCGCGCCGCCGGGCAAGGAGTCGCAAGCCACTGGCCTTGGCCGCCACGCTCCTTCCCAATACCAATGGGCTCCGAGCGGCGACGCGATTCTTTTTGAGAGTGCCCATTCGCTCGTGTGGTACGACCCCAAGGCACAAACAGGGCGCGTGCTCGTGACCGGCAAGGCAGAGCTGGGCGATCCAAAGATTTCTCCAGACGGCAAATACGTCAGCTTTGTGCGCGAGCATAATCTCTGGCTGGTCGGCACCGTGGACGGCAAAGAGCGCGCGTTGACAACGGGGGGCTCGGAAGAAATCCGCAAAGGGGAACTCGACTGGGTTTATCCCGAGGAACTGGACATCACCACCGCTTACTGGTGGGCGCCGGATTCTTCCTCGATCGCTTATCTTGAAATGGACGAGCGCAAGGTCACGCAATTTCCCTTGATCGATTTCGAGTCTTACACCGGAGAGGCCGAACTCCAGCGCTACCCGGTCCCAAGTAATGCGAATCCGACGGTGCGTGTTTTCGCCGCGTTCGTGGCCGGTGGCGAGCCGCGCGTGATGGACACCGGGTCCAATACGGATATTTACATTCCTCGCGTCAACTGGCTGCCGGATTCCAGGCATCTTGCGATTCAACGGCTCAATCGCCCGCAGACCGTTCTCGACGTTCTTCTCGCCGACACCACTTCCGGCAAATCTTCCGTTCTGCTCATGGACAAAGACCAATACTGGATCAACGTCAGCCACGATCTCCATTTCTTTCAGGACGGGAAGCGCTTCCTCTGGTCCGACGAGCGCACCGGTTATCGCGAGCTCTATCTTTACGACATGAGCGGCAAGCAACTCGCGCAACTCACTAAAGGCGAATGGGAAGTCAGCCACGTGGACAGTATTGATGAAGTAAAGGGAATCGTTTATTTCACGGGCACCGAAAAATCGCCGCTCGAGCGTCAGCTCTATCGCGTCGCCCTCGACGGGACGGGCTTCGCGCGCATCACGAAAGAAGACGGCACACACGGCGTGCAATTTGCCCCTAACTCGGCGCAGTTCGTAGATGCCTACTCCAATTCGATGACTCCGCCGCGGCAGGATCTGTACCGGATGGATGGTTCGAAACTTGCAACTATCGAAGAGAACAAAGTTCCGGAATTGGCCGAATTTCATCTCTCACCAGTAGAGTTTCTTACCGTGAAGTCTCACGATGGCATCACGCTGAATTGCTTTATGATCAAGCCGCCGAATTTCGATCCTGCCAAGAAATACCCCGCGCTGGTCTTCACGTATGGCGGCCCGCACGCCCAGATCGTGCTGAACTCCTGGGGAGGTGCGACGTTTCTCTGGCATGAACTGATGGCGCAGAAGGGCTACATCATTTTTGCCCTCGATAATCGCGGCTCCACGGGGCGCGGGCACCTCTTTGAAGAACCGATTCATTTCCGCTTCGGCGCGCAGGAACTTTCCGACCAACGCGACGGCGCCGAATGGCTTAAGCTCCAGCCGTACGTGGATGGAAATCGCATCGGCATCTGGGGCTGGAGCTACGGCGGACACATGACCCTGCACGCGCTTTTCGAGGCGCCGGAACTCTTCAAGGTTGGCTTCGCGGGCGGCCCGGTGACGGACTGGCGTTTCTACGACACGATCTACACCGAGCGGTATCTTGGTTTGTTGCCGGAGAACGAGGAAAGTTATCAGGAGTCATCCCCGATCAAGAAAGCCGAAAAGCTCAAGGGCAAGCTGCTGATCGCGCAGGGGACCAGCGACGACAATGTGCATTACTCGAACACGCTCGCACTGATTGACGAGCTGATTAAAGCTCAAAAGTACGTCGAAGTAATGGCATTCCCCGGACGCGGCCACGGAGTGAACGACCCTCCGGCACGACGGGTGCTGATGAATCGTGTCACGCAGTTCTTTCTCGACAATTTGTAGAGCCAGTCACAACTACTTCGTTTCGAGGTCTACGTCCTTAATGGGCAGGTCCCAGTGGGCGTCGAGGATCTCGAAGCGGCGCTGCTCTTCCTTCTTGTAGGTATCCTGATCAGGATAAAGCTGTTTGAGGAGCGCGGCCGAATCAAAATTGTCGTTGGCGGTGGCGGCATTTTTGTAAGCGATCGTCACGCGATAGTCCCAGCGGCCGTCTTCGGTGGTGTGATAGAGCGGCGCGACGGCGGAAACTTTCAGCATGCGACCCATTTCCACTTCCTTCTTCAGCAGAGGATAGTGGTTCTTGCGGAAAAGTGTGATGAACTCGTCGGCGTGGCCCCACTTCACCTTGTAGTAGTACTCGATGACGAAGGGCTTGTCCGTGCCGGACGCATTCTGTGCGCGTGCGTGGCTGTGCATACCAAATACGAGAACGGCCACGACAATCATGAGCGCGAAGAGCTGTGCGGCGCGAAGCGGAAATGGATTCTGCATGGCGTCTCCCCCATTTAAATCGTTCGCGCATTTTATCATCTGTAGCGCTGGGTTTACGCGCTGGTTTGGTGCTTGGGCACCGGGGGTCGGAGCTTTAGCCCCGACCTCAAGAAGGCCGGACCGTGAGAAACTCGTCTAGAACCTCTCAATACGCCGCCCGCGTCAATCGGTCGCGGATGGCGGCCCATTCGGGCGTATCTGGCGGGAGTTCCACGGCGATCCAGTCGTAGGATTCACGGTCGATTTCATGCAAGGTGCCGTAGAGCTGGGCGGCGTAATCCTCGGGGCGCTCTGGCATGCGGAGTTTATGCGCGGCGCTGGCGTTGTAGGCCAGCCAAAGATACGCGCCGCGCCCTTCGCGGGGAAGGAAGCCGCGACTTACCAGAAGCACGCGTGTGCGCGGGCTGTAATGCTTCTTGTGTTGGCCGGGCGCGCGGTGCGCTTCTTCGGAAGACTCTTCGGCTGCAGCAGCTTCATCCACGAAGGCCATGCCCGGGCGCAGAACTTCCAAGCCATCCTTCGTGACAGCGATCACGGTGGATTCGAGGCCGACTTCGCAGGGCCCGCCATCGAGCAGAAATGGGGTTTCGTCGCCAAAAGCTTCGCGGACGTGCTGCGCGGTGGTCGGCGAAAGTTGCGTGAAGCGATTGGCGCTGGGCGCAGCAATGGGCACGCCTGCCTCGCGGAGCAGCGCCAGGGCGACCGGATGCCTCGGCATGCGCAAGCCAACCGTGGGCAGCCCGGCAGTCACGCTTTCCGGGATGATCGGCTTCTTGGGCACAACCAGTGTAAGCGGGCCGGGCCAGTATTGCCGCGCGAGACGGTCCGCCTCGGGTAACCATTCGGCGGCGAGCTGCCGCGCCTGTTCGATGCTGGCTACGTGCACGATGAGCGGACTCGTCGCCGGGCGCCCCTTGAGCGCATAGATTTTGCCGATTGCTTCGGGATCGCGCGCGTTCGCGCCCAAGCCATAGACGGTTTCTGTGGGGAAAACAACCAGACCCCCAGAACGGAGGATTTGTGCGGCCTTCTGGATGTCAACGTCGGGGGGCATCGTGTCCAAGAGCACGCGAGCTACGCGACGCGGCGGCCGACGGCGGGGGCGATGATGCGCAGTTCGTTCATGAGCTGCGCGAAGTGTGTGGGGTAGAGCGACTGGGCGCCGTCGGAGAGGGCGTGGTCGGGGTCGTTGTGAACTTCGATGAGGAGGCCATCGGCGCCGGCGGCAACGGCAGCGCGTGCCATGGGAGGAACTTTGTCGCGGCGGCCGGTGCCGTGTGACGGATCGGCAACGATGGGAAGGTGCGAGAGCTTCTGGATGACGGGGATCGCCGCGATGTCGAGCGTGTTGCGCGTGGCGGTTTCAAAGGTACGGATGCCGCGTTCGCACAGGATGACGTGGTAATTGCCGCCGGCAAGAATGTATTCGGCGCTGAGGAGCAGCTCCTCGATGGTGGCGGACATTCCACGCTTCAGAAGCACAGGCTTCTGGACTTCACCGAGAGCGCGGAGAAGGAAATAGTTCTGCATGTTGCGCGCGCCGACCTGGAAGATATCCACGTAGGCGCCCATCATCTGAATTTGCGAAGGGTCCATCACTTCGCTGACGACGAAGAGATTGAATTTGTCCGCGGCTTCGCGAATGAGTTGCAGGCCCTTTTCGCCGAGGCCCTGAAAGGCGTACGGCGAAGTGCGCGGCTTGAACGCGCCCGCGCGAAGGACTTTTGCGCCGGCTTTCGAGACGGATTCGGCAACCGAATGGATTTGCTCGCGCGATTCCACGGAGCAAGGGCCGGCAGCAACGACGACATCCGAACCGCCGAATTTTACGCCCCGGCCGAGATCGACGATGGTGCCCTGCGGCTTGAATTGGCGGGAGGCGAGTTTAAAGGGCTGCGTGATGCGAACGACTTCGCGGACGCCTTCGAGGAGCTCGAAGTCGCGGTGATCGAAATCGCGATGAACGCCGACGGCGCCGAGAACGGTGTGAGAAGCGCCGGTGGAGCGATGTACGTCGAAGCCGCTAGCAACGACGCGATCAATGACGTGCTGGATTTGCTCCTCGGTGGCGCCTTCTTGCATGACGATGACCATGGTGGTTATGCCTCAATTCGTGAAAATCGGTGAGTAGGAAGAAAGAACCAGCCTGAACGCTGGCCACTACAAGTCGGTGAGGCAAGGTTTCGATTCATTTCGATTCCCTGTCGGAAGATTTGCCGCCGTGCATAGCGAGGCGCTCGGCGGAGCGGGCTTCGTCAATGATGCGCTCAAAGAGTCGGCGAATGGCGGCGTGCGAGAGCGGGCCCTTGTTATTGCTCTCGGCGTTGGCCAGGACTTCGTTCTCGCGCGCGGGCTGGTAAATGGGGATGCCCTGCTCCTGCTTGATGCGGCCGATCTCCAGGGCACATCGGGAGCGCTCGTTGAGCAGGTCCACGAGTTTCTTGTCGATCTCGTCCATGCGGCGGCGCCAATCGGAAATGGTCATGGCGTGGCCTCGCGGCGGGAAAGGCCGTGACGCGCGGCTTCTTTAAGGGAATGGATACGCATGCGGAGAGCGCTGGCCGCGGCATCGGGCGAAGAGGCTTTCTCGATTTCGGAGACCAAGGCAGAGCCGACGACTGCGGCATCGGCAAGGCCACCCAGAACGGAGACGTGGCCGGGCAGTGAAATGCCGAAGCCAACGGCCACGGGAAGTTGCGTGACTCTGTGGGTGCGGCGCAGTAAGGCCGGCAAATCGTCGGGGAGGGCTTCCTTCGCTCCCGTCACGCCGGTGCGGGAAATGAGATAGAGAAAGCCCGAGGAACAGGCGGCGATTTTTTTCAGGCGCTCGCCCGTTGAGGTGGGCGCAGCAAGAAAAATCGTGTCGAGATGATGCGATTGCAGGATACGGCGGTAGTCGTCGGACTCTTCGGGAGTCAGATCGGTGGCAAGGACACCGTCTGCGCCTGCTTGCGCCGCGCCCGCTGCAAATTTCTCAAGGCCCATTTGTAGAATGGGATTGAAGTAGCTGAAGAGCACGAGTGGGACTTCCCTGGATTGGCGGATGCGACGGACGAGATTGAGCACGCCGGCAAGCGTGGTGCCGGATTTGAGCGCGCGTTCCGAAGCGCGTTGAATGGTGGGCCCATCGGCGAGGGGATCGCTGAAGGGAACGCCTAGTTCGATGATGTCGGCGCCTGCCTCCGCGAGAGCGAGGGCGAATTTGTGCGTGGCGTCGAGCGAAGGATCACCTGCGGTGATGTACGCGACGATGCCGAGTTCACCGTCTTCGCGCAGTTCAGCAAAGCGCCTGGAGATACGGGTTGAGTTGGCAAGGGCGCTGGTCATGGTTTTTGCCGGATTAAAGCGGGCGTTTATACGTGTCCATGTCCTTATCGCCGCGGCCGGAGAGATTGAGGATAACGAGGTCGGTTGGCTTGAATTGCGGCAGGCGTTCGATGAGGCCGGCGATGGCGTGGGCGGATTCAAGCGCGGGAATGATGCCTTCGGTGCGCGAAAGGAGCTTGGCGGCATCGAGAGCGGCTTGATCGGAAACGGCGGCGTATTCGGCGCGGCCCTGATCGGCGAGCCAGGCGTGTTCGGGCCCGATGGCGGGATAGTCGAGACCCGCGGAAATGGAATGCGTAGTGGCGATCTGGCCGTCTTCGTTCTGCAAGACGTAGGTGTAAGTGCCCTGGAGGACGCCGGGGCGCGCGCCGGTGAAACCTTGATGCGCGGCGAGGCGCGCGGCGTGCTCTCCGAGGCCATTGCCGCGGCCGCCGGCTTCGATGCCTACCATTTTCACGTCGGCGTCTCTCAGGAATTCGTAGAATAGACCAATGGAGTTGGAGCCGCCGCCAACGCAGGCGTAGAGATGCGTTGGCAGGCGTTTTTCAGCGGCGAGGATTTGCGCGCGGGCTTCGCGGCCGATGACGGACTGAAAATCGCGAACCATCGTGGGGTACGGATGCGCGCCAAGAACGGAGCCGAGGAGATAGTGCGACGAACGGACGTTGGTGACCCAATCGCGCATGGTTTCGTTGATGGCGTCCTTGAGTGTCTTGCTGCCGGATTCGACCCCGATGACCTCCGCGCCGACCATGCGCATGCGGGCGACATTAAGGGCCTGGCGCGCCATGTCTTCCGTGCCCATGTAAACCGTGCATTCGAGGCCGAGGTGCGCGGCGACCGTGGCAGAAGCAACGCCGTGCTGGCCGGCTCCGGTTTCCGCGATGATGCGCGGCTTGCCCATTTTCACCGCGAGAAGGCCCTGACCGATGGCGTTATTGATTTTGTGCGCGCCAGTGTGGAGTAGGTCTTCGCGCTTGAGGTAAATGCGCGGGCCACCGAGATTTTCCGTGAGCCGGGAAGCAAATTGCAGCGGCGTGGGGCGTCCGGCGAAATTCTTGAGCAAATCCTGGAGTCGCGATTGAAAGGCGGGATCCGTTTTGGCAAGTTCGTAGGCCCGCTCCAGCTCGAAGAGCGGCACCATGAGGGTCTCGGGGACGTAGCGGCCGCCGTAAGGGCCGAAACGGCCAGGAGTGTTCGTCGGGATGGTGAGTTGCGTGGTCATGGAGACAAATATTGTCGCATATCGAGGCACGCGCAGGACATGGGCAGAAGCAAGACCGGACTATTTGCGGCGGTGGTAGAAGCTGATGTTCTGGAATTTCTCACCGCCGGGCCGGACAACATGCTGGATGATGCGCATGGTCTTGCCGTCCGGCAGAAGCTCCCGTGTCCACCGGTCGACGATCTTGCCGTCACGCTTAAGGCTGCTCTCGATCTTATTTTCGCTGAGGCGAGTGAGGATGAGGAAGGTATCGCCACCGGGCAGGGGTTGCTCGCTGCCATCGAGTGCGCCTCCGTAAGTAAATTTCAATGGTTTTTCGTCGGGATCGTCGCCATCGAGAGTGAAACGCAGGCCCTGGGGGATGGATTCGATGGTGTAAATGGCACGGCGGCCGGGCCGGCCGAACTGATAATTTAGCGTCGTGGGATCGAGGTCCCAGGTGCCGACGAACGCATCATCGAGAGAAGCCGCGGCGAGGAGCTGGTTGGCGCGGGCGACTTCGGCGAAAAAAGTACGGAGCTTGGCGCGGTCTTTCTTGCCCGGGCGCGATTCGACGCCACTGGCGACGTCCACGGCGTAAGGCCGGACGGTGATCATGGCCTCGGCGACGTTTTCGGCCGTGAGGCCCCCAGCAAGAACGATGCGGTGGGACGCGGCGGCGGTCCGGGGGAATTGCCAGTCCGTGGTTTTGCCCGTGCCGCCGAATTGATTTGGGTCGGCGGCATCGAGGAGAAATGCGGCGGCCGCGCGATAGCGCGAGAAGGCGGGCGAGACGCTTCCCTGCCCCGTGCGAAACGCCTTGATGACCGGAAACTTTCTTGCGACTTCAGCGACGACTTGCGGAGTTTCGTCGCCGTGAAGCTGGACAGCGAAGAGGCGCAGAGCCTGCGCCAGAGCGATGATGGGCTCGGGCGCCCAGTTCACAAAAATACCGACGGCGGCGACGAAAGGCGGCAGGTCGCGCAGGAGTTTCTCGGCGTCGAATGGAGAAACGGCGCGCGGGCTCTCCGGGAAGAAATTGAGGCCGATGGCGTGGGCGCCGAGTTCAGCGGCCAGTTGGGCATCCGCGGAGTTTGTGACGCCACAGATTTTGACGCGGACCATGAAGAATTATGCCTTGGGAACCGGCGCTCCGAGAAGGGCTTGCAGGGTGGTGCCGGGGTCGGGGGCAAGCATGAGATGCTCGCCGATGAGGAAGGCGTCGAAACCGGCGGCGCGGAGTTTCTGCAGGTCGTCGAAGGAACGGAGGCCCGATTCGCAGACGGCGATGCAATCGTCGGGTATGTGCCCGATGAGTTCGTGAGAAGTTTCCGTGCGGATCGCGAGGGTTTTGAGGTCACGATTGTTGACGCCGATGATTCGCGCTTTGGCTTCAAGGGCGCGCTCAAGTTCTTCGCGGGTGTGGACTTCGACCAGCGACTCCATGCCAATCTCGCGGCCGAGAGCGATCAAGTCACCGAGGAGCGAATCGCCGAGAGCGGCGACGATCAGAAGAAAACTGTCGGCGTCGTTGGCGCGGGACTCCCAGACCTGCCAGGGATCGAAGATAAAATCCTTGCGAAGAACGGGGAGAGCAACATTTTTGCGCGCATCCCGGAGATTCTTGAGCGAGCCGCGGAAGAATTCTCCTTCGGTGAGGACAGAGAGGGCGGCAGCGCCCGCAGATTCAAGAGTCTTGGCGAGGGCCGGCGCATCGAACGGTTCGCGCAGAAGGCCGCGAGAGGGAGAAGCGGGCTTCAGTTCGGCGAGGACATTGAGCGCATCACGAGTAAGTGCGGCCGCGAAATCACGAACGGGCGGCGCAGCTTTTACGCCGTATTTCAGCGCGGTTTCCGGCAGTACGCGTTTGCGGTGATCCACCTCGGCGCGCCGCGCTGCGAGGATGCGGGCGAGCACCGTTCCCGTATTGGCGTGACCAGACACTAAGTTTGTATGCTAGGGAGAGAGCGGCAGAGTGTCAAATGGCCAAGAGGAACGAATCCATGGGATATGGAGAAAAATACGGGGTGTTGCTGAAGGCGATTGCGGAGGAGGCAGACGCGATTGCGATGCAGTATTTCCGCACTGCGGAGATGCGCGTCGAGAGGAAACAGGATGGCACGGCAGTGACGCAAGCAGACAAAGCCGTAGAGGCGATGGCGCGGGCCAGAGTGACGGCGAGTGGGCTGCCGCTGGATGTGTTAGGCGAAGAGATGGGCGGGGAAAGCGTGAAAGCGCCTACGCAAAACAGCCGGGCACGGATGATTATTGACCCGATCGACGGGACGGAAGAGTTTACGCGCGGGATTCCCACGTTTGGAACACTGATGGGCATTGAAGAGGGCGGGGAGATCATGGCTGGGATGGTGAGCGCGCCGGCGCTCGGCTGCGGGACGCGCTGGTGGGCGTATCGAGGAGAAGGGGCCTTTCGCGATGGCAAGCGGCTGCGGGTCTCGAGCGTGCCGAGACTGGGCGAAGCGATGGTCTTCACGACGGGTACGGGACCGAGCAAGGACATGGAAGTGCGCGGGATGATCCGGAGGCTGGCGGATGCGGCGCGGAACAGCCGATCGCTCGGGGGATTCTGGCAACACATGCTGGTGGCTGAGGGGGCGATTGAGGTGGCGCTGGATTGGGTGTCGAAGCCGTGGGACCTTGCGCCACTCGGCATCATTGTCGAAGAGGCCGGAGGAAAAGCGACCACGGTCAGCGGCGAGCGCACCATCTACAAGGGTAAGTTCATCAGCAGCAACGGCCTGTTGCACGAGGAAGTATTGAAGCTCTTCCGGTGAGCCGAGGTGCAGAATGATTCGGGTCAAACGCGTTTATGAAAAACCTGCGAAGGAGGATGGATTCCGCGTCCTTGTGGACCGGTTGTGGCCGCGTGGATTGACGAAAGAACGCGCGCGGGCGGATTTGTGGATGAAGGAGATAGCACCGAGTGATGCGTTGCGGAAATGGTTTGGGCATGACGCGGAGAAGTGGAACGTGTTTACGAAACGCTACCGCGCCGAGTTGGCCAAGAAAAAGGACTTGCTAGAAGGGGTGAAACGATTGGAGCGAGAGCATGGCACGGTGACGCTAGTCTATGGCCGCAATGATGAGAAGCAAAATCAGGCGGTATTGATTGTGGCGGCGCTCAAGAGGAAAAAGTGAAGAGCGGCCTTGCATTGCAGGTTGTCGCGGACGAGGTTTCCGCGTGCCGGAGATGCCAACGACTGGTGAACTACCGCGAAAGGGTGGCGCGGGAGAAACGGCGGGCGTATCGCGACTGGACATACTGGGGCCGGGGTGTACCGGGCTTCGGGGACGCGAACGCGAAGTTATTTATTCTTGGACTGGCGCCCGCGGCGCATGGAGCGAATCGAACAGGGCGCGTATTTACAGGTGATCACTCAGGAGATTTTCTTTATAAGGCGCTGCACAAGGCTGGATTTGCCAATCAACCCACTTCCCTGCACCGCGAGGATGCTTTGCGACTGAAGAACGCGTACATCGCCGCGGCAGTGCGCTGCGCTCCGCCAGCGAACAAACCGTTGCCCGGTGAAATTTTGAATTGCCGTGGCTATTTGAAGAGTGAGCTCGAGATCCTGCGGCCGAAGGCTATACTCGCGCTCGGAAAGATTGCGTGGGATGCGTATCTCGAAATTCTGAAACAGGATGGAAAGATTGCGTCGCGGGCTGGGTTTCGCTTTGCGCATGGCGCCGAGGCGGAATTCGGCGACGAACTGCCACGGCTCTTTGGCGTATACCATCCCAGCCAGCAAAATACGCAGACGGGCCGCGTCACAGAAGCGATGTATGCGCAGGTGCTGAAGCGGATCAGACGATTCCTCTCAAAGTGAAGAGAAGTTTCCTCAGGTTAAGGAGCCTGTGACCATGCAGCCGGGGGCCCTAAGCGGACAAGGCAGATAAGAGGCGCGGGTTACGGCACGACTGAAGTCGCTCTCTCCCGGGTTTACTGAATGCGCTGGGGTTTCGGTTGCAGTTCTGCGGCGGGGCTTGGCTTCGGCCAATACTTTTCGGCAACTCTCCAGAGCAGCAGAGCCGCAATGATGGCTCCATAGGCCAGCGGAAGAATTACGGCGGATTTCACCAGCCAGTAGTAATGAATCGCTCCGGCGATGGCGCTGACGTAAATCAGCCGATGAAGCATCTGCCAGCGGCGGCCACCCAGGCGGCGAATCCACCCGGTGGTTGAAGTGATGGCGAGCGGGATCAGAAGCACGAAGGCGGTGAAGCCCACGGTGATGAATCGACGCTTGGCGACATCCTTCCACATTTCAGCGAGGTCGAAGAATTTATCGAGCCAAATGTAGGTCGTGAAATGCAGGCACGCGTAGAAAAACGCGAACAGGCCAAGCATGCGACGGAAGCGGATGAGATCGGGCAAGCGCAGCAGTTTGCGCAGTGGCGTGATGGACAACGTAATGGCGAGAAAGCGCAACGTCCAGTCGCCGGTCGCGTGCGTGATGAATTCGATAGGATTGGCAGTCAGTAGGTGGTGGAAGTAGCGCCAGACGAGCGATGCGACGGGCATAAGGCAGATAAGAAAAACGAGGACTTTGGTCCACTTGCTGATGAGAAGAGCTCGCATTTTGCTGATCGGCGCTCAGTAATTCTTGCGCAGGTCCATGCCGGTGTATAGGCTGGCCACCTGATCGCCGTATCCATTGAACATCAAAGTGTTGCGCTTGCCGAATTCGCCGAGGCGGCGTTCCTTGGCCTGACTCCAGCGCGGGTGGTCCACGGTGGGATTCACGTTGGCGTAGAAGCCGTACTCTTGCGGGGCCATGCGGTTCCAGGTGGTATTGGGCAGATCCTTCTGAAAGCGGATTTTCACCAGAGATTTGGCGCTCTTGAACCCATATTTCCAGGGAGCGATGATGCGGACAGGTGCGCCATCCTGATTGGCGAGGGTCTCGCCGTACATGCCGACGCACAGGAGCGCAAGCGGGTTCATCGCTTCGTCGAGGCGAAGCCCTTCCACGTAGGGAAACTCAATTCCTGCAAACCTAGCCCAAGGCATTTGCTTGGGATCGTAGGCAGTTTCAAAGGCGACATACTTGGCTTTCGGAGTGGGTTGGACAAGGTTGACCAGTGCGCTGAGGGAAAAACCGATCCACGGCACGACGATGGACCACGCCTCGACGCAGCGGTGGCGATAAATTCGCTCTTCGAGGGGAGCAATTTTGATAATTTCTTCAACGGACATTTTCTGCGGCTTACTGACCTCGCCTTCGATGGAGACGGCCCAGGGAGAAGTTTTGAAATTCTGGGCGTTCTTGGCTGGATCGGATTTATCCACACCGAATTCGTAGAAATTGTTGTAGTGCGTGACGTCCTGAAAAGAGTTTTGCTGCTCGGTGCTGCTGTAGGGGCTCTTTGACGCTACGTTCAATTTCGTGCCGGCAAACGCCTCGGTTTCGGGTGAAGCAAATTGCCACAAACGGGCTCCCGCCACGACGGCAGCGCCAGCGATGCCTATATCCCGCAGAAACTTGCGCCGCTCGAGATAGACCGATTTCGGAGTGACCTCAGAGTAGGTCAAATTAGCGGTCTTACGAATCAACATTTGTTCAGCTCCAGGCTCAGAAGAGCCATGCAAGATTTCGCGTAGTTCAAGAAACCCGACTCAAGCGACGGAACTCCGCCCAAATCAATTAGATGCGATGGGGCGTGGGGTTGATGGCTCCAGCTTCCTCTGCCCATGAGAGTGTGAACTCCTGTTGAGGTTACGAGCAGATTGTACTCCCGGGTCTGATAGCTTGCCACGCACGAACGCTCACTTTGGATGTTGGCGTCGAAAGCGGCAAGGAGCATAATCCGGAGCTGCGGATGAGTGTGGGAGGGCGAGGATGGCCGACATTCTCCAAGAACTTACGATCAAGAGCCCGTAGGAACGCGTGTTTGAGGCGATGAGCACGCCTGCCGGACTGGAGACCGCTGGTGGACGAAGTCATCCACGGGAGAGGCGAAGGAAGGCGGAGCATACGAGCTCCATTTTGGAACCAACTACGATTGACAAGCGAAGGTGACGCGCTGGCAGCCGGGGAAGGCTTGCGAGTTACGACTCACCGAGGCACATGAGGATCGGAAGAATACGCGGGTGGGGTTCGATTGAAGGTCGAAAATCCGGGGGTGACGCGGGTCTGCTTCTACCACACCAGGTGGCCGGAACAGGTCGAGCACTGGCGGGTCTCGGGTTATTGCTGGGCGATGTACCTGCGGCTGTTGCGGCGTTATCTGGCATGGTGAGGTTGTGGCGTACGAGAAACGACCGGATGCGTCTAAGAAGGACGGTTTGGCGTATTAATTGGGTTCAAAGAAAGCCAAAGCGCACAGTCAGAAGTGACTGGTGCTACTGCGGTGGTTGTCGGCTTTTTCTGGCGGGGGTCGCACATTGCAGGCAGCGCAAGGCGGGAGCAAAGCTCCTCTCAACTGTTATCTAATTCGTTTTCAATAACTTGAAACATTCAATGAACAGGCAAGATGGCTCCTGGTTTGCATCCAATCTCTTCGCTCGGGAGAGGAGAGAAAATGAGTACGTGTAAGGAAATCTCGAGGGCCTGCGTGCTGGCTTTGTGCGGCATGGCAGGGTTAGCGCCACACGCGGGTATTGTCAAAGCGCAGGAGCGGGGGGCGGGG
>Ga0306920_100000818_pt1 | contig 37667 bp, 31 predicted proteins | sample flu12Cox44000170_FD_204666 | JGI IMG/M metagenome (GOLD analysis project Ga0306920, IMG submission 204666) | Lab enrichment of tropical soil microbial communities from Luquillo Experimental Forest, Puerto Rico - flux4day.12C.oxic.44.000.170 (v2)... | ecosystem: Environmental > Terrestrial >... | reverse complement strand
CCGCTTCCAGCGGTAAAACGCCTGCGGCGATACTCCCATCTCCCGGCAGACTTCGCTGACCTTCTGACCCCCTTCGACTTGCCGCAAGGCGTAGACGATCTGCTCCTCGCTGTGCCCTTTCCTTCGCATGGCCCCTCCCTCCTGTCCGTCCAGAGAAGCACATCCAGCTCGCGGCTTTCAACTTTTCAAGTGTCTCGTTTTTGGGTTTTGGGTCAAGGGAAAGGAACTGCAAGTGGCAAAGAGACGAGTGGGGAAATACCCGAAAGAATTCCGCCGGATAGCTGTTGAGCGATTGAAGACCTGCGACAACATCGTGGAATTGTCACAAGAACTTGGTGTGCATCGACGGCTTCTCTACAAGTGGCGAGATCAATTCGATCCTTTCGACTCCGGCGAGGAACCGCCTCCGGGGAACTCGCGTGAATCCACCCTGCGCAAGGAAATCAACCAGCTGAAGCGGGTGGTGCTTGACAAAAACTCTGGAGCTGGATTTTTTTCAAAGGTGCCTTGCAAAGGGTAGAGGCTCGACGCCAGAAGAGCGGTATCAGGGGCGAGAGGGCATCCACGACGAAATCCAAGAAGTCATGCCATTGCGAGGCAGCTTAGGCATCGAACGCCTGGCCCGGGTCAGCCGGGCCGGTTTTTATCGTTCTCTGCAGGAACGAGCACCAGTCGAAGAAGACCTGGAGGTGCGCAGCGTGATTCAGCAGATCGCTGTCGAGCACCGACGCCGCTACGGGTATCCGTTCCGTCGGATCTCTGCGCAGCGCCGTTACCAAGTTGGAAGCCGGAACGAGAGGGGCGGGAGGATCCCCCACTTGATCACGACTTGTTGTGAGAGGACCATTGCTGGCATTATGTTTTCTGAGTACCATGGCAACAAACGGGAACCTGATCAAGACGCTGACGCGAACGCAAACCAGCCGATCGACTGCTGCCCGGTTCCGCCGCCAAGCAGTGGTTGGCCACCCCGGGGGTGCCAGCCGCAGATTGAAGTCAAGAATGCGATCTTGCGTCTGGAAGCATTCAGCAGCCATTTGACCGGTGCTTGAAAACCGTGAAAGAGAATTGCATGTTGTTCGAAAGAAATATCTTCAACAGACAATTTGCTCAAGGTCCCAAAGTACGCAAGTCAAATTGAGGAGCGAAGCCATGAAAAGGACTTCGACTAACCAGTCTCTGGGCCACCGGGCTCTGGATCGGCGTAGTTTTCTCGGCGCGGCCCTCGGCGCCTGCGCCATCACCCCCCTTGCTCCCCTATCCATGCAGCTCTCAACCAGCAGCGGTAGCTCGCTCACTAAGGAACAGCGCGACAGAATGACACCATCGCAGGTTATTGATGAATTGAAGAAAGGCAATGAGCGATTCCGAACGGGAAAGATGGTTCCTCGAGATTATTTGGTGGAGAAACGATCCAGTGCCGCGGGACAATACCCGGCGGCTGTGGTCCTTGGATGCCTCGATTCGCGAGTGCCCGCGGAGATCATATTTGATGCTGGCATCGGCGACATATTCATCGGACGGGTCGCTGGCAACGTCGTAAACGACGATATGCTGGGCAGCATGGAGTTTGCCTGTGCCGTATCCGGCGCCAAGCTGGTTCTGGTTTTAGGACACACGGCATGTGGGGCGGTGAAAGGCGCGATAGATGATGTCGTGCTGGGCAATCTCACGGGATTGCTGGCGCGAATCAAACCGGCGATACCGGCGACGAAGTTTGATGGCGAGAAGTCGAGTAAGAATGCAACCTATGTCGATGCCGTTGCGCGGACAAATGTCGTACTGGGGCTCGCGGAGATCCGCCGGCGCAGTCCGATCTTAGAGGAGCTAGAGAAGAAAGGAAGCATCCAAATTACAGGCGCGATATATCATCTAGCCACTGGTGTGGTAGAATTCCTAGGCTAGTCGGACATTCCCCTATCGATAATGCTCACCAGCACTTCAGTGCGCGAGACGTGGTTTCGCGCTGGATGTGCTGAAAGTGCATCGGCGCGACTTCGTTGCCGGTGGCACACTTCTTGGACACGTTGCTGGATCGTGTGCCTTTCCCTAGGCGATACGCTCCACCATCTGGTTCTTGCCTTCGCTCAGGGACCATCGGGCTCACGAACCGCCACTTGAAAGGAATAAACGATGACACACACCAGAAATTCCCAATCCACAATTCATAGATTTGGCTACAGCAGTTTTCTACTCGCTACTCTGCTCCTGATAGCGGTCACTCTCGCTATTTCCGCGGACGACAAGAAGGTGAAAGTGGGTGTGATTGACTCCACGGCAATGGGTACCAGCACCCAGTCGGGTGCGGTAATCAACGTGAAGGTGACCATCTACGAGTTCTCTACACCGGAGGACAGGGAAATCCTCGTCGATGCCTTTAAGAACGGCCAGAGTAAGGGTTTGGTCAACGCGCTCACCAAGATGAATGCCGTTGGTCGTATTGCCATCACCGGCACACTCGGCTACGACCTCAGTTACATTCGCCTAATCCCCAGCCCAACGGGCCGTAAGATTCGCTTCGTTACCAACCGTCAGCTAAGATTCGGTGAAGTTTACTCCAACTCCCAATCCATTGCCTACAACTTGACCGCTGGCGAATTCGATTTGAACGATTCCGACAGGGACAAGAGCAGTGGCGTTCTCTACCCGGCTGCGCAGCTGGTCATTAACAAAGAGGGCCAGCTTGAGTTCCAGCTCCGCAAGAATCCCTGGAAGCTCGTCAACATTATTGACTGGAACAAGGCTGGCACTCCCCTCGAGTAGAACCATTTGAAACGCTCAGGCATATACTAATCGCCATTTGCCAACAGACTTAATTATTACGGTCGAATTCTTGACAGGTCATCAGTTCATCTCGGCTGCGTCCGGTTCTATCGCTCGTCGCCCAAGTAATCAAATAGGTGAGTCCTATCTGGCCCTATTTGGCTATGGGCAGGGACGTCGGCTGCTCAAGACGAAACTCGAGAAGAGTTTCGCTCGGCACGGATACCTGCTCGCCTTTCTTTGTGGCCGCCACGGCGGTTCCAGCCCCCGCACCCGCAAGCGCACCAATGCCAGCCCCTTTACCTCCGCCTGCTATGCCGCCGATGAGCGCACCCAGTCCAGCGCCTCCCACCACCTTCTTGGCCGTATTGCCACCCTCACCTTTTCCCTTGATCTCGTAGGTGCTGGTCATCAGCGGATATGTAGTTCCGTTGATGACAATGTCCGTCAGCTCTAGATTCAGTTCTGAACTCCCCTTGAATTTGCCAGAGGACGACGCCTTAGCGAGAACTCCATAAAGAGTGGTCCCCTTCTTCGCGACGGTCACTTCGTTGGCCTGTAGATTTGCTTCGAGCGTCGCCGTAAAGCGGTAACCCGTTTTTTGTTTGCTTGAGTCCACAGAATCCACCATTCGCACGAGGATTCGCGTGCCCGCAGGCACGGTGACCCGCTTGGAACTCTGCGCAGGTACGAGCGGTGCTACCGCCAGGGTGGAAATCACTGCCAGCAGGAGTGCTACTTCCCTAGATCCCATGCTTCGCATTGGCAATTTCCTCTTCCCGGTGTTCATGAGCCCACTACCGGCAGCGATGAAGTGATCTTGAGGTCAATGAGCAGCAGCAACTGGTTCTCGACCTGCGCAAAACGCACGGCCGTTATCGCACCCAATTGCTGTTTCATCAGTTCGTAATACTTGGCCAGCAGCTCGGCACGCTGCTTCTGGTAGGCCATCGAATTTTTAATCAGTTCGTCCGCCTTCTGATCGGTCATCTGCGAGTAGCCTCGCGCGTATTCGAGAATATTAGCTACTCGCAGATCATTTACCTTGCTCAGCTCGGCATTGTAGTCGCGATAGATGGGCCAAAATTTTGCGGCATCTTCAGCGTCCAATTGCATGACCGATCCCATCAACTCGGCTTTTTCCGCGTTCACGTCCTCGCGTAGGAGCTTGATGTACTCCTGGATATTGAGTTCCTCAGGCGTCTGAGGTTTGGCCGTGGTCTTTGCGGGTACCTCTTGGGTCTCCGTCTTCGTTTGGGCCGTTAACGATTGATCCAAAGCTGTAACCGCGAGCATCAGAACGCAAATCGCCACTTGCTTCATCACTCTAGTCCTCCCTGAGCCAGAATTCCCCCGTTTGACCCGATCTTTAAGTTAAACCATATGCCCGCGACCGTCTGCTGTCAATTTCGAGTGAGAGGCCATAGCACTGTCATGGACTACTCACTTGGCGCTATCCATTCGGGGTCGGGATTGCTTTGATGGTTCAGAGGCCCGCCGAGACCTCGAAGAATCCATAAAGCTCAGGGGAGAAGTCGGTGATCGCTCAGCAGCCTGGCACCTCGAAATGATCTTGCGTGGGACTTGCTTGAAATGGGTAAAGCAGCTTAAGCAGAAAACATCGCCCGGCAATCTCTTGGGGGCATTAAGGGGCACCAAGGATCCCCTCTTTCAATTCCTTAGAAGGCCAGGCTGCACCGCAAAACTCCTTTGTTTCCATTCAAGTAGTAGCTTCGATCCCCACCACCCCTGGCAAAGCATTTGGGCCCATTGCCCAATTGTCTAGAGACGGTCGCTGGTGCGACATTAGTGCCAAGAATCGGTGGATTTTAGAGAGTTTCGAGGTGCAGAAGAGGAGCTAAGTCCGTTGAATCCAACGGGGCCATTTAGGTTATGGCGCGCTAAGAGGCCGACGAGCTGCCAGGCCGCTCGACATAGCGACGCTCGTGAATCCGTGAAATTGGCGGTTCGTGGCCGCAGCTCAATTGGCGTGAACTTCTGTTTGAACAGGAAAGGAAAACCCAGAAAATTCCGGGGACCAGGCCATCCAGATTGCGAGCAGAGGCAGCGGAAGCTACCAAGTGTTGTAGGGGGTGCCGTCGGTGCCGCTTTGGTCGGAGTTTGAGTGCACGTCATCAATGCCGACGCCAGATTGTTCGGGGCTGAGCAGGGTATCGCCGAAGTGGGCTACCCAATCCTTCTGGTTCGTGAATGGATCGGTGGGAACTTCGCGCAAGTAGTGTGCGTCTACCAAATCCGACATCGACTGCGGGGCCTGCAACTTGTCCATTGTGTATTCGTCAATGGCGGAGCGCATGGTCTGCAAGTCCTGTTTCAAGACCGCTTCGCGAGCGGTGCGGACGTGCCGCGAATACATGCCGGCGGCCATGCCAACCAGGATAAAAATGATCGAAATGACGATCATCAGTTCGATGAGCGTGAAGCCACCTTGCGCCAAGGACAGCGCCTTGGCGCTTCGCATCCGTCGCGATTTGCGTTCGCCAGTTCTCATGATTTCGGGTTCATACATATTTCACCAATCCGAATACTTCGTGCCATCGAGAGCCGTGCCGGTTGATTTCGAGTACACGTCAAAAACATTGTTTCCACCCCAGCTTTGCGAATCCGGGTCGTCCTGCACGGAGCGCATGCCCCACTCGGTTTTGCCCGTCATAGGATCCACCGGAATGCGGCGCAGAAAACGCACATTCTTGCCTGTCGCCCCAGTAGCACCGACAGGAATGCCTTTGACCAGGGTATCGAGGTCGGGAGGATAGCCCTCGCTGCCAAGTTGCACGCGAATCTGCTGCTTGTCAGCCATGTCCTTGTAGCGGTCGATAGCGTTACGCATCTCGCGCAAATCGCGGCGCAGCTCGACTTCTCTTTGCCGCACGATGGTGTACCGCTGAATGGGAAGAGCGGCGGAAGCGAGAATGAGAAGGATGGAGCACGCAATAATCAATTCCAGCAGGGTCATGCCTGCTTCGGAAGAGCGCTGACCTTTGTTGGAAATGGACTGCATCTTGCCCTCTAGGGGTACGACGACTATTGCACTCGCACGGTTGCTTCGCTCGTGACCAGCGGGATGGGTTTCTGCTGCGAGTCCTTGGCGTTTACTTGAACGATCGAAAGATTGCTGGTACCCGGACCGGTGGCCTTCACGACAACGCCAAGCAGTGTACCACTGCCATTGACGCCGGGCGTATTCGGTTGCCGCGTGGCCGAAATGATGGCTTGGCCGTGTTCCTTGTCCACGCGCTGCACGATGGCAATTTCCTGCGTGCCGCCTGAGAGGAATCCACCGTGGCGGACCTCCTCGATGCTGATGACGGCGGGGTTGTACTGCAACATCATGGGGACGGAATAGAGGTCGGTCACATTGTCTACGACCACGCCGAGGGTGGCCGTTTGACCTGGACTGAGATTCATCGTTGCGGGATCGAAATGAATTCTTGGGCCGGCCGTTTGAGCTGGAGGGACGCCGCTAGGCTGGGGTTGCGCACTGGGCGCTGGCCCGGATACGGGAGGAGCGCCTGCCGGCCCTTGCGGAGCGGGCGGGGGCGTCATCTGCGGATTTGGATTGGCCGAAGGCGCTTTCACATCCAGCTCCCGCCGCGCCCCAGGATACGTTTCCGTGCCGGAGAAAATCGGGCGCAAATTCGCCTTGGTCCAATCCGGCAAACGAACAATCCGAGGCGTAAGCACAATCAGAACCTCATCTTCCTGATGTTCGACGCTGTCGGTTGAGAAGAGATAGCGCATCACGGGAATCCTGGCGAGGCCCGGCCAGCCATTCAGCGTTTTCTGATCCACACGCCCGATCAAGCCACCGAGGATGCTAACCTCGCCTTCTTTCAGGCGGATTTCGTGCTCGATTTTGCGCTGGCTGATGATGGGTTGTTGAATGCCGCCGATATTGGACTGGCCCGTCACCGCGGAAACTTCGACGGAAACCTTTAGGCTGACCTCGTGGTTGGGATGCACGTGAGGAGTGACGTCCACATTGACACCGACGTCGATGTACTGAAACTGCGTGTTCACAAGAGGATTCACGAAGCCAGCGCCAGCCGTCGAGCCCACGCCAACGCCGGCCTGGAAACTGCCGGTCGCAACGGGAACGCGGTCGCCGATTTTCAGTTTCGCGGACTGGCCATCCACTGCGCGAATCTCCGGGTTCTGGATGATCTTCGTGGAGGAATCGTTGAGCAGGAAATTCGCGGTTGCGCCAGGAAGCGTGAGAACCACGTCGTTCTGGTTCAAATGCGTCAGCTGGTTCAACGTTAAGGTGCCGTTGCTGTTCGTGTTTGTGGTGGTCGTGCCTCCAGTGGTCGTGGTGGTGGAATTGTTGGGATTAATGGCGATGGAGGCGCTCTGGCCCGGGGTGATTCCCAGGTTCCGCATTTTGTCCGTGCGAGCCTCGAGGACCTGGACCTGCACAATCACTTCGGGCTTGGCTTTATCAATGTCTCGGATGATCTTGTCAACCAAGGCGAGTTTGTCGGGCGTCTCGCGGACGATGATGGCGTTCTGCGCGTTGACCTGCTGGATGCGCTTCAGATCAAGCAATTGGCGCAAGCCAGTCGTGATTTCCGTGAGGTCCTGGGGGATGGCGACATTGCTGAGATAAAAGGTGCGCACCACCTGCTCTTCGTAGTCGCGCCGCTTTTGCGCCTGATCGCCAATCACCATGATGATATTTTCGGTGACCGGCTTCCAAAAGGTTTTGCTTTCGAGACTCACGATGTCCAGGGCCTGTTCCAGCGTGACGTTGTTCAACTCGGTGCTGATTTTCTTGGCTTGCAAGTCCGGATCGTAGATGACCGTCAACCCAGCCAGTTTGCCAATCGTGTCAAAGACCACCTTGGAATCATTGGACATCTTCAGATTAATGGGCGCCCGCGAAAGAGGTTTCAGCTCTGGCGGGTTGGAGGCCATGACGGGTTGCCCGTTTTCGAAGAGGGGTTCCTCGGCGTTTTGCGTAGCGCGGTTCTTTTCGGCGATCAGGTCAATGGTTCTCTTCAATTCCTGGTCAGCGATCATGCTGGAGGGATCCATGACCTGAGCGCGCTGGAACTCGGAAACTGCACCCTGGAGATCGCCTTTGTCACGGAGCTTGATGCCCTGGCGGATGTGCTGTTCACCGGCTTCGAACCTGGCCTGATCCAGCCTGATCTTGAAATTAGCGTTATGGGGATCGGACTGCGTGGCTTTGAGGTAATAATCTACGGCAGCGTCGTAGTCTTTGAGATCCTCGGATCTAATGCCTGCCTTGTAGTCATCCTTGCCTTTCGGGCAGCCCGCGAGGAGCACCCCGATCGCAATCCAGATGGCAACCTGACTCCAACGACGCATGAACTCTCCGAGGTCCCCTCTGGCCACAAGGCTCGTCCTTACTTGCCTTTGGAGTCTAGCATCGGGCTCGCCAGCCGGGCAAGCCGAGCACGGGCGGTTAACGCGAATTTCATACTGTCCCATGTGCCAGTCCGTTCTGGAGTGTATTCTCGCCCATCTGTTGGCCTCGCCACTGGGACCTGGCAGGGGCACCGTATGGAGTCATCCGCATTAGACGCGGCATCAGGTAGAATGAAAGATTGTGGTGAAGCCGACGAAAAAACCGGAGAAGGGCAAAGACGCCAAGGGCCCGAAGGAGCAGATTGTCGCGCAGAATCGCTCTGCCCCGTATAATTATCATATCCTTGAGAAGCTGGAAGCCGGCCTCGTGTTGCATGGCACCGAAGTAAAGGCGTTGCGCGAAGGAAAAGCCAATATTCGCGACGCTTACGTGGACTTTAAGCCCAGCGGCGCTTACCTGGTGAATGCCCACATCGCGCAATACATGCCAGGCGGTCCCTGGAACCATGAACCCCTCGGCAATCGCAAATTACTGCTGCACAAACGCGAAATCTACAAATTCTCTGGCCGTACCGAATCCAAAGGCTTGACTGTCATTCCCTTGCGGGTTTACTTCCGCAATGGCATTGCCAAGGTCGAAATCGCACTGGCGCAAGGCAAGAAGTCCTGGGACCGGCGCCAGGACGAACGCACCAAGGAAGCCCGCAGGGAAGCGGAACAAGCAATGCGTCGCAATCGGAGGCGATAGAAGACCCATGCAAATCACGCTCGAAAGCAAGCCGTTTGCCACACTGGAAACCGATGCCCTCGTTACCTATGTCTTCGAGGAGACCGACCCGGCGCAGGGCCGCGTTGCGGAGCTCGATAAATTGACCGGCGGCCTCCTGGCCAAACTCAGTAAGAGTGGCGAGCTGACCGGGAAGACCCTCGAAATAACTCTCGTACACGCACCCGCGGGACTGAAAGCAACGCGCCTGCTTCTCCTCGGGGCAGGGAAACGCGAGCAATTTAACCCCGCCACACTGCGAAAAGTTGCGGGCGCGGCGCTGCGGCACCTGAAATCGCGCGGGGTACACAACTTTACCTTTGTCCTGCGGGAAGGCGACCTGACCGAAGAAGCCGCGCAGGCGGTTACAGAGGGCGCTATCGCCGCCGATTTCGAGTCCGACAAGTACAAGACGGAGAAGAAAAACGATAAGTTCATCGAGACGGTGTCGGTTGCAGGCTATGGTGAGTCGGAAAAGGCGGCCGCGGAGAAGGGGATTGCGCGAGGGCGCATTGTGGCGGAAGCGCAGAACTTCACGCGCGACCTGGTGAATGAGCCCTCGAACAAACTGACGCCGCGCATTTTGGCCGAGAAGGCCGAAGCCATGGCCAAGCAAGCTGGCCTTACGGTGGAAATTCTGGATGAAAAGAAGATTGCGGAGCTGAAGATGGGCGCACTTTTGAGCGTGGCCCAAGGCAGCGTGGAGCCGCCACGGATGATTGTGATTACGTATACGCCGTCGAACGCCAAGCCCGGAGGGCCGGTGGTTGGTTTGGTCGGGAAGGCCGTGACTTTTGATACCGGCGGTATTTCCATCAAGCCGTCGGACGGAATGGAGAAAATGAAATACGACATGGCGGGCGGCGCGACCATGCTTGGTGTGATGCGAGCGCTTGCGGCTCTGAAGCCCAGCGTGAAAGTGATCTGCGTGGTGCCCGCAACAGAAAATATGCCCGGAGGCAAGGCGCAGAAGCCGGGTGATATTCAAACGGCGATGTCCGGCAAAACGATTGAAGTGCTGAACACGGACGCCGAAGGTCGGTTGATTCTTGCCGACGGCGTTCACTACGCTAAGCAATTGGGCGCAACGCATCTTGTGGATGCAGCGACCCTGACGGGTGCGATCGTGGTGGCGCTGGCAAACATCCATGTGGGAGTTTTTGGATCCGATCAAGCGTGGACGGACAAGTTGCTGGCAAGCGCCAAGGCCGCCGGCGAAAAAATGTGGCCCATGCCCATGGACGAAGAATACCGCGAATTCATCAAAGGCAGCTTCGCGGACATCCAAAATATCGGCAGCGGAAAAGGCGGCGGAGCCATTACCGGGGCGATGTTCATTCGCGAATTTGCGGGCGACACGCCGTGGATTCACCTGGACATCGCGGGCACTGCTTGGAATGACGACGCCAAGCCCTGGCTTGCGAAGGGACCGACCGGAATTGCACTGCGCACGTTGGTGCAGCTTGTTACATCACTTTAATGGAATCTCTTGGGAATTGCGGCAATCGTGGATTGGAGATTTCCTCTGGCGGTTGCTGTTCTTGTTTTGGCCTTTACATTTTCTCGGGCGATTCGATGCCCAGCAACTGCAAAGCGCGCACGAGGTTTTCTTCAACCAACTCCGCGAGACCGAGGAGGAAGGCGCGCTTCTGGTCGTCGGCTTCCGACAAAATGTGGTGCTTGTGGTAGAACATGTTGAAGGCTTGCGCCAACAGGAACGCGTACTTCGCGACGAAGGCGGGTTCTTGAGCGCCGATTCCGGTGTCCACCGCGAAATCGAGCGAGCCGGAAGAGAGCAATACTTCCCAAACGACGAGTCCCTCGGCTCCTTCCAGAAATTTGTGCAACGATTCCCTGGACAATTCGGCGCGCGCAACGCCAGTTTCTGCGCCTTTGCGGCGAATGCCGCGGATGCGCACAACTGCATATTGGCAATAGGGACCGGTTTCGCCCTCGGCGCTGAGGGCATCCTCGAAGTCGAACGCAATGATCGTATTTCGGGTGAATTTGAGAAGAAAAAAGCGCAAAGCGCCGACGGCCAGGTCTTTTGCCGTATTGCGGAGCTCAACTTCCGCCATATCCGGGTTCTTTTGTAGGACCCGCGCTTCCGCGGCGCTGATCACTCTTTTGATCAAGTCGTCGGCTTTGACGCCAAAGCCCTTTCTGCCGCTCACTTCTACATAAGGCCTCCTGGTTTCCTCGGGTGAAAGCTCGTATCCCATTTCAGCGGCACATCGCGGGGTGAGCGCCACGACCTGGTAGTCAAAGTGGAAGGAATTGTCAGCCTCCCGCGTGTGACCGAGCGCGCGCAACCCCTCTGCCACAACTTTCTGCAAGTAGGATTGCCGCGTGTCGATGACGTTGTATACGGCGGTCGCATTGCCAAAAGGTGGCGCGTCGGGATCGTTGGGCTGCGTGGTCGTGGCCCAGACGGTTTTTGCGTCGGGTGGGTTTGGCCATTTGCGGTAGTGAAAATCCTTGCCGAGCAAGCCAAATTTCCAGAGTTGGTAGGCGATATCCTTGCCAACGTAAGTCACCGTGCCATTGGAACGCACGATGATCTTGGCCTGATCGTCTTCGTCGTTTTCCTGGCCTTCGGGCGAGCCGCCATGATTCCACGGCATGATCCAGCAGCCGGCGTTCTTCCCGCTGGTCGCGAGCTGGATCGCGCCACTGGCTCTCAGTTTCTCAAATGCCGCATCCCAGAAATGGAGATGAAGAATTTCGCTCTCGCGAGCCAGCAACTCGTAGTGGATATCCAGGCGCGCCATGGTGCGCAGGTGAAAGCCAACGATGGCGTCGGCGATGACTGTGGCCATTTCCGCGGTTTCTCCCTGACCTTCTTCGATGGCTTTCAGAGTTTCGCCACGGAGCTTAGCGGCGCGCGGCTTGTCTTCCTCAAAAAACTGCGTGGCCTTCGCGTAGAGATCCCAACAGAGGCAATCAAAGTGCTTCTCCGCGGCGAGTTTCTTGACCTCGGCGACGGTTTTTTCCTCCATGCGCTGAAACGCAATGACGACATCGGCGACTTGCACTCCCGTATTGTCGATATAGTTTTGAGCGGACACACCCCGGCCGGTGTGGCGCAGCAGCCGCACCATGGTGTCACCTAGGACCGCATTGCGTAGGTGGCCGATGTGCGCAGCCTTGTTTGGGTTGATGCTGGTGTGTTCGACGATGACCCTTTGAGCCGTATTACTTGCTGACTTGGGTGAAACGTGCTCATTTGCGAGGGAGTTCCAGAATGCCGCGCGGTCGAAGAACGCATTTAGATAGCCGCCCCCAGCGACTTCCACACGCGCGATGCCTTCGACAGGAGGCAAGGAAGCCGCAATTTCTTGGGCAATCAGGCGCGGCGCTTTCTTGAGGCGCTTGGCGAGCTCGAAACAGACCGGAGAAGCCACTTCGCCGAGTTCCAGCTTCGGCGGCTTTTCCAGTACGATCGGGAGTTCCACTCCGCACTTTTCGCGGATGTGCGCGGTCAGGGCCTCGCGCAATCTATGGATGAGAGTCAGGTACACGGTTCCTCAGTCTGATGCAGCAATGGTTTGTAATCTTCCAGTATAGCAGCGGAGCGGGGCTAGATTTTCTGGCCCTTCCATCGGCCACGGCGGAAAAGCAGGATGCTGGCCGCGGCGATCGCGCACTCTGCGACGACGATGGAGACATACGCGCCGTTAGCCCTCATGTTTCCGTGGATGGCCAGAAAATAAGCGAGAGGAATCTCCAGGAGCCAGAAGCCAAAGAAATTGACTATGGTCGGCGTTACCGTATCGCCAGCGCCATTAAACGCCTGCAGCATGACCATGCCATAGGCGTACCCGATATTGCCGTAACTGAGGATGCGCAGACAAGCAGAAGCCAGGGGCACGACCTCCGGGTCTTGCGTGAATAAGCGGATGACGGGTGTGGCAAATACCAGGAAGAAAACGCCAATTACGCCGAGGAACACCATGTTGAAGAGACCTGTGCGCCAAACGGAAATTTGGGCGCGTTCGGGCTTGCCCGCGCCGAGATTCTGGCCGACCAGGGTCGCGGCAGCGTTACTCAGTCCCCACGAGGGCATGAGCACAAAAATAAGGATGCGAATCGCAATCGCATAACCAGCAAGAGCGGCGGAGCCGAAGACGCTGACGATACGCACCAGCCCGATCCAACTAGTGTGCGCAATGGCGAATTGCAGAATACCTGTAAGAGACACGCGCAGCAGCCGAAAAAGCACGCGGAAGTCCGCGCGAATCTGAGAACGCAGGATCCGGATGCGTTCCGTGCCGCGCAGCAGGCGATAGAACTGGTAGAGCACGCCAATGCTGCGGCCGGTAAACGTGGCGAGGGCCGCGCCTGTGACGCCGAGCTTTGGAAAGGGACCCAGGCCAAAAATCAGGCACGGGTCGAGGATAAGATTGATGATGTTGGCCACCCAAAGCAGGCGCATGGCGATCGCGGCATCACCCGCGCCGCGGAAGATGGCGTTGTTCAGAAATAGAAAGAGCAGGACTCCGCTGCCGCCGAGCGCGATGCGGGCATAACCCGAGCCCACCGCAACCACTTGCGGTGACGCCCCCATGGCGCGCAGGAGATTGCGGGCGTAGATGAGACAGGGAACGCCGACGGCTGCGGAAACGGCAAAGCCAATGAAGATGGCCTGCACACCGGCGATCGCGGCGCCCGCGGGATCCTTTTCGCCGATGCGCCGGGCGACCATGGCTGTTGTCGAGAGGCTCAGACCCAAAGCTACGGCAAAGACCAGGCTAAGTAATGATTCCGTCAGACCTACGGTGGCAACAGCATCCGCGCCGAGGCGAGCGACCCAGAAAACGTCAACCACGGCGAAAAGCGCCTCCAGCACCATCTCCAGGACCATCGGGATCGCGAGCAGGAGAATGGCGCGATTGAGGTCGCCGCTGGTGAAATCCTGATGCGAACCTCGGAGCGCCTCCCGAACGGAAGCCCAGAACGAAGGCACCGCGGCGGCGACGGGCGGATGGAGTTCCTGCACGTTCATAAAATCCTGCGCGATCTGCACTGGTACGCGGAAAACAGTTCTGCGCGCCTGCGCGGTAGTCAGAGATTATCGGTAGAAGACGAGGAAAAGAAGACGCCGCGGTGCGGATTAGCTGACGGCTGTAAATCGTACGGTGAACATGCTTCGGTCCTGGGTGCTCCTCGCGGGTGCCTCAATAAACTTGCTGCAATCCAGCCTGAAGGGAATTATAGCGAGCGGGGAATGGCTTGGCCAGCGGGATCGGCGGGAATCCTGCGACTGGCGCGTGTGATGTAGACTTTGAATGGATTGCATTCAGCATTGGCAATCCTAGGAGAGTCTTGGCGCAGAAATTCGACGTTCTCATTCTTGGAGGAGGTGCAGCCGGACTGCTTTGCGCCATCGAAGCTGGCAAACGCGGCCGGAAGGTAGCCGTATTGGAGCGCTCAGACCGGATTGGGAAGAAGATTCTGATTTCGGGCGGCGGTCGTTGCAATTTTACGAATCTGTATTGCGAGCCGAAGAATTTCCTCTCTGCCAATCCGCACTTTGCCAAGTCGGCGCTGGCTCGGTACACCCCGGCAGACTTCCTAGCGATTGTGGAAAAGCATCGCATCGCTTATCACGAGAAAACGCTCGGGCAGTTGTTCTGCGACGGTTCGGCGAACGAGATTACGAAAATGCTGGAAGCAGAATGCAGTGCGGTGGGCGTTAGGATTTTTCTACAATGCAACATCCGGGAAGTACAGCGCGATACGGAATACACCGTGCGTTGCGAGTCTGCTGAATATCGCGCGGCGGCGCTCGTCGTGGCCACCGGCGGGCTGTCCATTCCCAAAATGGGGGCGACGGCCTTGGGCTACGATCTGGCGCGGCAATTCGGGCTAAAGATTGTGAAAGCACGGCCAGCGCTCGTGCCCTTGACGTTTGGAGCGGCCGACCGAAAGCGATTTGCGGAGCTGGCGGGCGTTTCGATGGAGGTGATTGCCGCGACCTGCAGTCCTTCAGCGAAGGGGCCAGCGTTTCAAGAAAGAATGTTGTTCACGCATCGAGGCCTGAGTGGTCCCGCAATCCTGCAGATCTCCAGCTACTGGAGGGAAGGACAGCCCATTTGCCTTGACCTTGCACCCGGGCGCGACGCCACAGCCGGGATTCGCCAAGCGGGAACGCGAAACCTCGCTACGGCGGGAAAAACCTTTCAAAGATTTCTTACCAACCGGTTTGCTGAGCGCTGGCTTGCGTTTCATGCCCCCACGACATGGAACAATGCATCCCTGGCGAAGCTGGAAGAACAAGTGCACGCGTGGATGGTTACGCCAGCGGGAACGGAGGGCTACGAAAAAGCGGAAGTTACCGCGGGTGGAGTGGACACAGAGGAACTCTCGAGCAAAACGATGCAATGCCACAACGTGCCGGGGCTGTTTTTTATCGGGGAAGTGCTGGACGTCACAGGGCACCTGGGCGGCTTCAATTTTCAGTGGGCCTGGGCTTCCGGAGCCGCAGCAGGCCGCGCGTTGTACGCGAGTGTTTGACGGGAGTGGAGTGGGCCGATAGTATCGAATTGCGTTGAGGGCAAAGAGTTGGGCATGAAAGTAGCGTATTTTGATTGCTTTAGCGGAATCAGCGGGGATATGACGCTGGGGGCGTTGGTGGATGCGGGTATGCCCCTGGAGCATTTGCGGATCGGATTGACGGGCCTGGATGTACCGGGGTGGGAGATCTCCGCGGGAAAAGTTTGGAAGAACGGTATGGCCGCGACGCATGTCCGCGTGAAGGCAGAGGATACGCAAACGCATCGCTCGCTGACGACGATTCTTGGAATTCTGGAGCGATCAAAGCTGGCGGAGCCGGTGAAGGAACAGGCTGCGGCCATCTTTAAGAAGCTGGGAGAAGCGGAAGCCGGGGTACATCACCTGCCGCTCGAGAAGATTCATTTTCATGAAGTGGGCGCGGTGGACGCGATTGTTGACGTTGTCGGGGCTTGCATTGGTTTCAACGCTGTGGGCATCGAACGATTTGCGTGTTCGCCGCTGAATGTGGGCGGTGGGACGGCGAAAATGGCCCATGGAATTCTCCCCGTACCCGCGCCGGCCACAGCGCGGCTCCTGCTGGGTAAGCCGACCTATTCCAACGGTGTCCAGAAGGAATTGGTGACACCGACAGGGGCGGCGATTGTGGCGACCCTTTGCGAGAGCTTCGGGCCCCAGCCGGCGATGGCGGTTTCCGCGATTGGATACGGAGCGGGTACGGCCGACCTGGAAGGCCAGCCCAATGTACTGCGGCTTATGGTTGGGGATGCCATGGATACACGTGAAGGCGAGTACGACGAGACCGTCCGCGTGATCGAAACGAACCTCGACGACCTAAATCCGCAAGTGTTCGGCTATCTTGTGGAACGGGCGTTGGCCGCCGGCGCTCTGGATGTATTCACCACGCCGGTGCAGATGAAGAAAAATCGGCCTGGAACACTGCTGACGGTTTTGTGCAAGACCGCGGAGGAAGCGAAATTTCAGCAACTAATTTTCGCGGAAACGACGACGCTAGGGATGCGCAGTTATACCGTGCAACGGCGCGTGCTGCCGCGCGGATGGGAAAAAGTGGCCACGATTTACGGAGAAGTGCGCATGAAGGTGGCGCGAGTCGATGGCCGGGTGGTCCAGGCTTCGCCGGAATATGAGGATTGCCGTAAACTGGCTGAGGCGCAAGGTGTGCCGCTGCAACGCGTGATGCAAGAAGCCACACGGGAGTGGACGGAAAAGAAGTAAGAAAAGATTGCCACAGAAGCGCCGGGAATCCAGAGAAAAGCGAAATGCCGGAGAGAAAAGAAAAGTTCTACATCACGACGCCGATCTACTACACGAACGGCCTACCGCATATCGGCCACACGTACACGACCGTGGTATGCGACACCGTCCGGCGGTACAAGCGCATGCGCGGCTACGACGTCGTGATGACCACCGGCACGGATGAGCATGGCGTCAACGTGGAGCGTGCCGCCAAGAAGGCGGAAGTGCCGGAATCGGAGTTTGTCGCCAACATGGCGGCGGCGTGGCGCGCGCTTTGGGATGAACTTGGCATCCAGGCCGATGAATTTGTCCGCACGACCGACCTAACGCATGTGCGCACGGTGCAGTGGCTCTTCAAGCTCTGCAGAGAAAATGGATACGTCCATAAGGGCCATTACACGGGCCAATACTGCATTTACGACAACGCCTTCGTGAACGATGCCAAGCCCGGCGACAATTGCCCGGATTGCGGGCGGATGACGGAAACGCTCACGGAAGAAAACTATTTCTTCAAGCTCTCCGCGTTTCAGAAACCGCTGCTGGATTTTTACAAAAAGAATCCGGACTTCATCCAACCGGAATCGCGGAAAAGCGAAATCATCAACTTTGTGGAAGGCGGGCTGAAGGATCTTAGCATCACGCGGACGACCATCCGTTGGGGCATCCCGGTGCCAGGCGAAGAGCCGCATGTCTTCTATGTGTGGTTTGATGCGCTGACGGCTTACTTGAGCGCTGTGGGTGGACCGGAGTACGAGAAGCGCGGCATGTGGCCCGCCGACATGCATGTGGTGGGAAAGGACATAATTCGTTTTCACACGGTCTACTGGCCGGCGTTCTTGATGGCCGCCATGTTGCCGCTGCCAAAACAGGTGTGGGCTCACGGCTGGTTCCTTATGGATGCGGCGAAGATGAGCAAGTCCAAGGGCAATGTCGCGCTGCCCAGGCCGATCGTAAATGTGCTGGGCATGGACGCGCTGCGCTACTTCCTGCTGCGCGAAGTTGTCTTTGGGCAGGACGGTAACTTCAGCTACGACGCGCTTGTCACGCGCTATAACAGCGACCTGGCGAACGGGCTGGGGAATCTCGCCAGCCGAACTGCGGCAATGATCGAAAAGAATTTTGGCGGCAAAGTGCCGAAGCCTGCGGAACGTAAGCCCCAAGATGAGACCTTGGCCAAAGAGGTGCAATCCGCCATCGGCGAAGTCCTGGAGCGCTTCGACAAGATGGAACTTGCCCGTGCACTGGAAGCGATTTGGGGCGTGATTGCGGCCGCGGACAAGTATCTGACGACCGAGCAGCCGTGGGCGCTGGGAAACTCGGAAGCGGAACAGCAGCGTAAGGCGACTGTGCTTTGGACCACGGCGGAATTGCTCCGGATAGTGACGGCACTGGCCCATCCGGTTTTGCCGGACAGCACGGCGAAGGTGTGGGCGCTGTTGGGGCAGGATGGCGCTGTCAGCGGAGTTGAGTTGGATGGATTGCGCTGGGGACAATTAGCCCCCAGAACTGCACTAGGAAAGTCCCAGGCCTTGTTCCCGCGCGTGGAAAAAAATGAAGCAATTGAGAGGATCGAAGCAATGGCAAACGAAGAACTGAACCCAACACCAGCCGCACCGCCGGCAGTAAGCGCACCCGCGGCACATGCGACAGCGGGAGGAGCGGCGGCCGCTCCCGCGACAACCGACAAAATCGTCATCGGGGACTTTGCGAAGGTCGAGATGCGTGTGGGGCAGGTGAAGACTGCGGAGCGCGTCGTCGGCGCGGACAAATTGTTGAAGCTGACCGTGGATATTGGCTCCGAGACACGCCAGATTTGCGCCGGGATCGCGCAGTACTACGAACCGGAAGCACTCGTCGGGCGCAAGGTCGTCGTCGTTGTGAATCTTGCACCCCGCAAGTTGCGTGGGGTCGAGTCCAACGGCATGATCGTCGCCGCGTCCGTGGGCCCTGAGGGCCGGCCGGTGCTTGCCGGATTTGCCGAGGACGTAGAGGTCGGCGCGAGGCTGAAGTGAGGAGTTTTACGTAACAGGCATCGGATACCGATCAACTGATGTCCGATATCTGATTTCCGATCGCGGCTTCTAACCAATGGAACTGATCGATTCACACGCGCACATTGATTTCCCGCAATTCGCGGATGACCGCGAAGCCATGCTTGAGCGGGCGCGCGCTGCTGGAGTTTCGATCATCCTTGCCATCGGAACAGGCCCCGGACCGGAGAAACTGGATGCGGCCCTACCCTACGCGGAAGCGCACGAGTGGATCTACACCACTGTCGGTGTTCACCCGCACGAGGCCAAGGAAGTGACTCCGGCGCACCTGGATGCCCTTGCCAAGCTGGCCACGCACCCTAAGGTGCTGGCCTGGGGGGAGATTGGCCTGGACTATTTCTACGACCATTCGCCGCGTGACGCCCAGGAGCGTGTCTTTCGTCAACAAATGGTTCTGGCGCGCCGGGCGAATCTACCCATCATTATTCACTGCCGCGATGCCTGGAGCGATTGCCTCAACCTACTCGAAGAAGTATGGAAGTCCACGGGCCTGGGAGGCGTCCTGCATTGTTTCAGCAGTACGGTTGAAGATGCGAAACGAGGCTTGGACATGGGCTTTATGGTCTCGTTCACAGCCAACCTTACTTATCCCAAAGCACAGGCGATTCGCGACGTAGCGAAGGTTTTGCCGCTGGAGAACATTTTGATCGAAACGGATTCTCCGTACCTTGCGCCACAACCCTATCGAGGGAAACGGAACGAGCCAGCTTACGTGGCGGAGGTAGCGAAGGTCCTCGCGAGTGTGAGAGACTTAGGGGCAGACGAGGTCGCCGCGCAGACGGCAGAGAATTTCCGGCGATTTTTTCAACTCACTCGGCCGAGTGCCTCCCCGGCCGGCGTGTCCCGTTGAGTCAGGGCAGCGGGTTCGGAGGACGGCCATCGCAGTAGTCACAGTGAAAGAGATTTTTGAATTGGTGCGCGAAGACCTCGTGAAGGTCGAGCAGGAGTTGTCGCGCCAGAGTGCCGCGGCGTTCCAGCCGGTTTCCGAAATTACAAGTTATTTGCTGGGTGGTGGAGGGAAGCGCGTACGCCCGGCGCTGCTCCTGCTCTGCCATGGCTACGCGAGGGGGCGGAAGGTTGAGGCTCGGAGCGCTGTCAGGCTGGCGGCCGTGGTTGAGCTGCTTCACAGCGCCACACTGATTCACGACGACGTGATTGATAGCGCAGACACGCGGCGCGGCCGACCTTCGGCGAATTCGCGTTGGGGCAATCATCGCAGCGTTCTGGCCGGCGACTGGCTGTACATGCAGTCCTTCCAGATCGCGCTGGAAGAGCGCAATTTTCACGTCCTGGACATTTTGATCGATCTCACGCAGAAAATGGTCGAGGGAGAGTTGCTGCAACTGGCTAAGATCGGGCGCATTGACGTGACGGAAGAGGATACCCTGAAGCTTTCCACCTACAAGACAGCTTGTCTGTTCAGCGGGTGCGCGAGGCTTGGCGGTGTTCTCGGCGGGCTGGACGACGAGCACGAAGAAGCCCTCGCGGAATACGGGCGCTACGCGGGCCTGGCGTTTCAGTTGGTGGACGATTTGCTCGATTTTACGGCCTCGAGCGAACAGTTGGGCAAGCCGGTTTTGAGCGATTTGAAGGAAGGCAAGGTCACCTTACCGCTGATCTACGCGATGGAAAACGGGCATTATGAAGCGCGAGAGATGGTGGCGCGGGTGTTGGAAGAAAAGGAATTTCACTCCGTGCAGCCGGAAACGTTGGTGGCCCTCGTGCGGGATTCCGGTGCCCTGGACCGCGCGCGTAACCTGGCTCTGGATTATGCCGTGCGCGCGAAGGCCTGCCTTAACGGCAGCGGCCACTCCGAATATGCTCGCGCCCTTTTGACGCTGCCTGATTTCATCCTCGAACGCGAGAATTGACCGCGACCCCTTCATGCTGCCGTTCAAACTGGTCTACCACGAGCGCTACGATCTGAATCTTGGCTCGCATGTTTTTCCCTCGCAGAAATTCCGCCTCATCGCGGAAAAATTGGTGAAAGACGGCTTCGCTACACAGGAGAATATTGCGCGCCCGGAACCCGCCAGCGACACGGACATCCTCCGCGTGCATACCCCAGATTGGGTCAGCAAGCTTAAGACCGGCACGCTCACGCTTAGCGACGTGATGAAGCTGGAAGTGCCCTATTCGCCGGAACTGGTCAATGCTTTTTGGCTGGCAGCGGGCGGCACTATTCTTGCGGCTGAACACGCCTTGCGCGATGGCTTTGGCTGCAACCTTGGTGGCGGCTTCCACCATGCTTATCCGGGTCATGGGGAAGGATTCTGTGCCATCCATGATGTGGCCGTAGCTATTCGGAAAATGCAGGCAGTCGGCGCGATTCGCAAGGCCATGGTCGTGGACACGGATGTACATCACGGCAACGGAACCGCCGCGATCTTTGCGAAAGACGATTCGGTGTTCACTCTTTCCATCCACCAGGAGAACAACTATCCGGCCTACAAGCCACCTTCCACACTCGACCTGAATATGAAGGACCATGTGGGGGATGCGGAATATCTGGGTGCGTTGCTGCCGGCGGTTCATGAAGCGATCGAGCGATTCCGGCCGGAGATGTTGTTCTATATTGGCGGGGCGGACCCTTACGGCGAGGATCAGCTTGGCGGGCTGGCGCTGACAATGAAAGGGCTGAAGGATCGCGACCTGGGTGTTTTTAAAGAGGCGCGTAAAAGAAGGATTCCTGTCGTGACCGCGCTGGCGGGCGGCTACGCTCGCCGTGTGGAAGACACCGTGCAAATCCACGTCAACAGCATCCTTGCGGCGAGAGAGACCGCCGAGAAGTTTCCGCAAGTGCGCGAAGCGGGGAATTAGGGATTCGCCGCGGCAGCTGCGGGCGGGAGAGCAGGCGCGTGTAGGACGCGCTCGACGGCTTCGGTGAGAACTTTGTCCACAGTGTCCGGGTCGAAACCGTTCGAACGAAAAGCAATTTTGCCGGTGCGATCCAGAATCACAGTGGTTGGGAAAGAGTCGACCCGCAATAACCGTTCCAGCCCATCCGCAAACAGTGTCAGGGTCTTGGGTTTTTCTTCTTCCAGGTAAGGCGCAACGAGCGCTTCATCTTCATCGCAATTCAATCCGTAGAACAGCACGTCCTTGTCCTGGGCATAGCGGGCCGCCAATATTTCGAAGTGCGGCTCCAGTTCCCGGCAAGGGCCGCACCAGGTGGCCCAGAAATTCAGTACTACGATTTTTCCCTTGGTGTCCGCAAACGGAAAGGGCGCGCCGCCGGGAGCCTTCCGGAGGGTAAACTCGTAAGGCTCTTTCAAGCCCTGGTTGCGAGTAACCTGCGCAGGCTTTGCGGATGCCGCCACTTCATCGAAGGCCCGTAGCAAATAGTCGCCCAGTCCGTCCTCGGAACCGTGCGCCAGGCGCCATACGTTACCCACTTTCTTGCGAAGCTCGGCGCGAGAGGAAGCACCATTTGTAGCGTCGGTGAGCGCGAAAGCTCGCGCGTAGTCTTGAATGGCGAGCGCAGGGTCCTTCTTCATCTCGGCGATTTCACCGAGCCGCTCGGCGGCGGCCGCATTGGGCTGGAGGGCGTAGCTGGCCTCGAAGTCTTTCTGGGCGTTGGAAATGTCATTGAGTTTCTTATAGAGGCGGCCGCGAACGAGGAGAAGGGAAGACTTGTCGCGGCGCTTATCATTCTCCCATTCTGCGGGTGAGACACGGGGAGACTTGTCGGAAAGCGGTGTGCGGTCAAGCTGATCAACTACACGTGTGCAGTAGGAGATCCCGCGATGCCAGCCCGCGGCGTCGCCGTGGCGCTCGAGCAACTGGATGGCTAGGACAGTCATGGAAATATCTTCGGGATTGATGGCGACCAGGCGTTCCGCGTATTCGGTGGCGCGCGGGAAATCGCGCAGCTGCAGCGTCGATTCCACCAGGGCCCGATAGATCTGCGAGCGCTGGGAGGATTCCGGATACTTCTGAAGAAATCCTTCGAGGTTGCGGACCATGGCGGCGCGATCATTTCCGGCGTCTTCGATCGTTTTTTGCAATTCTTGCTGTTCGTGGGAGGTGGCCTGTTGGGCAGCCTGTTTCTCTGCTTGCTTCGCGGTGGAGGATTTCGTTTGAGGAGGTGCAGGGGCAGCCTTTGGAGCGTCTTGTGAGATTGCACGGACTGGCAGGAAAAAAGCGAAGAGCAGGGCAATTTGGCACTGCGTCAATAGGCGGGTCTTGAGCACAGCTCTATTGTAGCGAGAGGGTGTCTGTTTTGCAGGAAATCGCAAACTGGAGTTGGGGCACCCAGCTAAAAAGAAATCAGGTGCCGCTGTTGACGTTGATCGAGCCGGAAACGGTATGCACCTCGACGCGGCCGGACGAATCACCCACGTGGGCGCGCAAGGAATGCTTGTTCTGCTCTTCGATCACCACCGGGATGCCCGTGCGAATGTCACCTGAGGTGGCTTCGGCCGACAACAAAAACGCGGCGGATTTTGGGACGCGGATGTCCACAGAGCCGGATACGGTTTTCAGATCCCAAAGACGATTCCCAGACGGGTTGCCGCGCACATTAATTGGACCCGAGATGACATGCGCACGCACGTCGTTGTTGGCGCTATCAACTTCCACTCCGCCGCTGACATTGGAGACCTCGACGCGATCGCCAGGGCGCGTAACGCGGATCGAGCCGGACGCGGCGTTGGCTTTCACGCTTCCTTTCACGTCCGCAATCGCAATGCTGCCCGAGGCTGTCGAAGCATGGACCACACCGCCGATACTTGAGACGTCAATGGAACCGCTGGCCGCGGAAACCGTGGCGTCGCCATCCACGCGGTAAACATGGACGTAACCGGAGGCAGAGGAACACTTCACCGGGCCGCGAACCTTATCCACCGTGATGCCGCCCGAGGCGATGCCTGCATCAATTTCCGTGTCGTGGGGCACTTCGATCTGATACTCGATGGAGATATTCTTCAGCCAGTTTGTTTCCTTGCCGATCCGGATGGTGTCACCCTTCTGATCGACCGGCGGATTGCTGACAGCTTCCTGGATGTTCTTTTCCACGTTGCCCCAGATAGACCAGTTACCCGACACTTTGCCATGAATCTTGACCTGGCCGTCAGGTCCGCTGCGAATATCCACGTTGCCCGAGCTGTTACTCAGTTCCAAGCGAACGGGGCCGGACACGGTGAACGTACGGTCAAAGGTGTTGTCGGCGGCAAGGGCGTGGAGAGGTGCAACCGCGAGAGCCGCCAAAAGAAAGACGAAAACATGAACAGAGAATCGGCGTGTACGCATAAGTCGAATGTCCACCTGGAGTTCAGGGCCTCCTACTACAGAATACGCAAATTGAGGCAATTATGTTCCGGCGGACTTGGTCAGCGGTTCATTCAGGGAACCTTGGCGGTAACCCTCTAGGTCCAGCGCGACATAGGTAAAGCCAGCGGTTTTCAGGGCTCGGGCAATTGCAAAGGCCATCTCTGGCGAGAGCGCCCGGGGAAGTTCGGCCGACGCGACCTCGACGCGGGCTAGTTTCTCGTGCAACCGCACGCGGAACTGGCGGAAACCGAGGTCCCGGAGCGCTGCTTCGCCCCTTTCGACCAGGGAAAGGCGTTCGGCAGTGACTTCCGTGCCGTAGGGCAAGCGGGAAGAGAGGCAAGCGGAAGCCGGGCGATCCCAGGAGGGAAGGCCAGCCCGCTCAGACAGGAATCGGATTTCGTCTTTGTGGAGCTGGACTTCGAGAAGGGGAGTCAAAACGCGATGCTCGCGGGCAGCACGGTGGCCGGGGCGGAAATCGCTGGTGTCATCGGCGTTGAGTCCGTAGGCTACGGCGGTCTTATGGCGCTCTTCGGCAAGTTTGTCAAGAACGTTGAAAAGCTCATCTTTGCAGAAGTAGCAGCGGTCAGATGCGTTGGCGCGGTAGGCGGGATTCTCCAACTCGTGCGTTTCGACGAATTCGTGGCGCAAGCCAGTCGCATGCAGGAAGTTCTCCAATTGTTCCCGATCATAAGCGGAATAGCTGGCGGAGACAGCGGTTACGCTCAGGGCCCGGTCACCTAGGGCGCGATGAGCGGCCCAAGCGAGATAGGCGGAATCCGTCCCCCCGGAAAGTGCAACGATGAGTGACGGAAGATCGGACAACTTGGCGAAGAGCATTTGCTCTTTTTCGCCAGCGATGCGGCCAGAGGCTTCGCCACCGGTATGAATATTCACGAGTGTTCTCATACTCTGTTTGAGTATAACGCTTCCTGGTGCAGCCGCGGCGAAGCTATTTGAAATCCAGCAGGACATCCACGGTGGATTTGGGAGGATCAGTCTGCAAAAAATGGCCCACATTGTCGTAGTGGATGGGCAGATCCCGGAAAATGGCGTCGCGGTGCAGCTCTAGTTTGTTCAAAAACTGGTCGAAGATGCGAATGTCGAAGACCTCTCCCGGTTTGATCGGCCAGGCATCGCGGATCAACCGCTCACCCGCAAGGGACATACCCGTAATCGTCATGGCGTTGAACTTGAAGACTGAGCCCTCATTCACGGAAACCGCGTAAGAAACGGTATGCGACTGGTCATCGTATGTGGGCACCGCATTCAGTTTTGCCTCAATGTAACCCAGATGGCCGTACGCCTCCTTCACGCGGTCCCAGCCCGCTTCGACGTTCATGCCATTGACGGCCTCCGCCGGCTTCACACCAAGCGCATTGGTCAGCGTGATGGTGGACACCGCCTGATTCCCGGTCCATTCCACGCCTCTCCATTGATAGGTTGGTCCCGGTTGACATGGAACATAGATGGGAATCTGATCCGGAAGTTTCTGGTTGGGATTCCCGGAAAGACGTACTTCGGCGGGACCGATCCTGGCGCGAATGCGGCCCTCCTGCAAATAAATAGGGCGTATGGCTTCGGCGAGGAAAATATCAATGGCCATGCGGGAATAGGCTTTGCCGCGGATTTCCGGCAAATGTTGCTGGACGGCGCGCGACTCCATCAGGTGCACGTCGCTGAATTCCACGCTGGCGATTCTTGGCGAGAGCCCATCCTCGCGAAACTGCTGAATATTTCCTTCGGAAAGCGGATTGATGACCACGGCGTGCTCGACTTGCACGGTTGCGCCCTTCGACGCGAGAAAATCCTGCAGGGATTTGGCCGCGCGCTCCACCACCGTGCCAGACTCGGGCAGCTTCCCGTCGTAGAAAGAGAGATCCTTACGGATCGCGTCGTTAAGCTCGGAATCGGAGTACCACGGAAAATTATCGTAAGAGACCGGTATTCGCGCGTTTTCCTCGAGATGAAAGTTCAAGGTAAGTGCATCGTTGTGGGTGCTGAAGTTGTAGCTCACCTTGGCGAACAGTCCGGAACGCACCAGGGCGTCCGCGGCGGCCTGCAAATCCTCGCGGCTGACTTGGGTGCCTGGAGTCAGACCGGCAAGCGAGGTAATTTGCGGATCGGCTAGCGTTTTCAAGCCCTCCGTATGAATTTCATGAAGCGTTGCCGTTTGCGCGTTGAGGAGAAACGGGAGGATCAGAGTGCAGGCAAGAAGAACAAAATGGCGGAGCCGCATAACCATATTCTAGCGGAAATCTGAAAAAACACGGTTCAGAAGATAGGGGTTTCCGGCGGAGGCCGCGGCAGCGCCTTTGAGCGATCGATGACCCATTGAGGGAAGACGGGCGTGTTCTGGGGCGGGCGGCCGCGTGTGATGGCCCAATGATCGAGCCAGCCGGTTCCTTCTTCGCCAACGTATTCGTCGGGCATGCTGTAAGCGGCATCGCTCAGGGCATCCTGTAGTGTAATGAACTGATAGCCTCGCTTACGCAACAATTGGAGGAGTTCGCCGATGTGGTCTGCTTCCAGCCAGTTTCCGTGGAGCAGCAAAATTTGCTTTGGCTCGTAACCGATCAGGTCGCGGGAGAGCTTCTCGTAATAATCAAAAACGCTGGTCGTATAGGAGAGATAGGAGCTGACCAATTGCTGTTGCAAGGCTGTGTCACCCCGCTTGCGGGCGTCATCGTAAACGCGGGCGTACATCCAGTCCCACGCGTCCATGGTCACGGGAGCAATCCGGTAGCCGCGGCCGATGAGGAAAGCTTCCGCTTCGCGGCGGGTTTGCAGCTCGCGCCCCGTATCCAGATAGGGATGCCGCAAATAACGCATTTTCAAGTTGTGCTGGGCGAGGAGAATCTTTGTTACGGTCTCCCCACGGATGACGTCGTCTTCCCAGGCGGGGAGAGTCGCACGATTTAGGGAGAGATGGCTGAAGGTGTGATTGCCGAGCTCGAAGCCGTAGTCGAGCCAAAGATTGAGGGCCTTGATGCGCTCATCCACTTCGGCCAGTTTGTAGAGTTTTCGCTCGTTCACGAAGCCCACGGCAGGAGCTTTCTGTTCGCGCAAAGTGCCGAGGAGTTTCGACGTCATGTCCAGAATCTCCGCGCCGGTCATAGCATTCGCGTTGCCAGCGGGAAGATCGTCAATGGTGACGGCGATTTCGCGGGGAGCCTGTGCGAAGAGCGGGAGCAGTGGAGTCAACCATAGAATCATAGTTAATCGAAAGATGGGGCGGTTTCGCATGAAGCGCATTTTAACTTATTCGACGGTGACGGACTTAGCCAGGTTGCGCGGCTGATCGACGTCGCAGCCACGGCGGACGGCGATATGATAGGCCAGCAATTGCAGGGGAACAATCTCCAGGAGCGGCACGAGCAGTTCCGGCGCAGGCGGCAGTTCGATGATGTGATCGGAGGCTTCGCGCGCGAGGCGGTCGCCGGTGGTTACAATCGAAATCACGATGCCGTCGCGCGCTTTCACTTCTTTGATATTGGAAACGCTCTTTTCATAAAGGGTCATGGACGCAGGATCGGACTCGTCGCGCGTGGCGAGCACGACGACCGGCAGGTTTTCATCGATGAGCGCATTGGGGCCATGCTTCATTTCGCCAGCTGGGTATCCCTCGGCGTGAATGTAAGAGATTTCTTTCAGCTTGAGCGCCCCTTCGAGGGCGATGGGGTAGTGAATACCGCGGCCTAGATAGAGAAAGTCTGTGTGACGGAAAAACTGGCGCGCGAGGTTTTCATAGAATCCAGTTTCTTCTACCTGCAACACCGTTTCGATCTTGTGCGGAATCCTGGTGAACTCCAACATAAGCTTCTGGGCCGCGTCAGGCGATAGCTTTCCTCGTACTTGTCCGAGATACGAAGCCAGCAGGAGCAGTGCGCTGAGCTGAGCGGTAAACGCTTTCGTTGAGGCCACGCCGATTTCTGGTCCGGCATGTGTGAGGATGTTGCCGGCGGCTTCGCGTGTGATCATGGAACCCATGACGTTGCAGATTGCCAGTGTCGGGGATCCTTTTAGCTTGGCTTCACGCTGCGCGGCGAGGGTGTCCGCGGTCTCGCCGGACTGGCTGATGCAGATGGTTAAAGTATGGAGGTCAATGATGGGGTCGCGGTAGCGGAATTCGCTGCCGTAATCCACCTCGACCGGCAGGCGTGCGAGCCGCTCAATCATGAATTTCCCTGCAAGCCCGGCGTGCCAACTGGTCCCGCAAGCCACAACACGCACCTTCTCAAACGCGCCAAACTGCTGATCCGTGATCTGCATCTCGTCGAGGAACACCTTTCCACTGTCCTGCGAAATACGGCCGAGCAAAGTGTCGCGAACCGCGCGCGGCTGCTCGAAGATTTCCTTCTGCATGAAATGCTTATAGCCGCCCTTTTCCGCCATGATGGGGTCCCAGGCGACGTGGTGCGCGGGGCGGTCCACCGGCTTGCCGTCCAGATCCGTGACTCGCACGCCCTCGCGCGTCAGCACAGCGACATCCCCGTCGGCCAGAAAGAAAATCTGGCGGGTATGCTCTAGCAGCGCGGGAATATCGCTGGCGACGAAATACTCGCCCTCACCCAGGCCAATGACCGAGGGCGGGCCGATGCGGGCCGCGATCAACTTTTGGGGATCCTTTGCAGAGAGGAAAACGAGCGAGTAGATGCCGCGAAGCTCCTTGAGGGTCTTGCGCACCGTATCCTCGAAGGAAATCTCTTTTGCATGCTTCTCGACGAGATGCGCGACCACTTCCGTGTCCGTCTCGGTGACGAACTTGTGGCCTTCGTGCTGCAACTTTTCTTTCAGCTCAAGATAATTCTCTATAATGCCGTTGTGCACGACCACATACTGCCCGGTACAATCCCGGTGCGGATGTGCGTTTTCCTCGGTGGGGCGGCCATGGGTAGCCCAGCGTGTGTGGCCGATTCCGTAGGTACCCTCGAGAGGCGAGTTCTGAACAACTTCTTCCAGGTTGCGCAATTTGCCGGCAGCGCGGCGCAAATGCATCTTGCCACCCGCGTCAACGACAGCGATTCCCGCGGAGTCATAGCCGCGGTATTCCAGCTTCCGGAGCCCCTCGATGATGACGGGAACGACCTTCTTGGCGCCGATATAGCCAACGATGCCGCACATGCAAAACGCTCCTGAATGCTAGATTTTCAGGGTAACACGCGAAATGAGCAGGCCCGGCAAAAAGAGGGGCGAAACGCCGGGAGAGTTACGGCTGAATGGGCTGATTCGCGGTGCGCACGATTTCCGTATTGTTGAGCTTGCCATGGGCGTCGAAATGGAATGTGACACGTGCCGTGACCGGCTCGACCCTCTCCGTGTCAATGTGGCGGATGACCGCGACGATCGTACCTGGTTTCTCAGGGGTTTCTATGCTGTAACCGCGAGTGGCAAGAAAGGAGTTGACGCGACCCGTGGTCGAACCCATGGGGAGTTGCTCGTCGAGCATCTGTTGAATGGGCCGGAGCTGCGGATCGCTGACTCGAAAGGTCTTCTGGCACCCCGATAACGACAATAACAAAAGCGCGACGAATGCGAGGGCCAGAACTCCGGGCCACACGAGTTGCCAGCACGCAGGCCGATGGAAGCTTCGGGTCATCAGTGGTTGCCCCTATTCCAGAATTTCGAAACGGTATTCCTCAATCACGGGGTTCGCGAGCACATCCTTGGAAATGCGCTCGAGCTGCTTCTGCGCTTCGTCACGATTCCAGCCGTCAAGATTAAGGACGAAGAATTTGCCCTGTCGTACATCCGACACCTGGGCGTAACCAAGGCTGCAGAGGGCATGGTGAATCGTCTGTCCCTGCGGATCGAGAACGGTCCGCTTCGGCATTACCCACACATGAGCTTTCATGAACACAGTATAGCAATTCTGCCCTGGCTCTTCACGCTGGCTCGGGGGACAGGCGCGCCCGTTCGACGCCGGGCAGGAACGAGAACCGGAAGGAATTGGCTACCAGACGCTGTTGTTCCTCTGCGCTGAGTCCCATGGCGGCTGCGTACTTGTATTCGTTGGAGAGCGAAGTGTGAAACATCGCCGGGTCGTCGGTGGATAGCACGATCGGGATGCCGTGGCGAAGGAGTTGCGAGAGAGGGTGCTGCTCGATCGTTGCTCTGGGGTTACGTAATTGCTCAGCGAGGGCGCCCGTACGGAGATTGCTCACCGGGCAGACTTCGAGGGGGATTTGCCGCGCCGCGAGGAGGTCCATCAGGGCCGGGTCATGGATCGCGGCGATACCGTGGCCGATGCGCTCAACGCCGAGAAGATCTACCGCTTCACGAATCTTCTCCGGACCGCCAATTTCCCCGGCGTGGATTAGGCGGTGGAGGCCGTATCCGGCGGCTCGAAGATACGCCCCACGAAACTCTGAAGTGCGGATGCTCAGTTCGTCGCCACCTATGCCGAAGGCAACGATGCGCGGAGAGGAGCAGCGCCGCGCGGATTCTACCACCTCAACGGCGGGTTCGGGACCGAACTGCCTCACTGCGTCAAAGATCCAGTTCAGGCGCAAGCCGCGAGACTCGAAAGATTCGGTGGCCTCGAGAATCGCCTCGAAGTTAGCCTGCGGATGTTGCTTGCGAAGAAGCATCACCCCGATGGAGAGCGTAACTTCTGCATAAACTACGTTTTGTTGAAGAAGTTGCTCCGCCAGATCGGCGGCTACAACCGCGAAATCACTTGGCTCCCGCAGAAACGAGGTCACCCACTTAAAAGCTTCGATGAATTCCGAGAAACTTGTGTACTTATAGCGGCGCTGCACTTCTTCTTCCGCGTAAGTGATGCCGTGACGCGAGGCCAACGCACAGGCGATTGCGGGCCGGATGGAGCCCTCCAGATGCAGATGCAGTTCTGCTTTGGGAAGAGAAGCGATGTCGTTGGGTGAAATGCCAGTGGCCACAGGAAGGATTCTAGCGCGGCAACTGGGGTTTGCCGGCGTTGATCCAGGCTGTCAACCAGTAAGAACCGACGTCGGTGGCAGCGTCGGAAAGCTGCTTGATCAGCGAGGCGGCGGTGAGGTTGTAGAAGCGATCGTAATACTCGTCCGTGTAGGAAGTGAGGCCGCGCTTTGCTTCGTGGTCCGCCAGTAGAATCGATTCAACCAGACTATGCGCCCACATGCACGAATTGAATGCATGGTCGGTCGGGTCGCCGATGAACGATGCGTCATGGGGACTAATGGGAAAGAAAGAGCCGTAGCGGTCGATCAGTACGGTATTGAATCGATCGTTGACGCCGTTCTGGCCGGTCAGTTTGCCATCGAAATTCTCCGTAGTGCTGAATGGGTCATGCGCTTCCGTGACGTAGTTCGCCAGGAAAGCCGCATCGATTTTCGCTTCGTCCCAACGGCCGTTTTTCATGTCCTCGGTCAGTTTTTGGCTATACACGCCGATCTGCCAAGGCAGCAAGCCGGTGGAATCAATCTTGGATTTCCCGTACTTGGCGAGAGCAGCCTTATAGCTTCGCGGCAACGCCTCGAACGGGAACTTGCCGTATTTATCTAACTCGATGAAATGGTTGTTCCGCTCGAAAGGGTTCTTCGCGATGACTACGGAAGGATCGTCAACGTGGTCCACGAAGAAGTTGCGGTTGGCTTCGAAGAACGGGCGGATTTCGTAGGGCATCGTATCCACGGCGTGATTGATGACCAAGCGCTGTGCGTTATTGCCCCACGCGACAACAGGGAGCGGCAGAACGGCGCAAAGAATCACCGCGGCCAGAAACAAAACCACGATGCCTCGGAGATGGAGGGAAGCGCGCCCGTACATTCCTCGAAAGCCCTCACTTGCTGGCGGTGGATAGCCTTAGCGTACTCTTTCTACGGCCGTAGAAATAATAAATCACCAGGCCAATCACCAGCCACGCAAAGAAACGTAACCAGTTCATGATCGGCAAGCCGGCCATTAGAAGAAGGCAAGTGGCGATGGTGATGATCGGGGCAATCGGGCCTCCAGGCGCCCGGAAGCTGCGCTTCCGGTCAGGCTCGCGATATCGAAGGATGAGTACGCCACCAGCCACCAGGGCAAAAGCGAAGAGCGTGCCGATATTGGAGAGGTCTGCAAGAGTTCCGATATCGAGGAGGCCGGCGGGGATTCCTACGACGATGCCCGCCAGCCAGGTGGAAAAGTCCGGCGTATGAAAACGCGGATGCACGCGGCCAAAGACTCTTGGTAACAGGCCGTCGCGGGACATAGCGAACCACACGCGCGCCTGACCGAGTTGAAAGACCAGCAGGGAAGAAATCATGCCCATCAGCGCTCCGATCAGGACCACCAAGCGCACGTTGCCAAAATGGAGCTTCTTCATAGTATTCACGACCGGGGCCGCGTCATCCATCAACGTTTGCCAGGGCACAAGCCCGGTCAGGACGACAACCACGCCGATGTACAGAATGGTGCAAACCACCAGCGTGGCGATAATTCCCCGAGGCAGGTCGCGCTGCGGGTTCTTGCATTCTTCTGCGGCCGTGGAGACGGAATCAAAGCCAATGTAGGTAAAGAAAACAATGGAGCCCCCGGTGAGGATGCCGGGCCAACCGTTGGGCGCAAACGGATGCCAATTCGATGGATGAATGAACCGCGCGGCAAATGTCGCGAAAACCATAATGGCCACGATCTTCAGAAAGACCATGATGTTATTGGTTTCAGCGGATTCTTTGATGCCGCGTACAAGAATCACGGTCAGCAGCATGACAATGATGAAAGCGGGCCAGTTGAACCCGAAATGCCATCCGGGAGCGTAGATGGTATTTCCGGTGAGATCCATCAATCCAGTGGGGAGATAAGCGGGAGAGATCCACTTCGGATCCGGGTGCCAGCCAAACCAGTCGAGAAGATCCACCATGTGAGCCGAAAAACCAACGCTGACGGCCATGTTGCTGACCGCATATTCCAGGATCAGATCCCAGCCGATGATCCAGGCGATCAGCTCTCCCATCGTGGCGTAGGTATAGGTGTACGCGCTGCCCGCGATGGGAATCATGGCGGCGAGCTCGGCGTAACAAACAGAAGCAAATCCGCAAACGATGGCTACAAGAATAAAGGAAAGAGCGATCGCCGGACCTGCGCCCGGTCTGCCGAACGAGGTCGAATGGTAAATGAGATATTGTAACAAGGGAGCGTTCAGAACCGAGGAGACCTGCATCCTCTGCCCGGCAATGGCCGTGCCGATGACGGTAAAAATCCCGGAGCCGATAACTGCGCCGATTCCCAGGGATGTAAGACTCAACCAGCCTAGCGACTTCTTCAATCGGATTTCGGCGTTTTCTGAATCGGACAACAGCTGATCGATGCTCTTACAGCGGAATAAATGTGAATCCAAGCAGGCTCCCCGTTCGCATCCGGCGCGATGGTCCCCTGGGTTCAGCCGGACACGGAGTAGTGAATTGATCGCGCTTCAATGTATCGCGATTGTGAGGGCCGGAGCAACTTTAGCGTAGTTCTGGCGGGATTGGGCCGTTGGTTCAGGGCCCCAAAGATTACAACTGCTGAAGATTGGCGTAGCGTTCGATGAGTTTTTTTGTGCCGCGGCCCGGGAAACTCACCGAGAGGCGGCGATCGTCGTCTTCACCCTCGACCCCGACAATCGTGCCAACGCCGAATTCGGAGTGGCGAACTTTTGTGCCGAGCAAGGGGTTCGCCTGGGCGCCACGTTTAAGTGCCGATCCTCCGAATCTGGGTGCAGCCACGGATGGGGCCCGGCGCTGTGTCCCAAGTGTCGCAGGGCTGGTCATTCCGCGAGCCCGGCGCACGAATTCCTCCGCGGAGTAGGAATATTCGGGATCGGGCTCATAGCGCCGCGATTCACCGATCTCCGCCATCGAACCGCGCACGGTGTCCACCAATTCATTGGGAATTTCCCCCAGGAAACGCGAAGGTAGGGAAGCGCGCATCTGCTGTTCGTTACCAAAGATCCTTCGGTAAACGGCGCGCGTGAGCGTTAACGACTTTCGAGCCCGGGTCATGCCCACATAGACGAGTCGGCGCTCTTCTTCAATGCCTTTATCCTCGTTAATCGCGCGGCTGTGGGGACAGATTCCTTCTTCGAGGCCAGTGAGAAAAACGTGATCGAATTCCAGCCCCTTGGTGCTGTGGAGTGTTATGAGAGTCGCACCGGGCTTGCCCTCGAAGGAATCGGCGTCGCTCACCAGCGCTGCGGCGTCGAGAAAGTCCGTGAACGATTCACCTGCCTCCATGCTTTCGGCAACGGCACGAACCAGTTCTTCCAGGTTCTCGATGCGCGCCACATCGTCCGGCGTGTTGCGGTCTTTAAGCGCGCTCATATAGCCGGTTTCGTCCAGAACATGACGCAGAAAGTCGGCCGGTTCCTTAGAGGAATACGTCTCTTGCAGGCGGACAATGAGTTCGCGGAAGGCCCGCAAGGGAGCCACAGCGCGGCTCGCGTTGGGACTGGTCAATAAGGATTCCATGGCGTCCCAAAAGGAGAGATTCTCACGCTGCGTGATGTCCCGCAGGGTGTCCACGGTCGTTTTTCCGATGCCGCGCGCGGGCACATTCAGCACCCGCAGCAGAGAAATGTCATCTTCCGGATGGAGCGCTAACCTAACGTACGCGAGCGCATCTTTGACTTCAGCCCGATTGTAGAAGCTAAAGCCCCCGACAAGCTTGTAGCGCAAGCCGCGCCGCCGGAAAACTTCCTCAAATGAGCGAGATTGGAAATTGGTACGGTATTCGACGGCGCAGGTCTGGTCGCTATCATCGCTGAGGATGCGTTCCAGCTCCCCGGCAACGAATTCGGCCTCGGCCTGCGCGTCGCGAGCTTCGAAGTAACGCAGGTTGCCGCCCGGTTCGTTCTCGGCGCGCAGCCTCTTGCCAAGGCGGTCGGGATTGTTGGAAACGACACCCGCTGCCCCGTCCAGAATTTTCTGTGAGGAGCGGTAATTGCGCTCAAGGCGAATCACCCTGGCGGCGGGGAAATCCTGCGAAAAGCTGAGCAGGATGGAGACATCAGCGCCGCGCCACCGGTAGATGGATTGGTCCTCGTCACCGACAACACAGATGTTCTTCCGCTCATTGGTGAGCAGGCGCAACAGATCGTACTGCACTCGGTTGGTGTCCTGATATTCGTCAACGTGAAGGTATTGAAAGCGATTCTGCCAGCGTTGGCGAACCTGGGGCGCCTCACGCAAGAGGCGGGCCGAGCGCAGCAGCAGATCGTCGAAATCGAGGGCATTGCTTTGCTTCAGAAGCCTTTCGTAACCCGCGAAAATATCGGCCACCTTGCGGGTGTCCGGGCCGAAGGCTTCCGCACGCATCTGTTCGGGGGATTGCGCCTGGTTTTTGGCGGAGCTAATGCGGCTAAGAACGTTCCGCGGCGTGATGGCCTCGTCCTCGACGCGCAGTTTCCCCATCACCAGTTTTGCGGCGGCGAGCTGGTCGTCATCGTCATAAATGGCAAAATCTTTCGGCAAACCGGCGGCGGCTGCTTCGCGGCGCAGCAAGCGCGCGCAGAGGGAATGAAACGTGGAAATCCACGGGCGCTCGGGTGGGACGCCCGCGCGCAGAAGCAGGTCGGTGACCCGGTTCTGCATTTCGTCGGCTGCCTTGTTGGTGAAGGTAACAGCAAGGATGGCGTCAGCGGGGGTGCCCTTGGCGATCAGATTCGCCATGCGAAAGGTGATGGCGCGGGTCTTACCCGTCCCGGCGCCGGCAAGAATCAGCACCGGGCCTTCCGTGGTTTCTGCCGCGAGACGTTGTTCGGGGTTCAGTTGATCGAGAAATTTGAACATGTGTCCAGGGTATTGAAGTTTTATTGTGACTACTCATAGTAGCCGACGGAGATGAACTCGGCAAATAGCCACCCGGAACAAGCTGTGCAAATCAGGAAGAAAATTAGTCTAATGCCCGACGGCCGAGCGGGATATCGAAATAGAGCAGCGGCTGTTTCGTGCCCATGGTGGTGAGATTCGGGACATAAAGACGCGCGGATTGCAACAATTCGATTTCCCCTCGCAAATCGAAATAGATCAGGCCGTCCAAGGTGCCGTGGGCTGCAAGGACCGTAGAAGGCATGCCGGCATTCTGGCAATCGTCCCTCAGTTCGGTCCAGTTTTTGTCGCGCCCGGCGGCAGGTTTTCCCAATGGAATAGGAAGCGGGACGCGCTTCGACGTCGGGTCCTTGCCATTGTTCTTGAGCATGACCGTATCGGCCACATCTTCGGCGGTGAGCGGGGCGAGTTCCTGGCGATTGTCTTCGCTCAGAAACACCAACAGGCGAATGTTCTGCAGGTCAATCTTGATACTCTCGTCCCGGTCATTGCGGAAAGAGAGGTGGATCGCGACGACGCCGCTATAGAACGGAGATTTCTTGGGAAATTTGTCCTTGTAGCGCAAGGCCGTTGTCCACGGGTCCACTCCGATGGTTACTCCCTCATGGGATTCCTCCATGGCGGCATGCATTGCTTTGGGTTGTTGCACCGGTTGGGCAGTCAAAAGGGCCGCTTGAAAGGAGAGAACGCAAGCAAGGAGTTTTCGCACGAGGATATAATAGACTGTTCGCATCTTGAGGCTTTCGATTCCTGGGGGAGAAGCGGGGTTGCCCTGCTTTGGGGAGCCGAGCCTGTTCGATATTCCGAGCCAAGACCGGAGTCATTGCGCGTGTATTTTCTTTATAGCTTTTTGATGAGCCTTGCGGTGTTGATTTCTGCGCCCTACTGGGTGGTGCGGGGTCTACGCCATAGCAAATATCTTTCGAATCTGCGCGAGCGCCTGGGATTTTCCATGTCGGATGTGGAAAAGTTGGCTGCGGATCGGCCTGGGGCGATCTGGATTCATGCTGTCTCTGTGGGCGAGGCGCTCGCGGGAGTCGCATTGGCGAAGAAGTTGAAAGAAGCCTACCCAAACAGGCCACTGGTGATTTCCACGACCACGATTACGGGCCAGAGTCTGGCGCGCGAACGCATGCCGTTTGCGGATGCGGTCATCTATTTCCCTTTTGACTGGGCGTTCTGCGTACGCAAGGTGCTGTCCGCGGTTAAGCCCTCCATCGTTGTCGTGCTCGAAACGGAAATCTGGCCTAATTTTCTGCGTGAGACCAGGCGGCTCCAAGTGTCGGTGGTTTTCCTGAGCGGGCGCATTTCCGATAAATCCCACGCTCGCTATCAGAAATGGTTCAGCTTTTTCGGATTTTATCTGAAGCCCTTGCTGGCATCGGCGCTAGGCAACGCCTCCGCGTTCCTGATGCAGACGGAAACGGACGCGCAGCGCATTCGCGCGCTTGGCGCGCCCGTCGATCGCGTGCTCGTGAGCGGCAATTTGAAGTACGACCAGGAGCTGCCAGCTCCTACGCCTCTGTCGGTTTGGCTCGCGGAAGAGTGCCAGCGCCGCGGCCGCTGGCCAGTGATTGTTGCGGGGAGCGTGGTCGCCACGGAAGAGCCGCTCACCTTGATCGCGTTTGGGGTTGTCCAGGGAGACTATCCCAAAGCGCTGCTGGTGCTGGCGCCGCGAAAGCCGGAGCGCTTTGCGGCCGCGGCTGAATTCATTGACGAATCGCATCGTCGGTTTATTCGACGCTCGGAACTGCCCATCGGCGGCCCTGGTGCTGTGGCCAAAGTGAACGGTGCCGGAATCCCGGACGATACAACGGTGTTGTTGCTGGATAGCATCGGCGAACTCGCCTCTGTCTATCGCGTCGCAGATGGCGCGTTTGTGGGAGGCTCCCTCGTGCATTCTGGCGGACA
>Ga0306920_100000817_pt1 | contig 37675 bp, 38 predicted proteins | sample flu12Cox44000170_FD_204666 | JGI IMG/M metagenome (GOLD analysis project Ga0306920, IMG submission 204666) | Lab enrichment of tropical soil microbial communities from Luquillo Experimental Forest, Puerto Rico - flux4day.12C.oxic.44.000.170 (v2)... | ecosystem: Environmental > Terrestrial >... | reverse complement strand
GAGGCGCTGTTCGAACATTTCACGCGTACCCGCACCATCCGCCGCGGTATCGTCGAGATCGGCCAGGATTCGGCCGCGCCCGATTTCGGTCGCCCGCACGCGCAGCTGGAGAAGAAGGCGGAATGAACGTCTCGTGCCGCGAAGGCGGCAACGGCGGCGCCCGCCTAAAACAGCGGTGAGACCTGTCCTACTTTCAGCGGGCCCAGATATACCGAGCCGTCGACAAAGCGCAGCGGGAAGGCCCGCGCCTTCCTGCCTTCCAGCACCGCTTCGGTGCCGAGCGCGTTGACACCTGCCGCCACACCGATATTGGCGCCTTGCTTGACCGCTTTGCCGAGGCCCGGAATCGCCCGATCCAGCGCCCCCAGCAGATTGCTGACGTCCTGGGTCTTGACACCCGGCGCGACGCGGTCGAGCGCAGCCTGCGGCACGCCTTGGTCTAGCATCTTGTCGATGCCAAGCGCCGCAATCACCTTGTCGAGGCCGGCAACCGTCATCTGCAGCTCGCCGTCGAGATTGCCTTGCACGCTTAGCCCGAGGGTGCCTGCCGCAACCGCGATCAGATCGCCTTGCTGGATTCGGGATTGCACGATCTCGACGTGTCCGCCAGCGGCCTGCAACTCGCGAAACCGCTCCGGCCATGGTTTTGGCGCCAGATCCTTCAGTCCGCTCAGCATCGCGCGAAGCTGAGCATCGAACGGCTGGGCGAGCAGCGGATGCACATCCTGAACACTGCCTGCTTCGACCCTGAGCACGGTTTCAATCACGGGATGTTCAAGCGCGGTGCCCTCAGCAAGACGACCATGCAACTCGACATGCTTTGCGCGTGCCAGCGGCACCTGCACCGAAGCATTGACGCGATCGACCGACGCGTCATCGAAAACGATCGAGGCGCGCTGCGGAATCGCCGGCAATCCGACGACGCTGGAGCGAGCCTTGCTCCAGTTTACCACCATCGACGACCCGCCTTGCGGATCGAAGACCGTTGCAGGCGCCGAAAACTCCGCGATCAGCAATTTCGGATCATAGACCTGCGCAACGATGAGGATTTCACTGAGCTTGGCCGTTACCGGCTTTTGTGCGACGGCTTGGGCTGCGGTCTGCGAGACCAGCGACACGCTGGCGCCGTCGCAGCGCACCTCCAGGCGGAACGGGAAACCGGCCACTGTCCGTCTTGCGCAATCATAGACCCGCCCTGACCTGGCTTCCTGGGCGCGCCAGGCATCAGCTTTCACTTCGGCCTGCGAGGCGGCGTAAAACCAGAACCCGCTCCAGGCGGCCGCGGCGACCAGGAGCAGAACTGGCATCATGAAAAGCCGCCAGTGGCGGCGACCTTGGGTTGCGCTGGTCCTATTGATCATGCAGCGACCATTGGAGGACGATTTTGTCAATTCTAAGCGGCGAGCGGGGTACAAAAGGAGAGCGAATTCTGCTTCGTTTCGCTTCGAGGTTCTGATAGCCCTTCCTGAAAATGTCCGCTGAAATCGCCTCCCGAACGAGACCCTCCAGAGACGACCTGTGGGTTTTTGGCTACGGATCGCTGATGTGGCGACCGGGCTTCGAGTTCATCGAGCAGGTCCCGGCGCGCCTTATCGGCGAACACCGCGCGCTATGCGTCTATTCGTTCGACCATCGCGGCACCCCCGAAAAGCCGGGCCTTGTGCTGGGTCTCGACCGCGGCGGCGCCTGCCGCGGCGTCGCGTTCAGGGTGGTCGCAAGGCGGCGCGACGAAACGGTGGAATATCTGCGCAGCCGCGAGCAGACCACCCATGTCTACCGCGAGGTCATGCGATCGGTCTGGCTGGAAAACGAGAACCGCGATCGGGTGAGCGCTCTGGCCTATGTGGTCGATCGCGGCCATGTCCAATATGCGGGGCGGCTATCGCTCGCCGAGCAGTTGCGCCTGGTCCGGCAAGGCCATGGCCGCTCGGGAAACAACCGCGATTATGTGCTGTCAACCGTCAAATCGATCGAAGCGCAGGGTTTTCGGGACCCGCAATTGCATCAGCTTGCGCTCATGCTGCACGATGACGCATCGCTGCATCGGTAACGCCGCAATCAGCAGAGGCCTTCAGATTTTCGCCGAGGCCGAATCCGGCACGCCGCCGAACAACTGCGCCTGTTCGCGGCGCGCGGCTTCGACAAGCCTGCCGGTTGCTTCCTCGATCGCGCTGGAGATGCGCGCGAGGAATTCGTCGCGCGACAGGCCCGGTGGCAGTGGGTCGAGGAATTCGACGACCAGCGTTCCCGGATAACGCATGAACGTCCGCCGCGGCCAAAACAGTCCCGAATTGAGCGCAACCGGCAGACAGGGTGCGCCGCAATTGATGTAAATCTGCGAAACGCCGGCCTTGTAGTGCGGCGGCGCGCCGACCGGCGTTCGCGTGCCTTCCGGAAAGATGATCAACTGCCGACCCTGCCGCACCTGCTCGCCGGCTCGGCGCGCCATCCTCAACAACGCCCGGCCGCCCGCGCTTCTGTCGACATCGATCATGTCGGCCTTGATCAGATACAGGCCGAACACCGGTATCCATTTCAACTCGCGCTTGAGAATAAAGAGCGGTTGATCGAAGAATTGCAGGAGCGCAAAGGTTTCCCACATCGACTGATGCTTCGAGGCGACAATCAAGGGCCCCTTGGGGATCTTCTCGACGCCACGATATTCCACTCTGGTGTTGCAGATGATGCGCAGCAGCCAGATGTTGCCGCGCCCCCAAAGCCGCGCCAGCGTCATCAGGGCCGATCGGGGCATGACGAAGGTCGGGATGGCGACGATGAACCAACAGAAGAGCACCACATAGAACAGCACGTTGTAGATCAGCGAACGCACGAAAATGGAGGCCATCGAGAACCCGATCAATCAATTGGCTTGAGCCGTCGCCGGCGGCGGGATGGGGCCGCCCGGCCTTTCCGCAACCTCGCTCATCATTTCGAGACCAGCGTCAGCTAGACGCACCCGCACCTCGGCGGCGATATATTTGGCGTATTCCGATAGCAGGAGCCGCACCGTCGCGCCATTGGTCCACCAGGGCTCGTCGCGCCATTTGTCGCCGACCACCACGTAGGGAATGAGGATGATGTCAGGCATCGCATGGGATAATTCGACGATTGCCCGGGGCATATGGTAATTCGACGTGACCACGATCAGCGATTTAAAGCCGCGCTCGCGCACCCAGCGCCGCGCCTCCGCCGCATTGCTGCGGGTGTTGACCGCGGAGCGATCGAGGTCGACGCAACAGCGGAGCAATGACTGATTGTCGGGCAACGAACGCGATATGTCGCTGGCGGCGTTGGTTGGATGCACGCCGGAGATCAACAGCCGCTTGCCGTAGCCATCGGCCAGCAGTTCCATCGCATCAGACACCCGCGACGATCCGCCGGTCAGCACCACGATCCCGTCAGCCGTCCGGTAGGGTTTGGTTTCACTCCCGCGCATTTTCGAAAGAAATCCGATAAAGCCGATCGCACCCGCAAGAAACGCGATCGCCAGCAGGGCAACGAGCGCGGCGCGTAAATGGTTTAGCGGCGCGGCGATCAGTGCTGTTTTCATCCTATCGTCGGGCGGCTGGCTCATTTTCGATTTGGCGATCCCTTCCAGTTCAAGTTTAGAAGGTTTTCAGGCGAAGTGGAATCTGCAACACGCCATACTGCACCGTCAGTCGATTTCGTTGAGCGTCGCAAGCAAGGTGCGTCGCGACGCCCAGGCTGTGATTCCGGCGATCAGCACCGCCTGCGCCGCCAGTGCCAGATAACCCGACGGGCGCAGCGAAAATGTACCCAACAGCGCGGCAAACTGATCCCCGGCGGGCGTGCCGGAGAACCAGCTTGCAATCGATTCAGAGAACCCGAAGAAGAGCATGGCGATGCCGCCGCCGATGATCCCGCCTTCAAGGCCCAGCCGGAGAAAATGCCGAAGGAAACGATTGGCGATGTAGCGATCGCCTGCACCGACAAAGTGAAGGACTTCGACGATCGGACGGTTCGCGGCCATTGCGCCGCGTGTCGCAAACGACACCGAAATGATGGTGGCGATGATGACCAGCACCAGAATGCCGACGCCGGCAATCACGGTAGCGCCGGTCATCGACCGCATGCGTTCGATCCAGGCGCGGTGATCGTCGACGCTGGCCGAAGGTGCCACCTGTCTCACCCGGCGGCGCAGCCCCTCCAGATCGAGGGCTGTCCCCGGTTGCACCCGCGCGACAATCACGCGCGGCACCGGCAACTCGTCAAGCGAGAGTCCACTGCCGAGCCACGGCTCCAGAAGTTTGGCCGATTCCTCCCTGGTGAACGGCCGGATATCAACGATGCCGGGCTGGGCACGCACTGCTTCGGCGACGGCGGCCGCATCGCGCTCGATATCGCGGCTAGGGGCGGGACGCACCTGAACAGTGATTTCGCTTGCGACTTCCGACTGCCACTCCGCCGCGGACGCACTCACCAGCAGCACAGTGCCGGTTGTCATGGAGGCGAGGAAGGTCATGATGGCGACGACTGCGACCAGCGCACTGCCTGCGATCGAGCCGCGCGGCACGATCGGCGACATGTTGCGCGCCTTCGCCGGCACCTGCGGACGCTCACGCGCGAGATCCACCAAAGGGCCAAGCTGTTGATCGGTCCTACTCATAGATGTGAAGCCGTCCCTGGTGCAGCACCAGCCGCCGCGCGTCATACTGGTCCATCAGCGCCATATCATGGGTCGCAATAATGACCGCGGTGCCGGACCTGTTCAGTTCGATGAACAGTCGCAGCAATCGCCGGCCGAGCGTCGGATCGACATTGCCGGTCGGCTCGTCCGCCAGCAACAGATGCGGCCGCGAGATCACGGCGCGCGCGATGGCCGCCCGCTGCTTCTCCCCGCCCGACAGGATCGGCGGCAGCGCATCCATTCGATCGCCAAGGCCCACCCACCTCAGAAGATCGATGACCTCCTTGCGGTAGCTCGATTCCTGCCGGCCTATGACGCGGAAGGGCAGCGCAACGTTCTCATACGTGGTCATGTGATCCAGCAGCCGGAAGTCCTGCAGCACGATCCCGATCCGCTTGCGCAGATCGGCGATCTGATCCTTGCCAAGCAGCGAGACGTCATGGCCGAACAGGTTGACCAGGCCGCGGGTCGGCCGCAGCGATAAAAACAACAGCTTCAACAGCGAGGTCTTGCCTGCGCCGGACGGGCCGGTGAGGAACTGGAAGGAGTGGGCGGGAACCTCGAAATTGAGGTCGCGCAAAATCTCCGGGCCAAGCCCGTAGCGCAATCCGACATTTTCGAACCGAACCAATTTCAGCTCCGTTCGATGAGGGGCGCGACCTCAGACATCCTGGTCGCCCCTGGCCTCCGGCCTCGCTGCGGCCCGCGAACCCGACAAAGTGGTTGTGCTTGGTTTATGGTTTCCGATTCGTTAACGGTCACCTTGTAGCATCCCCCTGCCCAGCTTTCGAATTTTGCCCACGCTCGGGCGCTTCCGGCGCGAAATTCCGAAACCAGGGGCACCGGCAACCCGGCGCTTCCGGCGCCGCTTTTCGGTCTGAAGTTCCCAAGGCGAGAGTGTGGCAGACGCCCTGGAAACCCCGAACCGGCGGCGGCAGCCAGCGTCCTAGTGGAGACTGGCTCCATGCATATCGTATGCCCTCACTGCTCGACGTCCTACGCCATTGATCCAGCTACCTTGGGGACGGCTGGCCGCACCGTGCGGTGCTCCCGTTGCAAGGAGGTCTGGCTGGCGCGCCAGGAGGATGCCACCAGGCTTGAGGCACAGTCCCACGCGATGGCTGGCGCCGCAGATCAGGACGCCGCCGACGAATGGGACGCCCTCGCGCATGAGGGGGACGACCCCAGCCAGGACACGCCGCACGTCAACAGCCCCCCTATCGCAGACGATTGGCCGGCGGACGAAGAGCGGGATTTTGCACCTCGAGGCGGCGAGGGGCCCTCAAACGCCCGAAACGATCTGCATGACAAAGGGGCGGGCGGCCGGCAACATCCGTCCTGGCTGGGAAGGCTGCTCGGACGGAAGGGCCGTCCGCGTGCGCCGGGCAAATCGTCTGTCGGGCTACCCACGATCTGCGCCGCGATGGGCGCGCTGGTGGTGGCGCTGGTCATCTGGCGCGTCGACATAGTGCGCCTGATGCCCCAGACCGCAGCCTTCTACAAATTGGTCGGCCTTGAGGTCAACGTGCGCGGCTTGCGGTTCAAGGACGTCAAAGTCACCTCCGAGATGGTGGAAGGCAAGCCGGTTCTGGTGATCGAGGGTGTCATCACAGGCGAAGGCAGCAAGCCGCTTGAGTTGCCGCGGCTGCGCTTCAGCGTTCGCGACGCGCAGGGCGCCGAAATCTATGCATGGAACGCGGTGCTGGAACAGCCGGTTTTGAGACCCGGCGAGAAAGCCATGTTCAAGTCTCGATTAGCCTCACCGCCGCCTGAAGCTCGCAATATCGACGTACGCTTCTTCAGCAAACGGGACATGGCCGCTCATATTTGAACGGCATTGCCTGGTCCCGCTCCAGCAAACAGGTGCCCATATGCCGCGCGTGCTGATTGTTGACGATGAGAATTCCATGCGCATGCTGGTGGCGCGCGCCATTGCCATGGACGGCCACGAGATCGTCACTGCCGCAGACGGCGCCGAAGCGCTGGAAATCCTGGGCAGCGAACAAGGCGCGTTCGACCTTCTGCTGACCGATATCCAGATGCCGGTGATGGACGGAATCGCGTTGGCGCTGGCGGCGGCTCGCGATTTTCCAAGAACGACGATCCTGTTGATGACGGGCTTTGCCGATCAGCGCGAACGCGCTTCAAACCTGAGCGCGATCGCCCATGACGTCATCACCAAGCCGTTTTCGGTGGCCGATGTTCGCACCGCGGTCGCCGATGCCCTCGCCGCGGGCAAGAGCACCTAGTGCCGCCTATTTGAAGTTCCTGCACCACAAGAGCCGAATTCGAAAATCGGCACTAGGATCAATATGTTTAGTGAGAGTGGGTGCGGCGATGTAACACGAACTTCGGAAAGTGGGCACTGGTACCGCAAAAATGAGACGGCACCGGCGCGGCCCCCGGGGATCGCCCGCCTTCGCGGACGATGACAGCCTACAAGGGGTGAATGAACCTCAATAATCCTTCAGCAGCCGCTCGATGTAATCGAGTTCGATCTGTGGGCGGGCGGGATCGGCAAGACGGCGGCGAAGCTCTTCCAGGATGCGGCGCGCCCGCTGAACGTCGATTTCACCGGGAATTTTCACCGTCAGGTCGTCGCCGAATTCGCGCCCGTGCAGGGGTCGTCCAAGCGGATCGCTCTGGTTGCCGCCGCTCTGCTGGCGGCCGACGCGGTTACCTGGCCCGTCGGCCTGACCTTCGCCATCGCCCTGCTGCATCGCCTCGGCAAGGCTCTGGGCGCCCTTGCGAAGCGCATCCAGCGCCTTGCCTTGCGAATCAACGGCGCCTTCCGCGTTGCCTTCTCCGAGCTTGCCGCCGGCGTCGCCCATGGCGGTATCGGCTTCGCCAAGACCATCCTCGCCGTCACCCTGATCGGCATCCTGGCCCTGCTGACCCTGCTGGCCCCTTTCGCCGCGCTTGCCCTGTCCCATGCCGCGCTTGGCCAGTTCGTCCTGCAACTTTCTCAAGCGGTCGCGCAGTCCCTGCTGGTCCTGCTGCAGATCGCTCATGCTCTGATCGCCCTGCTTGCCGCGCTGCCGGTCACGCCGTGAATCCTGGCCCTGCTTGAAGGTCTTGTCGCGCAATTGCTGCTGCTTGCGGATCATGTCGCCGAGTTCGTTCAGCGCCTGCTCCATATCGCTGTCACCCTGGCCGGGTTGCGCCAGTTGCAGATTCTCGAGCATCTGCTGCAGTTGCTCGAGCAACTGCTTGGCGGCCTCCTTGTCGCCGGAGCGCGACAGCCGCTCCATGCGCTCGATCATGTTGTTGAGATCCTGCTGGCGCATTACCCTGGTGTTGGGGTCGAGCGGCCGTGCCAATTGTTGCGGATTGTTGCGCAATTGTTCGGCAAGCTGGCGCATGAAATTGTCAAGCGCCGCGCGCAGATCCTGGGTGAGTTTCTTGATCTCCTCGTCGCTGGCGCCTCTTTCCAGCGCCTGCTTGAGCGCGTCCTGCGCGGCACGGAGCGCCTTGTCGACATCGGTGATGTTGCCGTCCTCGATGATAACGGCGAGCGCCCAGAGGCTCGCGACCGCCTCGCGCATGGCGTCGTCCGTTCGCGCCATCTCGAGCTGCCGTGTGACGCTGCGCAGACCGAGATATTGGCCGAGTTCGGGCATGAACAATTCCGGCGCAATCAACAGCGCTTCGAGCGCCGCCTGGACCTGCGAGTTCTGGTTGGCGTCAAGCGCCAGAATGCGGCGCTGCTCGATCAAAGCGCGTGCCAGAGGCTTGGTGAACAGCCGCTCCGGCAGGCGCATGTTGAAGGGCTCACTGCGTCCTTCATTGCCGGCTTCGTCCTTCGCGGTGAGCGTGAGCGTGACGTCGGCGCCGGCATAAGGATCTTCGCTCAGATCCCTCACCGTCTGGCCGACGCCGTTGCGGGTGCGCGCGTTCGGCAGCACCAGCGGGAATTGCGGCGGATCGAATAGCGGGCGCGGCTCGGCGCCCTTGGCCGTGTCGGTCCTGGTCGCGTCAGACTTTGTCGTATCAGAATTGGTCGTACCGGTTTTGGACGCATCGGCGCGGCGGACGGTAAAGAGCGCCCGCGCTTCCGTGACACCGTAGTCATCCTCGATCTTGTAGGCGAGTTGCAGCGCGCCGCGGGCCTGACGTTCCGGATCCTTGGCAAGCGCGATGGTCGGAGGATGGTCGGGTATTGCGGCAAACCTCCACTGCGGCTGCCCGGAGGGGGCGCGAACATGGACGGTGCCGTCGCCAGCGATCGCAAAATGCTTCTCGTTGGTCCCCTTCGGGGCCTCCTCCTTCGGCGCGGCTTCGGTCACCCCTCCGCCCGCCACGACATCAAGGGTGCCGCCGCTCGAACGCACGATCAGCGTACTGCCTGCCGGGACCGCCAACGGCCCCGCGGCGGGGATTGCGGCTTCCTTGCTCGCCGAAGAAAGAATGATCGGTGGCTTGCTGGTATAGAGCGGTGGCGTTACCCACGCGTCGACCCTGACATTGGCTGCCGAAAGTACGCCATTGAGGTCGAAGGCGGTGGCCACCCGCATGGACCGCTCGTCGCCCGCGGCGATATAGGTCGCAACCATCAGCACCACGATCAGGGCGCGTAGCGCCCAGGGATCGTAAATCGCCAGCCGCGGCGACGGCAGGCCGGCGCGGATGCGCTTGATCGAGGCCAGCGTCCGCTCACGCTGCGCTTGCCAAAGCGCCAGCGCTACCGGGTCTTGCGATTCCAGCGTATCGGTAAGGGTGGTCGCCGGGCGATGGCGAATGCCGGTGCCGCGATCGAGCCTGCCAAGAGCCTCCTGCCGCCTCGGCCAGCGAAACCGGGCCAGCGGGAATAGCGCCGCCAGCGCCAGAACCACGAACAGGCCGAGCCCAATCGCGCGCGCGAGCAATGGCAGCGCCAGCCACAGTCCTGCCCAGGACACCACAAGGAACAGCCCGGCGACCGTCAAAAACCGCGCCAGATGCGGCCAGACTCGTTCCCAGGCGATCGCATACTCGGCCCGCCGCACGGCCCGCGTCAATTGCAGCCGCGAGAGCGCATCAGGATGTTGTACCGGTTCTGACCGGTCGGGGGTGGCGCCGCTCAATAAACTCTCCAGGTTGACCGGATCACACTTTAGCACATCGGCGACACCGAGGCACCCACTCGAGCACGGCAGCCCACACCCGGGAATACGCATAACACGAGGGCGTGACTGAGCCGTTGCGACCTCGTAATAACGTGATGGAACCAACCAAGCGCCACCTTAGGAAACGCCATGGACAAAAAAACGCACGATAAGGGATTGGAAATCAGGAAAGCCGTACTGGGCGAAGCCTATGTCGCCAATGCCCTGAAAAATTCCGATGAGTTCAACAAGCCGTTTCAGGAACTCGTCACCGAATATTGCTGGGGCGCGGTCTGGGGCCGCGAGGAACTGCCGCACAAGACCCGTAGCATGCTTAATCTGGCCATGATCTCGATCCTCAACCGGCCCCACGAACTGCGGGCCCACATCAGGGGCGCGCTGACCAATGGCGTGACCCGCGACGAGATTCGCGAAATCTTCATGCAGGTTGCGATCTACGCGGGCATTCCCGCAGGCGTCGACAGTTTTCGCATCGCCCGCGAAGTGTTTGCCGAACTCGACAAGGCATAGGGCTGCCTTGCCGCGGTCTCGAACTCGTTCGACGGGAATTCGAACTTCGAGACGGCGGCGATCGACAGTCTTGAGAGAATCGTTGAGGGCCTAGCACCATGGAAATCGGATTTATCGGCCTCGGCAAAATGGGCTTTCCCATGGCGCGCCGCCTGATCGAGGCCAACAACCGGCTGTTCGTTTTCGATCAGCGCGAAGAAGCCGTCGACAGGCTGGTTGCGCTGGGCGCTCGGGCGGCTTCTTCTCCGAAAGACGTCGCAGACCGCGCCGAAACCGTGATGGCGAGCCTGCCGTCGCTGCAGGCCTCGCTCGAGGTGGCGACTGGCGCGGATGGCGTGATCGAAGGCAAGCGCGTCAGGCGGTTCGTTGATCTCTCCACCGTCGGGTCGCAAATGGCGGTGCAAATTTGCGATCTCCTGGCGAAGCGCAAGCTGGTGCAGCTCGATAGTCCCGTCAGCGGCGGCGTTGGCGGAGCCGAAAAGGGGACGCTGGCCGTCATGGTGTCCGGCCCGCGCGCCGATTTCGAAGCCGTGAGGCCGGCGCTTGAGGTGATCGGCAAGGTGTTCTTCATCGGCGAGAAACCCGGCTCGGCGCAGACCATGAAGCTTGCCAACAACCTGTTGTCGGCCACCGCGCTGGTCGCCACTTCCGAAGCCGTGGTGATGGGCGTCAAGGCAGGCCTCGATCCCGCCGTGATGATCGACGTGATCAATGCGGGCTCGGGCATGAACACGGCCAGCCGCGACAAGTTTCCCCGTTCGATCCTGCCGCGCAGCTTCGACTTCGGATTTGCTACCGGCTTGATGGTCAAGGACGTGCGGCTTTGCCTGGAAGAGGCGAAATCGCTCGGGCTGTCGATGGAGGTCGCCGAAGCGGTCGGGCGATTGTGGGAAGTGGTGATCGGCGAAATGGGCGCGGAGTCCGATTTCACGTCTGCGATTAAGCCGATCGAAAAAGCCGCCGGCGTCATCGTCGGCGGCAAAGGCGTTCACGCTGCGAAGTAAGTAAGTCGTTTACGGCCGCTCCAATTCTGCCGTCCCAGCCAAGCCAACGGGTCGCGCGAATGTGCGCCCGATGACAGGCTCCGTGCGCGCCGGGACCCATACTCCGCGGCCAGTGTTACTCGAAAAGAAAGATAACCAGAAGTTCCCGAAACAACCGGTTCCGCGGTTATGGGTCCGTGCTTTCGCAGGGACGACGATGATTTTTGCTCACGGCAGTAGCTCACAGCCAGGGCGCAGGCTTGTCCATCGCAATCAGCGCATCGACCTCGACACGCGGCCGCACCACCGCATACGCGTCGCCTCTAATCAGAACTTCCGGCACCAGCGGCCTTGTGTTGTACGTGCCCGACTGAACCGCGCCGTAGGCGCCGGCGCTCATGATGGCCAGCAGGTCGCCGGCCTTGGGTGCAGCGATGGTTCGCGCAAGCGCGAGGTAATCGCCACTCTCGCAGACCGGACCGACGACGTCGGCAACGATCGTCGGCGTACCCTTTGGGAGTTCGACAACCGGCAGGATATCGTGATGGGCTTCGTACAGCGTGGGACGGATCAAATCGTTCATCGCCGCGTCGATGACGACGAAGTTCCTGGAGGCGCCGTGCTTCACATAGATGACGCGCGTCACCAGAATTCCGGCATTGCCGACGATCATGCGTCCGGGCTCGAAGACCAGCGTACAGCCGAGATTTTTGGTCACCCGCTTGACCATTTCGGCATAGGCCGAAGGCAACGGCGGCGCCTCGCGATCGGCATGATAGGGAATGCCGAGGCCACCGCCGAAATCGACATGTGAAATCGCGTGGCCATCAGCGCGCAGCGTCTTTACGGAATCGACCAGCAACCTGAAAGCCGCCTCGAGCGGCACGAGATCGGTGATCTGGCTGCCGATGTGCATGTCTATCCCGGTCGCACGAACGGCAGGCAGCTTCGCCGCGCGGGCATATACTGCGCGCGCACGGTCGAGCGGCACGCCGAACTTGTTCTCGGACTTGCCGGTCGAGATTTTCGCATGCGAGCCGGAATCGACGTCGGGATTGACCCGAACCGAGATCGGCGCAACGCTGCCCTGCTCGCTCGCCAGGCGCGACAGCAATTCGAGCTCGGGCTCGGATTCGACATTGATGCAAAAGATGTCCGCGGCCAGCGCAGCGCGCAGCTCCGCCTCGGTCTTGCCTACTCCGGAAAACACGATCCGCTGCGGCGGAATGCCGGCGGCCAGCGCGCGCTTCAACTCTCCGCCGGAAACCACATCCGCACCGGCGCCGAGCTTGGCCAGCGTGCGCAGCACCGACTGGTTGGAGTTGGCCTTCAACGCGTAGCAGACCAGCACCTTTTCACCGGCAAAGGCATCGTTGAATACGCGGTAGTGGCGTTCCAGCGTCGCGGTCGAATAGCAATAGAAGGGCGTTCCAACCGCCTGCGCCAGCTCGATGAGATTCACCGCCTCGGCGTGCAAAACGCCGTTGCGATAGTCAAAGTGATTCATGGCTAGCGGTCCGATTCTAACATTCGCTTCGCGGAAAGACTGTAGCGAAACTCAGGTCGGCCGCAACCAGACTCAGTTGCTGTTCAGGAGCGGGTCGAGAACGAAGGGTCGCTTTGGGCCCTTCGGGGTGGCCGTCGGCGCATCGGCGCCGTAGCTCGAATTGAACACGCTCGGCTTGCTTGCCTGATCGACTTCGGGGCTGCCCTGCAACGCCGTGCCTTGGGGCTGCGTGGACGCCGTCGGCGGCAAATCGAGCGGCCCCTTGCGTCCGCAGCCTCCGAGCGCAAACACACTCACGCCCAAGAGAATGAGGCCCCATCTCCGATATTTTGGCCGGTAGTTGCGATTCACGTCCAAATCCCCAATGCGCGTCGCACCATACAAAGATTGATCTCGTCTGGCGAGACCTGAGCGGCGCTGAAATTGCCGAGAGAATGGTTGCTCAGCCCAACTTTCGCTCTTTTTCCAGCCGCTTGAGCCAGGCCTTGGCCTGCACCGCCACATTCCTGGGCGCGGTTCCACCAAAACTGGTGCGGCTCTTCACCGAAGCTTCGACCGACAGAACCTTGAGCGCGTCAGCGGAAATCTTCGGCTCGATCGCCTGCATCGCCTGCAACGGCAGTTCATGCAGCGCCACGCCGTCCTGCGATGCCCTGGCAACGATGCGGCCCGTCACGTGATGAGCGTCGCGGAACGGCATTTTCAGTGTCCGCACCAGCCAGTCTGCAAGATCGGTCGCAGTGGCATAACCTTCGCCGGCAGCAAGCCTCATTCGCGGCTCATCCGGCACCATGTCGACGACCATTCCGGTCATCGCGCGAATCGCGAGCGAGAGGGCAGCGAACGCTTCCATCGCGCCCTGCTTGTCTTCCTGCATGTCCTTTTGATAGGCGAGCGGCAGGCCCTTCATCACGATCAAAAGCGCGTTGAGCGCGCCGATCACCTTGCCGGTCTTGGCACGCACCAGCTCGGCTGCGTCGGGATTGCGCTTCTGCGGCATGATCGAGGAGCCGGTGGTGAACTTGTCGGAAAGCCGCACCAGTCCCACCAGCGGCGAGGTCCAGATCACGATCTCCTCGGCAAAGCGCGACAGATGCACCGACGTTATCGCCGCGGCCGACAGCGTCTCGAGCACGAAATCACGATCCGAGACCGCGTCGAGCGAATTGCCCATCGGCCGGTCGAAGCCAAGCGCCTTCGCGGTCGCAGACCTGTCGATGGGAAACGATGTGCCCGCGAGCGCTGCAGCGCCGAGTGGCGATTCATTTGCCCGTTTGCGCGCGTCCGCAAAGCGACCACGATCGCGGGACGCCATCTCGACATAGGCGAGCAGGTGATGTCCCAACGTGACCGGCTGTGCCGTCTGCAGGTGGGTGAAACCAGGCATCACGGTCGCGGCGTGTTCCAACGCCCTTTGCGCCAGCGCGCACTGGAACGCGGCAAGCGCGGCATCGGTCGCGTCGATGACATCGCGAACGTAGAGCCGGAAATCGGTCGCGACCTGGTCGTTCCGCGAGCGCGCGGTGTGCAGCCGTCCCGCCGCGGGCCCGATCAATTCGGCAAGCCGGCTCTCGACATTCATGTGAATGTCCTCCAGGGCGCGCTTGAAATCGAACGATCCGTTGCCGATCTCTGACAAAATCGTGTCTAGACCCTTGGCGATATTTTTCGCATCGTTTGCCGTGATAATGCCTTGCGCGGCGAGCATCGCGGCGTGGGCCTTGGACGCGGCGATATCCTGGGCATAAAGGTGCCGATCGACGTCGATCGAGACGTTGATCTCCTCCATGATCTCGTCCGGGCGCTCGGTGAACCGGCCACCCCACATCTTGTTGCTCATGAGACTGATGCCTGCCGCCTATCTGCCTGCCGGTGGTCGTCGCGCCCGATCACATGCCATGTGCCGCAGGCCACGCACCATGTGCCCTGCATAGCCGTAACTGATACAGGATGACAAACGATATGCCTGAAAGACCCCCGCAAACCGCGGCACCCACCCGTCGGATTCCCTATGTCGTCGGGGCTGTCCTGGCCGGGGCGGTGATTGGATTTGCCGGGATATACGGGATTGGCGGGCTGAAGCGCAACGCGACGGGCGATCCCGCCTGCGCCTCGGCCGTCGAGTTGTCGCGCAAGCTCGCACCTCTGGCCCATGGCGAGGTAGCGGCCCTCACGATGGCGACCGCGCCCCTGCGCCTGCCGGACCTCGCCTTCGAAGATGCGGACGGGAAGCCAAAAAAGCTCTCGGACTGGCGGGGCCGCGCGGTGCTGTTGAACCTCTGGGCGACCTGGTGCGTGCCTTGCCGGAAGGAAATGCCCGCACTGGACCGCCTGCAAACCAAACTCGGGAATAAGGATTTCGAGGTGGTCGCGATCAATATCGATACCCGCGACCCCGAAAAGCCCAGGAATTTTCTAAAAGAGGCCAACCTGACCCGGCTTGGCTACTTCAGCGACCCGAAAGCCAAGATTTTTCAGGATCTTAAAGCCATAGGGCGGGCTCTGGGCATGCCGACCTCGGTGCTGGTCGATGGCCAAGGCTGCGAAATCGCCACCATCGCCGGCCCCGCGGAATGGGACAGTGACGATGCGATCAAGCTGATCACGGCGGCCATCACCAACCCGCCGCGCTCATGAAACGTGACCGTTCAAGGTCGAATCGCTGGCTGCCAGGGGTGCCTTACGCCTCGTCGGCGATACCGTTGCGCAGCAGACCGATCCGGTCGATTTCGACCTCGACGACATCTCCGGGCTTCATCCAAAGCGGCGGCGTGCGTCTCGACCCGACGCCACCGGGCGTGCCGGTCACGATCACGTCGCCGGGCTCCAACCGCGTGAAAGACGAGCAGTATTCGATCTGACGGGGAATATCGAAGATCATCTGGCTGATGGTCGCGTCCTGAACCACCTCACCGTTAAGGCGGGTCTGCAGCCGCAGGGGTGCGAGATCCCCCGCTTCGTCCGGCGTCACCATCCAGGGCCCGAAGGCACCGGTCTGTGGAAAATTCTTGCCGGGCGTGAACTGATGCGTGTGCCGCTGAAAATCGCGAACGCTGCCTTCGTTGTAACAGGCGTATCCTGCGATATGGCCCCAGGCATCCTTAGGCGCGATGTATCGGCCTGGCTTGCCGATGATGACGGCGAGTTCACCCTCGAAATCGAGATCTTTCGAGACACGCGGCCGGACGATGTTGGAAAGATGTCCGGTCTGGCTGTTGGCGAAACGGCCGAAAACGGTGGGATTTGCGACTTCGGCGCGGCCGGTTTCCACGCGGTGCGTTTCATAATTGAGGCCGATACAGAGGATCTTGTCCGGATTAGGTATCACCGGAAGCCAGGTGATGTTTGCAAGCGGATAGCGCGCCGCCTTGGGCGCGGCTGTCGCCACCTCGGCCAAGGCGTCGGCGGCAACGGCGGATTTCAAATCGGGATACCGCTCGCGAAAGTGCGCGCCGAGGTCCACGGCTTGTGCGCCATCGATGAGACCCCAACTGCTGGTGCCGTTGATCCCAAAACTCGCAAACTTCATCGGTTGTCCTCGGTGCCTTTTCTCAAGCCGATCGGGCTGATGCAACATCGCGCCGCATCGGCGCGCGCAATCTCGCTATCGCAAGCCGCGAAAGTGGGCAATGCCGAAGGCGGGATGGCTTCAACCGCTGGAATCAGCCCGTAGTCTTGTGAAAGTGGCGATTTATCCCGGCAAAAGCCGGAGGCGGCGTGCCTTCCCTGGGCCGAACGAGGACCTTCAAGCCCTTACGTTGACATTGCCGCCAATACCGGGGCCGACATTGGCAAGCGAGGGAGAGCCCGCATCCAGCAGGGTCAGTACCGTCGCCTTCTCCGAATCGAGATTTGACTTCAACAGCGTGGTTGCGACCTGCAACTGCGTGTTGCCGGCCTGCGCTGTCAGGATGTCGCTGGCCAAACTCGCTATACTCATGCGCCACTCTCCGTGCCCAAATGAAATCTACTCGGCAGGAGTTAATAAATGCTGGATTGAGAAGATTATGGAGTGCAACCAGACGACGAAATCGGAACGGGTCCTAGCGCGTCGGAACGGGCTTCTCGCCGCGATAATCGTAGAAACCGCGCTGGGTCTTGCGACCGAGCCAGCCGGCCTCGACATATTTCACGAGCAGCGGACACGGCCGGTATTTGGAATCGGCCAGTCCCTCATGCAGGACCTGCATGATCGACAGGCAGGTGTCGAGACCGATGAAATCGGCAAGCTCGAGCGGACCCATCGGATGGTGCGCGCCGAGTTTCATGGCCGCATCGATTGCTTCGACGTTCCCTACACCCTCGTAAAGGGTATAGATTGCCTCGTTGATCATCGGCAAAAGAATCCGGTTGACGATAAAGGCGGGGAAATCCTCCGATACCGCGATCTGCTTGCCGAGCCGGGTCACGAACTCCTTGGCGGCCTCGAAGGTCGAGTCGTCGGTTGCGATGCCGCGGATAAGTTCGACCAGTTCCATCAGCGGTACCGGATTCATGAAGTGAATGCCGATGAAGCGCTCCGGCCGGTCGGTGGAAGCCGCCAGGCGGGTGATCGAGATCGAAGATGTGTTCGAGGCGACGAGCGCGCTGGGCTTGAGGACCGCGCAGACCTCGTGAAAAATCCTGCGCTTGACGTCTTCCTTCTCGACCGCGGTCTCGATGACCAGATCGCAGTCTGACAGTCCGTCGATCGAATCCGAGAGCGTGATCCGCTCCAGCGCCTTCTTTCGGGCGTCCTCGGTGATGACTTTCTTGGCGACCTGACGTGACAAATTGCCGTTGATGGTCGCCATTCCCGACTTCAGACGATCGGCGGATATGTCGTTGAGGACCACGTCGAAGCCGGCAAGCGCCGCCACATGCGCGATGCCACTGCCCATCTGGCCGGAACCGATCACGCCGACCTTATTGATCATAACCGCCATTTTGTCATCTCACCGGAAAGACGCGCCCTGCCGTTTCCGTCCTTTTGCATCAACACCGGTCGAAACGCCTTTCATCCGGTACAGCACTCAATTCCACTGTTATCGCAAAATCGCTCCGTACGCTCGCGTAAATACGGTAACCCCTTCGTCCCCGTTACTTCCCTAGTTTGCCGACTGCCTCGGTAAGGTCCGGGACCACCTGATACAGATCCGCGACAAGGCCGTAGTCCGCAACCTGGAAGATCGGTGCGTCTTCATCCTTGTTAATCGCGACGATGACCTTGGAATCCTTCATGCCGGCAAGATGCTGGATCGCTCCGGAAATGCCGATGGCGACATAGAGCTCCGGAGCCACCACCTTGCCGGTCTGGCCGACCTGCCAGTCGTTCGGTGCATAGCCGGCGTCCACCGCCGCGCGCGAAGCGCCGACCGCGGCGCCGAGCTCGTCGGCGAGCGGCTCGATGTATTTTGCAAAATTCTCGCGGCTCTGCATGGCGCGCCCGCCGGACACGATGATCTTCGCCGAAGTCAGTTCCGGACGATCGCTCTTGGCAACCTCCTCGCCGACAAAGCTCGACAAGCCGGGATCGGCCGCCGCGGACACGCTCTCCACCGCCGCGCTGCCGCCCCCTCCGGTAGCGGAGAAGGTCGAGGTTCGCACCGTAATGACCTTCTTGGCGTCCTTCGATTTCACGGTCTGGATGGCGTTGCCGGCGTAGATCGGACGCTCAAAGGTATCCGGGGAGATCACCTTGATGATTTCCGAGACCTGCATCACGTCGAGCAGTGCTGCGACGCGCGGCATCACGTTCTTGAAGCGCGAGGTCGCAGGCGCGACGAAGGCGTCGTAGCCTGGCGCCAGCGACACGATCAGGGCCGCCAGCGGCTCGGCGAGATCATGCGCGTAAGCTGGATTATCGGCGAGCAGCACCTTCCTGACGCCGGCAAGCCCGGCGGCCGCGTCTGCAGCCCCCTTGGCGTTTTCACCGGCAACCAGCACGTCAACTTCAGCGCCAAGCGCAACGGCGGCCGTCAACGCCTTGTTGGTGGCATCCTTGATCGTTGCGGCATCGTGTTCGGCGATCAACAGCGTCGTCATCTACAGAACCCCGGCTTCGTTCTTGAGCTTTGCGACCAACTCGGCGACGTCCTTGACCTTGACGCCTCCCTTGCGGCCCGGCGGCTCGGAGGTTTTAAGGATCTCCAGATGGGGCGTCAGATCGACGCCGTAATCGGATGTGCTCTTGTCGGCGATCGGCTTCTTCTTCGCCTTCATGATGTTCGGCAGGCTGGCATAACGCGGCTCGTTCAACCGCAAATCGGTGGTAACGACGGCGGGCCCCTTCAGTTTCACGGTTTGCAGGCCGCCGTCGACTTCGCGCGTCACCTTGAAGTCGGAGCCATCGACTTCAAGCTTGGAGGCGAAGGTCGCCTGCGACCATCCGAGCAGAGCAGCCAGCATCTGGCCGGTCTGGTTGCTGTCGTCGTCGATTGCCTGTTTGCCGAGGATCACCAGTGCGGGCTTCTCTTCGTTGGCGACCGCTTTGAGAATCTTGGCCACCGCCAGCGGTTCGACATTGCCCTCCGCCTTGACCAGGATGCCGCGGTCGGCGCCCATGGCGAGCCCGGTCCGGATGGTTTCGGCCGCCTGCGCCGGACCAATCGAGACCACCACGACTTCGGTCGCCTTGCCGGCCTCTTTTAGGCGCAAAGCCTCCTCGACGGCGATCTCGTCGAACGGATTCATCGACATCTTCACATTGGCGAGCTCGACGCCCGTTCCGTCGCCTTTGACGCGAACCTTGACGTTGAAATCGACCACCCGCTTTACCGGTACCAGGACCTTCATCGTCTCAAAACTCTTCAGGTTTGATCAGCATGGGCGCGGAACCTAAAGCGCCCGCCAAGTCCGGTCAACGCACGCGCAAGCCAAAAATTGGCTTCGCGAGCCAATCTTAGAGCATGATCCGGAAAAGTGGGAATGGGTTTTCTGAAGAGATCATGCTCAGGCCGATAAGCCAACGCGCGAAAGCAATTCCCGGAGCCATGGCCCCTTAGCGGTTCTGGCCGGGCACCCACAGCACGTCGCCCGCCCCGTTGTGGTTGGCGGCGCGGCTTGCGACAAACAGGAAGTCCGAAAGGCGGTTCATGTACTGGATCGCCGCATCACTGACCGGTTCCTCGGGCTTGGCCGCAAGTTCCACCATGATCCGCTCCGCCCGGCGACAGATCGTACGCGCGAGGTGCAGATGCGCGGCCGCAGGCGTACCGCCCGGCAACACAAACGACGTCAGCGGCGCAAGCGTCGCGTTCAGGCCATCGATATCCCGTTCAAGGCGCTCGACCTGGCTCGACAGCATCCGCAACCGCTCTGCCTTGCCCTCGCGCTGGGGCACCGCAAGGTCGGCGCCAAGGTCGAACAGGTCATTCTGAATGAGACCAAGCATCGCATCGAGTTCGGGCGCATCCGCAAGGTGCAGCCGGGCAATGCCGATGGCGGCATTGGTCTCATCGACGGTTCCGTAGGCCACGACGCGCAGATCGTATTTCGGACGCCGCTCGCCGCTCCCGAGCGCCGTGGTGCCATCGTCACCGGTCCGCGTGTAGATACGATTGAGGACGACCATGACGTCTCCTTCCCGTTTAACGTCCCATCGCCCAGACTGTGAGCATGATGATGACGACCGCGATGAATTGAAGCAACACGCGCAACCGCATCAGTTTCTGGGACCGGTTCGGCGATCCACCCCGCATCATGTTGATGAGACCAAGCAGTAGCACGAACGCGACGGCAGCTACCGCAACCGGAAGGATCAAGTTACTTAAGAATGAAGCCATTTCTCGTACATAACACTGCGTCAGGCCACATGCCATTGTCGAAGATGAGGTCGAACTTCGAAGCAACGATCTGGCTTTTAGCTCAATAATATCAGAAGGTAGGTCGGTCTATTTGCCATCCCAAGGCTCATCGTGCGGCAGATTCGCTACATCTTCGACGTCTGCATAGACGCGTTCTACACCTTCCTCGCCGATGACGGCTGGGCCATTGCCAGCCATATCGCGCTTTCGACCCTGATGGCGCTGTTTCCATTTCTGATCGTGCTGACGTCGCTTGCCGGCTTCTTCGGCTCGAAGGAACTTGCCGATCAGGCCGCCGGGCTGATGTTGCAAGTGTGGCCGAAGCAGGTCGCCGATACGCTGTCGGGACAAATCCACGATGTGCTGACTACCACGCGTGGCGACATCCTCACCGTCGGCGCCGTGCTGGCCGTGTATTTTGCTTCCAACGGCGTGGAAGCGCTGCGGATCGCGCTCAATCGCGCCTACTCGGTAATCGAAACGCGGCGCTGGTACTGGCTCCGGCTGGAATCGATCGGCTATACGCTGGTTGCCGCTTTCACGTCGCTGGCGATGGCATTCCTGATCGTGCTGGGGCCGCTGATACTGGAAGCTGCCCGCCGCCATATCCCGTTGATCGTCGAGAGCAACGAGCAGCTTCTCACCTTCGCGCGCTACGGCGTGACGGTCACGGCGTTGATCGTTGCGCTGTTCATTCTCCACGCCTGGGTGCCTGCGGGCCGGCGGAGCTTTCTGCAGATCCTGCCCGGCATCATCTTCACCATGGCGGCCTCGCTGGTGTCCGGTATCGTGTTCGGGCAGTATCTTGCCCGCTTTGCCAACAACTACGTGACCATGTATGCGGGACTAGCGTCGGTCATCATTGCCCTGGTGTTCCTCTATTTCATTGCCGCGATCTTCGTCTACGGCGGAGAACTGAACGCGGCAATCATCAAGTCGCGGTTGCCACACGGCGTGTCGCTTCAAGCAGCGCAGTCGCTAAAGCCCTCGGAGACACGGGCTTGACCAGAAAGGCGTCCGCGCCCGCGGCGCGTGATGCTGCCTCGTCCTCGCTCCGGCCCGACACCCCGATGATGGCGATGCGTCCAAGCGGGGAGCCGAGCGCGCGAATTCGCCTGATCGCCTCGATGCCGCTGATACCGGGTAGCACCATGTCCATCAGCACCGCGTCGAAATCGCCCTGCGCGAGCCGCTCCGGCGCCGCCTCGCCGTGGCCGATGAATTCCGCCTGATGACCGAGTTCGGTCAGCACCGCGTTGAGCACGACCCGGCCGAACGGGTTGTCTTCGACACCGAGCACGCGCAGGGCTCGCGGGTGGTCAGAAGAAACGTCGGTGGCCAATCCCGAACTCGCCGATTTCGATGCCTCGGCGCGCCGCAGCGATACCGTCAATATGAACGTAGTTCCACCGCCGCGCCGTGACGCAACGACAATATCGCCCCCCATCGCCCGCGCGAGCTGCTTGACCGAGGACAGACCGAGGCCCGCTCCGCCGAAGCGCGCGGCAATGTTGACATTGGCCTGTGAAAAGGGGCGGAACAGACGCCTGATTTCCTTGAGCGTCAGGCCGATGCCGCTGTCCGAAATCGCAAACGCCACGCCGATCTTGTCGCCAGGGCTGCTGATCGGTTTGACCGCCAGGGCGACGCCGCCTTGTTCGGTGAACTTGGTGGCATTGTCGATCAGATTTTCCAATGCCGCGCGCAGACGGACGGGATCGCCGATCACGAATGCCGGCAGTTTTTCCGAAATCTCGATCCGGGACTGCAGACCCTTGGCGGTGGCACGGCCGGCTAGTGAATCCCCCACGCTGCGTGCAAAGGCGCGCAGGTCAAAAAATTCCTCCCGTACGGCAAATCCCGAACGGCCGCTTCTGGCGGCGTCGACGAACAGGGTCGCCAGACTCGCAAGATGCTCGGCGCCCGCCTTGATGGTGTCGGCCCAGCGCCGTTCACGCTCGCCGAGGTCGGACGTGGCGAGCAGGTCGCTGATGGCGAGAATTCCGGTAAGGGGGGTGCGGACCTCGTGGGCGAATGTCGCGAGCGCCGTCTCGACCACGCCGGGAGCAGCGACTTTGGCAGCGGACCTTCGCGCCCTGCCGGCAGCAGCCTTTGCTGCGCGTTTTTTCGGCTGAGCTCTTTTCGACCCCCGCTTGGTGCGCCGTGAGCGCGATCTCGACGCCATGAATCCCCCGGCCTAGTGGTCCGAACCTGACATTCGCTACCCATTGCGGCAGACACCTTTGCGAATGTCAGAATCAAGGGACCACTAGCAAATATTAAATTCTAGTGGAGTTTGGGATTTGACATTCGCTTTCGAGTTCGCGGTCAGGTGAGCTGCGAATGTCAAATCCACTCCACTAGCCTGGAGCCCAGCATGGCACGTTCGCCCTTGCAAAGTCACGCCGAAGCGCGATTCCACCGAGAATTCGACCAAAACGGGGCGATCAGGTCAGGCCGACCAGACGGCGGATTTCCGCCGGCGTGGCTCCGGCGGCGCGGAGCTCGCGCAAGCCGGTGGCGGCGCTCGATTTCGACAGCTTTCGCCGATCACGATCAAGGATCAGACGGTGATGTCGGTAGGCCGGCTGCGGCAAGCCCAAAAGCCCCTGCAACAGCCGATGCACGCTGGTCGACCAGAACAGGTCCTCACCCCGCACGACCTCCGTCACGCCCTGCAGGGCATCGTCGATGACCACCGCCAGGTGATAGCTGGTGGGCGTCTCCTTGCGCGCGAGGATGACGTCGCCCCACGCCTCGGGTCGCGCAACGATCGTCCCGGTCTCCCCTTTCGGACCCGCCCCATGCTCGGTCCAGTGGAGTTGGCCGACGCACGCGCAGGCGGCCACCATGTCCAGCCGCAGCGCGTAAGACGCGTCCGATCGAAGCCATTGGGCACGCTCGTCGGCCGACAGAGACCGCCCATTGCCCGGATAGTGCGGCACGCCGTCGGGGTCGCGCGGCCACGGCGCTTCTGCTTCCCTCTGCGCAACCAGGCGGGCAATTTCGGCGCGGCTTTCGAAACTGGGATAGATGAGACCCTCCGCCGTCAATTTTTCGATCGCGTCGCGATGGTCGGCAAGATGCTCCGATTGCCGGCGCACCGGAGCTTGCCAGGTGATGCCGAGCCAGGAAAGATCCTCATAAATCGCCTGCTCGAATTCCACTTTGCATCGGGCCGCATCGATGTCCTCGATGCGCAGCAGAAAGCGGCCGCCGGATCGCCGCGCCATGTCGAAATTCAGCAACGCCGAAAATGCGTGGCCAAGATGGAGATATCCGTTGGGGCTCGGCGCAAAGCGGAAGACAGGCGGCGGCATTGATTTCTTTCACCAGTATCCCGGTTCTGACATTCGTAGCGTGTTGCATAGGTAGCGTGTTGCGTAGAGAGCTGTTACGAATGTCGGAACCAAGGGACACTAGCAAACATAAAATTCTAGTGCGGTTTTGGATTTGACATTCGCTATACGGCTCGCGGCGATGCTGACGCGAATGTCAAATTCACCGCACTAGAGGTCCGATTCCGACATTCGCACCTCGTCTCAGCTGGCACTTTAGCGAATGTTGGATTCAAAGGACGCTGGTTAGAATTTGACATTCGCTTTTCGAACTCGTGGTTAGTACGATAGCGAATGTCAACTAGCAGGACATGATGGTTTTAGGTCGAATGACCCTCCACCTCAACAGCCAGGACGATCTCGAAGAAGCAATCCACGCGCTGGTGAAACTGGACCCGCGACTCAAGCCCGTGTTCGAGCTCACCGGCATGCCGAAGCTGCGTCGGCGCGAGGCCGGCTTTGCAGGGCTTGCAGCGATCATCTGCGGCCAGCAGCTCTCCACCGCCAGCGCCGCGGCGATCTGGGCCCGGCTTGCCGCCGCGTTCGATCCGTTTCACCACGATTCGCTGCGCCGCGCACGCGCCGACCGGCTGGGACGTCTTGGCCTGTCGGCGGCGAAGATCAAAACATTGAAGAATCTGGCGCGCGAAATCGCCACCGAACGGCTGAACCTCGACGTGCTTGCGAACGAGGAGGCCGACGCGGCGCACCACACGCTGGTTTCGCTGCATGGCATCGGGCCGTGGACCGCTGACCTCTATCTGCTGTTTTGCCTTGGCCATGGCGACGCCTGGCCGGCCGGCGATCTCGCCGTCCAGGAGGCGGTGAAAATCGGACTCGGTTTGAAAACGCGCCCGACCGCGAAGGAGATGGCGCCGCTCGCCGAACCGTGGCGGCCGATGCGGGGTGCGGCGGCGCATCTGTGGTGGGCTTACTACCGCGCGATCAGGAAAAGAGAGGGCGTGATCGCAGGCAAGGAAAAGGCGAACACTGTTTCAAGCGGAGCGAGCGCTGTTTCAAACAATGTCCCTGTTGCAAAAGGTTCATCGGTCGAAGCAAAGATTGTGGCAGCACAACTGCAGAGGTCGAAGAAATGAAATCCACCGACTTCATCGTTGCACGCCATCATCTGCAAGATTGCAAGTTCATCGAAGCCCGATTGCCCGACGCGAACGCGCTTTTCGACGAAACGCTGCTGGTCAAGGTCGATCGCTTCGCTTTCACCGCCAACAACATCACCTATGCTACGCTCGGCGATCAGCTGAAATACTGGCAACTGTTTCCGGCGCCGGAGAATTTCGGCATGATTCCGGTGTGGGGATTTGGCGAGGTGATCGCCTCGCGTCATCCTTCGATCGAAGCCGGCGAACGCCTGTTCGGTTATTTTCCGATGGCGACGCATCTCGTCATCGAAGCCGCTGACGTGAGCAGGCGCGGCTTGCGCGATGCCGCGGCGCATCGGCAGGGCGTGGCTCCCGTCTACAACGCTTACGCGCGCATCGGTGACGATCCCGCCTATGGCGGGCGCGACGGCGATTATCAGGCGCTGCTGCGGCCCCTGTTCATGCTGTCGTTTCTCGTCGACGACTTTCTCGAGGAGAATGATTTTTTCGGAGCCCGCGGCGTCGTGCTTTCAAGCGCGTCCAGCAAGACGGCGTTCGGACTTGCCCATCTCCTGCACACCAAGCGACAAGCCGTCCGGGTCATTGGGCTCACTTCGGCGGCCAATGTCGAGTTCGTCCGATCGCTCGGATGCTATGATGAAATCGTGACTTACGACCGCCTGGAGTCGCTGGCACCGGATTCGCCGGTCGCCTTCGTCGATATGGCCGGCAACAGCGCCATGCGTGCACGTCTGCATCGCCATTTCGGCGAGCACATGAAATATTCCGGACAGATCGGACTCACCCACCGCAGCTCGGTGCCGAACGAAGGGGAATTGCCGGGCGCAAAGCCCGCCTGGTTCTTCGCGCCCGACCAGATTCGCAAGCGCGCGAAGGAATGGGGACCAGGCGGCATCGATCTGCGGTTTGGTGCCGCATGGTCGGGTTTTGCGCCCACCCTTGCCAACCGCCTCGCGGTGGTGGAAGGACGCGGGCCCGCAGCGGTGAAGCAGGTCTATCTCGACACGCTAAACGGGCATATTCGCCCCGACCAGGGCCATATTCTGTCGCTTCTGGACTAGGCGCTTTCTGCCCCGTCTCAAAGAGTGTAGCTTTGCGGCAGAGGAAAAGCCCGCAAAGATGGCGCTTTACGAGGTCGCGCATGCTCGACAGGACAGATGACGTTGCGGCAGCAGCCGAAAACTGGCTCGCGCAGTTCGAAGGCGCGCTCGCAAACTGCAAGGACGGTTCACTGCGGGTGCTGTTTCATCCCGAGAGCTATTGGCGTGACGTGCTGGCGCTGAGCTGGAACCTGCAAACGATCATTGGCGCTGATGGCATCGCGAAGGAATTGTCATCGTTCGCCGAGCACGCCGCGCCGCATAATTTCAGAATCGATCCCGAGCGCGCTGCGCCACGCCGCGTGACCCGCGCCGGTACCAACGCGATCGAGGCGATCTTCAAGTTCGAAACCGCGCAGGGCCGCGGCAGCGGAATCCTGCGGCTGATCCCGGACGCGGGCGATCGCGACAGGCCGAAGGCCTGGACGCTTCTGACTGCGCTCGACGAATTGAAGGGATTCGAGGAGCCGCTCGGATCGAGACGGCCGCGCGGTCAATCCTATTCGCGTGACTTTCGCGGACCCAACTGGCTCGATCAGCGCAAGGCCACGACAGCCTATGCCGACCGCGATCCAACCGTTCTGGTGGTCGGCGGCGGACAGGCCGGGCTTTCGATCGCGGCGCGCTGCAAGCAGTTGCAGCTCGACACGCTGATCGTCGATCGCGAAATGCGCATTGGCGATAACTGGCGCAAGCGTTACCACGCGCTGACCCTGCATAATCAGGTGCAGGTCAATCACCTGCCCTACATGCCGTTCCCGCCGAACTGGCCGGTCTACATCCCAAAGGACAAGCTCGCCAACTGGTTCGAGACCTATGTGGAGGCCATGGAACTGAACTTCTGGACCGGCACCAATTTCGAGAGCGGCACCTATGATGAGGCAGCGCAACGCTGGTCCGTGGTGCTGCGCCGCGCCGATGGCAGCGAGCGCAGAATGAATCCACGTCACGTCGTCATGGCAACCGGCGTCAGCGGCATTCCGAATCTGCCTGATCTTGCGGCCCTGAAAAATTTCGCAGGCACCATATTGCATTCCAGCCAATACACCGACGGCGAGGACTGGAAGGGCAGGAAGGCGATCGTGATCGGTACCGGAAACAGCGGTCACGATATCGCGCAGGACCTCTATTCGAGCGGCGCAGACGTGACGTTGTTCCAGCGCTCCTCGACCCTGATCACCAACATCGAACCGTCGGCGCAACTGGCCTACGCGGCATATAACGAGGGGACGCTCGAGGATAACGACCTGATCGCGACCTCGATGCCGCTGACGCTCGCGAAAAGAAGCCACGTGCTGATGACCGAGCAATCCAGAAAATTCGACAAGGAACTCCTCGACGGCCTTGAGCAGATCGGATTCAAACTTGATTTCGGCGATGGCGGCACCGGCTGGCAGTTCAAATACCTGACCCGCGGCGGCGGCTATTATTTCAATGTCGGCTGCTCCGATCTTGTCGTGCGCGGCGAGATCGGTCTTAAGCAATTTTCCGACGTCGACTCCTTTGCGGCGGAAGGCGTGCGGATGAAAAACGGCGAGCGGCTCGCCGCCGATGTGATCGTGCTCGCGACCGGCTACAAGCCGCAGGAATATCTGGTGCGCAAGCTGTTCGGCGAGGAGATCGCCGCGCGGGTCGGCCCGATCTGGGGATTTGGTGAGGGGCAGGAACTGCGCAACATGTACACTCGCACCGGCCAGCCCGGCCTTTGGTTCATCGCCGGCAGCCTGGCGCAATGCCGTATCAATTCGAAATATCTGGCGCTGCAGATCAAGGCTTGCGAGGAGGGCCTGTTGCCGCTCGTGCGGGAACGCTCCGGGTGGTGAGGATCACTCTGCCCTAAGGTTCGAGGCCTTGATGATCGGCCACCACCGTTCCATCTCGGCTTTCTGAAACGCCCGCAGCGCTTCCGGCGTTTGCTGATCGCGCGGCGCGATCTCGATGCCGAGGTCGGCAAACCGCCTCCCGACAGCGGGATCGGCCAGCACACGGCGCATGGTCGCGTTCAATTTTTCGACAATCTCCTTTGGCGTATCCTTCGGCACCCAAAGCCCGTACCAGAGCGAGGCAACAAAGCCGGGCAACCCCGCCTCGTCCGCGGTGGGAATATCGGGCGAGGAAGACAGACGCGTCTTGCCGGTAACCGCAAACGGCTTGATGCTTGCGGTCGCAACCAGCGACCTGAAATTGGACGACGGCTCGATCATGAAATCGATCTGTCCCGCCAACAGATCCTGCATGGCCGGCGCGTTGCCGCGATAGGGCACGAACTGGAATTTCGTCGCAGTCTCCCTCTGGAACGAGATTCCGGCGAGATGGCCGGCTGCGCCGACGCCGGCAATCCCGACCGATGCCTTGTCCGGATTTGTCTTCAGCCAGGCGATCAATCCCTTCAGATCGTCGGCCGCAAGACTTTTCCTGCCGACAATCAGAAGCGGCTCGCTGCCGATATAGATGACGGGTTCAAGGTCCTTCAAAAGGTCGAACGAAAGCGCATAGAGCCCGCCGGTGAGCATATGCGTGGTCGAGGTGCCGATGCTCAGCGTGTAGCCGTCGGCCGGCGAGCGGACGGCACGGCCGACGCCGATACTGCCGGCGGCGCCTGCGACGTTTTCGATAATGATGGATTGGCCGAGAATCGGGCGCATCTCCTCGGCGAGGTATCGCGCCAGCGTGTCGGTTGCGCCGCCAGGGGGAAACGGCACGATCATCGTGATCGGACGGGTCGGATAAGACTGCGCCACGGCCATGCCGATCCATCCGGGCGCAAGCATCGCAGCGAGCAGCGCAATGATCCATTTGTGCATCGGACTTCTCCGTGATCGGAAGGAAAAGCGATCAGACATCGCCGACCACCTCGCGCCGCCGTCGTTCGGATTCTTCGGCGTAACGCCGCATCGCGTGCGCCTCGGTGAGAATGCCGATGGGATGGTTGTCGCCGGTTTCGACCACGGCAAGCGATTCGGCCTCTGCCGCGTCAAATGCGGCGATGGCCTCATGGATATTCATCGCCGGGTGCAGCACGTCCTGCCGGCAATGAAGGATGCCACGAAGACCCTTCTCGGCGTCGTGGTCCGGGGCGTGAGCATCCGCGACCAGCACGAGCCCCTCGTAATGGCCAGCACCATCTACGGCAATAACCTGGGTCTTCGAACCCGGGGGAAATTTGCCACGGAATTCCGCAATCGGCATGTCTACGTTCACGGTCACCACGTCCGGCCGCATCATCCGGCGGACCGTGAGATCGCGAATCCAACCCACGTCGGCAGCGCTGCGGATGGTCTCGCCGCGCAGATGCAATCGCCAGGTCGCAAACGAGTAGCCGAACAGTTCGCGGGTGATCTGGGTCGAGATCAGAACCGCGGCCAGCACCACCGTCGTTAGCCAGAGATCGCCGGTAGATTCCAGCGCGATGAAAGACATGGTGAGCGGGCCGCCGATGACGGCAGCCGACAGCGCGCTCATGCCGACGATCGCGTAGACGTTCGGATCGAGATCAAGGCCCGGCCATATCATGCCGGCCGCGACGGCAAACAGGCGGCCGCCGATTGCGCCCAGAAACAGCGTGGCGAAAAACAATCCGCCGCGGAATCCGGAGCCCAGCGAAACCACCGAGGCGATGGTCTTCAACGCGAACACCATCACGACGAACGTCAACGGCATGGAAATGATTCCGGAAAGGTGAAGCGCACCGTGTCCTGACGACATCACCTCCGGCGTCACCAACGCGAGCAGGCCCACGACCAATCCGCCGATTGCCGGCCGCAACGGCGGCCAAAGCCGGATCTTGGACAACATCGTCTCGGAGAAGCTTACCCCGCGCATGATGCCGATTCCGTAGAGCGCTGCGGCAACCCCCAGCAGGGCTGCGATCGCGAGATCGCGGCCGAGCACGTGTCCGATCGTTCCGACACCGACGCCGAGCGAGAGCGGAGCAAATGTCTGGGCGACGAAATAGCCGATCACCGCGGCGACGCCGACCGGCGTCAGACTCGCCGGCGTATATCCTCCGAGCACGAGTTCGAAGGCATAGAACGCTCCGGCAAGCGGCGCGCCAAACGCGCCTGCAATCGCGGCCGCCGCTCCGCAGCCGACCATCAGACGCTGGTCGGCGCGGCGCAGGTGAAATCCACGGCCGAGCGAAGCGGCAAGTCCGCTCGAAAGCTGCGTGTAACCTGCTTCGAGCCCGACCGAAGCGCCGACGCCGCTCGACCAGATCGTCTCCGAGGCCACGATCAGGCTTCCCCGAAACGACATTCGTCCGCCATGCAGCGCGTTGGCCTCGATGGGGTCGACTTCGCGTGCCGGCCGGAAGCGCGCGAGAAACAGGAAGGCCAGCCCTAACAGAAAGCCACCTAGACTTGGAACCAGCAGCGCGCGCAGCGGCTCAATGCTGACCTGGCTTGATAGTCGTTCCCCCATTTCGAGATTGAACAGCACGACGTGAAGCATCTGGACCATGGCGCTCATCGCCGACACCACCAGTCCGCCGAAGGTTCCAACCAGCGCCGCAACAACGATCAGGCTCGTTTCATGGGCCCGGACGAAGGCCCTCAACCGGCGCGGCGCTTCGAGGTAGCGGGACGTGGTGTTCATTTCCGCCGTGTCCAAATGCGGCCAAAAAGTGCCGCCTGCCTCCTTTAACGGCCCTGGCGCTGCCTCTGCAATGCGGCTTGAGAGCAAAGCGTCAGGGCAGATAAGCCCGCCAACGCTCTTCACAATCCCGTCACGCTGCATGTAGTATGTCAACGCATGCTGCTTCGCAGCTATATGGAGGCCAGGAGCGTTACTTGAACGCACATGTCTCGCAAGGCGGTTGGCCGGTACTGGTATTGAATGCGGATTTCCGGCCGCTGAGTTATTATCCACTGTCCCTCTGGTCGTGGCAGGACGCGATCAAGGCGGTGTTTCTCGAGCGCGTCAACATCGTCGAACACTACGACCGCGCGGTTCGCAGCCCCACCTTCGAGATGCGGCTGCCGAGCGTGGTGTCGCTAAAATCCTTCGTCAAGCCGACCACCCATCCCGCCTTCACCCGGTTCAACGTTTTCCTGCGCGATCGTTTCGTCTGCCAATATTGCCTGTCGAACGACGATCTCACCTTCGATCACATCATTCCACGCAGCAAGGGCGGGCACACCACTTGGGAAAATGTCGTGGCGGCGTGCTCCCCGTGCAATCTGCGCAAGGGCAATTTGACGCCGCAGCAGGCGCGGATGTTTCCAAGACAGCAGCCGTTCGCGCCGACCGTGCATCAGCTGCATCGCAACGGCCGGCTGTTCCCGCCCAACTATCTCCACGACAGCTGGCTCGACTATCTGTACTGGGACACCGAACTCGATCCGTAAAAACGATTCGTCTCGCGACGGCTCGCCTTCAGCGCTCGGGTTTGTCGATCCTCTTGGCAAACGGGATCACCACTTCCAGCCTGCGTGCCCTTCCCATCGGGGCCAAATCCGGCTTTGGTGTCTGACCTCCCGATTTGAAAATTCGCGCCATCGGGACCCCGATTGGCGAGCGAACGGCAAGCCTGTCATTGCATCGCCGGGGTGGAAATCGGTATCGGCGCCTCTATTCCCCGCAACACGTGCTCGCCGAGCGGACGCCAAATGCCCGCGGTCGTCGCCTCGACAAAGGAAGCCGTCGCCAGCACCGGATGGCCGAGCTTTTTCGTCAGGTCCTGCACCCGAACGACCTCGTTGACCGCAGACCCCACCAGCGTGAATTGTAGCCGCTCCGGAACGCCGACATTGCCATAGATGACCTGGCCGAGGTGCAGGGAAATGCCGAAGTCCAAGCTGGCGTCGGTCGCTGCCGAGCGTGTATCGAGCCGCCGACGTGCTTCGTAAGCTGCCGCAAGCGCCCGGCCGCAAGCTTCATCAGTGGTGCGCTCAATCCGAAACAGCCCAAGAACCGCGTCGCCGATGAGCGAGACGACCTCGCCGCCGTGCTCGAGCACCGAGGACGCCGTCATCTCGAAATAGCGGCCAAGGAGATTTAGGAAATCTTCTGCCGGGAGCCGTTCCGCGAGAGCCGTCGAGTAGCGCAAATCGCTATACCACAAGGCGGCGGTGATCTTTTCCCCGTCGCCACGCCGGATCAAGCCGTTCAGCACGGACTGGCCCGCGCGTTTTCCGAGATAGGCGTGGGCCACATTCTGCGCGACGCTTCGTTCGACCTTTGCTTTCAGCGCGATCGCCAGTTCGCGAGTGATGCGGTTTAGCTGCGTGATTTCTTCATCGGTGAAGCCCGAGGCCCGGTCGCCCAGCCATGAGCAGATGATGCCGCTTTTGCCCGACTGCTCAAAAGCAACCAGGAATACGATGTAGTCGGTTCCACCGAGGGAGCGAAACTCCTCCAGGACGGCGAAATCGACAAGCGCGCTATCGCCCGTCAGTCGACGTCGCAGCACCGGTAGTCGATGGACCAGTGCGTGGCCCAGGGGACTATGCACGAACTGGTCGTCGCTGGTCTGCTCAGGGCGAAAATGCTCCACGATAACGCCCCGCTGGGCATTCCAGCTTAAGGTGCTGGCGTCATAGAGCGGATGAAGTATTCGAAAACCAATCTGACCGCGCAGAATGGGTATGCCTACGCCGCGCAGGCGCTGGCAAAGCTCGCCATAAAGTGTAGCCGGCTCGGAATTCTGGAGCGCCTCGCCGGCGAGCCATTCGACAATGGCGTCGCCCAGAACGGCCGTGGCTGCCCGCTTGCTATCCATGGCAGCCACGTTATCAGAAGGAGCTCGGATTTTCCGCAACTCTCTTTCGGATCGAGGTCCGATTCGAGAGCGATACCAAACCGCCGACTGCTTTGACCGTTCGGCCGCGCTGCGATCAGTGCTTCAGCGCCTCGAGCACTTTGGCGGTGTCGGTGTACATGTTGAACTTGGCAAGCTTGCCGTCTCGCACCGTCCAGACGTGGGCGAAGGGTGAGGTCATGGACTTACCGGTCGCCTTCGACTTGCCGGCATAAGTCCCAAGCGAGACCACGCGGCCACCATCGGCAATGAACTCGTGCGCCTTGGCCGAGAATCCATCCCAGTCGCGAGACAGCGGAACGAATAGCTTGTCGAGAACTTCCTGCGGCGAGTGCCAGGTGCCGCTGTAGTAAGGAAAGCGCTCGGCCTCGGTCCACTCGAGCTTTTCGTGGAGGCTTGCAAGAACGGCAGGCACGTCGCCGCGTCCAAGCGCATCATAAAAGCTACGGACGATTTCAATTGCGTTACTCATGAGCGAATCGCTGGGTTGGAGGACAAAGCGGGCGCGAGAAAGTTCGAAGGTCAGCACCTCTCCCTCGCCGCCCGCCGATCGGATTGCCGTTGACATTGACATGGCCTAGGCCATCTCGAGGTCGCGAGCCGCAGCGATCGCGTCGTTGAAGCCCTTCAGCGGATCCTGAGTCAGCAGCGAAGGCTGAAAGCGACTGACCTGAACGTCCGCGACGCCGACGAAGCGGAGCCACCAATCGAGATAGTTCGACTGGAAATCGAGACCGTATTGCGGTGGATTGCCTGGTGCGAACACGCCGCTGGAATAGACGACGGTCGCCTTTTTATCCTTGAGCAGTCCGAAATATCCCTTGGCCGGATCGAACCCGAACAGCAGTCCCGGCTGCGTGATGATGTCGATGTAAAGCTTGAGGCGATAGGGGATGCCGCCGTTCCACATCGGCACGCCGAGAACGTAGTGATCGGCCGCCTTGAACCGTTCGGTGATTACGACGATCCTGTCCCAAGCCGCGCGCTTGGCGCCGTCGAGTTGACCCACGCCGAAAAAGCTCATCTTGGCGGCGGCGCTGTTGCCTTCGAATTCAGGCAGGGGCTCGCGCCAGAGGTCTAGCGTATCTACGACGACGCTGGGATCGGATCGGCGCAGCGTGTCGATGCGGGCGCGAGCAATTTCGTTGGATTTGGACTCCGCCCCGCGCGGCGAGGCCTGGATGTGCAAAATTCTGGTCATGTCGTGCTCCTACAGGTTTCGTTGAGCGGAGAAGTCCGCGGGGCACGAGCGGGGAGAACGGCCATGGTCCAACCGATGCGCCCCGCGCTTTGAGTGAAAATCGACTGCAGCTGCAACGACAGCCGGCGGTCGCCGGCCGTCGCTGCAAACCGCTTTCGGATTATTTCTTCAGGGCGCCCTGTTTTGCCGGGACGTAGTCGAACTTGCCGCCCTGGCTGATGAAAAAGATGCATTCGTTCGGCGAAACGCACTTGGTCACGTGCGCCTCGCCGCCTTTTTGAAACCAGTACGATCCGACAGGAAGCTGAACGTCCGTGCTGCCAGGCTTGCCGTTCGCGGCCACGCCGGAGATCACGACGCCCCAATAATCTTCGGTGTGGGTATGGACCGGGCTGACGAAGCCGGCCGGCATCTTGATGAAAGTACCATGTGGACCATGTCCGAGATCGCCGTAGGCCGGCGCAGCGTTGAGTTCGCCATGGACGCCGTCGCTTACTCCGGTCGCACCGTAGTGAAGCTGGGTCACGGGAGTGTTCGATGACTGACCGCTCTCCGCGGCCATCGAAACCGAGGCGACCGAGAGCGCAGCGAAAGCGGCTGCGCCGACGAACTTCATATATTTGGTATTCATAGCGATAGTCTCCATTGTTGATCGTGATTTGGCTTCGAGCCGTTCGTGAAGTGGATTGCCGGGACTATCGGGCGAACGGCACGACCCGAAAGATCGGATTGTTCGCAGCGTCGCAGCAGGCAGCCGCGGTGCGGCAACCGACCGAAGCAGCGATTTTGGTGTCGTTCGCCCGTCAGTCGCCAACGGCGGCAAACGAGGCCTTTGCGAGTTGCTTGTCTTGAGGCTGGCTACGGCCACCGTCAGCTGGCGGCTCGCTTGGCGTCCGCCGCCGTCGCGCGGGCTGAACCGCCTTTGAGCTCCTCGACTTCCCGCTCGAGCGCGTCGAGGCGGCGGTAGAGGGGCGTGACAAAGTCTCTGTCCATCGATTGTTCGATCAGAGTGACGAAACGCAAAAATCGGTTCCAGTAACCTTGACCGTTTGTGACCTGAGCAGCCGCTTTCATCGGAAGCCTCCGCATTAAATGAATGATCTGCCACTAGCGGAGCCCCCCGAAATGGTAGATGCTCCGTAACCTGCATGATCGACTTTAAGGGTTACATATGGAGCATAACCTGTCAATAGTATTTTATACGGTTACGATCCTTTTTCGAAGTTTCGTACTGCGTCCCCGAATCCGGAGCCCTTTCCCATGACAAATACACGCCCTGCCCCGATGTTCATTGCCGACGCACGCAGCCTCGACTTCCTGAACACGGTGGCCGCGCCTTGGGGCAGCAATATCGAGTGGCTCGACCATGGGCAGGATCTCCTCGCCTGGCTCGAGCAAGCGGGACTGGTTGAGGCCAGCGTCGCAAAGACCATGCGAACCAACACCATTCCGGGTGAACTCGATGCGGTCGCCGCGCAGGCACGCGTCCTGCGCGAATGGTTTCGCGGCTTCGTGCTCGCGCACGCCGGACATCAGATCAACTCGAACGTCTTGGCCGAGTTGGGCCCGTTAAATCGCCACTTGCAGCGCGACGAGGCGTTTTGCGAGATCGTGCGGGCGGACGGAGAAACAGACGCGCGCCACAGCGACCATTTGCATTGTCGCTGGAGCCGGCGCTGGCGCACGCCGGACACTTTACTGTTACCGGTGGCCCAGGCGATGGCGGATCTCGTCTGCAATGCCGATTTCACGATGGTGAAGAAATGCGAAGGACCGACCTGCACCATGCTGTTCCTCGACACCACCAAGGGACATGCGCGGCGCTGGTGTAGCATGGCCCGTTTGAAAGGTGCCGGCTGACCGGTTCACCGCTGCGCGCCGGTCAAATCATGCGCGTTCCCCTTGATAACTGTTAAAAGATAGTTTATAAGGTTATCAACGTAACCTAAATGCCCAAGGAGAGCGGTTATGATGCGATTCGCGATCGGGACCAGCGTGACTGCCGCGCTCGTTCTTGCTGCCGGTTCAACCGGCGCGCAGGTGGCGCGGAACGGTTACGCGCTACCTCTATCGCTCGCCATGGAGGCGGCGGCCGAAGCGGTGCGGGCTTGTGAAAGCAACGGCTACGCCGTATCTGCCGCGGTTGTCGACGTTTCGGGCGTCGTCAAGATTCAGGCCAAGGGCGACCACTCTACCATTCATACCCGCGATTCCAGCTTCCGAAAGGCCTACACGGTGGTGACGCTGGGACCGATCTTCCACTTCGACGCTTCCAGCACTTTCGCGGAGCTTGCGGCCAAGAATCCAGCGGGGCCGGCGATATTGTCGCTGCCGGATATTCTCCCGCTCGCGGGCGGGGTGGCTATCAAGGTTGGAGACGAGATCGTTGCAGCATTGGGAGTCGGCGGCGCACCTGGGGGCGACAAGGATGAGGCTTGCGCCCGCGCCGGCGTCGCCAAGATTCAGGACCGCGTGACCGCCGCGGTCCAGAAGCGCGCCGGGTAGAGGAGAACTCCGGCCCGGCCTGCCGGCACAAAATCGCAGCGAATTCCCAGTCAGGATCGCGCGTGCCCTTTGGCCCGCCTGGCTCGAATCCGGTAGGCGCCTTGCTTGGCCCGATTGCCGCATTCGGCCATGCTGCACCAGCGCCGCACGTGGCCGTGGGTGGTGTCCAGAAACAGGACTGCACAGGCCGGCCCCTCACACTCCTTCACCAAGGAGAAATCCGCAAAACAGACGAGATCCGCCATCGCCTGCGCGATCGGCAACAGCAGAGAGGCTGGCACTCGCCAACGTCGTTGCCGATGCAACTCGAGTGCTGAAAGGGGCGCGCTTTCCGCGCTCTCTTCGTTTTCGACGCGGGCAGCGATAGTGCTGAACGCCTCGTCGCCCTCGAGGACACGGTTGAGCGGCTTCAATTTCTCCAGCACCCCCTCGGGGAGGGGCTTGCCTTTGTGCGCGAGCACAAAGCCGCGAAACCATTCGCGCAGGACGCGCGCCTGGGCGGCGACGGCATCGAGCTCGCCGGGAAAAGCGCTGACGCGAAGGGTGTGAGCGGCTTCCATGGGAACAAGCCGGGCCTGCTCAAGCCATGTCAACAGACCCTCGCCGCTTCCCAACCAATCAACCGCCCCATCCATGGTTAGGCCAGAATTGAGGAAATCGAGCCCGAGGGCGTCAGCAGTGAACATCGTGTTGCGGCGATCGTCCGCCATTTCTAGCCTGCCTGGAGCCGCTTAATCTCCCCGTGTCAATAAATAACCTCATATTTCACAATTTACAAGTTATGCCTTCGAAATAGGCGGGTTCGCTTCCCGCCGCTTGGGCGGGCCTCATTCCGTCCATCGTTGATGGTATGATAGTCAACATGCGAAGCGGCAGATCGCTTCGGGCGAGTTGCTGAAGTTCGTGGGGTAACCCGCAGGGCCGCTCCCCGGCCGGCGGACGGAATGGCTCGGTCCCCGGATCGGCGATCAAGCCGCGGCGGAAGAGCCTTTGACCAGCAACAAGTTTGCCAGCCGTTCGACCGGCACAGCCGGACTGAACAGATACCCCTGCATCTCGTTGCATCCGAGCTTGCGAAGGATTTCGCGCTGCTCTTCGGTTTCCACGCCTTCA
>Ga0306920_100000816_pt1 | contig 37684 bp, 40 predicted proteins | sample flu12Cox44000170_FD_204666 | JGI IMG/M metagenome (GOLD analysis project Ga0306920, IMG submission 204666) | Lab enrichment of tropical soil microbial communities from Luquillo Experimental Forest, Puerto Rico - flux4day.12C.oxic.44.000.170 (v2)... | ecosystem: Environmental > Terrestrial >... | reverse complement strand
GATTTCGGCCAGCAACATGACTTTTCGGTGCCGCCCCCGCTAATTCGCAGGGATGTGATTGCACGGATGCGCGCTGATGCCGAGACGCTGCTGCCGCCGCAGTTTGTTGATTGTTTGCACCACATCGACCAGCCGTTCTTCACGCCGGTTTATGACTTTTACTCACCTACCCTGGTATTTGGTCGCGCCGTATTGGTCGGCGACGCGGCCTCTACACCGCGTCCGCATATTGGATTTGGTGTCGCCAAGGCTGGCGCGGAGGCGCAAGCGTTGACGGAGGCCCTTTCAAATCACGATGACATCGATCGGGCTCTCGCCGCCTACAATGCTATTCGCCAGCCGCTCAGTGAGCGCATTGTGATGCACAGCCGTAAGCTTGGTACGCAGCTCGGGGTCGGTATAGAAACCGAGGAAGATCGCAAGCTGGCGAAACTGCTGCAGCGCCCCGAGGGCATCCTGGATTGGATTGCGGTACCAAATTTTCTGGCCATGCGACCCTAGCTCGGCTCAAGCTTTGCAGTAAAAACGTCAATTGCATGAAGCGGAGGTTCCGCGCCTCGACCCGTCAGCCTGACGCGACCGGCATTCAGATCGAGCACTCCAATATCGTCCGGCAGGCGCTCTTACTCAGCAAAGCGTTGCTGCGAGTTCCGTGAAATCTGCGACGATCATGTCAGGTCGATGCGGCGTTTCTCCGAATGGGCGTTTGCGCCGATCGATAAAGGCCGTCCGCATCCCGTAGGACTTGGCGCCAATGCAGTCGAAAGCATGATTGGCGACGAATAGGCAATTCGATCTATCGATACCGATCAGCTCCTGTGCCTTTGCGTAAGTCTTCCAGTGCGGCTTGAAGTAGCCTGCCTCCTGCACCGAGATGACTTTGTCGAACGGAAAGCCGATGTGCGGCCCCGCAGCTTTCAGCATGTCGCGGTCGCCGTTTGAGAGGATCACGAGCGAATAACCGGCGTCACGCAGTTTGTGCAGGGCGGCAACAACATCCGGAAACGGTTTAAGTTTCTCGATTTCGGAAACGAGCCAACGCACCTCATCTTGAGTGTAGGAGAGTCCACAGCGATCCAGAACGTAAGAGACGGCACGATGGCCGATCTGGCGATAAGGCGTGTGACCACGATCGCAGAGCGCGTCGATCATCGAGTTCTCGAAGTGTGTTCGGCGCCACCATGTCACGAACTGGTGTGCTTCGCCCTTCCAGCCCTTCTTCTTCAGAAAAGGCGCGGCAATCTCGCAAAGCCCCTTCTGCATATCGACGATCGTACCGTATTGGTCGAACACGAGCGCGTTAATCTCCCGCTTCAGTATCTCCGGGCGTTCCATAACTGTGCTCGCGAGTAAGTAACACAACGAGTGCATCATGGGTGCATGCAATAACGACCGGTGTCAAGGCCAGCGTCACCCTAACTATCACGCTAGCCTCGTCCGCCCCGGCGGCGAACCCTGAGCGTTGGGCGGATTGATCCTGTCGATCTGAGCGTCGGGTACGCAGTCTACTGCGGCCTGCTCCGGTACGAAAACCGCATGCGGCTCTCGCTCCTCATGCGCCAACACGGCTGGCTCGATTTGCTGCGTGGATCTTTTTGCCAGCTCGTCCTGCGTCGGAGCAATGGCGCCTTTGAAAGCGGCTGACGTTGAGGCTTACACGACAGTAGACTGGTATGTGTGCTGCTCACTTTGCGACTTCTTGGTCCCAGGTGCACAAAAAGTCGCTACTTCTTCACGTATCGCCGCACGTTCATTTTGGCGACCCAACTAGCATAGAGGTTTCCCTCATCATCTATTCCGACGCCTTCTGGCGCGCCCGCCTCCGGCGTAGTTGGAATGAAGGCCGTGACTTTGCCGTCCTTGGCGCTACCGATGCGGATGCCTCGGTTGAAGCCAGGATTGTTGGTGGCATCTGATTGGGAATCGGCCACATAGATCATGTCGTTTTTGTCGATGGCGATGTCGCTCGGTCGGCCGAACTGCTGCCATTCTGCGACGAATTTGCCGTCCGGTTCAAAAATCTGGATGCGATTGTTGGCGCGGTCGGCGACGTAGACTCGTCCCGTCGAATCTAGCGCGATACCATGAGGTGTATCGAATTCACCAGGCGCCTTACCGTGCTTGCCCCATGCCGTGATGAAGTTTCCGTCCTTGGAAAACTTAACAATGCGGTCATTGGTTCCGGCGCCATGCCCATCGGCGACATAGATGTCTCCATTGGGTGCGACGACCACGGCGCTGACCGCGCTCAGGAAGTCGCGACCATTACCGGGCATCCCGGGCTTACCGAAGATCATCAACACGTCGCCGTTGGGACTGAACTTGATAAGATCGGCACCTTTGCCGTTCCTCGCAATCTGGTCGCCCGCCCAAACGTTGCCGTAGCGATCCACATACAGACTGTGAGGAACAGCGAATTTGTCAGCGCCGAACGCCTTTTCGAACACACCGGCGGGGCCGAACTTCAGGAGTGGCGGGATGTTCGAATTAGTGCATTCGTTCGATCCACAACGCTCGAACACCCAGATGCTCTTGCCGTCACTATGATCCACTTGGACCTTGATAGCTTGCCCAAATTTGCGGCCGCCGGTCAGTTGCGCCCAGCTGTCCTGCATCTCATATGGGTTGGGGGCAGTATTAGGATCGGCGGACTGCGCGTAAGGCCCACTCCCTGCCGTCGCCATCAGCACGCCAGCGGCGACCCCAGCGGTGGCGATGAATGGCAAGAGGCACTTCGCGCGCATAGTACCTTTCCCCTGATCATATGGCGGATGTTGCCAATGAGTTTGCCTCTGATCAGTCTTCGCTGCAACTCAGGGCGATTCTCAATGGGCCGATCCCTGGCAGCAAGTGCAGCGATCGGTAGTCGAAAGCCGATTGGGGGCCGTCGATGGGGCAGTGCATTCTCGATGTGCGACCCGGCGCGACATTGCAACCCGCCAACATTCTGCCTGTCCGCTCGAGGCTCTCGCGTGCATGGATCATCAGTAGTGCGCGGCGACTACGTCCTGGAGCGTCGGATTACCCTCGAGGAGGCCGACATCGCGCGCGAACCGGTTCAAACAAGCCAGCGAATGCTCCGAAATCGACGAGTCGTAGAAAGGCAAATCGCGGCGAACCAGTTCGGTTATCAACTTAGCTTGTTCGTCCGTAAATAGCTTGCGCGCGATCTTCGCGGACAGCATGACATCCTGCTTGAGGGCGACATGGGCGGCACTTATGGCACGTTTCGCCGAAGCAACTATGTCACGGCGCTTCTCTATAAGCCGATCCGTGGCAGCAAGTGCAGCGAACGTGTAGTCGAACCCCGATTTGGGACCATCGCCGCGACGCACATCGAGCACGACGATGCCGGCGCCGCGACGCACCGCAACCTCGGCTCCCATGCCGTTCGCCCAGAAGCCATCGACCACGCCGTCAGCCAGCGCCTGGGCCGCGATCACGCCGGTATTGACCTTCAACCCCAGGGAGCCAGGGATTGGTGCAATCGCCACCTCGTCTCGAACAGGATCAATGCCTGCGTCAATCAACAGCCGACGCAGGCCCAGCTCCACGAACGGTGCCGCGGCGATACGCCGCGCGCGCGCGCACGTCAGGTCACCGCGTTTGGCGCCGATATCCGCCCGCATCACCAAGAACCAATACATGCCCTGTGCGAGTGCGCAGAGCAGCTTCAATCCTCTCCACTCCGGAAAGACTGACAGAGCTGCATGGGCCTCGGCGCCGACGAAATCGACTTCGCCGTCGGCGAGAGCGCTATAAGCCTTGTCGGCCGGCGACAGCAGCTCGAGGGTAACGTCGATGCCCTCGTTGGCGAAAAATCCGAGCTCGACCGCAGCCATCGCCGGAAAGTACGAGTTGGAGATCATGTCTGGCAAGGCGAGCTTCATGGTCGTATCGCGCTCCTGGCCTCCTCGGTTGCATTGGCAGCAGTTTCAGCCACCGGCAGTGTCGACCGCACATGGCTCTCCACTTGCGCCCATTCGGCATCCGTAAGTTTGAAGAGCCGGACGGCGGGGGAACCGGCTTGATGTCCATGAAGGCCTCCACAGACTCGCGCGTATCTGCAACGAGCTGTGGGACCATGAAACCAAGGCCGTTGCTCTTGAACTCGGGCATAAAGCCCAGGGACGTTGCGATCTCCTGCCCTAAGGTCAGCACCTCGTGCGTTGCCGGGCTGCCGCCTTGGAACGCTTTCAGTCTCTCGATGTGCAGATCGATCGCGTTCTCGGGGTTGCGGTAGATGTACTTCAGACCTTTCCATGGGCCTCCACCACACCCTTGCAGAGCACATGGCGGACTTTCTTCATTCGTCATGAGTACTCGGCTAGGGGTCGCCAGATGGTCAGGCGGATCGGGGTAGGATTGCCGCCCGAGCAGGGGTTGTGCTCCTGGGGACAGTTGGAGATCACCACGATGACATCTTTCTCGCAGCGCAGATCGACGTAGTCACCGGGCTTGGAGGTGCCGTCGACGATGGCCACACCGCCCTTCGCATCCACGGGCACGTTCATGAAGAAATTGATGTTGGCCGGAAGGTCCCGAGGCCCCATCCCGAGCTCACCCAGCGCCTTGATGAAATTGTCGCGGCAGCTCAGCGGGGCCGTGGCGCCGTAGCGCACCATATTGATCTCGCGGCTGCAGTTACCAGCCAGCGTGTCGTGGCGACCGACCGTATCCTCAACAATTGTCATCATCGGCTGGGCGATGTCGTCGTAGAGCACGCAGCCCTTGGACAAATAGATGCTCCCGGCCAGTTTCATGGTGTTGGCGGCGTTGTAGCGGATGGCGGTATCGCTGGCGTCGTAAATCAGCGTATCGACCGATTGGCAGCCTTCCAAATCGACGATGCGCAGTACGGAGCCCTTGCTCAAGCGCTTGTGCCAGTACGCTCGTGCCGGCAGCACCTCATCGTGGATGATCTGGCCCGAAATTGCGGTCGATACCTTCATTGTTTGCCTCCGGATGAACATCATGCCTCGCCCGTGCCAATTTCGGTTGGAAGCTACCAAATGATGGCCTTGCGTCCCGCCCCGGCAATGATGACGTAGAGAACAAGCCCGGCCAGGCTCAACACGGTAATGGCTGCCATCATCAGCGGCGTATCGAGGATACCGCTCGAGAGCTCAATGAGGTAGCCGATCCCTTCTTGCGAAGCGACGAACTCCGAGACGATCACCCCCGTCGAAGATGTAAGGCAGCGCATTCGGCATGCGGATCTTCCAGAAGATCTGCCACGGCGAACCGAAAGCGCCATCTTACTGGAGGCAGCGGCACCCGTCGATACCGATGTAACTGCGCTGCTCGTCGGGCCGCTCGTCCAATTTAATTTAGTGGCGGCAGAATCGTCGAGGAAGTGGCGCCACGAAAGAGCCAAAGACCAATCTCGAGCACGAAATGGTCGGTGAAGATGCGACCATCAGCGATGCCGCCATCCTCTGCGTGGGCTCTCTGTTCGGTAGGGCGCTGCTAGCGCGGCCGCGCCATTGTTTCAAGCAGACTTTCGGCAACCGAGGCCGCACCGAGAGGAGCACGAGATCATGCAGCAGCTCCACATAACCATGATCGGTGGCATGTTCGATCGCACGCATCACGCTCGTGGTCGATTTTCCTAGGACTCAATGGCGTTGCGCGCAGGCGCGCCGCCGCGCGCGGAGCCTTGCAGCGGTCGGGTGGCACGATGTGCTTACCCACAACCTCGGTGTTTAAAGCCCGGTCTCCGGAACAAGCCTGGTGCCATCGGTCATGCGAGAATAGCGGAAGGGAGAAGGGTCGACGAGGGGAGGGTCGCCTGTAACCAGATCGGCAGCGAGCCGCGCCGCCGCTGGAGCGATGCCAAAACCGTGACCACTGAAGCCGGTAGCGAGATAAAGGCCCGGCAAGGTCTCTACCGGCGAAATCACCGGTATCGCGTCCGGGGTGGTATCGATCATGCCGGCCCATCTTTCCGCAACTTTCACGTCGCGCAGGACGGGATAAGCGGCCTTGAGATTGGAAAGTGCCAAATCGAGCACGGATTGGTCGGGCGCTGGATCGAGCACGCGCATCCGCTCAAAGGGCGAGATCTGATCGAGGGCCCAGCGTCTAGGCCTAAGCAAGGCCTCAAAAAAGGCGGTGCTCAGTTCCACCTTGATGTTTCCGCGTTCGCGCCTGTAAGCAGGCCAGAAGGCCCGCATGTAGCGAAATGCGTCCGGTGTCAACTCGAACGTGGCATGACCTCGGAAACCGACGGTGTAGCCCCCATCAAGTCGCCGCCGGAAACCGAACCCCGGTGTGCTAATGGGACTGTCGGCGACGTGAGCCGCGGACTCGGTACGCAGGACCGAGGCACGAACACTGAGCTGCGGCAATTCGAGGCCGTGGCGCCGGCACAACAGCGATGACCAGCTGCCCGCTGCACACAGCACCGCGCGTGTGCGAACCGTGCCCTGCTCTGTCACTACCGCCGACACCGTGCCGGCCTCGGTTTCGAGGCCGCGGGCGGCACAGCTCTGGTGAAGCGTCACGCCGAGCCGGCGTGCCGCTTCGGCGATCGCCGGGGTTGCCATCGCCGGCTCTGCCCGGCCGTCGTTGGCGGTGTAGAGCCCGCCGACCCATACCTCCTCGCATCCGGGCATCAACCGCTGCGTCTCCGCGCGATTCAATAAGCGGGTCTGGATTTGATATTGGCGGGCCTTATCTAGCCATTCTTCCCAGCGTGCGAGCACGGCCGCGTCTTTGGTGACATAGACAAGACCGGTGCGGCGGAAGCCTGTATCGCCGGCGACCGCCTCATTGAGCCCCGCCCACAGCATGAGACTCTCCCGGATCAGCGGCAGCTCGCGGGTGTCGCGGCCGGTTTGGCGGCACCAGCCCCAATTGCGGCTCGATTGCTCGCACGCGATATAGCCCTTCTCGACCACGGCGACCGAAAGCCGATTCAGCGCGAGATAGTATGCGCTCAAGCAGCCGATGATGCCGCCACCGATTACGACGACGTCCACCGTCGCGGGTAGCCTTTCATCGCTATTGACCGGGTTGACAGGCGGGGACATGGAGCAACTCGCAATCCGATGTTGACAGGCGTTGGAGCCGATCTTACGCGAGAAATATCCCAAATTTATCCCACGCAGAGACAGTGGTGCCGCCGTTTTGCCTTCACCACAAGATGCGGTAAGGGTGACGAACCGCTTTTTCGGACGAGGGACGAGCCCTTCCCATCATGCATTGCCGCACACTCGCCGGGCGGTAAAACTAATCATCAGCCGAGAAGATCGCTCGCCCGCGCCGCCCCCCTCTGCTAGATTGGCGAACTCGTCTGAGCCTCATGAACACCATCTGCACGTGATGACGGTCGAATGGAAGGCCCACCATGTCTGTCATGCCCCCAGCCACGTTGGAGACTGCGCGCAGCATGCTCGTCGTCAACCGTACGTGTTTGGCGCACACCTTGGACGCCGGCCTCGGTACCCGGCTGAGGATCGGCCTCATTGAGCTCGCAACGGATCAGACCAGCGAACACGAGTTTCGTCGCCTGTTTCAGCTGCCCGGCGTTGACTTTTACATCTCGCGAATCTGGAACGATGCGACGATTACGCCCGACACCCTCGCCGCAATGGTGAGGGACATCGAGGCGTGTGCGCGCGTCATATTGCCAGACTTGCGGCTCGACGTTATGGGCTTCACCTGCACGTCCGGGGCTATGGTTATCGGCGAGGACAAGGTCTTCAGCCTCATGCGCGCCGCGCGTCCCACGCTCGCATGCACCTCGCCCATAACCGCGGCGATGGCCGGCATGACCGCGCTCGGGCTCAAACGAATCGCTCTGTTAACGCCCTACGTGCAGTCGATTAACGACATGATGCGAAGCTACATCGAGGCGCGCGGCGTTGCAGTTCCGATCATGGGTTCGTTTAACAATTCCAATGACGACGAGGTGGCGCGCATCTCCCTCGAATCGACGCGCGCGGCCGCCATAGATCTTGGCAAATCGGAACATGTTGATGGCATCTTCGTCTCTTGTACGTCGATCCGGACCATTGACATTATCTGTGAGGTTGAAGGGGCAATCGGCAAGCCGATGCTTGCCTCAAACCCTGCGCAGGCCTGGCATCTTCTGCGCCTTGGGAAACTCAAAGATAAGCTGCCTCAGTGGGGCCGGCTGTTCGCGATTTAGCGCTGGCCGTCATTAATAGTTCAAGCGTCGGCGAGGCCCAGTCCGGTCATCTCGATCGCCGGAGCGCGCCCGGCAATTACGTCGGCAACAATCCGTGCGGAACCCAGTGACATGGTCCAACCTATATGTCCGTGGCCGGTGTTGAGAAAGAGATTGCGCATCGGGGTCGCACCAAGGATGGGCGTGCCCTTTGGCGTCATCGGCCGCAGGCCGGCCCATTGCACTGCCTGAGGATAGTCGGCGCCGTCAGGAAAGAGGCGCTTGATGGTTCTAAGCATGTGTGCGAAGTCCGCGGCCGAATGCGACCGGTCATAGCCGGCGAAATCGGCCTTGGCGGTTACCCGCAAGCGATCGCCGAGCCGCGACCACGCAATGAGGTACTTCTCGTCGACGCCGCAACCCTTCGGAGCCCTGTTGCGCCGACCGATGGGAATGGTCAAGGCATAGCCCTTGACCGGATAAATTGGCAGCCTCACCCCCAAATCCCGCGATAGCAATGGCGAATAGCTGCCAAGCGCCAGAACGTAGATATCGGCTCTCATGTCGCCCTTGCTGGTCACCACCTTGTCAAGGGCGCGACGGTCGCCGATGAGGCGCGAGATGGTCGTATTCCAGTGGAAGTTTACCCGGCCATCGCGACTGAGCAGTTCCGCTAAGGCATTTGTGAACTTGTGGCAATCGCCCGACTCGTCGGTCGGACAGTAGATGGCGCCGGCAAGGCTATCCCGTTCATTGGCCAGGGCCGGTTCAAGCTCGACGATTTTATCCGGATCGATCGGCAGGAGCGAGACGCCGTTGTCGGTCAACACGCGCGTGGCATCGACACCCCGGTTAAAGTGCTCGCGGTCGCGGTAAAGGTAAAGCGCACCACCAACCTGCCTATCATACATGATCGTCTCGGCCTGGTTGATCTCGGCAAAAAGCCTCTGCGAGTAAAGGCACAGACGTACTTTGTTGACCGTGTTGGATGCCGCGCGATGGGCGGGACACTCCCGCAAAAATTTCCACGACCAGGCCCAGAGGGCCGGATCAAACCGCAATCGAAATTTGAGCGACGTGTCGTCGCGAAACAGCGATTGTAGGAGGATCTTCGGTGCGCGCGGACTGGCCCAAGTGTAGGCATGGCCGGGCGCAATCATGCCCGCGTTGGAGAAGCTCGTTTCCATCGCCGCCTTGTCTTGGCGATCGATAACCTCCACCTCATGGCCGTCCTTGGCAAGAAAATAGGCGGTGGCGGTTCCGACAACGCCTGCTCCGAGCACGAGAGCTTTCATGGCGCATCCTTGGCGTTCACCTTCATGTTGGCGTGACGATGCGGCGATTGCATGCCAATTCCCGTCACGAGCGACGATAGGGCCTCGCGCGCGGGTGAGCCGAGCCACAATCCGAATCGGCGTCCCATGGCAGCTTACACAAACCTCTCGCCCAAGTAGGACTTGCGCACGAGGTCGCTTCGCAATAGGTCGTCGGCGGAATCATGGAGCACGATACATCCTGCCTGGATCACATAGCCCCGGTTGGCGATCCGAAGCGCCATGCGGGCGTTTTGCTCAACAAGGAGTATCGTCGTTCCCTGCTGGCGGATGTTGCGGATCGTCTCAAAGATCGTCTCGACCAGGATTGGGGAGAGGCCCATGGACGGCTCATCGAGGAGCAGCAGTTTTGGGCTGGCCATCAGCGCCCGCCCGATCGCCAGCATCTGCTGCTCGCCGCCTGACAGGGTCCCGCCCTTCTGGTAGAGCCGCTCATTGAGGCGGGGGAAGAGGGTGAGAACCCTTTCCATATCGGCCGCGACGTTGTGCTTGTCCGCGCGGGCGAAGGCACCCAACTCCAAATTCTCTAGGACGCTCATCCGGGCGAAAATGCGCCGGCCTTCGGGCGATTGCGCAATCCCCATGCGCACCACCTTGTCGGTCGAGAGGCGGTCGATCCGCTTGCCGTCAAATTGGATTTCCCCCCGGAGCGGCTTGAGCGTACCGATGATCGTCTTCAGGGCCGTCGTCTTTCCCGCCCCATTGGAGCCAATCAGCGTGACGATCTCCCCCCGCTCCACCTTGAGCGAGATCCCCTTCAGCGCCCGGATGTTCCCGTAGCTGGTGTGGATGTCCAGAACCTCAAGCACCGTTCAGATCCGGTTCGTAGCCCTTGCCGAGGTACGCTTCGATGACCTTGCGATCGCGCTGCACCTGGCCGGGCACGCCCTCAGCGATTTTGACCCCATGGTCGAGCACGGTGACGCGGTCGGAGACTCCCATCACGACCTCCATGTGATGCTCGATAAGAAGGATCGTCAGGCCGAGCTCGCGCCTTAGCCGCCCGAGAAACTCCGTCAAGTCATCGGTTTCGCGGGGGTTCATCCCTGCCGTCGGTTCGTCGAGGAGCAGTAGCCTTGGGCGGGTCGCGAGGGCGCGCGCAATCTCCAGACGTCGCTGATCCCCGTAGGGGAAGTTCTTGGCCAGGGTCTCCGCCTTTCCTTCGAGCCCCACGAAGGCAAGGAGCTCTAGGGCGCGCTCGCGGGCGGCGCGTTCCTCCCTGAGGATCCAGGGGGGGCGAATGATAGCGGCCATCACCGTCCCGTGGAGACGGCAGTGTTCCCCCACCAGGATGTTCTCGAGCGCGGTCATGGTCGGAAAGAGACGGATGGACTGAAACGTCCTGGCAATCCCGCGCTCAGCGATGCGATTGGGGCGAAACCCGCCTATGATCCGCCCGTCGAACAGGAGCTCGCCCGAGCTCGGCTTGATGAGGCCGGTGATGATATTGAAGAAGGTGGTCTTGCCGGCCCCGTTCGGACCGATGAGGCCCGCGATCGTCCCTTTCTCAATCGCAAAGTCAACCTCGGTCAGGGCCGAGAGGCCACCGAACCGTTTGCTAATCGCCTTCGCCTCCATGATGAGGTCGTTCCGCGCGGGAATGTGGGTCGATGAGGGGCCAGTCGTTGCCTCGCGAAGCCAGGAAAGGACTTCCAGGTCCTGGTGCGGTTCGGACATCCTCGGGAACGGCGCGACTGCGCCCCCCTTCTCCAGTTCATCCGTCACGGTCACATTGCGCGACCGCCTGGCCTCGATCAGGCCACCCGGTTTCAGGATCATCATGACGACGAGTCCGAACCCGAAGAAGAACCACCGCCAGAGGGTGAAATCCACGGTCGTCAGCGCCTTGATTCCAAGTAGGCCGCCAAGCGCGCGCACCCAGTGGGTGAGCTGGGCGAGAAAGATCCGGTCAAAGAGGGTAATAACGATGCCTCCCGCAATGACCCCGCGGATCGATCCCATACCGCCAAGTATCACCATGCACAGCAACATGATCGAGACGTTGAATTCAAAGGCGCCCGGCGTGATGGCTTGAAGCTTGGCCGCGTAGACGGAGCCGGCGAAGCCCGAGAAGGTCGCCCCCAGCGCAAACGCCAGGAGTTTGGATTTGATCGGGTCTACTCCCATGCACGCGGCCGCGGTCTCGTCTTCGCGGATGGCCATCCAGGCTCGGCCCAGGCGCGACTGGCGCAATCGGTTCATCGCCCAGACCGACGTTCCTCCGATTGTCAGGATGAGAAAGTACCAGGGGATCGGGCTCGTCTCGAACGGCACCCCGAGCAGCTGTGGCTGCCCGATTGGATTGATGCCGTTCTCGCCTCCTGTGAGGTTCAGGCGATAGACCGGCCGCCAGTTGCCGATCTCGATCGTGATGTCACCGAGGTTTCGAATTGCGACCGGGATTATTTCACCAAAGGCCAGCGTGATGATGGCGAGGTAATCTCCACGCACACGAAGGGTGGGCACTCCGATGGCAACGCCGAAGGCGGCCGACACGATGGCGCTTAGCCAGATCACCTTCCAGAAGCCCCACTCGAACCCCATCAGCGGGGAGTTGAACAGTCCCATCGTGTAGGCGCCGATGGCGAAGAAAGCGGCGTAACCAAGGTCGAGGAGACCGGCGTAACCCACGACGATGTTAAGTCCGAGGGCCAGCAGGACGTAAATCATGGCATCGGTAAGGGCATAGAGCGTACCCGTGCCCAGCGCCTGGTCGGCAAAGGGGTAGACGAGGAGCAGGGCAACAAGGAGAGCGGCCGTGAGCCCTGAGCGAAGTCGGTGGGACAAATGTGAGCTGAGAGCTGGCACGGCCATGCCGCTAATGCTTCTCCGGGGCCTGCTCGCCCAGGAGCCCGTGCGGGCGGAAGACCAGCACAAGGATCAGAATGGAGAAGACAACAGCGTTGGTCCACCGAGCAGAGATGTATTGGTCGCTCCAGGTGGAGAGCAAGCCGATTAAGAATCCTCCGAGGGCGGCTCCGGGCATGTTGCCGATCCCTCCTAATACCGCCGCGGTAAAGGCCCGGAGTCCGGCTTGGTAGCCCATCCACCACTGGCCGATGTTGTAGTACAGTCCCTGGACCATGCCTGCCGCGCCGGCCAACGCACCGCCGACAAAGAACGTGAGCATGATCATCCGCTCGACGTCGATCCCCATCGCCGCGGCAGTCTCCGGGTCCTGGGCGGTGGCTCGCATCGCCTTGCCCCAGAAGGTCCGCGTGACGAAAAAATGTAGGCCGAATATCAGTGGAATCGTGACGCCGATAACCAGGATATCCTTGCTTGTGACATAGATCTGGCTCTCCAGATGGAATACGTCTCGGATGATGTCGAAGCTCGGGATCACGTCGGGGTAGGAGAGGACATAGGGCCCCTTCCAGACCAGGGCCAGGTTCTCCAGCATGAAGGAGACGCCGATCGCGGATATCAGCGGCGCCAGCCTCGGAGCACGCCGCAGCGGACGATAGGCGACCCGATCCACCGCGAGGTTGAGAAACCCAGTGATGAGCATAGTGATGACGAGGATCAGCGGCAGGAAGGTCACCAGTTCCCAGCTCTGCAGCGAGTGTGCCATGCCTAGAAGCGTGAAGAGGGTCAGTGAGACCATAAGGCCCAACATGAAGATGTCGCCGTGGGCGAAGTTGATCAGTTCGATGATTCCGTAGACCATCGTGTAGCCCAGCGCGATAAGCGCAAAAATGGAGCCACGGGTGAGGCCGTTAATGGTCTGTTGGATGACGAGCTCGGACCAGTGCATGGAAGCGCTAATTGCGGCTATTGCTGAAGGGGCGGCGGTGGTTCATTGGCTGTGCCCTCGCGAACCTGATCTGCACGAGAACCCGCGTGAATCAAAACCACGCCGATTCGAGCGTGGTTGCTCCGCGCGGCCTAAAATGGCTGACCGAGTTTCGCCCCCTCGGTCGATGCGACGGGGGGAGGGCACTATCCGCCCCCCCTCCCTTTAGCACTACTTCAGGACCTCGACGAACTCGAACTTGCAGCCGATGGGCGTATCTGCTTTGACCACCTTGAAGCCAGACATGACATCCATGGTGGTGTCGCCGTTCGCGTCAAAGCTCCACCTGCCGTTGAGCCCGTCGAAATCCTTTGTGGCGGCTATGGCAGCCCTAATCTTCTCTCGGTCTTTTGCATCGGCGCGCTTGATGCCCTCGATAACCACCTCTCCTGCCTCCCAGGCATAAAGGGCGTACGAGGTAGGCTCGAGCTTGTAGCGATCCTTGTAGAGCTTGTAGATTTCTGCGCCCTTTCCGGTCATCTGCTCAAAGGGTTTGCTGGCGAACGTGATGCGCATAGCAACCCCCAGGGCAGCATCGCAGGTTGCTGCCTTGAGCAACTCTTGCTCGTAAAGGCCGTCGGGGCCTATGAAGGCGACCTTGGGAGCCACCATCCCAAGATCCTTCATTTGCCGGATAATTGTCTGGGCGCCGGTCTCAACCACGGCCCCCATGTAGATCAGGTCGGCCCCGGAAGCCCGGATCTTGGTGAGAACCGGCTTCTGGTCGGGCTGCTTATAATCAATACCCTCATTCCCTAGCACCTCGAGGCCGAGCTTCTTGGCCTCGGTCTCGAACACGTCGGCGATGCCTTTGCCGTAAAGTTCTTGGTCGTTCAGGATATAGACCTTGTGATGGCCGAGCTTTTTCGCCCAGTTCGCGCCCACGGCACCCTGGATTTCGTCCGCAGGCGGTACCCGGAAGAAGCTGACGATCCCGAGCGGACGGTAGATCTCGGGCTCGCCGGGTGCGGCGCCGAGCTTCTTGGTGAGGCCTGGATAGGTGTTGGCCGGCGTGACCTGGGCCATGTGGGCACGCTGGGTAATGGCCATCGAGACCTTCGCGGCGCCAGAGTTATAGGTCCCGACGTAGACCATGGCGTCGGGGTCGGCCACAGCCTTGTTGGCATTCTCCGCCTCCACAGCACCATCCCACTTGCCCGTCTGCGGTGAGGCATCATCCAGGTTGATCATCTCCAGGCAGTAACCTGCAGCTTCATAGTGGTTCTGGTCCAACGCGAGCTCCACGCCGTTCTTCATTCCGGTTCCCTCCGGAAGCATGGCACCCTGCATCGGCCAGCTCGTATAGATCTTGATCTTGCCCTTTGGGCACTCGGCGGCATCGACCCCAGCACAGACACCGCCTAGCGACAGCGCTAAGACCATACCGGCGAGAGCGTTCCAGCGTTTCATGAGCCTCCTCCTGTCTTTGCGGTTTGGGCTACTCACTCCTCATCGTGGCGGGCGTCACGCGATCATTCGAATTGGCGAAAAGCGGCAGCAGCAAGCCGTCGAGCGCCTGCTCGAGCGGCACCGCAAAAATTGCGCACCACAACGGCAGCCCGCGGGCATGGGGCGGGTAGAGTGTAGAGGAGCCGAGCAAGACTAACGGGCCGCGGGCAAACTTGAACCTGTCGATCAAGCCGGCAATCACACTGAGGTCCTGCACGATGCAAGGCATCGCGAACGATAAGGCGAAAATGACGGTTGCGAGCTCGATATCGGCTTCCATCACGGCTTCCGAGTAACGGAAACTCGTCTGCTTGCAAGACGCATGCCATATTCCACCCCCATATTCCGCCAGGTTCCTAGCGGATCGTTGCGAGGTTGCATTCGGCCCGAAGTCTATACGCCAGCAGCACTCGCGACCATCGTGGAGAAATTCCGCTGCATCGCAAATTGCCCCCCGGCTTTGGACGGCTGACACCACAGCCGCCGCGGCTTTGCTGCCATCCTCGCAATTGTCGAGCACAAGCGCCACCTGCTTCTCTCGCAGCGCGGCAATCTACCCGAGCGGCGCATCGTCGGAGAGGGGCTCGAGCGCTGGAAGCGCTGGTGCAAGGACGAGCATCAATGGGCGACGACAAAGCCACGAGCCACGCGCCCTGCTCGGACCTCCTCGTGACTGTCGAACGAGGGATCGGCGTGGCAAGCTTGCGAATTTTCGCCCCCGTCCGACGATGGCTAGAACAGGCTGCCCTGCGACCTGGGCTGCAACATGGGCGGTAACGTCGACGCCGCCCCTACCGACGAGCTCGTCCGGGCGGTTGACCAGTGCAATCATGGATTCTCCAGGGCAGGACTGCCGAGAAGACCGGGGTCACCAGTTAGCCAGCTGTGTGCTGGCAGGACGCGGAGACGAGCGAACGAGATCGGGTGTCGAGCCGGCGTCGCGGTCGGTGCGGGCACGTCGACCAATCCTGTCTTAGCCGACATGCAGCGAACCGTTTCGCAGGCGCTGGAAATTGCCAGATAGGCGCCGCAACGAGCAATCGCCGGCTGGGGAAGATTGAGCCGATGAGCGCAGCAGAAAGCTTCGACATTCGACAGCCTCAAGGGCGGCTCGGACCGGCCGGGCTCAAAGCCAGGGTTCTCAGAGGTTCTGGTCTGCCACAGATGGCCGAGGCCGGCTGTGGGCCGACTTCGCCCACGATCCGATCGCTGTCGGCAATTTCCATGCGTCGATCAGCAGACACCTTCGGCATGGTATTTGCTTTATTCCTTGCGCATCAGACGGCCCAGTCGGGATGGCGGCGATGGAGCATAGATGGCCACCACACCGTTTCATCTAGCCTGGTTCCTTCTGGGCTGCGCGCATCTCCTGCGAAAAGGCAACTTGGGTTAGCACCGCCCCCGCAAAAGCACCAAACATCAAGAGCGTTGCTCGGACTGGGAACAAGCCGAGGAAAATGCGCAAGCGCGTCGTCGAACCGGCCCATTCGCTTCGGGATAATCCCTCGCCGCGCCGATCGTGCGCCAGCGATCGCGGGATGAAGGGCATCGAAGCTCGTTACGTTCGGTGCGAGGCGGCGCACGACCGGCTCCCGACCTTGCATCAGCCGCGCCACGCGCTTGCGGCCCACAAGGATGCTCTCGGCCGCAAGCTTGGCGGGAATGGGGGAGGCACCATACGTCCCGTGCGCAGCCGCATGGATCGCAACGATGGGCTCCCTCAAACGGCATCCTCGCACGTGCGCCGCGAAGGGGTGCGTCTCGTCCACGCATGATAGCCGCTGGGTGAGACGCCCAAAACACGGCACACCCCCGCGACAGGCGTCCAAACGATCGCCCCTAGCGCTCGCGCCGCCCCGAGAGGCAGGGCTGGCGCGGCGTAGAACCATCGGCAACGCGGGAAAAACCGATGGCGCATTGACGCTACCAGCGCCATAACTGGTGGCGTGTTCCCCATGGAACAGACACGACCCGCAGCCGTCCTTAAGGTGATGGTGGACACACGTCGGACAAGGGTTTCTCGCGCCCCTGTTGGGCAGTGTCCTGTCCTAGCGGACGTGCGAGCCGCCTTGCATTCGGGTGGCTCGCATTCATTCGTGCTTGACGCAATGAACGTCGCCGACTAACGCCTTGGCCTGACACAAATCTCCAGGTGCATAAGAGCCGCAAATCGGCCACGGGTGTTGCACCACACGGGTGAGAAAGGCGCCGGGAGACGTTAGCCTGTAATTGGATTACTGTGATATCCCTGTTGGAGTTATCGGCGGTGTGCTCGCTGAGCAATTGATGTCGCCGACGCGCACTTTCTGCTTGTTCCTCTTTCCGCCGACCCGCACCGGGCCTTTTGCCACCACTCGGCATGGTCTTAGTCCTTTCTATTTAAAATTTTTCCAAATTGATTATCAGGGGGATAGCACTTTTGACTTTCATGCCGTGGCAGCTTCAGTCGTCCCTGTTCCGTCTATAGATGCATGAGACCCATCGCTTCACAGTCACAGTACGGCGGTGCCGTGCGCTCAGCCACGATCAAATTGGCCAGGCTCCCGACAAGAAGCAGGTTGCCGGAGAGCGTCGACAGGATGGCGAGCCCGACGAGCGCGCCTTCTGTGCGGTAAATTGGGGGCAAACAGAACACTCCTAGCGGGCCGGCCGATGGGCGTTGGGTGATTTTTGGGCGAGGCAGCTTGCCGTGAACGGGAGTGCAAAATTTCAGGTCAGACCCCTCTACTTACAGGTTCGTGATGCAGTGCTCGACCGCATAAGATCTGGCAAGCTTGGATCCGGCGGACTTCTTCCAAGTGAGGCAGACCTTCACCGAGAATTCGGCGTTAGTCTGGGAACACTACGCAAGGCCTTGGGCGTCCTGCAAGCTGAGCAATTTATCGTTCGCGAGCCCGGACGCGGAACCTTCGCGCGAAGTTATCAAACAAATCGGCCACAGGAACGATTTAATCCCATAAGAAGCAACGAAGGGGCGCCGCTCAGAGGGCTGATCAAGATCGGCAAAGCAAAATTCGGGACTCCGAAGGCCGCAGAACGGACCGCCCCGACATTGCGAGCTGGCGATCGAGTCGTGCGCTTCGCGCGCCTTCGATACCTCGAGGGCCGGGGATTTGCCTACGAGTTTGTCTGTCTTCCTGAGCGGCGTTTCCCGGACTTAATGTCGTGGTCCCAAATCCCCGACGACCTTGAAGAACTCGCGAAAATTTCCGGCGTGTTGCTGGCGCGTGCAGAAGGCAAGGTCAGGGCGCTAGCCGTCCCGTCGGAGGTTGCGGCCGCCCTGTCCGTCGCCGAGCGCACGGTCGTACTGTGTCTGGAATGAGTAGTATTTGACACCCAGGACACCCCCATCGAGATGATGACGGCTTACTACGATCTCAAGGACGAGTATTGCAGTCTTTTGATGCGTTGAGTCTGCACACCCCAAGATCCCTCAGCGCCGTTTGCTCCGACCCATGACGCCCCATGGGCAACGCACCACTTGGAGACTTATAAACTTTGGGCGCCGCGTGGCCCCAGAACCCGAGAAAACTATCGCGCTAAGGATTCAAAACGCCCTGGAGCCTCATGTTCCTTCCACGGCGTGGGGACGGGAAGGTTCTATCACGCGGGGTCGCTCTCGAACTCGAGATGGCGATTGACGCACTCGGCGCAGACGACAACCTGGGGCCGCCGAGTGGGACGGGGAACCAGCTCGAGGTCGGCCTTAAGGAAGCGCCGAAGCAAAGTTGGATGTCCGGTGTTGTCCTCGGGCTACTACTTGTCGCGATGACCTTCGGCGCAGCGTTTGCCTTTCGGACGCTGTCCCGCTCGCCACCGCTTGTCGATCTTCGTGCCCTTGTCGATCGCGAGTTCGCTCTTGGGTGTGCCCTGAGCTTTCTTGTCGGCATTGGGCTTTACGGAGCAGTCTATCTGATGCCCGTGTTCCTGGCCTACGTGCGCGGTCACGGGGCGCTGATGATTGGTGAAATTATGCTGGTGACAGGTGCCGCGCAGCTCATTTCCGCACTGTTGGTCGTTTGGTTGGAACGCTACCTGAGTGCACGATTACTCGCTGGCACGGGGTTCCTTATGTTCGCAGTGGGTCTCGCGATGAGCGCTTTCGAGACGCCACGCTCAGATTACGACGAGATGTTTTGGGCACAGGCTGTACGTGGTATTGCAATTATGCTTTGTCTTCTACCACCGATACGGCTCGCACTCGGCCATCTCCCCATCGACCGCGTTCCCGACGCGAGCGCCTTATTCAACTTGATGCGCAATTTAGGCGGCGCGATCGGCTTGGCTCTAATCGACACGGTGATCTTCGGTCGCGCGGAAATGCATGGCCGCACCTTGATCACAAAGCTGACGCGCGGAGACCCAACAGCATTCGACTTTGTGGGGCTCCCGAGTCTGCCGATGCCAATTCAAGTCATGCCCGAAAAGATGCAGCTCGTTCGTCGTGCGGTGGAACGGGCGGCGCTGACAATCGCCATCAACGAGGCTTGGGCCATGATCGCCTTCCTCACCGTGATAGGCGTACTAATTGCATTGGCCACGCGCGGCAAGCCCGGATTTGGCCAGCGCCACTCAAGCTCTAGTTTGACAGCAGGAGACTGAAGCAGTCTCTCCTTCAGGTCAACGAACCAATCGTGGTGATCAGCGGCGCCGCCTGCTACCATGCTGTTCGTCGTAAATATGCCACCACCGCTGCGATCCGAACCTTACGGCATCGAGTCGATGTTCGTAGTACCCAGCGAGCGTGTCGTCATTGCGGTAGCGATGCGCGATACCATGGTGGTAGTAAGCGCGAACGTGCCGCCTGTGAGTAGCGGCGTCCGCTGCGCTTGCCTGGCCCATGGTGATGGCCATAGCGAGAGCCGGAAGGGTTAATTTCTGCATGGTAACCTCAAACAATCAGTCTTTAAAGAGCTGATCCGCAGCTCATCTCGGTGCCCCAATTTTGGGATTGCATGCTCTCTGCATCAAGGGCGGTTTCTGGTTCGCACCATAGTGCATCCGGCTGACACTGACCTGACTGGTGGGGCGCATTCTAAGGCTTCGCGATCGATCGCGGTCAGGGGCAGAGAGGATGCAAGGTCGTCACACAATGCCGCTTGGGAGTGCGCTGTCAGCAGCGCTTCTGCGGAGGGAGCCCGGTCGAGCTGTCGTGGCTTTCCGCGCGGTGCGAATATCGTCATGCTCTGCTGATGAGCCTGACGGCCACCATGCCGATTGCCACCCTCGCTGAACAGCACCCCATACAGCACCCTCGATCTGCTTTGTTAGGATGGGGACGAGCTGGAGAGTCTGGCGCTTGATCGAACAAGTTGCACGTTGACCTAACATGCGTTTAGTCCTCGACCGCAGAGCATCGTGCTCTGTGAAATATGCCGAGGTGGGACACCGAGCTCGCCGGCATCCCCATATGCGGCCCATCCCGATGCCCCAAGCGTCTCAATAAGCTAATGCGCACTCTTTGGGAAGGACTGTAGGGTACGGTCTTGACAGTCCAGCATATGAGCGACGTCGGCAGGCAGGATTGCGCGAGGTGATAGGTCATGACGTGGAAGGCAAACGCTCTGTACATGGCGTGCAGCCCTGGGGCGCAGCAGCATGAGACGTGAGGATACGATGGTCACGCCGTTAGTGCACGATCGGAACGTGGAACAGTCGGCTTACTGGAACGGCGCAGCCGGGCGTCGTTGGATGGATCGGCAAGACACGCAAGATGTGCTCCTTGCGCCGATCTCGGAACTCTTGCTCGATCGGGCTCGACCAAAGGCGGGAGAGCGCGTGGTCGATATCGGCTGCGGGTGCGGCGCAACGACGATCGAGCTTGCGCGGCGGGTGAGCCCGGCAGGCTACGCGCTTGGAGTGGACATTTCGGCACCGATGCTCGGGCGGGCGCGAGAGCGCGCGCCAGCGAACTTGCCTGTGGAGTTTGTGCTTGCGGATGCGACTGTGCATCCCTTCGATGCCGGACGTAATGATCTGCTGTTCTCCCGCTTCGGCGTAATGTTCTTCGCCGACCCGGTGCTTTCATTCGCCAACCTGCGCAAGGCGCTGCGGCCGGGCGGCCGAGTGGTGTTGGGCTGCTGGCGCGAGCCGCGCCGGAACCCCTGGATGATGCTTGCGCTGCATGAAGCCTACAAGCATGTACCGCACCTTCCGGAAGTGGGACCTGAGGATCCCGGCCCGTTCTCATTTGCGAACGAGGCAAGGGTGTGCCGCATCTTGAGCGACGCCGGCTTCTCAAAGATCGAGATGGAACCTTGCGACCTGTCCCTCGACATTGCGGTTGGACAGGGCCTGGAGGGGGCCGTCAAGGGCGCACTTGAGGTAGGCCCGGTCAGCCGAGCCCTCGAGGGCCGGGCCCCCGACGTAATCGCTATGGTCGCCAGTACGATCAGGGCCGCGCTCGCACCTCTTGTGAAGGGGAATTCGATCCCGCTCGGGGCTTCGGTTTGGGTCGTGCACGCCGCTGGTCTCTGACGGCGGCGTACTTTTGCGGTGCCATGATCAGCGGGTCAAACGTCCGCCCTGTGCCCGGAAGTCGAGCGCTGCCCAATGCAACTCAAACTCTTGCCGGCTGACGACCACGTCTAAGCGTTGACATTGGTGGCTGAGGCAGCATTTCCCCTTCACCATAGCCGAAGTCAGACCAGGTTAAACGACAGCAGAACCGGTTGACTCTAGTTCGCGGTGACGATGGTATCAAAAGATTCAGCGCGCAGGAGGATGATGCATGACGCCAGACGTCCCGGTTACGCATCAGACCCGAGGCTATTGCGGTCTCTGTATCGCTCGCTGCGGCACCATTGCGACAGTAGAGAACGGGCGCTTCACGCGGCTAGACCCTGACCCGACACACCCGACTGGGGCAGCGATCTGCGCAAAAGGGCGCGCTGCGCCGGAGCTTGTCTACCACAAGGATCGATTGACCCGACCGTTGCGCCGCCGGCGATCGAAGGGCGATCTCGATCCGGGCTGGGAAGAAATCTCCTGGGATGCGGCGCTCGATCAAACTGCTGCCGCCATGCGTCGCATTGCGAACCAGTTCGGGCCACAGGCGGTCGCCTTCAGCCAATCTTCGCCGTCCACGACGGCCATCGGGGATTCCGCCGGCTTCGTGCGCCGACTGATGAACGCCTTCGGCACGCCAAACCTTGTCAACCCGCTCGAACTGTGCGGTTGGGGACGCGGCTTTGCTACGCGCTACGTCTTCGGTGTTGGCAGCGTGGGGACCGGTGCCGGCGGAGCCATGGCGGATATCGCGCAGACCGGATGCCTGATACTGTGGGGGTACAATCCCGCCAGCTCTCGCATTACACACGCCACGGCTACCGTAGACGCGCGCAAGCGCGGCATGAAGCTGATCGTGATCGACCCTCGCCATGCCGGCCTCGCCAACAAGGCGGATGTCTGGCTGCGCCTGCGTCCGGGCACGGATGGGGCGCTGGCGCTTGGCCTCGCCAACTTCATGATCCAACGAGGATGGTACGATCGAGAATTCATTCGCGCATGGAGCAACGGACCGTTGCTGGTGCGCGACGACACCGGCCGACTCCCGCGCGAAAGTGACCTGACACGGAACGGGGATGCCCGGCGGTACGTCGCCTGGAATACCCAGGCCGAACGGCCGGTTGCGTACGATCCGGTGACAGGCCGCTACGACGGAGAAACCGACCATCTCGCCCTCGATGGCGCATGCCGTGTTGCCGTCGGCAGCGGCGTGATCGGCTGTCGACCGGTGTTCGATCACTACGCCGCAATGTGCCGAGGGTATTCGCCGAATGTTGTGGAGGCGACATGCTGGATTTCTGGCGCGGAACTCGAGGAAGCGGCGCGGCTGATTTGGCACGCACGCCCCATCTCTTACTACGCCTGGAGTGGGTACGAGCAACACGCCAACACCACTGAGACGGCGCGGAGCATCGCGCTGCTCTATGCCCTCACCGGGAGCTTCGATGCGCCCGGCGGAAATGTGCTGCTCCCATCTATATCCTCTGCGCCTATTACCGGGGAGGACTTGCCGACAGCCAAGTGCCTCGCCCCGGCGATCGGCGTTGCCCAACGCCCACTTGGGCCGGCACGCTGGAACAGCGTGTCCACTCATGATTTCTATCGCGCTGTGCTCGAAAGCACTCCCTATCCGGTGCGTGGGTTGATCGGATTCGGCACCAACCTGCTGCTTGCGCAGGCCGATCCCGTCCGCGGCCGCGACGCACTTGCCTCATTGGATTTCTACGCTCACGCCGACCTGTTTATGACGCCAACGGCGGCGCTCGCCGATATCGTGCTGCCCATCGCTTCGTGCTTCGAGCGCGAGGCGTTGAAGATTGGATTTGAGATCGATGAGAAGGCCCAGTCGCTTGTTCAGTTCCGCCGGGCCGTCGTCCCCCCGCCTGGCGAGGCACGACCTGACACCGATTTCATCTTCGATCTCGCCGCCCGTCTCGGTCTCGGCAAGTACTTCTGGCAGGGCGATATCGATGCCGCTTATTGCCACCAGCTCGGCCCCAGCGGCGTGACCTTGGATCAGCTCCGTGCTCAACCAGGAGGAGTGCGGGTTGCCCTGACCACGCGCCATGCCAAGCATGCCACAATCGACGCCGAGGGGAACGCGCACGGTTTTGCAACGCCGTCGCGGAAGATCGAGTTCTGGTCAGAGACGTTTGTTGAGCACGGCTATGCCGCCCTGCCGGACTTTGTCGAGCCTCAGCTGGGGCCGGTGGCGCGGCCGGATCTGATCGCTCGGTTCCCACTCGTGCTGACATGCGCAAAGCCAACCTTGTTCTGCCAAACCCAGCATCGCGCCTTGCCGAGTCTGCGCAAGCGAGCGCTCGATCCGGAGATCGACCTGCATCCCGACGCAGCGGCGGCGCGTGGAATCACTTCAGGAAGCTGGGTGGTCGTCGAAACGCTGGCCGGAGGCATGCGTGCCCGGGCCCGCTTGAACGACAAGCTCGATCCTCGCGTTGTCGTCGGCGAGCATGGCTGGTGGCAGGACTGTGAAGAATTAGGTGCCTATGGCTATGACGCGTTTAGTTCGGAGGGCGGGAATTTCAATCGCACAATTGATGCCACAATACGTGATCCCATCAGCGGCACGCCCGCGCACCGGGCAAATCTGTGCGAGGTCCGGCTTTCCCCCAGCTCACCCGTCAGAGATCATTTATAGCGTACAGACCTTGTAGGCTCTACTCCGGGCATGCATCAGTGGGGCCTTTGCAACCGGAGCAACTGTCCCGACGGCAGAGATAGGGCTGGCGCCGACGATTGAAGTATGCATGCCAATCGGAGGCGTCGCATAGGGGGTGCAGCGCAAGGTGAGTAGCCCCCGGCGCCGGCGAGCAGTGACGCCCTCGAGGGCTCTTTCCCAGCCAAGCGGCCTTAAGTTGCGCTGGGCCACCTACAAGCGCCTCCGCGCGCTCGGTGCGGCCCTACAGGAGCGATGGTTGCTTGGCATGGCCGCAAACTTAGGGCGGTTGAGGGTGAAGCAGCGGTGATCGAATGCATGGGGGATAGCCAAGACGGCCCTCGGGCAAGTGAGCCCCCCTAGCGCCGCGCCCCATCTTCTTGTCGAGTATGATGAGCTTGACGATGCATTGCGCCCTCCCGTTTGCACTGCCGCCAGATGCGTCTCGGCGAACTTCTTGTATTCGACCTCGGCGGGGGCATCGGCGTCCTGGCGCAACACGGAGCCCAGGTGGGGCGGAGGGCCGGCCGTTGAACTTCAGCAAGGTAGCGGCGGGCGCCCGATCCCAGTCAACGCCTACCCTACCCTTGAAGATGCCAGGCACATCCGCCAACCACTTCAAGAAGTGCTGCACCTTGATGCGCATGACGTCGGGCCCACTGCAGTGAGGTGGTGCTCGCATGCCGATCAAGCACCCAGTGCGAGTGAGCTGCCGCATCTTCAACAACATTCTGACGGCGCTTGGCGTGGAGTTTTCTAAAATATGCCTCGACCGGGAAGCCATGCCGCGTAAGCGGATGCTACTCGTCAGGGATAGCGCTCAAATAGGAAAGCTGAGCCGACGGCCGCATCGCGCGCATCTCGCGCATTTTGCGCGCAAGTTTGTTGTAGTCGTGGCATAGCGTGCGGCATTGCGCACGTTAAGGTCCATCAGCGAGCGATCTGAAGCCATCGCGAGCACCGCGGTTGGGAGCGTCATGGAGGCGATGATCACCTTTTCCGTCGTTTTATGTGCCTAGCCCTCATCCAATCTTGGTGATGTGCAGCCTGCAATTAGCATTCACTGTAGTCTGACCAGATCTCGAATAAGAAACCGGGCAAGAGCAAAGGAAACCGAGCGATGACTAAGGCGCCAATTATCGCTGCCGGGTCGGTGGCAGTCGTCCTGTCTTACGCATCTATCGCACAAGCCAGAGGTGGCGGAGGAGGTGTTAGACCATTTGCACCGAGAGTGCTACAGGGCGCGAGGACGGCGTCACGCTCGACGAAGTCGTAAAAATCAATGTGAGGGGATAGGCCTCTCGTAGCGAACGTTGAGGGAATTGCAGTTAGCCAGCAGTTCAAGGAGCAAGGCATGACCAGCACTGCCGACGAGAAAGACGCCATTCGCGAACTCATGGCGCGCTACTGCCATGCGCTTGATGCTTGCAAGTTCAGCGAGGTGGCCTCCCTCTTCGCGGAAGATGGGGAATGGACGACGACCTATGGCAAAGCATGTGGCCGCCCGCAAATCGAGAGTTTGCTGGCAAGCGTCGTCCCGAAGCCGGGCGAGGGCCCGCAGCGCAAGCACTACATCACCAACATAATCGTGACTCTTGCCGGTGAAGACCGGGCCAAGGCGCGGTCGGACTACCTGGTGATCCGCGAATCTCCCGCCGGTCTCATCCCGGTGATGGGCGGTACCTACCTAGACATTTTCGTCAAATGCGAGGGAGGGTGGCAGATTGCGCGAAAGGAACTGGTGCACAACATCGCGGGCGACATGGCTTTGAAACGTCAGCTCAACCCCGGATAGCTGTCGAAGTTGTGGCGCTGTCGGGAACGAGCAAGGCTGACGAATCGAGCCAACGCGCAGGCGCGGCGCGAAAGAACATCCCGCGAAGGCAGCGGGTTTCTCCGGCCAGAGGTGTGCGAGCCGTGTTCGGTGGCTAAGAACACGGACTACGCTATTACCCCAAGCGCTCCCACTGCGCGCATTGGACGTCTCGATGAATGCGCCGTCAAACTCGTTAGGGCTTCGCGGCTCCAGGGGTCGATGCTCCAATCCCAACCGGCCGGCCGCAACCTTCACATGACTGATCAAGCAAGGGGTCTACCCTCAGTAAAGCGATGGTCGATGATGATGGTCCGCCTTTCGACCCGACCGAGCTCGCGTAGTCCTTGCCGGAACGCCTCAATTCAAACGTGAGCTAGCAATGGACGAACCGTCTGAAAGGTAAGCTATGCGGTAGAGCTTCCCCGTCTGCTGCGCCATGAAGAGCTGGTTCTCTAGGCTCGATGGGTGTTGCCGCTGGCATAGAGCCAGTGAGCAACCAGGGCGTCGGTATCCTCGCCGAACTCCTCCCGAGAGCCTTCCGCTAGAATCGTACCCGTTCGCATCACGTAAATGTAGTCGGCGATCTCCAGCGCGCGCTTGATGTTCTGATCTACCAACAGGATGGCCTTGTTTTGGGCAGCAAGGCTCTTAATCAGATCGTAAATTTGGGCGGCGACGCGCGGCTCGATGCCTGCAGTGGGCTCGTCGATGAGGAACAGAACCGGGTCATGCATCAGGCTGCGTGCGATTTCCAGCTGGCGTTGCTGCCCGCCACTCAACGTGCCCGCGACGTGCCAGCGCCGTTCCCGCAGTGTTGGGAATTGTTGACATGCCTGGCGTACCAGATCCTCGACCCGCCGGCGCTCGTTTCGGTAACGCCACGCACCCAGCCGCAGGTTCACATCGACAGTCAGGTGGGGAAAGATGCTCGGGCGCTGAGGCAGGTAGGCGATCCCATGCAACCCCATTTCGTGTGGGGCGAGTGAGAGGGCCGGCTTCCCGTTGTGGCGAATCTCTCCTTGGCGAGCCGACAAGAAACCGAACAGGACCTTGAGAAGGGTCGATTTGCCCGTCCCGTTGGGGCCAAGCACGCATCGGACCTGTCCGCGTGTCGCCTCGACGGATACGCCTCGCAAGATGTCGATGCCGGGCAAATAGCCCGCTACCAACCCCCGTGCAACCAGCCATGGCGTGGTATTCGACGAAGCGGTCGCCATCTCAGAACCCGGCATAGGCCGCAAGCACCGTCTGATCCGCCTTTATATCTGCCGGCGAGCCGTCGGCAATCTTGCGCCCGCGTGCCATGACCACAAGGCGCTGCGAGATGCGCAGTATCGACTCCATGTCGTGGTCGACGACGACAAAGGTGCGTCCTTCCCGATGGAGTTCCTGGATCCGCTTGATCAGGTCGTCGCGCAGATGCGGGTGGATGCCGGCGAACGGTTCGTCCAGGAACAAAATGGTCGGCTCCAACATGAGGCAGCGCCCAAGCTCGAGCAGTTTCTGCTGGCCCCCCGAAAGGCTCTTTGCCTGAAGTTGCTCTAGGTGCGCTAGGTTCAAGAACTCGAGGTGGCGGCGCGCACGCCTCTTGGTGGCTTCCCACCTAGCGTAGGGGCGCGCGAGCCCCGGAACAAGCATGTTCTCGATCACCGTCATACGGCCAAAAAGCTGCGTCAGCTGGAACGTCCGTGCGACGCCCATCGCGGCGTAAACGTGCGCGGGCCGTCCGCTCACCTTCCGGCCGTGCACAAAGACCTCGCCGTAGTCCGGCGCTAAGTGACCGGTCAGCAAGTTGATGAGCGTTGTCTTGCCAGAGCCGTTTGGGCCTATGAGCCCGATGAGATCGCCCTCCGCTACGGCGAGCTCTACCGTGTCATTGGCGACGATGCCGCCGAACCGCTTTACGAGGCGCATTCCCCGTATGAGCTCTGTGCCGCCGCTCATGTCTCTAAGTCCTTCTGCGTAAAGTCTGCGGCGGACGTCGCGATGCTGGCGGCCCGCCCCAATTGCTCGAACCGGAGCCAGAGTGGGGCGAGAAGACCGTTGCGGGCGAAGCGCATGGTGAGCAGCAGGAGGATCCCAAAGATGGGCAACCGCCACTGCTCGTATCCGCGGAGTACTTCCAATAGGAGCTCAACCACGAAGGCACCTCCGACAGCGGTCGGCAACCGTTCCATGCCACCGATCACCGTCATCACAATCAATAACGCCATCAGGTCGAGTCCGCCGAGGCTCGGCGTCAGGATGCCGATGTAGTGTGAGTAGAAACCGCCTGCGAGCCCCGCGAAGCCACTTGCAATCGCGAAGATTAGGATGCGAAGCCGCGCGACCGGAACACCCGATGCTGCCGCGGCCTGTTCGTCCTCGCGGATGGCGCGGAGAAACAGTCCCCAACGAGAGCGGACGATGCCGCCCATGCACAAAAGAGAGACCGCGAGCAGTGCAAAGGCCGTGTAGAAGAATGGCAAACGCGAGATGGTGTCGAACAGCCGCTCGGTGTGCAGTCCCGCCATTCCGGCGGTCACGTCGTCCTCGGTCGAGAAGATGATACGGACGATCTCCGCGAACCCCAGGGTGAAGATCGCAAGATAGGGACCACTCATGCGCAGGCAGACCCAGCCGATGAGGCCACCGAGCGCACAGCACATGACGACGCCGGCCGTCATTCCGAGGGGGATTGGAATCCCATACCACTTGACCAGCAAGCCGGAGGTATAGCCACCGATCGATGCGAAGGCCATGTGACCGAGCGAGAACAGTCCGGCGTAGCCCGCCAGAAGCGACCAGCTTGCCGCGAGGATGCCGTAGAACATTGCAATGATCGCGACGTGCATCCAGTAGGCGTTAAGGTGGGGGGCATAAGCAAGTGCCAGTACGATGAAGGCCAGCAAAATAAAGGTGTGAAGACCCCGCACGCGACCTATTCCATCCGAAGGTGCCGCCGGCCGAACAGCCCTTGCGGCCGGAAAGTCAGGACGATCATCAGCACCAGCAACCCGAATGCGTTCGTATACGCGAGCGCCCGGGTCGGATCCGGGAAGAAGGCCGTGAACAAATTTTCCGATTCACCAAGCAGGATGCCCGCGATGATGCTGCCGAAGACCGACCCCATGCCGCCCAGGATCACGATGACGTAGGCGTGGATGTTAGGCAGCACGCCCATGTCGGGTGCGAGGGAGAAGATCGGTGCGATCAGTGCGCCCGCGCCGGCGGCGAGCGCCGCGCCTATGCCGAACGCCAAGGAGTTGAAGCGCCTGGCATTGATGCCTACGATTGCCGCGGATTCCCGTGACTGGCTGACGGCGTCAAGCGCCTGTCCCCAAATCGTCCGCTGCAGAAAGTATAGGAGGGAGAGAATCAGGACGATGCCGACCCCTCCCGCGAAGAGGCGGTCGTTGGTTACGATGAGGTTGCCGACGCGTTGAACTCCCGGGATGAACGAGGGGGGCTTGAGCGGAAAGGGTCCGAAGAGGATTACGGCGCTGTTCCTCAAAAAGAACGCGAGGCCAAACGTCACGATCATGCCGTATTCATCCTTGCGCTCCGTCGCGTCGCTATAGAGCGGGGTCAGCAGCAGGCGCTCCAGGACGATCGCGACCACAAAGAGCGCGGCCATCGACAAGAACATCGCCGCCAGCGGCGGAACGCTGAGGAGTGTGATGATGTAGTAGGCACAATAGCCCCCGAGCATGTACAGGTCGCCGTGCGCGAAATTGACGATCTTCAGGATCGAGAAAATTAGAGTCACGCCGACGGCGATCAAAGCATAGATTATGCCGATAACAGCCCCGTTCGTGACCTGGACGAAGACGTAATTCCAATTCATTTTCCCGACGAACGCCTTCTCAGAGCCAAAGCGGTGGAGACCTGGCGCCCGGTTTAACGCCTGTGCTGTAGCGTGCCTGCGTCCTGTCTCCACCCCCGCGACGGCGAAGCAAGTTTATTAGTGGCGACTCATTGACCCGGTCTCAAATACGTATATTTCGCGTCGGCGATTTCGCGCGGCCAGACGATTGGTGCGTCTTCCGCCGGCTGGTCCGCCTTGTCGTACTGGATCAACGCCACGGGTGCGTCCATGAACTGGTGATATGCCCAATCCGGCGTGTGACTTGTCGAGAACCTATAGCGACCGCGACCGAGGACCAAATCGGTTTGCTCGAGGGCCGCGATGATCGCTTTGCCGTCGGTCGATTTCGCGCGCTCGATCGCGTCGGCTAGCACCAGCATCGCATCGTAGTTCTCGATGGCCTGCGGTGACGCCGGCTGGTTGTATTTCTTCCGGAACGCCTCCACAAAAGCCTTGGTCTTGTCGTTCCACGCACTTTTCGGAAGGCCGACAATCTCAGTGACCAGGTACTTGCCGGCCTCGCCGACGTTCTTCCAGAATGTCGGATCGACCGCCGGACCGCCGGAATTTGCGATGCCCGTACGAGCCGTCGGCGCGAAACCAAGAGTGTGCGCCTGGCTGATCATCGGATACGCGCCGGCCTCGCTGTACGCGGTCATCAGGAAATCGTACGGCGGCGAGTGGTTCTTGAATCGCTCGATCTGGGCTGTGAACTCCGTGATGTTGGGATCAGCGCCAACGACGTCGTATTTTACGCCGTGCTTGTCGAGGACCGGCAACAGCACGTCGCGTGCGCTCTGACCGCCATCCGTTTTCTCGTAAATGAACGCAACTTGCTTGAATCCGGCAGCGGCAATCCAATCCCCGTATTTCGTTGCAATCAACGCTTGGTTGGGTGCGACTCGGAACACCTCGGGATACCCCTTGCCAGTGATCTTGAGGGCCCAGACGTCCACCGCAATGATCGGGATACCTGCGTTGTGAGCGACTTCCATCTCCGCGAGGAACACCGAGCTATGAAACTCTCCGGTAATCGCCACCACGTGGTCTTGGGAAATGAGCCGTTCGGCAGCCGCCGTGCCTTCCTCGGGCTGGCCATGAGTGTCCTGAAAGATCACCTGGAGCGGCCGGCCGAGCACACCTCCCTTTGCGTTGATCTCGTCGGCGGCGAGTTCCGCCGCCTGCTTCATCAGCGCACCTTCGGCGTAGCCGCCCGGCGGCGTAAGCGGACCGACCCAACCGACCTTGATAGGGTCGGCCGCCTCGAGCGGCGTTCCCATAAACGGCGCCAGCACAAGGACAAGTCCACCGATCAGCGTGACGAGCGTTCCTGTGACATGCCAACGTCCCTTGACTTGCATTGTCTCCTCCGTTCTTGGTCGTCAGATGCGGCAGGTGTAATGCTCCGTGGAAATCGAGGCGGGTCGATAATCCCAACTTGCGGTCCCATGATACACCACAACTTGGGTCGGTACCTCATTGTCTTGGTTGCTGTCGCGGTCGTCGGAATTGATGAAGAGGGTCCACGCGCCTGAGCAGACACCCGCGCCCCTTCTGAACGCACCCGGCGATCGTCGCCAGATCGTCATCACTGCCTCGCGCGCGTGCGCGTACTGCGTTAAAAATATGCCTTTTGAGCGACTTGACCTCGCCGCACTAGCAGTGAAAATGGGAAAGGCCAGGGCTGGCGTGTCCGGGGTATGGGTCAGGCAGCAAAGCCGCAGGATGCTGAGCCGGAAGGGCCAATCGAGGTAAGAACCGGATGCCCGAATTGGGCCCGTCCGGGGTCGCGCGGGGGCGGTGAGCAATCACCGTCCCTACCGGGATCCTCAGGGAGCCTTGAATAAGCTTCATACTCTGGTCTCTTGCTCCTTCATGAGCGGACGCGCGGTCGGCTGGCGCAGCATCAAACGAAGCGGAGCCGCGCCGATGTCAGACGGTGAAGCTGGCGTTCACTTGGATGTGTGCCTGCGGAAATTCGAAGGTGCGTGGCAGTGCGGCTCGGCGCACTCCTGGCAGGGAAGGAAACGGTAGGGTAGAGTCAATTTCGCAACCACTTGGAGGAAGCCCATGGCTAAGGCGTATTGGGTCGTTACTTATCGCGCGATTAAGAACCAGGATGCATTCGCGGCATACGCGAAGCTGGCGGTGCCTGCCGTTCAGGAGGCAGGTGGACGCTTCATCGTGAGAGCGAACCCAGCAAAGACCTACGAGGGGGGCATCAATCAGCGAGTGGTCTTGATTGAGTTCGATAGCCTGCAGAAGGCTCTCGCTGCGCACGACACGCCTGCGTATGGAGCCGCTCTCAAGGCGCTTGGTGACGGCGCCGATCGGGACATACGCATCGTTGAAGGAGTCGCATAAGGAGGGCAGCGGGCCGGTACTGCGTGGGCTCCGGTGTATCGCTCGGACGCGGCCAGCCGCCATCACGTGTGGGCGGCTGAGATCTGCCCAACCCCAGCATGGGGGGATCCAACAGGTGCGGCGTCCATACGGCATCCCCATCGCACGAGCTGTCGGAAGTCTCCTCCGCCAAGACTACCGTGCGGCGCGAGGTTGTGCTGCACTTATCACCCATGTAATGGGATTGGGTCTTCCGCCGGCACGCAATGATAGCAAGCAACACAATGGATGACGCAACGCACACACGAATAGCGTCAGTCCATTGGCGTCGAAGGCCGGACGTAAAAGTGAAACGTGCCTCAAGGCCTCACATCGGTAACAGGGCCTTTCCAGCTGAGTTCATCGCGCCAATGATCAGCACTACAGAAACGATGACCTCAGCACCGGCCGCCCACAGCATTGCTGGCGGGAGCGCTCAACACAGCGGCATGGCGAAGTCGGCCACCTTCCGTGCGACGTCAAACAGGTACGGAAACCCTGCAATTTGAATGACGCCCTGGGGAATTTGTGCATGCTGTTCGCGGCGGCTTTGGGAGAGGACGACGTCAAGCTATTCAGGTGGCATGCTAAGGAAAGGGGTTGGCCAGGTAGGATTGTGGAAATCAGGGTCAGGCTCCGACGATGGCAACGCGTCGTTCTCCGCCCAGGCCTCTTCTGGGTGACGAGGCATGCATTTCCGCCTGCTTGAAGAATGCGATGGTTTGAGTGAAACGCTCACTCAGCAAGAGGGGGGTTGTCGGCCGCCTGCCAGCATACCCGCGTCTGTGCCGATACTGGTGGGCATCTTTGGGACATGCAAATACAGGGCGGCTACGGGATGCGGTGGTCCAGCGCTCCACTACGCACTGTGCGTTGGCCTGATTGGAAGCAAACGTCATCACATTCAACGCTGCCGCTATATAGTATGTTGAGTGTGCAAGGGTTTGCCCGCGGAGAACCATAGCAATTCCCGCGATCAAGCGGCGGGAAGGCAATCCTCAACCCTTGCACTGATAATACCGGTGACGCCAGTAGGCGCTGCCGGGGGCCTCCCATTGCTTGTATTCGTTGGCGCAGGATGCGACATAGCCGACAGCGGCGGCGGGTGCAGCCACCCAGACGCCATTGCGCCAGTAGCCCCTTTGACCGTTGCGGTAGACGTAACGACGGTTGACGTTCACGTTCCGACTGACGTTGCGGTTGATGCTACGGTTGACGTTCGCGCTGCGATGCACGGCTCGATTGACACTCGCATGCCGTTGAGTGTTCGCGCTGCGATGGACAGTGGCGTGACCGCGCCCCGCATGGTGGCCGCCCCCGCGCCTTGCGTCGCCCGGTGTCGCAAGTAGCATCGTCAGAAGAACGACAGCGCTCAGCAGCCATGTGGTATTTTGCATGATCGGCCTCCGATGAATCTCGTCCACGGCGAGTGTCCACCACGAGGACACAAGCACTAATCCGGGCACACCCGGAATTTGCGGGAGCCAACCTCCCAGGCGTGACGGAGAGCCTCTAATGATCATTGCTCCTCCGACCCACTCGACCGTGAGCACCAGCTGTGCGGTGGTCAAAGATGCGCCACCCCGCGCCTGCATGCAGGAACTCTGAAAGGGACCTGAGACCTGGCCGTTGTAACAGCAGCGCCACCGAAAAATGGGCGCTCGCACAGGCATAAGTGGCCACGGACTTCAGCTGCTGCAGGCGGTCGAGCTTGCCCGGAAGATAGGGCGCGCCCAAATCTTCATCCTTGCTAACGCGCTCGCGGGAACAACTTGGGCTTGGCGCATCGTCAATCGTCTACAGGCGACCCGACCCTGACTATCACGAATATGACTTTCAGAACCGGTTCCACGGCGACTCGACGGTGGCCTCAGCAACGGTCCGCTTCTGATTTTTCAGCTCGTCGCCATGCAAGACGGGGGCGGTTCGAGGGCCGCTGAGAAATGTTGCTCGCTTTAGCTTGTATGGGGATTTTTCAAGGGGTGCCTCGCGGGGCCTACACATATATTTCATCCTCAGTTTCGTTGTTCGACTTGTGACCCACAGCTACGGACCAGCACCGGCGGCTGCGCTGGCGCGTAGGCGCCATCTCGCCGAGCAAGCTTCATGGCACACCGCCGGAGTCATTGTCGTGCCGTAGGGGCGCTATGGCACGCGTCGGATCGGGCGTCATAGGCATCCATCTCCGATGATGGCCGATGATGGCTTGTCGCGCCCCTCCTTCCTGTTGAGGCGCTTGAAGGCTAGGAGCACCAATTCTTTAGGCAGGAGGCGCCCGCACTGGCATCAAAAAAGGGCTTGTCAGCAGGACCTTCGCGGCTGATCAGTGGTCTCAATGCGCTATCCCAGCTCATAAATAAATGGATCAATGTCATAGGCAATCGAAAGGACTGACCATGCCGAAAGGGTGGCAAGTCTTCAGGTCCACGGCATCTTCAAAAATCCTGAATCAACGGCTCGGCGCTTAGGACGAGAGCCGGCGCCAGCGATTGTGGATCCGCCCATAAGCCCCGCGAGCCTAGGCCCTGTGCTGCCGTTGCCACGAGTACCCGAACAGCGCTGACGCCCGCCGGGGCCGCCAATGGTTGTCGATCTTTCGGCTTTGGCAATCCCGCCCTCGGTTGTAGGCTTACGGAAGCCGTGTCCAAGCGGCAGTACCGGGAGGAAGGCAGTGTCTATGAGACGCATCATTACGCTGGTTGCATGCATCGCAGCCTTTGTCGCTGTATTTGGTTGCCCACACGCGCAGGCAGGGCCATATATGATCGTCGGCAACGATGAAAAGATTTCGTGGGACGACGCTGGCAAGGCGGTGCTCGCACTTCCCGGTAAAGACTCGGTCCTAATCGTCGACTTGGCCGACCCCCTCAATCCGAAGATCGTTGCCAATCTCCCGTTGAAGAATTCGATCGTTGGTCCACCGGTCAATCTCGCCATTGATCCGACAGGAACGGTCGCACTGGTGGCAGACTCGGTGAACATCATCAAGGATGGCGAGGCGTTGAAGCAGGTCCCCGACGATAAACTCCACATTATCGATCTGAAGGCGCAGCCCCCAAAACTGGTCGAGACCATATCGGTTGGCAAGCAGCCCTCGGGTCTCAGCATCAATCCAACCGGCACACTCGCACTTGTTGCCAACCGCGAGGACAAGTCCATCGGCGTGTTGTCGATCAAGGGCACAGAGGTCAAGCTGATCGACACCGTGCCGATGGGTGACAGCGTGGCACACGTCGTCTTTACATCCGACGGCAAACGTGCCCTCGCCGTCAAGTTTCCAGCTCACAAGGTATCGGTGCTGAACGTGGACGGAGAGAAGGTTACCTACACAAAAATTGACCTCCCGGTCGGGCTGTGGCCCTATAACGTCGCTGTGACGCCAAACGGAAGCATTGCTCTTACCTCGGACAATGGGAATGCAGGTTCTTCAGACGGTCACGTCGATACAGTCAGTGTCATCGATCTGGAAGCGCAACCCGTGCGGGTTATCGATCGCGTCGTCGTGGGCGACGCACCGGAAGGGTTAGCCATTAGCCCAAAGGGCGATGTCGCCGTTTCTGTCGTGCTCAATGGCTCAAACAACAAGGGCTCCTGGTTCTACCACCCGAACGGGCTGGTCGCCGTCCTCCAGATCGACGGCAAGAAGGTGACAAAGATCAAGGAGATCGAGGTCGGCGGCTTGCCTGAAGCGGTTATGTTTACGCCGGACGGTCGATACGTGTTCGTTGGCAACTTCATCGATCAGGACTTCTCAATCCTGGAAGTGAAAGGCGCCGACGTTGTCAACACAGGTAAGCGCTTCAAAGTGCCGGGTCATCCTGCATCCGGGCGCATGAGTCCGAACTGAGCTCTCGGAACCTCAAGTGACAGCGTAAAGGCGCGAGGAAAAGGCCCGCCGGCGGGTGCGACCACGCGTGCCGATTTCAGGCTCTGTGTGCGGGCTCGCGAGGGTTCGCGCCGTTGCCCAAGAGCGCCGTGGAACCAAAGGGCTGTTGTCGGGCACCTTCGGGGGGGCGCCGCGCGCGTGGGTGCGCCCAATAATGTGTACACAGTCGAGCATGCTGCGCGTGGCGCGGTCCCCCGCCTTCTTGGGTTACTAAAACAATCGCAGGTGTGCCCACAGACGAATCCGGTTTTGCCGCCGATGACCCAATCGAAACGTTCAAGGGAAAGTGAGGCCGCTACGTCGGAGCCTGGCAGGCCACCACCCGCCGGCCACGCGTCACGCCGGCACGTGTTCGGCATGAAGCGCGGATAAGTGCCGCGCGCCGCGTAGATGCCGCGGGTCCCCTTGCCGTATTCGGTCAGATGCTGGCGCCAGCGCGCCGACAGGAACGGGTCAAGGTCGCGCGGCGTGCGCAGGTAGGGCTGGATGTCGCAGTCGATGATGCGCAGGCGTGTCTTGGCGTCACGAGGTGGGGTACTGAGGATGTCAACGTCACGTTCGAGCATCAGGCTCATGTGGGGTTCTCCTTGAGCCGCGGATAGGTTGCGAGCGGGTTGTTGATAAGCATCTTGGCGAGGAACGGCGCCGACAGTCCGTCCGGCACGGCCCGGTCGCCCTCGAACTGCCAGTGCGGATAGTCTGTTGCAAACAAGAGCATCTCGTCGGAGTCTAGCATCTCGACGATGCGCGTCACGGTCTCGGCATCTGGCGCATCGAACGGCTGGGCGGTGATCCGTACGTGCTCGCGCACGATCTCGGCCGGGGAGCGCTTAATATACGGCACCTCGGCCCGCACACCGCGCCACGGCTTGATCGCGCGCCAAATGAAGCCCGGCAGCCACGACACACCGCTCTCGATCAGCACGACGCGCAGCCCAGAAAACTTCACGAAGGCGCCCTCGTGGATGAGGCTCAGCAGCTGGTCCTCGAAGGTCTGCGAATGGCTGACATGTCCTGGATGTAGTGTGACGACCAGCCGTTGGACGTAGTGGGATAGCGGTGCAGGCTGCCCGCGTGAAGGCCGAGCGGCAGCCCGTGCTTCTCGCAGGCCGCCAGCAGCGGCCAGTAATAGCGCCGCCCGAGCATCATCTCGACGGCGCGACGGGGATCAGCACCTGCACGAAGCGGCGGTCGGGTGCGCGTCGCTCGATCGAGGAACTCATTGGTGATCCAGTCGTTCACGGCCCGACAAACGGCGGCGCCCATCGACTCGCTGACCGCCACCTGCCCGCCGGTGAGCGGATTGCAGATGGCGAGCGCTGTGCCCATCACGTCGAGTGACTGGCGAGCGATCGTCGCGGGATCGGCCGCCGGCCTGCCCTTTGCGGGTCGCCAGTCGGCGCGGCACGAGATCGGCGCGCCGGGCGGATAGCTCGCCATCTCCAGCCCATCGATGCCGCGCGACACGAACGCCTCCTGCCAGTAGTCGTCCATATAAGGTAGCAGCACCCCGATGCCCGGCACCGCCGGGTGGATGTCGCAGTCGATGGCACCCGGATAGCGGCTCATCGCGTTACCTCTCCTCTGCCGGGCCGGCTCCATGTGCACTCGACGCGGGCCCGCTGCGTAGCGTACCGTTTAGAACTTGACCACCACGTACTGCTCCTCGACGGTCACCGGCACCGTCTCTGCGACATAGGGGCCCTTGACCATCTCGGCGCCAGCGGCGATCTCCGTCGGATAGGCTCGCGCCCGCACCTTGGCCGGCTCGCACCAGGACTGGCCGGTCCGGATGTCGAACTCCCACCCGACCAAGGGCAACGTACCATCTCGCCCTTACGGATCATGCGGAACTC